>Ga0316626_10000490_pt1 | contig 15417 bp, 21 predicted proteins | sample OWC_Aug_T1_C1_D5_FD_207656 | JGI IMG/M metagenome (GOLD analysis project Ga0316626, IMG submission 207656) | Wetland soil microbial communities from Old Woman Creek delta, Ohio, United States - OWC_Aug_T1_C1_D5_A | ecosystem: Environmental > Terrestrial > Soil > Wetlands | place: USA: Ohio...
GCGGCCCCACTTCGAGGGGTCGAGTTGCTGCGCGTAGCGACGGCCGCTCTCGCTGTCGCCCACGAAGCTGCCGTACCAGCGGTACGTGTGCTGGTCCCGCTTCAGTTCCAACGTGCCGAGGTCGCGACACGCTTCCTCGACGGCGTCGACTTCGCCGCGCAGGACGGTGAACTCCGTCTTCGTCACGTGACTCATGCTGTCCTCCTTCTGGACATTGGCCCCGACTTGGGACGGGGCCTGTGCATTAGACCGGACGGCCCGAGCCGTCCGGCCCCCTCTGCTAGTCCGGCAGCGTCGCCACGCCGCGCGTGTCGCTCATCGCCACCGGCGCCGCACCGGTCGCGTCCGGCATCTGATACAGCAGACCGGTCGCCGTATCGAGCAACCGGCCGTGCGCGGCCCGTCGCCGGTCCGCAATCGCCTCGGGCTGCTGCTGGCAGATCGGGACGATGTTGCGCGCGCCTTCGAGCAGCGTCGTGTTGTAGTCATACGCCTGCTCGCAGCAGACCGCGATCTCGGACGGCGTCCAGCCCTCGTCAGCCGGACGGGGCTGCTCGGGGTCGAGGCCGTACTTCTGGCAGTAGTGCCGCCACGTCCGGTCCCGCGTCTCGGCGTCGATGCGGCCGAAGTAGTAGGTGCCGCGCACGAAGCGCCGCCGGAGTTCCGTCGAGAAGGGCACGATCTCGTTACAGGTCGCCAGGACCAACGCGCCGCCGTCCCCGGCGATGGCGTTCACCATGTCGATAAACGCGTTCAGGTTCTGCTCCGTCGCGCCGAGCTTGCTGTCCATCATCTTGTCCATCTCGCCCAAGATGCAGATGCAGTCGAGTTCGTTCGCCAGCGCCTTCGCCAGCATGGACTTGCCGGTGCCGGGGTCGCCGAAGTAGATCTGGCCGCGCACGCGGTGGTCGCTCATCCACCGGAGGATCGCGCCGTGCTGCCGCTGCGCGGTGCCGGTGTTGTCGCCGTGCTCGGTCTGCGAACCGGCCAGCATCTTGCCGAATTCGTCCAGGACCACGATCACCCGGACCCGGTTCCGCGCGTTCTTGAACCGCCGGACGTCGGCCTTCAACCCCTCATGGCCGATGACGTCGTCCAGCGACTCGGTACCGGTGTAGAGCGTGACGCCCTTGACCGACTCGAACGCTTCCTTCCGCTGACTGAGCAGCTCGGGCCAGTCGATGCCCTTCGACCGCAGGGCCATCGCGACGGCGTTCTCGGCCACGAACGCGGACAGGCCCCGCACCATGTCGCGCGCCCGGGTCGTGTTCGCCTCGTCCAGGTTCACGCCGCTGCCCTTCGCGGTCTTCGTGACGACTTCCTGGAGCCGCTCCGAATCCGGCAGCGGGTCGTTCAAGAGGATCATGTCGTGCTTCAGTTCCGGCGGCGGCGTCGTGCCGAGCGGTGCCAGGATGACGACCATGCGGAAGCTGGTCTTGTAGTCGTCCCGCACGTTCGCCAGCGCCTGCACCAGACTCGGGTTCGACCAGAGCAAGTGCAGGTTGTGGAAGAACACGATGGTGCCGACCGGCGCGGACCGCAGCAGCGCCGAGATCGTCTCGGACGGGTTCGTCGTCTTACCCTGCGGCAGGCCGGACTTCGTGAGGACCGCGTCGAGTACCGTCTGCTGCGCCTTCACGACCTCCGTGTTCTTCGACGGCCAGCAGGACGTCGTCAGGCCCCGCGCGTAGTCCCATGCCGCGATCATGGGCGTCGCCGGAAGCTTATCGGACTTGACCGTCATCGCGGCGTCGATCGCCAGCTTCTGCGAGGCGATGTTGTCGGGCGTCCGCACCAGGACGATCGGTGCGCTGACCCGTCGAGCGGCGGCGAATGACTGAGCGAACGTCTGTGCCATGAGTGCCCTCCTTCTGGGCTGACCGGACTTCGGACCGGTCCTGTGGTTTACGGCCGGTCCGGTCAGGACCAGCCGCCGTCACCTAGATGCAGAACACCGGAGCGTGTCCGGCAGTGTGCTTCGTAATGACCCGCATGGTATAGGACTTCGTGGAGAAGCAGCCGAGCGACCAGCGATAGCCGCTCTTGCAGAGCACGACCGCTTCCCAGAAGGACTTGCGGTCGGCGCGTTCGTGCTTGATGACGAGATACCCGATCACGACTTCCATGTGCGTCCTCCTTCTGGACTGGCACGGACTTGGGACCGTGCGGTGCATTAGACCGGCTGCGAAGCCGGTCCCCTCTGCTGTCAGTCGATGGCGTTGTCGTCCCAGAACTGCTGTTCGCCTTCGTCCGTCACGCAGCCGTCGTCAACCAGCAACGCGATGGTCCGGAAGTCGTGATGCGGGTTGTCCGTCTCGCCGACCTCGAGCTTCACGAGGTAGACGCCATCGTAGAGCGTGTCTTCGATGGCGGCGACGGCCTTCGCTCGCACCCAGCCGAGGTCGTCGAGGGCGTAGGTCGTGGCGACCTTCGCTGCCTTCGTCATGCGCGGCGAGAAGTCCTCGGCCGCGACTGCCTTCACCTTCGGATGTGCCATGTGTCCTCCTTCTGGACGGGTCCGGCTTCGGACGGACCGTGCGCTTTACAGCGGCCAGTCGCGGCCGCTGCCGTCAGCAGTTCACCGAACGTCCTGCGGCCGGTCCTCCACGATCGCCTGCGCGTTGTCGAGGCAGCGCCAGCGGCTGGCGTGGTGGATGGCCGCTTGGTCGTGCCGGTTGTGACGGCACGCTTCGCGTTCAGCAGCGGCGTGGTCCTGCTCGACCCGCAGCCAGTAGTGGAACAGCTTGTCCTTGTCGGCATCAGTCATGGTCGGCACGCGCCGGAGATCCGGCGAGTGCATCAGACCGTCCTTCGGGCAGATGTTCCCGTAGGTATCGCGCCAGCTTCCCAGCGCGAGCCAGATCTCCAACCCGCAGTGTCGGCACGTCATCGCGTCCTCCTTCTGATGCGGCCGGACTTGGGACCGGCCTGTGTAGTTAGCGGGGCCGTCGCGGCCCCGCCCCTCCTACTTCTTCGCGGACTTCTTCGCCGCCTTCGCGGACTTCTTCGGGAACGCGAGTCCCGGCACGTACGGCTTCGCCGTCGGGAACGAGTCGGCGGTGAACGCCGGCGGCTTCGGCACGCGCACCTTCTTCTCCTTCTTCGTCCAGCCGTGCGCGACGGCCAGCGCGACGAGCTTGTCGAACTCGGCCTGCGCCGAGGTCAGGTCCGGCGTGCTGTTCGTGCAGCCGGTCTGCGGCTTCTTCCCGTACTCGCGGAGTGTCGTGCCCAGGTTGTAGCCCCCCTTCTTCGACTCGTTGATGAAGATCGTGACGGTCGCGCCGTCGCCGCCCAGGAAGCGCGCGCGCTGGTGGAACCGCTTGACCTTCGTGACCGCCGCCGCCGCCGCCGTCGTGGTGTCCTTCGCCATGATGTCCTCCTTCTGCTTCCGGCGGGATTGCCGGACTGCGTGGCCGGACTTGGAACCGGCCTGTCGCATTACAGCAGGCCGGGGCCTGCTGTCCTCTGCGCTAGCAGTCGTGGTGGCCGAAGCCGAAGCGGTAGGTGCTCGCCTGCGGGGTGAACCGCTGCGTGGCGCGGACCGGCACGACCTTCTTCACCAGCACCGGCACGGACGCGACCGGCCGGGGAACGTAGGCGGTCCCGAGCGGCAGCGTGCGGAATGACTGACGGCTGGCCGACGCCATCTGCGACGGCACGAACAAGTAAGAGACGCGAACGGTCATGGTGGCCCTCCTTCTGGACCGCCCCGGCTTTGGACGGGGCCTGCGAGTTCCGGCAGGCCGAAGCCTGCCGCCATCCTCATCGGTCGATTAGAACCCGAGCCGGTGCGCCGTCTTCTCACTGATGCGGCAGCGGACTGCATGCGAGAACGTCGTGCCGGTGTAGTTGAAGAAGTGCGCCTCAGCGCGGTCGGTCTCGACCGCTTCCTGCTCGGCGTGGGCCGGTCCGCTGAACTCGCCGCCGTCGAACCCGGCGTCGTAGCACTCCGCTTCGGCGTGGTCCTTCCGAATCCGGTAGATGTCGCTCGCCGTCTGGCTGAGCCAGTCGTGCGCGTACTCGCTGCCGGTGATGGCGTCCAGGAAGCCGCTCGACAGCCGTGCCGCTTTCGATGCCGCGATGGCGTCCAGGACCGTCCGCGTGTGCAGGTCGCAGGTAACGAAGGGGCCGCGGTCGCGGGTGTCGAGGCGACCGCCGTGGGTGAAGCGTCGGGCCATGTGGGTCCTCCTTCTGGACTGACCGGGCTTGGGACCGGTCGTGCGGTTTAGCAGGACGGCCGGACCGCCCTGCCCCTCACCCTAGCTGAGATGGTCTGCCCATTCCTTCCCGACCGCGCAGTAGGTATGGGCGTCGGTGCCGATGCTGCTGCTGAACCCGTCGCAGTCCGGCGAGCAAGGCAGGTGGAACAGCGTCTCGTCGAAGACGCGGTAGAGCCGGTCGGCACCTTTGACGTTCAGGTCGCGCAGCGCCGCGCACGCCTCGAAGAACCACGCCATATCGGGGCCGGTGCCGTCGCAGGAGTGGCGAATCCGAATCCCGATCGTCAGGCTGAAGTCGTGCCGCAGCAGCACCTCGTCCGTCCGAGCGATGCTGGCAGCGCGGAGGATCTGGTCGAACCAGTCGCGGTCGGCGACCGGCACGATCTCCCAGGCTTTGACGATGGCGAAGGCGTCGGCGATTTGCGTCGTGCGGATCATGGTGGCCTCCTTCTGGCCGTCCGGACTTGGGACCGGACTGTGCATTAGAACAGCCGGACGGTCCGGCCGTTCCCCTCTGCTACCATGCGCGTTCCCAGGTATCGCCGCCGCCGTACTTCTTCGCGCAGACGGTGTGAGCGTAGCCGGGTTTGTCGCGGCGGTAGAGCATCAGCGACCAGATGCCCTTGCCGCAGAAGATACAGACCGCCTTGCAGCGTGCCTGCGTGCTGCGCCGTCCGGCGAGCGACCGAATCCAGTTCGCCATCGTGGTCCTCCGTCAGTCCTGCGGGTGCTTGGCGTTCCAGGCTTCCGCGTCGATGTCGTTGCAGACGCCGTTGACTTCACGCAGGGCGTGCACCCAGGCCCAGGTGTTCGGCGTCGTCCGGTTCAGCTTCTCGATGGCGGCGGCGAGCCGGTCGTCCACCTTGTAGGTCGGACGCTTCTCGAAGAGGCTCGGCTGTGTCATGGCATCCTACTTCCTCGCGTTCGCGTCACGCTCGATGGCCTCGACCTCGGTCACGATCTGCGCGGTCCAGGATGTGAGCCGCTCGAAAGCGGCAGCGCTGCGGTCGCCGCGCAGGAAGTTCTGCACGCGCGTCGCGTCGAGGCGGGAGATCCGACGGTTGCGCTTGTCGTCCAGCAGGTCGATGAGTTCGCGGCGCGTCAGCCACGCGGCGTTCCAAACGTACGGCATGGTCGGCCTCCTTCTGGCCTGCCCCGACTTCGGACGGGGCGTGTGGTTTACGGCAGGCGTGCGGCCTGCCGCCGTCACCATCAAAGAGCTACTCGCCGAGGTGCGTCAGGAACTCCGCGAGTTCGTCGAGTTCGGCCGTGAGGTCGGCCATCGTGTCGAGCCTCGCGACTTCCAGGGTGACGCCGAGCTTCTCGGCTTTCGCTTTCAGGTTCCGCTCGAAGGTGCGGTCAGCCGGACTGTCGCCGTTCGTGACGGCCTGCGCCATCACTTCATCGTCCTGGTCGAGTAGGCGGTAGAGCTTCATGGTGCCCTCCTTCTGGGCGGCGCGGACTTGGGACCGCGCGTGTGCATTAGCAGGGCGGTGTTCTGCCCTGCCCCTCTGCAAAGTTCTCGTGCTACCTCGGAATCGTGTCCGGCTGCGTTCGCGGTCGCGTCGTGACCGTATGACTTGCGCCCTCTCGGGCTACCCGCTCCGATGCGCGTCGGTCGCGCTGCGGGTTGCTGTCTCCCCTCGGCGTCGCACTCACGCTTGCTAGGTTGTGACGTTCGCTGCGTGGTCTGCGGGACTGGGACGAACTCGTGAAGACCGTCGAACCCCGTCTTCCTCAGGCGGCTACGACCGGCTGCTGTTTCCGCCCTACTTGTTACCGGACTTCTCAGCTTCGCCTCGCTGCCTGCGGCCCGTCGACCCGTTAGTCACCCTCGGTCGGGCTGCTTTTCAGTTGTCAGAGAACGTCGCCTGTGGCGACTTTATCAATGCTGACAGCATTAGTCCAGCGGTTTGGGCCGCTTTTCGGGTATTTATTTTCGGGGCGGATTGTGGCCCGAAACTGGGCCGAGTTGGCATGAGTTTTCACATGGGCCGGGGTCGGCTCCCAGGGAGGCGGTCCGGACCGGCTGGCCGGACCTGGACGGCCGGACGGCCCGCCAGACGGCTCCAGGCAGGCCGGACCCGGCCGGAATAGGAAGACAGCCGGGGCCAGGAGAACCGGCCTCCTGCGCGGTCCTGGACGGTCCTGGACGCCTTCCAGGCCAGCCGGACGGCCAGCCGTGCAGAAGGAAGACCGTCGGCCAGCCGGTCCGGACCGGAGTTCCTGGACGCGGGGTGCCTGGACGGCCCTGGACGGCCGCAGGGGCGGTCCGGACGGTCGGAAGGGGAAGACAGCCGGGACGCGCCGGTCGTGGTTCCTGGACCGGCCTGGACCGGCAGGCGTGGCTCCTGGTCCGTCCGGACAGCAGACGACGGCGGCTGACCGGCAGCGCAGTCAGCCGTCCAGGTCTACGCTTCGTCGTGCCAGACGGTCTCGAAGTCGTCGGCCAGCACCGCGAAGTAGTACGGCGGCACGCACTCAGCCCGTTCGCCGTGGAAGATCGCGCACCCGCCAGCGCGGTAGAAGTTCGTCGCGAACTCGGAGCAGAACTGCCGCCCGTTCGTTGCGGCTGCCTTCGTGCGGAAGAACGCCATCAGTCCCCAGAAGTCGTAACGCTGGCCGCGCACGCTGCGCCAGTACGCCAACGCCTTCGCGAAGTCGAACGCCGACGGCGGTCGCAGCACCATGCCTACCTGCTCCCAGCGCATCGGGTAGCACTCGACGCCCTTCCCGTCGCGGCTGGCGACGTTCGTGCGGCCGGGAACGTCTACGACCTCGACGTGGCTCCAGCGGTGCCACGTTTTCGTCGCGATGGCCCACCCAAAGAACCCGGTCGGGCGATACACCAAGCAGTCGCCCGGTTGAAGGTCCGACTCGAATAGCAGCGGCGGGGCCATGAGCCCTCCTCGAAGGCGAGGGCCGGGGGCTGGCCCTCGCCGCTACGGTTTTACTCAGGTTCCGGATAGCACCAACGGCATACGCCGTCGCACAACTGCGTGCCACCCATGAAACAGACCGCCCCCTGTCGACAATCCTCAGAGGGCTGACACATCGCATCCCGTCCCATGCCACTGTGCAACCAACAGTCACGGTCGTCGCACGGCGGGACGCCCCACCAGTTACACAGGCACGGCTCCGGAGCAGCCAGCACTTCAGAACGGAGCCAAGACACCAGCGCTGCGCGAGCCGACACGAACGTTGTGGGCGCAGCCTGCGGTTGGCCAGTAACCAGGAACAACTGCACGTACTCCTCGAAGCTGAAGGCCGCACGTGCCTTCATGTCCAACAGTCGAACCTGCTCCTCTTCAGCGCTTCCGGGTATCCACGTGCCATCTGCGTCTTGCGTGTGCTTGTCGAGGTTGGCGCGGATGGCCCGCATGGTTTCCGGCGACATCAGCGCAATGTATTCGCGGATGAGCGCGGACTGTGCAGGCGTGTACGTACGCGTCAAGAGCATCGCGTTGGCCTGCTCCCGGTTGAACGTCGACAGTTGCTCGGGCGTTAGCTTTGCGGCAGCGTATGCTCGGTGGCTGCGCGGCAGCTCCAGCAGGCCCTCATAGGTCGTGGGCAGAGTGTTGTCCGACATCCAAGCGAACATCACATCGCACCACGGCCCAGACTTGAAGGCGTCCTGTGTCAGCCAAGCAAAGCTTCCACTGAAGAGCATGAGCGTGACGACACAGACGACCGACCGACGGATCCACTTGTTCATGCTGCCCCCCTTACCAGCCCGGCGACATGCCGGACTTTACGCGCTACGTCAACCGCACCCTGATGCCCTTCGCGACTTCCTGCCGCAACGCCTCCGTTGCCGCGCCCACCGCTGCCTCTAGTTCATCGATCGCGGCATGGATCCGGTCCAACTGCACGATGATGATGTCGAGCTTCGCCGTGTACGGGCAGGAATCAACTGGCGGGGGCGGGGGCGGGGGCGGATCGATCCCGAGCCAGTTGTGCGCGATGACTGGTTCAGGGTCTTGCCCCGTCAGATCCATCGACAATGCGTCCAGGTCTAGGCGACGGTGTGGCGTGCCTCCATCCACGATCACGTCCCACCCTTGCAGGATGGGCGTGAGATGCGCGACGACGTCGGTGCTGTGGGGCCGGGTGCCACCCGCGCTCTTGTGCCCCCACGGCTCGCTCGGCACGCTGAAGGCGAGCTGCTGACACAGTCGGTGCGTCCACTCGCGCGACGCCTCGTCAGTCGCGGGGATCGGGAACTGCTCGGCAAACAGGGCGACCACCACCTTGGCCGCATCGGACAGTGGGATCGGTTCGAACATCATGGCTCCTTGGACGCTGGGCCGCTGTTAGGGAACAGCCTCCACGACCAACTTCTGCGTCGGTCGCACGTCGATGTGGATGTAGCGCAGCGCAGGCCGGATCTCGACATAGCGGATCGGGCTGTTCAGATGGGCGCAGGCCCGTTCAACGGACACGACGAACTGCTCCCAGGTCAGCAGCCGCGGACAGGCAAGGTCGAGGGCCCGGCCCTGCACATGCTGACTCCGTCGCGCTGCTTTGAACACGGGGTGCTTGGCGAGCAGTTCCTGGTACTCCGGGGTGCGGTAGGCCGACGTGACGGTGATCGGGCAGGGCATCCCGGCCTCGAGACTGCACTCCGCGCGGACGGCCTCGAACGCCCAGCACAGCCGTGGCAAGCGCGTCTCGTCGTCGCGCCAGTCAAGTGGGTAGGGCGTACCGATGGCGTCGTGACACGCCAGTTCGTCGAACGTCAGATGCGCTGACGCGTGGCCCTTCATGGCGTCAGCCAGTCCGCGACCTTGTGGAGGAACGCGAACAGGTCCGCGACAGCCGGGATGAGCAGCGCGATGACGCCTGCCCCGGCCACCGTCTTCTGCTTCGTCGAGAGCGTTGGCAGCTTGAAGGTGTCCGATGCGCGGTACCGGTCTGTAGGAACGAGGACCCCGGCGTCCTGCAAGATCTCGACGTCGCGCACGTGGTTCTTCATCTGGTGGCAGCCGTGTTCGTGGATGTCCGTCACGACCTTGTCGATCTTGGCATCCTCTTCGACGATCGCCTTCACCGAGCGCTCGACGTCTGCGATCTTGGCGCTGTTCTGGCTCGTGCGCCCGTTCAAGGTAGCAAGGTGGACTTCAATGCGACCTAACGTCTCCCCCTGCTTGTCAAGGCGCTTGGAGAACTCCCCGGCCCACCGCGTGAACTCATCAGACGAGATGAAGCTGTCAGCCATCATGGCGATCCCTGCGGCAGGTACGTCAGGTTGCGGATGAGCCATGTGAACTCGTGTGGACACGACTTCGTCTGCGAGGCCCAGACCGCGACGAACATGGCGGCGCGCCGTCGTTCGGGACCGGTGCCGATCATGACGTTATCGGCTGGCGTCAGCACCCAGCGGAGCACGCCTTCCGCTGAGATGGTGACGCCGTTCTTGTTGAAGACATCCTGGTGGTTGCGTTCGTTCACGATGGCGCGGGTCAGGACGTCGTAGACGGTCAGCGTAAGTGAGTCGAGCGCAGTCCCGATGATGACCGCGCCCGTCTCGTCGCGCAGGGTCGCCTCGTACAGACACGTGGCGCCCTCGTTGACTGTATTCAGGTCTGCCATGAGACCCTCTCGACTACGACGCGGTCGCGCTGACAGTCGCCGTGACGTCCAGCGTGTCGTTGTCCACCATCGCACGCGAGCCTTCGCTGAAGTCCGCGCCGCCGTAGAGCGTGCCGGTCGTGCCGCCCTTGGTGTTGTTGCTCGTCATGAACAGACCGACCACCGTCATCGACCCGCTCGCCGTGAACCGAGCCTTCGACAACGTGTTGCTGACGGACCCGTTGGTCACAGTGCCCTCGACCCACTCCGGTCGCGTGGCCTCGTCGTAGGCAGTCAGTTCGGTCCACCCGTTCACGTGCGATGCCATCGTGTCGGCAGCGGCGAATGCGTTGGCTGTCCCCTTCAGCCCGAGATACCACGTGACACTTCCGGGGATGGTCTTGAAGCAGGCCGTGACGAGCGCGGTCAGGCCCTCGTTGACGACGAGGTTGTCCGCGTGCGCGATCCACTTGAGATTGCCGTCCTTGTCGCGGCAGACCACCTCGTAGTGCGTCGCCATCTTCACCGCGCCGAGCGTTGTGTCCTTCTGCATATCACTCTCCTTCGCGCACTTAGTCAGACGGGCGCAACGTCTCAGCGGTAAACGCCGCTGTCGTTAGAGACTCCCCGGTCAGCCCGGTAACCGTGGGAGCGTCGGTGCTGACTCCCGCTTGTGTCAAGACCTCTGCCAGCCAGTTGATAAAGAGCGCCGCGATCGCGGGCTGACGCGACCCGGCTACCGCAATCGCCGCTGCCAATGCCGCCGTCCCCGACACGCCGACGTTGGTCTGCAATCCGACAGCTGCGAGAATCTGAAGAGCCGCCGCCACATGCGACGCCGTCTGGACCGATGCCTGAAGCTGCGCCTGCATGGAAAGCGGCGCCGACACCTCTCCTGCCCAGCGACCGATCCCCTGCACACCGGCCAAGACCCCTAGCGACGTAGATAGTAGCAAATCGCGCCGCGCGTTCGCATCCAGCGTGGCGATTTGCGCGAGCGTGGCCTGCCCTTCGAGACTCAGTTGGCCCGACGGGGGCGGTAACGTCGCCGCGACGGAAAGGACCGCGTTGGCAAACCACTGCACCGCTCCCGCGCTGGACCCGTCGAAGTAAGCCGAGGAGGATAGCGCGGCCGATGCGAGCGCCGCTAGAAGACTGTCCGCATTGAGAGCGGCAATCGCCGACACGGTGCTGGATCCGAGCAAGCCTACGGTGCTGCCCTGACCCGCTTCTGCGGCGACGGCCAAAGATCCTGATCCGAATAGACCCAAGAGACTTTCACGGTCGAGCGTGGCGGTGACGGCCAAGGATCCGATGCCGAACAGGCCCAGAAGGCTTTCACGGTCGAGGGTTGCTCCGGTTTCAAGGGCACCGGACCCGAGCAGCGCCAGCAGTCCGTTGTGCGCCACTGCGGCCCCGACGCTGAGTGCCGCCGTGCCTTCATACGCCGAGATCGCTGTGCGTAAGGCATTGATCGCCGCAAGTGTCTCGAGTGCCGCCGACACCGAAGCGGCGTGCTGACTGACGGCCTCGACGCTGGCCCCGGCGGGCAACGCGCCCGTCACCGCGACCGCTGCGAGACTTTCCGGGGACGTCGCCGCCGACACGCCCAGCCCACCCGTGCCCAGCAGCCCGAGAACAGTCTCCCTGTCTACCCACACCCCGATCCCGAGCGTCGCTGACCCTTCGAACGCACGCGGGCCACCGCCCTCAGAGCCGTACGTCAGATACACGAGCCACTGGCTCTTGTTGCGTGCCCCCGACGCAGGCCACGGGTCGGGAAGGTCCGTCTGCCCGGTCAAATAGATGTGTCGGTCGTCGTCGCGCGAGAACCAACGGATGCCGAATCCGGTTGGACCGGTGAGCGTGATCTGGCCCAGCCAGTAGCGGGTACTGCCGGTCAGGGTCGCCGTGATGTCCGCGGAGTACCAGCCCGCCGCCGAGTTCGCCGGGACCGTGATCTCGGCGGTCGCGATGCGGTCATCGGGCCGGTTCGTGGTGCCGTTGTGCGTGTAGAGACCAATCTTGACAACCGCCGCCGTCGAGACATGATCGTTCTTCGCGTAGATGTACGCCTTGCGCGTCTCGCCCCCACCGGCGCTCGCGTCGTCCCAATTCGCGCACGCTAGTGACGTGTAGAAACCCCAACCCGTGCCGTCGCCCTCGGCCGTGTAGCCAAGCGTCTCTTCGCTGATGTTCTGGTTGGCGCCCAGCCCGGCCCCGACCGTGAGTCCGGCCGACCGCTCATACGCGCCGCCGGTCTCTTCCTCGCCGTACCCGCTGTACTGGCCCCAGACCTGTGCGCGATCTCCGGTGTTGAGGCCGCTGTCGGCCAGCGGCAACACCGCCAAGAAGACGAGACTCGCCCCGAGTGCCGAGGCTCGCTTGTCGCGCGTGTCCAGTGCCATCGGTCAGCCCCTAGGCGTTCGTCCACTTCCCTCGCGTGAACGTCTCGCCGTTGTCGCTCGTCGTCGAAGTCGCGATGACCGTCCCCGAATCGTTCTTGATGCTGGCCGTCGGCGTCGTCTTGGTCTGGAGAGCTTCATTCCGCGCCAACAGGAACAGCCATGCCAGCTTCGCGAACGCCGTCGCATTCGCCGCTGGCACCGTGGTGGGTTCCGCCAGCGTGTCCGTCGCCAGCACGTCCTTGACCTCGTCGTTGATCTCGGCAGCGGTCGGGATCGCGGCGAACTGCGTGTCGAGGTTCGCCGCCGCCAGCCCGAGCGCCGTCCGCAGTGCCGCCGCGTCCATCGGCGACTCGTCGGGGAAGTAGGCCAACTTCGCCGCCGTCTCCGTCACTTGGAACGTGTGCGTCTCGATGGCGCTGACGCCATCCACGGTGGCCTTGACGACGACGAGGTAGTTCTTCCCGACCTCGTATCCGGCCAACGCGGTCAGTTGCACGCGAACCCAGTAGCAGCCGACGATGCTGTCCCACGGTGAGGCGGGCACCATGCTCTGGTCCTCGGCGATGCCGGTGGTGTTGCCCTCCTCGTAGATCGAGTACGTCAGCGCACTCGGCTCGTACGCCCCGCCTGTCGAAAACCGATGGGTGGAGGCTGGGATGCCCACGTAGCTGTCGATGCCGAACGCGCCCAAGTAGGACATACGCACCTCACCTCACGATGTAGCCGCCGAACACAGGCGAGCGCATCACCCCGCGAGCGCCACCAAGTTCCTCGCGCGATGCCGCCAATGCCGCACCGCTTGCCAACTCAGCCGACCCGAAGACTCCCAGACCGCCACTGGCCGTCACCGAAGCCCCAATGCCCAACGTGGCTGTGCCGTCGTACGCCGTGACCGCGCCGCCCGCCGACTTGAACCATGCGATCTTGCCCGTGACGGTTTCGGTTGCGTCGAAGGTCGTCGTGCCATCCGTTTCGACCGCCGTGGTCTGGATGCTGTACTGCGCGTCCAACCGGCTGGACCCTTCAAGCGCATTCCAACCCGACTCGCGCCCCGACGCGTAAAAGGTTGTCGAGGTTCGCAAGCCTGCGATGACCAAACACCCGTTCTCGCTCGGGGTGACGTTCCCGTAATTGAAGCTGCTCGCGCTATCGTACGCGCCGGTCGATCCGCCGTACACCGATGACGTCGCGAGCGCCCCTTGCCATTCGCTGATGTTGACCTGCGCGACCGTGCCGCTGCTGAAGTTGGGGGTGATCTGCGTTGCCGCCTTCGCGTTGTAGCAGTACCAGATGTCGGCGCTCTCGTTGCTGCCATTCGTCTGCACCGTCCCGGCGTGCGCGTAGGTGTTGCTGCCACCCGACGCATCGTCAGTGACGCTGGTAATCGCGTCGGTGATGTTGGCCCAGACCGCGACCACGACGACCAGATTCCCGGCGGTGATCGCGTCCACCATCGTGGTCGTGGCCGTCGTGCCGACCTTTTGCTGCACCAGTTCGATGACCGACCCGGCCGTGGCACGTGAAGCTGTAATGCCCGCCCCGGTTCCGAGAGTCCCGGCGCCGAACAGCCCCAGCGCCCCAGATCCGTCGGTCGCGGCGATGGATGCCAAGACGGCCGAGACGAAGGCCCCGACCTCACTGTAGGCCGCAAGTCCTGCGCTCGCTGGCAGCGCCGCGCCGCCGAACAACCCCAGCCCGCCATTCGCCGTCGTGGACGCACCCGCCGCCAGAGATGCCGCGCCGAATAGCCCGAGCGTGCCCCCACCCGTCAGCCCGAGCGCCGCCGCGAGCGAGCCTGCGCCGAACAACCCCAGCCCGCCTCCGGCAGCGACCGAGGCGCCAGCCGCCAGCGTAGCCGTGCCTTGATACGCAGTGCCGCTCTCGGTATACGTGACCGCGAGCTTCGGACGGTTCGCCGCCGTCGCGTTGTCCGACGAACAGATACGAGAACCGGCGGATTTCGTCATCCGGATCCCGTAGTTCGAATTGCTCGCGCCAAACCAGCTGGCGACCACCGTCGTGTTGAGAGAGGGCGTGTAGCTCGTTGGGGTCGGGGTGGTCGTATCGGTCGAGGAGGTGGTGAAGTTCCCGATGCTGGTTGCGTTGTAGTCGGTCCCCGACTGGCTGCACCCCGCGTCAGTTCCACCGTTGCCGGATGCGTCACCCGCCCACTTGGTGGTGATCCCGCCTGACCCGTTTGCGACTTTCGCGTCCCAACACGGTTCGCCGGATGCGGCCTGAGTGCCGCCAGCCGTCCCTTCAATCCACCCGGAATTGGCGGACAGGATGCTGTAGAGCGTAGTGGTGCCGTCCGCGGCGTTGCTGTAGTACCGGAACGTCAGCACGGCATCGGTACACGTCGCCGTCGCCGCGATAGAGGAAAAGTCGAATTTCAGGAGGTCGCAACTGTAGCGATTCAGGTAGACGAGGGTGCCGTAGTTGTTCGTCGCATTCGAGGAATTGAGTGTCGTGTCGCAGGCGGTGTCCGGGTCGCCGTCGGTCGTGTCCCCGTCGGTGAACACCGGGTCCACCGTGATCGGGTAGACCGCGCTTCCCGGCACCACCTCCCACTCGACGTATCCCCCGGCGTAGGTCGCCGTGACGGTCACCGGGGCCTCGTTCGCATCCTCCGCGACGGGCGGATCGATGCGCCCGGCTATCTCGTCGCTGGCGTTGCGAAGGTGCCAGTCGGCCCCGAGCGTCAGACCGACCAGCGTGATCGCAAAGCGGAGCCGCGTGGGAGCGGTCGCGTCCTTGAGGATGAAGTCGGTCTTGATCCGCCGCCACGTGTTCGTGATGCTGGCGTAGAGATTCGGGAGATCCCAGTCGGCCCCCTGCGCCCGCCAGACAGGCGTCGGGAGATTGAGGTTCCGCCAGCTACCCCCGCCCGTCGTCCGCCAGTACTGGATGTTGGTGATCTCGACGTACTCCGTCGAGATGTTGCGCCGGGGATACCAGCGTCGGGTGCCGCCGTTGCCGAGGTGGATGCGGTGCCGGGTCTTGGTGCAGGACTTGACGTAGCCGTGGGTGGTGTCGTCCGCGAGGGACTCGTCTACCTCTTGCCAGCTATTCAGATCGTCCCGGTAGTGCTGGTCGTGGATCGTGGCGACGAAGAGAAACTTCGTCGGGTCTACCGAGTCCTGGTAGACCTTCTGCCGCAGGCCGCGCTTGTCGCTCCGCTCGATCCAAGCCATGACGGAGTTACCCTGCCTTTGCCA
>Ga0316626_10000493_pt1 | contig 15380 bp, 9 predicted proteins | sample OWC_Aug_T1_C1_D5_FD_207656 | JGI IMG/M metagenome (GOLD analysis project Ga0316626, IMG submission 207656) | Wetland soil microbial communities from Old Woman Creek delta, Ohio, United States - OWC_Aug_T1_C1_D5_A | ecosystem: Environmental > Terrestrial > Soil > Wetlands | place: USA: Ohio...
GTTCCGACCCTAACCGACGCCTGCATGGGGTGTTGGTCCTGCTTGTCGTTGCAGCCGTCGCCGTCGTCGTCATCGTCGCACGGGTCCCCGAAGCCGTCGCCGTCGAGGTCCGCAGTAATCGTCGGATCTGAGATCATCGGACACAGGTCGCAGGCATCACCGAGACCATCGTGGTCGGTGTCGACCTGGTCCGTGTTGAACACCGTCGGGCAGTTGTCCTTGACGCTGCTGCCCGTGCACACGCCGTCGTGATCGGGGTCTCCACCGACGGCGCCGCAGAAGTCAGCAAGCAGCGGACGCATGGAGGCACGGCACGCCACGATCGCGTTGATCTGCTGGGGTGTGAACGCTTCGTAGCGTGTCCCGAAACGGACGTAGGGCCCGGTGCAACCTCTCCAGTATGACATCGCATTCCACGTCGCGGGGGACTGCGCCAATGGAGAGACGTCGCCCCCTTGGAGCTGCGCGCACTGGACCGTGCAGTAGTCGGTGTTGAGGTCCTGCGGTGGTTTGGGGGCGCTCGGAAGGGAGAACTTCGTGGAGTCGCACCAGACGTGCCCTTCGATGGGGTTGCCCTGCGGGGGGTTCTCTTTGAGCTGGCACTTGACTGCATCGAAGTCCCTCCCGGTCAGGTCGAGCACCGGGGTCGGCGTGGGGGTCGGCGCCGGCGGCGTGGCGACCGGCAACTGCCGCGCACATTCTCGAGCCCCCGGATCGGGCGGGGTGTCGCTGAAACCGTCACCGTCGTAGGTGACCTGCGGATGCTCCGTCGGGTCCCAGAAGGGATCCTGCGCGCCGGCACCGGGGCCCTGGAAGGTATGCAGCAAACAGAAGTAGTGTCCGAGTTCGTGCGCCAGAATCGCCCCGGCAGGACCAAAACAGAACGCGGCCGTATCGTCCTTGCCACTGAAGCATTTGGACATATTCGGGAGCACAAAGAGCGTGACGATGAACGGTTCTTGCGCCGCCAGGTTGCGGAGTTCGTCGAAAAGCGGCTGGTCGTCTGCTTCCGGGTCAAGGTCGATGGCCGCGTACTCCATCTCCCTTGGCGTCAGGTCGGCGGGGGCGGGTGCGATGATGTCGAGCAAGGTGAACGAGAACCCGGTCGGGGCCCACTCGCGGTTGATTCCCTCGATGCCCTTGAGCACGGCGAGGTGCAGTCCCGCCTGACTCGGTGTCGACTCAGTCGGGAGCGTGTACCCGCAATAGGGATCGGCGCAGTAGGCCCGCACGCGCAGACCGAATGTCTGCGCCGAGGTGCGTTCCGCCGTGGCGGTGAGGGTGACGCACAGAACAAGCAGAACCAGCCCGAGAACGCCCAGAGATCTTTCGCTGCGAGGTCGCGCCATGGCCCCTCCCGTCGTGCGAAGCGCACACCTGTTGTATTCGGTGAACGAAGCCCGATCGATATAAACTCTAGCATCACGCGTCATGGTTCCTACCCCGGACCGACAGAATCCGTCAACTCGACGGCGACTTCGACTCGACGGCGACTCGGATTGGGCAAGGAAAGACGTGGGTGCTCGCCTTCTCACAACGATTGCACTTGTCGGCCAACTTCCCCCCGCGCGAGACTCCCCAAGAGCGTATCAGCGTGGTAGACGGCTTTCGTAGGCTCTCCGATGCGGTCAGTCGATGCGAACCGGCCTAGCCCAGTAAGGGGAGGTGCTCCATGAGCGACCGAGAGCAGCGCGCCGCACCGACGCGCCTGTCCGGCGAAGACCTGACCTTCTGGTGGGCCGACTCCCCGATGCAGCCCACGACGATGGCGATGTTGATGCTCCTGGATCGCCGGCCGGACGACGCGCGTCTGCGGCACGGCTTCGAGCGCGCCGTCATGGACGTGCCTCGTCTCGCTCAACGGGTCGTCGACGCTCCGCTCGGCCTGACGCTCCCGCACTGGGAGCTGGACCCGACTTTCGACCTCGACTACCACGTGCGGCGCCATGTCCTCAGCGGCCACGGGGGCGTCAACCAACTGTTCCGCGAAGTCGCGCTGGCGTACGAGACGCCCTTCGACCGTTCTCGCCCCTTGTGGGAGGTGCGGATCTTCGATGGGCTGCGCGGCAAGTGCAAGGCAGGGTTCTTCTTCAAGCTCCACCATGCCGTGGCCGACGGCGTCGGAGGCAACGCCATCTTTGCGGCACTGACCGACGGGGAACGCGACCCGCACCTGGAAACGGCGCTCCCCGAGAGCCCCACGGTCAAGGGCGCCTGGCCCGAGCCGCGGTCGCTCGGCCGGCGCCTTCTCGATGCGGTGCGCGACCGGCTCGAGCTGGACATGGAGCGCGCCGGCGCTGTCGCCAACGTCCTCGTGGACACGGTGCAGCACCCGGAGAAGCTCGCGCGCGCCGCCGACGCCCTCCGCACCTTCGTCGAGATCGCTCGCTTCGACAGCCGGTCACCGCTGCACAGCTTCGGGCGCGCGCGCCGTCTGAGCGGCACCGATCTTCCCTTCGAAGAAGTCCGCCGCGTCAAGCAGGCGCTGGGTGGTGCGATGATCGACGTCATCCTGACCGTCATGGCGCGCGGGATCGGCAAGTGGCACGCCGCCCACCGGCTGCGCCGCGTACGCGAGCTGATGACGCTGGTGCCGGTGAATCTGCGCACGCCGGAGCAGTGGGCCGACAAGCCCAACGTCGGCAACGTGGCCACGGGCATTCTGGTGCCATTGCCCATCAGGCACCGCAGCCCGCTCGGCGCCTACCGCGAGATCCACAAGCGCATGCAGGCGAAGAAGGCCGATCCGATGTCCAACGCCTCTCCTCTCCTCGCCGAGCTCGCGAGCATCTTCCCGCGCCAGGCTTTCACGTGGGTCACCGAGGCCACCTTCGGCACCGTCGACTTCATCGTCACCAACGTTCCCGGGATTCTCGCCACGCGCTATCTGGCTGGCGCCGAAATCCTGGCCGCCTACCCGTTCGCACCGGTCGCGATGAAGAGCCCGGTGAGCGTCGCCCTCTACGGCTACCGCGACCGTCTGTTCATCGGCCTGAATTCCGATGAAGCCGCCATGCCCGACGTCGAGGCGTTCAAGACGATGATCCGCGCGTCGTTCAAAGAGCTCCGCGACGCAGCCATCGGGTAGCGTTGGCGGGAGGGACGACGTGCTTTCGGCCCCACGGCACCGTCATCACGCTAGAGCCTGGTTTCCGGATCTTGCCGCGGGTTGCGGGGTGGCGGATAGCGTGGCAGCCGCTCCTTCGTGCACTGGACCACTCACCCTTGCCCTATTTCGGGAACCGTGAGTAACTGAAAACATGCGTCCGCGGTGCTTCCCGGGTGAGTGTGTACTCAAATCTGTTTTTTTCTCCGTCACGGTGTTTGCGATTCTGGGCACGGCCGGTTGTGGGGACGATGGTGAATCGCCGCCGGAATCGCCGAGCGTCTACCGCTTCGCCAACGGCTGCTTTTCGGTGCAGCAAGCGCCGCAGTCCGGGAGCGTCCGCTTCCTTGCGAGAACGGCGTCCGGGGGTGGCTATGCGTTTTCCGCGGCGCAACAGGCGTCGGCGACCCCGTTTTTCCTGAAGCCGTCGGCGCTTGGGACGTACCTTCTGTATGATGAGGCGGGCGGGTATCTGGCGTCGGGCGGTACGGACCTGATGCGCGAAACTGTCCTGCAATCGGATGTAACGACGCTCGACGACTCTTTCGTTTCCGAGGCCGAGTGGGAGCTGCAGCCAGCTTCCAGGGATCCGCAATTCTACCAGTTGCGTCACCGGAGGACTGGAGGGTTTCTCGCCGAAGGAGGACTCGCCGAGAGTGCGAGCGGTGCCGCGGTGCTCAACCTCGTTGCGCAGCCGGGTTGCGCGGCCTTCCCCGAGGAGGGCGTCTTTGCAGAAGGGCACGTTGAGCCAAGGCAGTTTCCGGACGGGTCGGTGTTCGGTTTCGTCGACGCGCACGAACACATCCTTGCGAACTTCGGATTCGGTGGGGGCGGGATTTTCCACGGCGCACCCTTCCATCGTCTGGGCGTGCAGCACGCGCTTCCGGATTGCTCCCGTTCGCACGGCGAAGAAGGGCGTGCCGATCTCTTCGGCTACGCCTTCGACAACGGAGCGGACGCAAATGCCCAGCTGTTGATCCAGGGAGTCTCGACGGGCCGGACCCCGGAGTTCAACCACGCGACCGCGGGGTACCCGGACTTCACCGAGTGGCCGAATGCACCCTTCCGATCGACGCACCAAGTGGTCTACTACAAGTGGCTCGAACGCGCCTACCTCGGCGGTCTGCGGCTCGTCGTGCAGCATGCGGTGAGCAACGAGGTCATCTGCAACTTCCTCGGCGGCGGTCATGTCGAGCCCACGCGCTACTCGTGCAACGACATGGTGGCGGTCGATCGCGAGGTGACCGAGGCCTACAGCATGCAGGACTATATCGACGCGCAAGAGGGTGGTCCCGGCAAGGGCTGGTTCCGAATCGTGACGACGCCCGCCCAGGCGCGCGACGTGATCCGCGACGGCAAGATGGCGGTGGTGCTCGGAATCGAGACGTCGAATCTGTTCGATTGCTTCCTCACGCCGACCGCCGACCATCCGCGCTGCACCGAAGGGGACGTCGTCGCCCGGTTGAATTCCTACTACGACCGCGGCGTGCGGGCGATCTTTCCGGTCCACAAGTTCGACAACGGCTTCTCGGCCGGCGACGGACACAAGGCGTTCATCGAGATCGGGAACGTTCTGCAGACCGAGCACCTCAACAACTTCACCGACCAGTGCGACCCGAGCGTCCCAACCGTGTTCGACCGGGGCGCCATGCAATTTCCCGGACTCAACCTGCCGCGCGACGACTACTTTGCGCCGCCACCGAATGATTTTACCGACTGGTTCCTCCACCCCATAGAGACGCTGGCTCCCCTCCTGCCGCGCATTCTGGAGCCGCCGATTCCCGGCGTGTCAGACCACTGCCAGCGAGCCGGCCTGACAGCGCTCGGCGAATTCCTGATCCGGCAGCTCATGCTCAAGGGCATGATCATCGAACTCGATCACCTGCCGCGCAAGTCGTACAAGCGGGCATTCGAGTTGATCCAGGCGAACGACTATCCGGCGGCTGGCACGCACGGGAACGACAACTTCGGCACGCTCTACGCTCTCGGGGGAGTTTCGACCGGCGGTTTTTCCACCTGCCGATCGCAGGATTCCGACGCGACGGTCGACGACGGATACCAGCAGAAGATCCAGCGCATTCGTGACAACGGTGGATTTCCGGTGCTCGGTTTCGGTTTCGACCTGAACGGCTTCGCCGGCGCCCCCGGGCCGCGGTTCGGGCCGAAGAGCCATTGTGGCGTGCCGCAGACCGACCGGCTCACGTATCCGTTCAAGTCGTACGCGGGCGATGTGACCTTCTACGAGCCCAAAGTCGGTAACCGCACGCTGGACTTCAACACCGAGGGGTTGGTGCACATCGGCTTGCTGCCCGAGCTGATCGAAGACGTCCGGCGCGACGGCGTCGGCGACGCGGATCTGGAGCCACTCTTCAAGTCCGCAGAGGGATACATCCGCATGTGGGAAAAGGCCGAGCGCCGCGGCGCGGCACTGCGGAACTCCGGGGAGAGGTGACCGCTTGCGGGAATCCGCACCGGGTCGAGTTGGAACCTCATGTGGTTGGATTGGCAGCCCGTTGAAAGGACGTTCCACCCACCCTTCGAGGGCCTCAGGGTGAGCGGAACGCCTTGTGTCACAAGCAGTTTCTCGCCATGCCGAGGCTCGCGCTAGGGCGACGCCAGATCGACCAGCACCGAGCCGCCGAACGTCCCGTCGGGTTGCCGCGCGCCGCACCCCTTCTCCATGATCGAGCCGTCGGGGAAAGGAAGCCTCACCGGTGGGCTCACCCGACGCGGACAGACATCGTCGGCGGCGTACATGTCGGTTCCGCCGAGCGCCGTCTGATCGACGGTCGCCAGCAAGCTGAGATCCTCGTGCCCCGCGCCCGTCGCGGAGTCGCTGACGCAATCGAGGACCACGTCGAAGAAGACGTTCACCTTCTGCTTGGATCTGAGAGTGAGCGGCAGCCCTTTCTGTGGCTTGCCCTGGTGGAGCCGGACCCTGGCGTCGGGACACGCGCCACGCGAGGTCACCGCGAGCCTGACGAGCTGTCCGAGGGTCGTCGCGTCGGCGATCGTCTGCGGCTGGGCGCTGCGGTTCTGTACCTGGACCTTGAAGATCCTGGTTCGCGCGGGCTGGGTGGCCTTGAGACGCACCTTGACCCCGCATTCGCATCGAAGACGATGCACGCCCGGTTCGCGATCTGCGTGCCGGTCGTCAGCCCGGGTTTTGCCGCGACGGTGAACACGACGTGGCCGCTCCCCTCGGGTGGGTTCCTGTCGGGCGGGAGGAAGCCGGCGAGCGGGTCTCGGGCGGCTGCATCGTCGCGGGATCGAGGGAGGTCAAGCGCCAGGTGAGCAGCGCGGTCGCTGCGTCGAGCTTCGCATCGATGCGCACGATCAGGTTGGTGTCAGGGCGCAGGTCGACGTCTCGCGTGAACTCGGTCAAGCCCGGCGGCGGCACGATCTCGTGATCGCCGAAGGGGATCGGCCCGAGGCTGAGCGTCGTCAGGTCAACCAGGTTCGGGTCGAGCGGATCGGTGACCACGACCTCGGCTGCTGGCGCCGTGGCCGCCTCGACGTTCTCGAACTCGACGACGTAGCGAAGCGGGATGTCCGTCGTGATGAAGCCCGCAGCACCCGCGCCGATCGGGCCGCTCTTGTCGTTCGGATCCGCTGAGGCGACCGGGTCGAGTGGGAACTTGATGCAACTCGTTCCCCCCACGGTGTTCGTGATCAGGCAACTTGGTTTGTTCGTGCAGATGGAAAGCTTCTTTTCGTAATTGTCCTTTCCCGAGACGACTACGAAGCCGATGTCCTTGCACTCGGAGGGGGTCTTCGGCCGCTGGCAATCGGGGCCGTCTGGCTCGAGTATGCAGGGCTTCGACGGCTTCTCGGGTTCCTTTTGCTCATCCCGTGGACAAGAGCATCCACCGCAGCACGACAAACCCCGCGGGCCCTCCCCACAAACGCAAGTCAGGTCACCGGCTCGCGCCGGTGCTGCGCAGAAGTCCGCGACGCGGCTGGCCAGCCCGGCTGCGAAGCCGAGGATCCCGAGCCCGGGCGGCGGCGCGTCGAGCGATGAGACCGCCAGGGGAGTGTTGACCTCGGCCCACACCAACCCGAACGCGGCGAGATCGTAGCCGAGCTGGGTCAAGCTATAGACCTTGGGCGCGCTCCCGAAGCTCGTGACCAGCGAGGCGACGCCGTCCGCGACGATCGTGTCGAGCTGCGTCGTCATGTACTCTGTCAGGTCGGCGTCGATCGCGGTCGGGATCGTGTAGTGGAACAGTCGCTCGGACTTGTCGCGCGCGCCCTGGACGAGCTTCGCGACCGCCTCGGGCTTGGGCGCGCGATCGAACAGCGGATCGGCCTGCTCCAGGCGGATCGCCACCTGCTGCCCAGCTGCGGCCTCGGGCACTTCGACGAGCAGATCCAGTGCGCCGGTGAAGCCGGCCGGAACCACCGGAATCAGAAGCATGAGCTGCCGCAACGGTGGCCCATCGCCCACGATGATCTCCCGATAGAACCCGCCCCACTCCAGGATGACGATCTTGCCGTACTGCTTGGGTGGCGGAGCGATCTCGAAGCGGGGTGTCACGGTGAGGCTCTCTGCGGCGCCGAACAGGAGCGGGACCGCGAACGCGTCGGTGTTGCCGCGGTTGCCGTAGAGGAGGAGGTACCTGGCGGGGCGTCCCGCACGTGCGACGTGCCGGCCGATGATGTCGATCCACAGGTCCGGCGCACGCGGGGTCGCGACCTCGAACACTCCGCCGCTCGTTGCCGTCGTCGCGTCGGGGTTCGTCACCACCACGTCCCACGCGCCGAGCGCTTTCCCCGCCAGGTCGAAGGTGGTCAGCGCGATCTGTCCCCCTTCGCCGATGCTGGCTGGAGTTCCCTCGATATCCGCCTGGCCGTTGCGCACGAGCTTGACCGTCGCCCCGCTCTGGAAGCCGCTGCCGTGCACGACGGCGATCAGCGAGCCGCCGTTGCCGCCCTCCCGCGGCTGGATGCTCGAGATCGTGAGCCCGCTCGCGAGCTCGAACGCGCCGACGTCGCACCGCGCGGTGCCGTCGCCATCGCCATCGACGGTCCGTCCGCTGCTGCGCTGGTCGATCGTCAGCGTCTGTCCCTGGGCATCCGTGCAGCCGGCCGGGTTGGCGGCGTCGAGTGCGGGGCTTCCGCCGAGGAGGGCATGCGTCTGGCTCGGGCCGCCATTGTCGCCGAGCGGCGCGAGCTGCGGATCCACTCCGGAGAGGTTGCCGGTGGTGTCACCGACGATGTCGCAGAAGGTGACATTCTGAATCAGGTTTTCACCCTCCGAGGTCAGCGCCGCCCCCGGTGAGCCGGACGCGGCGCAATCCGGCCCAAACGAAGCGCGCGCGGTGTTGCCGGCGATCAGTGTGTTGCGCAGCGTTAACAAGGCTGTTGCTGTTGGCGATTCCGCCACCGGCACTGCTGCTTGCATCCTGCCCTGCGACATTGTTTGCGATCGTCACGCTTTGCAGATGCGTCTCTGCCGACTGGTGGTTGTAGATGCCCCCGCCGAGGCTGCCCGTCTGGTTGCCGCTGATGGTCGAGTTGGTGATGGTCAGCTTGCCGACAAAGCTCCCACCAAAGTTGGCGATACCGCCGCCCAGCTGCCCGGCCGTGTTGCCGCTCACCGTACTGGAGAGGATAGCAACCGTGCCCTGGAAGTTCGCGATGCCCCCGCCATTGGCGGTGACGATGTTGTTGCTGATCGTGCTGTCGACGACCGTGAGGGAGCTCTGCTGGTCGTTATAGATCCCGCCGCCCGCGCCGGCATTGGGGAGCTGGCTGTTGACCCTGACGGTGGCGCGCATCAGCGTCAGCTGACCGGCGTTGTAGATGCCGCCACCGGTGGTGAAGGCGGCATTGTCACTGACGATGCTGTCCGCCAGGGTCAGCGTGCCCTGGTTGTTGACGCCACCTCCTCCTCCGACGACGCCGAAGCTGAAGCCGGTCAGGTTGCCGTTCGTGATCGTCACGCCGCGGATCTCCGCGATGGCGTCGGCGGCGACGAAGATCACCCGATCGAGCAGGTTGGCGTCGATGACCGTCGTCGCGGCGCCGTCGCCGCTGATCGTCACCGGGGCGTTCAGGCACAGGGGGAGCTGGGTGCTCGTCATGAGGTTCGGGTTTCCGCGCAGCCGATAGCTGCACGCGGCGGCCTGGCTCAGCAGATAGGTGCCTGCCGGCAGGCTGATGTCGCTCGCCTCGGGGGCGAGAGCGTTGGCGGCCAGGATCGCGCCGCGCAGGCTGCAGTCGTTCGGCGCTCCGGTGCAGACAGTCGCCGCGGGCTCATCGTCGGCGCGATCGACCGCGAAGCTGGCTGCGCGGGACGACGAAGGCGCGCCGGCAAGAAGAACGGCGAGAGACACCCCTACGGACCAGAGACGCCCTCGGCCTCCGCTGGTGCGCCACGGGAGATCCTCCATAATCGTGCTCCTTTGTGAGGTGAGATCAGGAACTTAGGAGGACTTCCTCAAACCCGAACGGGAGTATCGACCTCGTGCGACTCCTGAACCGTCGGCCGGCTACGATTCGCGGGTCTGGTCCAGCCGATGGATAGGGCGTGAGCACTGAGTACTATAAAATCTATCCTAGCAGCTTTCTGAACACACTGATACGGGGCCTCGTTACGGCACAATGAGGAGCACCACTCGCAGGGCAGATTGGCTGCGGCGAACGGTCCGACGGATGAGGAACCACGAAGGACACGAAGATCACGAAGGTGCAGGCTTTACATCTCGATGCGCCACCAGCTCCTTTCCCGGTGTTTCACCTCAGCGTTGGCCCCACCGTGGGTGATTGTCGTGAGTCAGGCTTGATGGTATTTTGATGGCATGAAGACAACCATCGACAAGGCAGGTCGGGTGGTCATCCCCGCGGCCATTCGACTTCGCAGCGGGCTCACGCCAGGTACCGAGATCGATGTCGTTGTTGAGGAGTCGGGCATTCGGCTCGTGCGCGTTGCTCCCGGCCCGCGGATCGAGCGTGTCGGAAAGCGGTTGGTGGCACGCCCGCAGGTCGATGCCCGTAAGCTTCCGAAGGTGGATGTGACCAAGCTGGTTGAGGAAGAGCGGAATCGATGGCCGTGGTAGTCCCCGCCTTCTTCGACACGACGGTGTTACTGGCGGGTTTGATCGACATGGGTCCTGTGTCGATCGCTCCGCAGGCGGTGATGACGGCGATCGCCGATGGCAAGGTCAGACGCCCGCTCACTGCCTGGCACTGCTGCCTCGAGTTCTACTCGGTCGCCACCCGCTTGCCGCCGGAGCTGCGGCTCTCCGCGGCGGATGCCGTTCGACTGCTGCAGGAGGAAGTGGTGGCGCGTTTCGCGATTGTGGACCTGCCGGCGGGGGAACGAACCCGTTTGCTCCGCGATGCCGCGAGCGACGGGGTGACCGGCGGTCGTGTGTACGACCTCCACATCGCCGAGACGGCACGATCCCACCGGACCAAGGTGGTGGTGACCGACAACCGCCGGCACTTCTTGTCCTTGCTGCGGTACGACATGCGAGTCCTCAGCGCGACCGAGTTCGTTGCCGAGATCGGCCGCTGACCCCGACCGCGGCGTCCTCACCATCCGAGAGACGGCGCGCCGCCACGCTGCTTCGAGAAGCGCTCCGGGTCTCTTTACAGGGAGGACCAGGTGCGAGCCATGGTACAGGCGTCCCTGGATCGATTCGGCCGGCTCGACTTCCTGTACAACAATGCCACGATCGATGGGCTGCACCAGGGCGTCGAGAACTACGTTCCGGACCAGACATTGGAGAACTGGAACTACATGCTGTCGATCAATCTCGGTGGCGTGTTCCTCGGCTGCAAGTACGCGATTCCGGAGATGGCAAAACGCGGTGGCGGCTCGATCCTGAGCACGGCGTCGATTGCGGCGCTGCGCGGCAGCACGTTTCCGGTCCACACCTACACCGCTGCCAAGGGTGCGATCGTCGCCCTCACCCGCGCGCTGGCGGTTGCCTACGGGCCGGAGAACGTCCGCGTCAACGTCATCCTCCCGGGCGCCATTCGCACCAACATGTCGGACAATTACGAGCATCCCGATGTGCGCGAGTTCATGGAAAACCAGGCGCCGCTGCGGCGCATCGGCGAACCCGAGGATGTCGCCTTCTGTGCCCTCTACCTAGCGTCCGACGAGTCGCACTTCGTCACCGGGCAGATGTTCGTCGTCGACGGCGGTGTCTCCGTCGCTTGAAGGCTACTTGTTGATAGGTGCTGGACAGTAATGGGGATCTGCCACGAGTTGCTGGCAGTCCGAGTAGGGAGGTCCCGCGGGCGGTGCGCCCGCGGGACCTCGTGCGCCGAAGTCTGATGGCGCCTGAACGACGATGCTACTAGCTACCGGGCTGTCCCGGTTGCACCGGACCGATGCGGTACGGCCGCATCATCTCGTTATCCTCGTGCTCGACGATGTGGCAGTGCCAGACGAACTGGCCCGGGGTGACGAACTGGGCTCGCACTCGTGTCACCTGACCCGGGTAGGCGAGCACCGTGTCCTTGAAACCGTTTTCCCACGGTTCAGGCGGTATTGGCGTGGACCCAGGGACAACCTGAACGGTTCGGTTCGCCTCATCCACGAAGATCGCCTGCCGGTTGACCACCTGGAAAAGTACCTCGTGGATGTGCATGGGGTGGGCGTCGACCGTCGCGTTGTAGAACTCCCACACTTCCGTGGCGCCCACCGCCGGGTTCTCGGTGACCCCGTCCTCCCACTTGAGTGGGGTCCATACACCGATGCCGGTGTTGGGGTCGCCCGCCACCGTACCGAGTCGCAATTCAGCGGGGGCGTCCTCAAAGAACTGCGATAGTTCTTCAAGCAGGGCCACCGGCCGTGCCGTTCCACCGATCAGCGGTGTGATCGCCGGCAGAACCAGGAACTGCGGCGGCGTGGTGGGATCGAGCGTCAGCGCCGGCCCGACGCGGAACTGCATCACCTGGCCGGTGGAATTTGGATCAGCCACCTCGTCCGGATCAACCGGCAACCCGGTGAACGGCGCATCGGGGCCGACATTGCCGAGGACATAGTTATCCAGAGGCACATTGGTGAAGTCGACGATCACGTCGGCGCGCTCGGCCCCGCCCATGAGGATCTTGTTGCCGTTCACCGCGGTCAGGTTGACCGGCGCGGCCAGGAAGCCGCCTTCGTTGCCGATCTGCCAGACCTCGACGCCGGGGATATTGCTGAAGTCGAGGATCAAGACGCGCGCGTCGCAGCCGTTCAGGAAGCGGAACCGATAGCGCCGTTGCTCCACGTTCAGGAACGGCCAGGTGTTGCCGTTCACCATGATCATGTTGCCGAAGAACTCGGGGTTCCAGATCGGCGATATGTCGGTGTCCGGGATGTACGGCCCGGTGATGCCGTCGAAGAAGGCCCGCGTGTCGGGGTAGAAGAGCTGCCCGCCTGCGTCGAAGGATCTGTCCTGGACGGCGATCGGGATCTCGTAGTAGGGCTTGTTCGGCGGGAACTTGTCTCCCTCCTTGGGCGCGGGGCCAGGCAACACGGCGGGCGTACCAGTGCGGGAGTCGAGCACGGCGCCATCGCCGGCCAGACCGCCGCGGATGATAAAGAATCCGGCCGGTCCCGCGTAGACGTTCAGACGCGTCATGCCCAGGGTGTGGTCGTGATACCAGATGGTCGAGGCGCGTTGGGAATTGGGGTACTGGAAGGTGGCGTAGCCGGGCCCCCAAGTCACGCCATAATTCGTTGCGGCCTTGCCTTTGAAGAAGTCGTACCACGTCCCAACGTTGGCATAGTCTGCTAGGATATTGCCTGCAGCGGGCAAGTACCAGGCCTCGGCGTAACCGTCGCTGTCATCCTGCACGCCCGCTGAGCCGTGAACGTGTGTGACCATCGGTACCGGGCCCGTGTAGCGGCCGGGGGTACTGGTGAAGGTCGGCCGGGTGTCACGGCCTTCGACCCCTCCAGGCGGGTTGGCCCAGTGCAGCGTCGGGTCGACCGGCAGGAGGTGCGGCAGGTAGTCAGACGTCGGATCCAACGGATTGGCGCGCAGCTCGTTGATCCACTTCACGCGCACCGGCCGGTTCCACTGGGCCTCGATCGTCAGCGACGGGGCGTTGTGAATCAGCAAACCCTTCTTGCTCGCCGACGAAACGGCCCCGTAGCCCCACACCGTGGTAGCAGGCAGGCCGGCGGGCAGGATCTGCTGCTGGAACTGCCGCATCGAAATCTCGTAGTAGTCGACGGGCTTGCCGCCCATCTGCATGATCGTGCCAGCCCGCGGCATGACGGGCGGGATGAGCAGCGGTGTCGCGTATTTCGGCACCGCATTTGGGTCCAGCGTTCCGCCGGGGATCTGGGCAAACACTCTGCGTAGCTTGCCGTCGATCATGGCCGTGAAAAACAGACCGCCGCCGACCGTGGCACCGATCTTGAGAAAATCGCGTCGGTTGACCATTCCGCGCGGCGATTTCTGGCCTCGATTCATCTTGCTACCGAGGTTCTTTCGCTTTTTCCGTCTCATGGATATCTCCCCCAAACGAACGATTTTTGAGAATCAGGCACCAGTTCACAATTGCTACGCTAACGAAAGAAGAAGGCTTCATCCTTCCAAGCTTGGCCAAAGGGATTCATCTTTATTCCCATTCCAGCAGTTGCCTGTTTCGTTTCAGTGACTTACGTACGAATTCACTCGGCGAACGGAGAGCGGGGGCCGCGGTGCGGGGCAAACGGGTCGGAGCAAACACCTCCCCGTGACCGAGGCGTCCTCAGTCTCTAAACCGACACGAAATGTATCTTTGGATCTCTCGCGGTGTGCGAGAGCCCGATGCTGTCCTGGGCACTTTTCCCCAGCCTGGAGAATCCGACACTAGTTCCAACGCTTGAATTCTGTCAAGAACCTTTATCAAGAAGTGTAAGGAGCACTGGAGATGTCCGGGGGTATAAGCACTTAGAGATGTCCGCCCTTAACGGCTACGCCGTCGTGGATGGAGAACATCGAGCGGCAGGTGTGGAGAAGGGCAAGGGCAATGACGAGGAACGAGGTTATCGTGCGAGCGATTGCCGGGGAGCTGACGTGGATCCAGGCGGCCCAGATCTGCGGGATCACGGCGCGGCACATGCGGCGGTTAAAGGAGCGCTTCGAGCGGCGCGGGTACGACGGACTGGTGGATGGGCGGGGCGGCCGGCCCCGGCGCAAGCGCATCGAGATGAAAACGATCGAGAAGCTGTGCCAGCTCAAGCGCGAGCAGTACGCCGACTTCTCGATCCAGCACTTCTGGGAGAAGGCCACCGAGGAGCACCAAATCGATATTTCGTACACGTGGACGCGCCTGACCCTGCAGGCGGCCGGGCTGGCGGACAAGAGTCCGGGACGCGGGAGATACCGGCGCAAACGGGAGCGGCGCGCGCTGCGCGGGATGTTGGTGCACCTCGATGCCTCGATGCACGAGTGGATTGCGGGGCTGCCGATGTGGGACCTGATGGTGGCCCTCGATGATGCCGATGGCCGGATCCTCTACGCGCGTTTGGTGCCGCAGGAGGGGACGCTGTCGAGCCTGGCGGCCCTGAAGTCCGTGATCGCGCAGCACGGGCGATTCGGCGAGCTCTATACGGACCGGGGCTCCCACTTCTGCCACACGCCCACGGCCGGCGGCCCGTCGACCACCGCACACGATGGGGCGGTGAGTCGAGCGCTGAAACTGCTCGGGATCGGGCAGATTCTGGCCCGGTCGCCGCAGGCGCGCGGGCGCAGCGAGCGGGCGTTCGGCACCATTCAGGGCCGCCTGCCCCAGGAACTGCGGCGGGCCGGTATTCGGGACTACCCGCAGGCCAACGACTATCTGGCGAAAGTTTTCGTGCCCGACTTCAACCGGCGCTTCACGGTCGAGCCGGCCAGCCCCGCCAGCGCGTTCGTCCCGCTGGTGGGAGTCGATCTGGACCTGGTGCTGTCCGTGCCGCACCCCCGCCGGGTGGACAACGACAGCACCGTCGCCTTCGACGGGGGGCGTTTGCAGCTGCCGCCCACGCCGGACCGGCCCCACTACGTGCGCTGTGAAGTCACGGTGCACGAGTTCCCTGAGGGGACGCTCGGGATCAGCTACTTGGGTCGTGAACTGGCCCGCTACAATCGCGACGGCCAGTTGCTTCGCGGACCCGCCCCCCGGTGCCGCCGCGCGCTGCGGGGGAACACTGCAGTCGCCCTCCGGGCTCCTTCCGTGTCCCCCCGCAAGCCCAAGAACAGGACCAAGAAACGACGCCAGCGACAGAACTCAGCAGCTTAACCGAGCGGATATCTGTAACTGCTAATGACCCGGACTTGTTTAAGTGTCAGCGACA
>Ga0316626_10000494_pt1 | contig 15364 bp, 12 predicted proteins | sample OWC_Aug_T1_C1_D5_FD_207656 | JGI IMG/M metagenome (GOLD analysis project Ga0316626, IMG submission 207656) | Wetland soil microbial communities from Old Woman Creek delta, Ohio, United States - OWC_Aug_T1_C1_D5_A | ecosystem: Environmental > Terrestrial > Soil > Wetlands | place: USA: Ohio...
TCTGCTGCCGTCAGGAGCACACATTGTTGTTGACAGGACCGATATCGTATATCCCGGCGACATCCTTGCAAAGATTCCGAGAGAGACGACGAAGACCAAGGACATCACGGGTGGTCTGCCGAGGGTTGCGGAGCTTTTCGAGGCCCGCAAGCCCAAGGAGCAGGCTGTCGTTTCGGAAATTGACGGCATAGTTGAATTCAGGAGCGCGCAGAAAGGCAAGCGGGTTGTGGTCGTTAAGGGCGGCGAGGTCACCAAGGAGTATGATATTCCTAAAGGCAAGCATGTCAGCGTGCATGAAGGCGACTGGGTGAAGGCAGGAGAAGCGCTCATGGACGGAGCGGTGAACCCGCACAGTATTTTGGACATCCTTGGCCCGAAAGAGCTCCAGGGATACCTGGTGGATGAAGTCCAGAAGGTCTACCGGCTGCAGGGCGTTTCGATCAACGACAAGCATATCGAGACCATCGTGCGCCAGATGATGAAGAAGGTGCGTATCGAGGATTCCGGAGACACCATGTTCCTCATCGGTGAACAGGTGGACAGGATGGCGTTTCAGGAAGAGAATGCGAAGGTCAAGGCCGAGGGCGGCAAGCCCGCACAGGGCAAGCCCCTCCTCCTCGGCATTACCAAGGCTTCGCTCACAACAGACAGCTTCATATCCGCAGCGTCCTTCCAGGAGACGACCCGTGTGCTTACCGAGGCTGCGATTAATGGCATGATCGACGAGCTTCGTGGCCTCAAGGAGAACGTGATTATGGGAAGAGTCATACCGGCGGGAACCGGCATGCTGCGCTACCGGAATACGTTTGTGCAGCGTGAACACATGCCGCAACTTCCTGAAACCGTGGAAGCAGAGTAGATAGCTGACAGTTGCACACTTATCCCCTGTGCCAGTAGGCGCAGGGGATTTTTTTGTCCGGGCGCCTCACGTGCTGAGCGGTCAAGGCAAGTTGCGATATGCTATGATAATAATGCTGCTGCGGCGAATATGCGTTGTGTATAACCTGATGTCTGGGACAGATCGATGAGATTTATCGTTGATGTAATGTTGGGAAGGCTTGCAACGTGGCTGAGGTTGCTTGGGCATGATGTTCTTTATGACCGGAACATGGACGACCGGCAGCTCATCAGATATGCACAGGAAGAGGGGCGGACGATCATTACGCGGGATACCGGAATTGCGCGGCGGAAAGCAGCACGCACATGCATATTCATAACCACCGATCGTGTTGTTGATCAGCTCGCCGAGATGAAGCAACTGCTTGACTGCAGTGAAAATCTCCGGGGACGTTGCCCTCGGTGTAACGGTGAGCTGGAACGCATTGAAAAGACTGAGGACATCAGAGAAAGCGTTCCTGACTACATCTATCATACACATGAGCGATTTTTCCGGTGCAGTACCTGTGCAAAGATCTATTGGGAAGGGTCCCATTACCTGCGCATGAAGGAAACGCTTCAACAGGCTTTCCGATAACCCATTGAAAACAAATATATTTCTGCTCATTCTTGCGGTCTTTATTGTTTCCCTCATCATCACTCTTAACATTTTTTTCCAGCAAAACTATCAGAGCGAGATGGCAGAGCAGTTTAACCGTCAGCAGCTCCTCATCGCGAAATCTGTCGCCAAGAACATCGAGAGCCATATAGAGCATATCGAGGAGGAAACTCTCTCCTTTGTCCGGCTTTTGGCAGACCGGGGGCTGGACAGCAGAAATATGGAAGAGTTTGTAAGTGATGCCTTTGCAGAGGCTAGGGAAGAGGTCAGTATCAATCTGAAGATCATCGATAACCAGGGCCGGCTTAAGTTCAGCTCGTCTGGCGAATCTTTGACGGACCGGGATCATGCCTTCTTCCGTGATGTGCAGGCGGTCAAGACCGGTACGATCAAGTTCGTCGACCTGACGAAAGGAAGCAAGAAGATTGTCATGCTCACGCCGATCGGCCGTGCGACTGGGCGCAAGGGCATCCTGATCGTGGACGTCATGCTTCACACCATAAGTCAGAAGTTCCTCGCATCGATCAAGGAAGGCGAGAAGGGCCACGCATGGATGATGGATGGGAAGGGCACGCTTCTGTATCATCCTTCGCAGCCGCAGATGGTCGGCAAGAACATCTTTGCGGCGGATCGTTCATGCTTTCAGTGCCACGAGTCCTTTGATGTGGAAAAACGAATATTGAGAAGCGAAGATATCGGGTTCAGCGCATATGTGGCGCCGTATGGCGAGGACAAGATCATCGCTTTTTCCAAGGCGAAGATCGCGGATATGACGTGGATCGTATGTGTGACCATTCCCTATTCTGAGGTGACCTTCAGTATCAGGAAGAGCATGAAACTCCACTCCATTCTGGTGATCTTTATCTTCATTGCTACTGTTGCCTCGGCCTTCGGCATTGTTGTCATGAACAGGCAAAGGATCAAGGCGCAGGAGCGGACGCATCACCTGGAGATGCAGCGTCAACTCGAAAAGGAGATCGTGCAGACAAAGGATTACCTGGAGAACATCCTTGAAAGTACGGAATCGAAGATCATGGTCCTTGACAGGGACATGATGATAAGAACGCTCAATTCTGCACAGGAAAGGTTCTGCAAGAGGAAAAAGGACGAAATTCTCGGCATGAGTTTCTTTGATGTCTTCCCGTTTACTTCTGAACATGACCGAGATAAATTCGCCACGAATCTCAAAACGTGCCTTGACGGCGTAAGCCACCGTATCAGCGATTATGCCTATATCAGGGATCAGGAAACGCTTCACATCAACATTAATATCAACCCCCTTATCCTTCACGGCGAGGTTTCAGGTATCATCCTCTCAAGCAACGATGTGACAGAAGAGGTGAACCTCAAAGAGGTTCTGCGGGACTATGCTGCACGACTTGAGGAGCTGGTAAAGGAGCGGACAGACGAGCTCATCAGCGAGAAGGAGAAGCTCAACGCTATTGTCGAGACCGTCGGAGCCGGGATTTTTCTTGTTGATGAACAGTCGAACATTACCTGGGTGAACAGGACGCTCAGGCAGTGGATCGGGAAGGAAGAAGGGCCGATAACCCTGCATGATATCTATGGTGAACATGACCTTCAGCAGGCGATCATCGACAACCGCGTACTTCAGGAGGTCGTTCACCATGACTTCGGCCGTAGGGGTGGGTATTTCCAGTTTACCGCCAATACCCTTGTCGGACCTGACGGCCATATGCAGACCCTTGTCCTCGTGCAGGACATAACAGACATGAAGAAGATGGAGGAACAGATGATGCATTCCGAAAAGGTCTCTGCCCTTGCACGCATCTCTGCGGGAGTTGCTCACGAGATTGGCAATCCGCTCACGTCGATCTCTTCCTATGTCCAGATCCTCAGGGAGATGGAGCACGATGACTTTACCAGGGAAAGCCTTGATACCATAGCAAAACATATCAACAGGATAGCCGACATCGTACGACAGATGTCCAGTTTTGCGAAGACGACCATGAAGGACCTCAAGTATCATCACGTTCGTGATCTTATCAGCATGACGCTTGACCTTGTCAAATATGACAAGAGAATGAAGAACATCAAGATAACCCAGGATATACCGGATGACCTTCCCAGCGTAAGGGTAAACGAAACCCAATGTATACAGGTCTTCGTGAATATCATCCTGAATGCAGCGGATGCCATGCTCAATGAGGGTGCGCTGGAAATCAGGGCCCAGCGGCGTGATCATGATGTGGAGATATCGTTTTCCGACACGGGCCCGGGCATTCCCGCGGAGAATATGGAGAAGATCTTTGATCCGTTCTTCACCACAAAGGAAAAAGGCACCGGCCTCGGCTTGGCAGTCAGTTATAATATCATCAAGGGATATCAGGGAGATATCATAGCAGAGAACAGGCCCGGCGGAGGAACGATATTCAGAGTGAGGGTGCCGCATCATGAAGGCTGAGCAATATCGGATACTGGTTGTTGATGATGAACGGGACATCTGCCGGGCCCTTGAATTTCTCCTGAGCAGGGAGGGATACAAGGTGGTCACCTCCAACAGCGGCCAGGATGCGCTGAAGAAGATCGAGGCTGAGGAATTTGACCTCGTTATCTCCGACCTGAAGATGGAAGGCCTGACCGGCATGGATGTGCTGGAAAGGGCGCTGGCGAGTAACCCCAACCTTATCGTGGTCATCATGACCGCCTTCGCTTCTGTTGAATCGGCTGTGGAGGCAATGAAAAAAGGGGCCAGCGACTATATTGTGAAGCCCTTCATCAATGAAGATGTCAAGATGACGGTCAGGAGGCTGCTCGAGCACAAGACCATTGTCATGGAGAACCTCATCCTCCGGCAACAGTTGAGCCAGCAGTTCGGATCCAAGGAATTCGTTGGCGTCTCTCCCCAGATATTTGCGATCTTTGAGATGCTCCAGAAGGTGATCCCGACGCGCAGCAACATCCTTATCCTCGGCGAAAGCGGGACCGGGAAGGGCATGATCGCCGAAGTCGTCCACGGCAATAGCCAGCGGAAAGACAAACCGTTTATCTCCATCAACTGCTCTGCAATCCCCGAGAACCTTCTCGAAAGCGAGCTCTTCGGATACAAAAAGGGCGCATTTACCGGCGCGACAACAGACAAGAAGGGTCTCATCACCATGGCAGACCAGGGCACGCTTTTCCTTGATGAGATCGGCGATATGCCCCTGGGCCTCCAGGCCAAGATCCTGAAGGTTCTCGAGTCCGGAGAAGTGCTGCCGGTCGGCGACACCAAGCCCCACTATGCTGATGTGCGCATTGTGGCTGCAACCAATAAAAACCTTGAGGAACAGATCAGTAAAGGCCTTTTCAGGGAGGACCTCTATTACCGGCTTAATGTCATTGAGGTGAAGATCCCGCCGCTCAGGGAAAGAAAGGAAGACATCAGCGTGCTTGCGCGCCACTTTGTTGAGAAGTACTGCAGGGAAAACAGCAAGAAGGTGAAGGTGATTGCAGACGAGACAATGGAGGTGCTGTACGGCTATCCCTGGCCGGGTAATATCAGGGAGCTGAGGAATGTGATAGAACGGGCGGTTGTTCTGGCAACCGGTGAGGAGATCACGGTTGCCGAATTGCCCGACCGGATAAAGACGCAGCAAGGGACAAAGGTCAGCCAGTCTCTCAAAGACAAGATGGAATACTTCGAGGCCAGGATCATCAAGGAGACCCTTGAGGCGCACAGCTGGAACAAGGAGGATGCAGCCAGGAACCTTGAGGTGGACCTTGCGACCCTCTACCGCAAGATCAAGAAACTGGGCATAGCAGAGGGCTGACTTCCCGTCATTCTTTTTTTTAACTCGGTCTCTTCCGCCCTTTCCTTATAAGATTTTTATTTTTTCAGAATGTTCATGCAGCGGCCGTCTTTTTTCAAGACCACTTCCGTGAGAGCATCCGGCCTGACATTTTCCCCGTATGGCATCCTCGGATATGGCAGTTCCTGTCGTGGCATGAAGCCCATATATTTTGCAGAGTTCGGTGAGTTCCAGAGAGGGCATTCAGGAATAAAAAATTATTTATGAGGAATGCACAAAAAGACCCAGAAAAATATTGTGTTCCCCATGCACGCTCCTTCTCTTTCCAGAAGATTATATCAGAGTCAATGACTACGTCATCGACTGGAAATGAAAACTTATCAATTCGATTTACTTGACTTATACTTCTTGACTTACACGCGCAACAAGTTACAATATCATTAGAGATAAGGTTTGCGATACCTCGGGCTGGGTTAAACCAGAGGATCAAGCAACTGGGTTAGGGAGCGGGGGTAGGATGCGGTGAGCATGCCTTCTGACGCGAGAAGGAAGCCTGAAGCATCCTTCGATGCACCCACGTAGAAAAAGCGTTTGGTTTCCTGGATCTGGGGCATCGCATTAAAAATTCTGGAGCCGTCGTAGGGTAATTGGTCATCCCGAATGTGGTTTGGCTGGAAGCTGAAAAGCCAGCGTGAATGTTCAACCACGTTGACCCGAGGACGGCTCTTTTTATGATATCGTACAAACAGTACTGATACTAAATTCCAAATATATAAAAAGGCTTTTGGTATAACAGAAGGGGCATTGTTATAATGCCCCTTCTGTTATATTCGGTTACTTGTGGCAGCGCTGGCAGTCATTGACGCTGAACCCTGACTGACCGTTGTGGCAGGTTGCGCAGTACTTGCCCTGGTAAAGGTCGTCCATCTTCATGCCTGAGCCGCCCTTCTTGAACTTGAAGAGCTTCGTGTGGCAGTCATCGCATTTAAACATGGCTGTGTGAAGCTCATGGCTGAAGACAACAGAAGACATGGTCTTGGACGGATAGGTAATGTCCTTGTTGAAAGAAGTCATCTTCGCGTGACATTTCGTGCAGTCAGTTGAGGCAAAGGCCTTCTTGCCGTTGTGGCAGGCGCCGCAGGAATTGCCCTTGTACATCTCATCCATCGTCAGCTTGGCGCCGCCCTTCTTCATAAGGAAGAGCTTGGGGTGGCAGTCGCTGCAGGTGGCCTTCTTTGTATGGTTCTGATGCGAGAACGTAACCGGCATGCCCGAACTGGCCAGCGTAAAACTGGTAAGGTTATGGCATCTGTTGCAGGCATCCTTCTTTACATTCGATTCCTTGTGATCTTTGATGATATGGCACTGGTTGCAGTGCACGCCAAGGCTTTTATGCTTTGCATGGGAGAAGATGCCTGCCTTGTCCAGGGAGTATTTCTCATAGGAATGGCATTGGAAGCAGGGCATGCCCGAGTCCTTTACTGAGGCGATGACCGGGGACGACGGCTCCTCGTATTTTGTCTCGACATGGCCCTTGAATTTGCAGGATGTAAGCGCAATCACTATTGAACATATGGTCAGTAAACGTATCATATTCCCCTCCTATCCCTTCTTCTCTTTCTTGGCCTCTTCAGGGAAGAGGAGCTCATATTCGAGGGGATGATGATGCTTCAGCTTATCCGTGGAGATCTTGCCCGTGATCCAGATCCAGCTCATGGGGAAGACCTCGGGTTTGAGGTGTTCACTATAGAAATGCCAGAACAGGATGAAGACGATCGCAAGGAGGGCCTCGTCGCTGTGCATAAGTCCGAGTAGCTCCCATATCCAGCCGGTCGCAAACTCAGGGATGATGTAGGAGACCTGCATGGGGAATGCAAGCGCATACCCTGAGAAGCCGATAATGAACATACCCCAGAAGACCGCCCAGTAGTCGAACTTCTGGGCATAGGAGTATTTCCCAAACCTCGGCTTTTCCTTCGAAAGGCCGAAGAAGTACATAAAGTTCTTGATCACATCGAAAATATCCTTCGGGAGGGGGATGATAGTTGTCTTTAGATTTATCGTCATCTGCTTTGTCGCAAAAAGGTAGATGAGATAAATAACATGCCAAATAAAGTCCAGGAGCATGGTTACCCCTGCGATCCTGTGTATCAGTCCTGCCGTCTCAGCACCGCCCCAGACGCGTATCCATATGCTTGAAAGACCCTGCGGTTCATGGGCGTACTTTAGCCCCCAGCCGGTAAAGCTGAGTATCAGGAATGTCGTAAACATAACCACGTGCTGTACCAGGAATGTCTTATTGAAACGTTCGATTTCCTTCGGAATGCCCTGTGCTGGTGAGGTCGTATCGCTCATTATTTCCCCTCCTTTTTCCTAAATATCGCTTCCCTGATGTCTGCAAAGGCCTCGAGAATGACATGAGAAACAATGAATGCAAATACCCCTATTGTCAGGAGGATAAGTAACTTCTCACCATAGTGCGGTATGGGACCGGGCCGCTTATGAGTTATCGCAGGTACGAACTTCTCGTTGGCTCCCTTGTGACACTTGCCGCAGGTAACGAGCCTGTTCTTGCCGACAACAGGGGAAGCAGGGTCGCTCTTCGAGGAAATGTCGTGCACACCATGGCAGCTTGTGCATACCGGTGCGCGCGTATGCCCGAGGTGAAGCTTCCTTCCGTGAAAGCTCTCTTTGAAACTGTCCATGACATTCTCTTCGAGCCTGTATTTCTCGATGAGGTTCTTGTCGCCATGGCATTTGCCGCAGGTCTCGACCTGGTACTTGCGGCTCATAGGGGACTTGCCGTCAGCTGCCCTGGTAATGTAATGCAGTGTGCCGTGGCAGTCTATGCACAGCGCCCCGTCCGTCTGTTTTTTCTCGACAATGTTCTTGCCGTGCACGCTGGAGAGGACTTTCTTATACACCTCTTCATGGCATTTGGCGCAGGCCGCACCCGCAACCGGGTCCGAACCGAATTTCGGGGATACCTGCGACGATATGCCGAGCACCGCGGAAGGGACCGCTGCGCCTGAAGATGCATGCGAATCGTCCGTAAATTTGATGTGGCATTCAGTGCAGGGCAGCACGCCATGGACTGACGCCTTGAACCGCTCTGCGTCGATATGCATCTCGACCAGCGCACCGCTTTGAGATTTGACCTTCCCTTTCATGGAGCCGTGGCAGTAAAGACAGCTGTTCGGTTCCTGGGAAAAGACGGGGGAGGGTAGCAGAAGAATCAGGAAAAGCAAAGGTGCAACGGCAACTGCATTGATTTTTTGTGACATAGGCACCTCTTCCTTAATAGTGATAGCTATTGCACATGCATAGCCGAATGAGCTCCTTTTACAAGGCGCTGAAATAAGACATACATTTCTCTGCTTGATCCTCCCCCGGAATGAAAAAAACGTCTATTTTCTGTTATGTATAATTATAAGAACAAGTTAAAACTGAAAGTAGCAAGTTATTTAAGCAGAACAAAACATTTGATGTCAACCCTATAAGCCGAAGCTGCAGGGAGGAATGAGAAAAGCATGTTTGAGGAATAAGATCAGAAGGTGTTCTTATCGCTAATGCCGACGATGGAGATGCCCGCTTCGTCAGCCTCGGAGGTAATTCTCTCTCTCTGCAGCAGTATGCTCTTTTGAGATTCAACTGCCAGCACCCGCGCCTTCACGGTGATCATTGATCTGAGCGTATCAGGACCGACAACAGGTACGTCAAAACGCATATCCTGCTGCGGTTTGCTGACTTTGATGACAACGGCTCCTTCGCCGGCCAGTATGCCCCCTCGCTTAATGGCTTCATCTGTTCCCTCGATCGCCTCAATAGCCATGACGGCCTGGTTCCTGGTCACAACGGTCTGTCCGATATCGAGCCTGCCGATCTCCTTGGCAATATTCCAGCCGAAAGCGATATCTTTCCATTCATTTTCCGTAGGTCCCTCCTTGGTGATGACCCCTTCCGGGGCAAGAAGGGTCGTCGTAAAGTCTGTACTGTTCAGTAGAGTAATGCCGTCTTTTTTCAGTTCTTTCGCAACAGCAAAAAGTATGGAGTCATCGCTCTTGTCCTTGAGAGTAAACAGCAGCTTGATGGCGCGAAGGTCAGGAGTTATCTTGCTCTTATAAAGCAGCGATTTAGGGACCTTCCCTGCCATCACTGCCTCTGTCACTCCCGATTTTTTCAGGTATCCGATGATATCGCCGAGTTTGCCGACATTTATCCATTCTATGCTTGTGACTGAGGAGTGAAGGGCTTTGTCCGCGAGTGGTTCAAGTCCCACAGCAATGACTTCATAGCCCTTTGTTCGAGCCTCCTCAGCTACGGCGAACGGCAATTCACCTTTACCGGCAATGAGTCCGAGTTTCTGCATCAGCGACAGATTCCGCGCTTGTTCTTTTCAATGAAGGCTATAAGATGCTGAATCTCAGGAGAATCTGCAAAGTTTTCCTGAACCTTCCTGATTGCATCCTTGAGTGTCCTTTTTTCTCTGAAGAGGATCTTATACGCTTTTTTGATGGCGGTTATGGATCCCTCAGAAAAGCCATGCCGCTTCAGCCCGATTATATTTGGGCCGAAGAGTTTTGCCCGGGCCCCGGAGGCTACCATATAAGGAGGAATGTCCTGGCCGATGCCGCTGAAACCTCCAACCATTGCGTACTGTCCGATCCTCGTAAACTGGTGGATAGCAACAAGGCCGCCGATCACGGCAAAGTCTTCGACAAGGACATGCCCTGCAAGCGTTGCGGCATTCGCCATGATGATATTGCTGCCTATTTTACAATTGTGGGCGACATGGACGTACGCCATCAGAAAGTTGCTATTTCCGACGGCCGTGGTTTCGTCGCCGCCCACCGATGCCCTGTGAATCGTCACATATTCCCGGACGGTGTTATTGCCGCCGATTATCAGCCTTGTAGTCTCGCCTTTATATTTCATGTCCTGGGGCGGCAATCCGATACAGGAAAAGGGATGGAACGTGCAGCTTTCCCCAATCTCCGTATCTCCCTCAACGATGACATGAGAAACGAGTTTAGTGTTCCTGCCGATGCTGACCCCCTTTTTTACTATGCAGTAAGGCCCTATATCTACACCCGCGCCTATTTCAGCTTTCGGGTCGATGAGCGCTGTTTCATGAATTTTTGTTTTCATCACATTTCCCTGACCGTTACCATTGCAGTAAAATCGGCTTCTGAGGCAACCTTATCATCCACCTTGGCAGTGCCCGAAAACTTCCAGACGTTTCCTCTCTGCTGCAGTACCTTGATCTCAATCTTGAGTTGGTCCCCCGGTACAACGGGTTTTCTGAACTTTGCTTTTTCAATACTCATGAAAAAAACCGAATTTGCCTCAACTCCGCTGCTGAATGCAAGCATGCCCGCGACCTGTGCCATGGCCTCAACCATGAGCACTCCCGGCATAATCGGTTGCCCGGGAAAATGCCCCTGGAAGTAGGGTTCGTTAATGGTGACATTTTTTATGCCCGTGATGCTGACATTCGGCTGAAAGTCAATAATCCGGTCTACAAGAAGGAACGGGTAGCGGTGCGGCAGTTTTTTCATGATATCAAGAATGTTCATCATGATTTATCTCCTTTTTCCAGTCTCATTATCTTTTCTTCGAGTTCACGAATTTTTCTATGCAGTTCAGGCAGCCTGCCGAACAACGCCTGAGCCCTGAGCCATGTGGCATGCGGAATAGCAGGGGAACCGGCGTACACACCCTTGGCGACATGGCCTTTTATTCCTGACTGGCCCGCAATCATTGTGCCTGATTCAATTGTTGAGTGATCGGCAACTGCTGATTGGCCGCCCAATACAACGAAATCCCCGAGCTGAGTGCTTCCCGCAATGCCGACCTGGGCGACGATCAGGGATTTTTGACCGATCGTGACATTATGGGCTATCTGGGCCAGATTGTCGATCTTCGTCCCCTTGCGGATGATGGTATTGCCTATGGTCGCGCGGTCGACGGAGACATTCGATCCGATTTCCACATCATCTTCGATGACCACCCCGCCGACCTGGGGGATTTTATAGTGCTCTCCCTGTTCGAACACATATCCGAATCCGTCAGAACCGATCACCGTGCCGGCGTGAATGGTCACTCTGTCTCCGATAGAAATACCCTCCCTGATCGTGACGTTTGGGAAGATATGGCATCCCTTACCGACCGTTGTATGCTCACCGATAAAAACACCTGGCATGATGACAGAACCGTCACCGACGGCCGCATGGTCTGCTATATATGCAAAGGGATATATCGAAACATTACTTCCGACAGTTGCGCTTGCAGCAACAAAGGCACTGTTACTGATCCCGGCAAGCGGCGCCGACTTCGGGTAAAAATATTCGAGCGCCTTGGCAAATGCAAAGTATGGGTTAGGGACTTTGATCTGCGGTATCCGGAGATCCGGGACAGGGTCTTTTACGATGACGCAGGATGCTCGTGTTCCTGCAAGATGCCTGATGTACCGGGGAGCAGATATGAATGTTACATCTCCCTCTTTTGCCTCTCTGACGCCAGAGACCCCTGTGATGGTCCCCTGCGGGTCACCGATTATTTCGCCGTTAACGAGTTCTGCAAATTCTTTGATATTCATCGGGCATGGAGAAGACATCAGACAAGAAAGCCTCCAGTACGCCGGAGGCCTTCCTGTCGGGTTCTTGGTGCCGGGCTATTTTTTTGGTTTTGCCTTTGATTCGTTGTATTTCTTCATCACCGTTTCCGTGAGATCAGACTCTTTCTTGGCATACAGGATCTGTCCCTCGGCGCTTTCGAGGATAAGGGTATATCCTTCGTCCTCTCCAATTTTCTGTACGATAGCCCTGAGGTCTTTCAGGATGTCACCGGTCAGTTCGCTCTCTTTCTTTTTAACTTCGTTCTGGGAGTCGGCGACCAGTCGCTGATAGTCCCTGAGAAGTCTCTCCATCTCTTCTTCCTTTGCCTTCCTCGCATCCGCGGAAAGCACGGAGGACTGTTTCTCGATGTCTGCCTTTGCCTTCTCTATGGCCTTGCCTTTTTCGTCGATCGTCGTCTGCTTTGTCTTGATCAGAAATTCCAGATCGGCTTTTGCCTTTTTCCCTGATTCAGATTCGTTGAGGGCCTTAACAAGGTCAATGTACCCTATTTTAACCGTAATGAGTTCTGCCGCCAATGATGACCCGCCCGTGAGCAACAGAAAAACCACAACCAGCCATACTGCTCTTTTCATGCTATCTCTCCTTTTATATATTATTAGAAAAAGCTTCCGAAGGCGAACTCAAACTTGCTTGAGCTTTCATCAGGGTGTTTGTCAATGTTATAGCCCCATTCAAGTCTCATTGGACCGAACGGGGAAATCCACCGGATACCAAGGCCGGCCGTGTACCGCAGCGTCCCGAATTCCTCAAATCCTTCGTATGAATTTCCGGCATCAAAGAAGACAAGGCCTTTCAGCTTCATTTCAGGGGAAATAGGGAAAATGAACTCCGTATTAATAATGAGTTCTGTCGTACCACCGATCGCTTCTTCGGTCGCAGGATCCTGCGGTCCTGCATCGCCGAAACCGAGCCCCCTGACCGTGTTGATGCCACCGACATAGAACCGCTCATAAAGCGGCAGCTTCTTGCCAAAAACCTCAGTGGCATATCCAAAGCGCCCCCTGAGCATAAAGGTCGTTACTCCCCAGGGGAAATACCAGCCCGAATCGATAAGGCCCTTAAAGTACCCATAGTCTCCACCGAGGCCTGTAAGCGAAAGTGTGAGAGCATTCCGCGATCCGCGCGTCGGATCAATATAATTGTCCCTGTTGTCACGGACAACCGTGGAGGTAAAGCCACTGAGGGTATGTCTCCCTTCCTGGTCCTTGACAACAACGGATGCATCATCATCGATATTCGTGATATCGGATTTCTCAAAGTTGTACGTTATATCGCCTCTCCAAAATTCCCCGAATGCTTTTCCCAGGCCGACATAGAAGCCATAGGCCTCTTTATCGTATTCGATATACTCCTTGTTGTGGTTGTAGATACCCGTTGAAAACGAGTATGGTGTATCCAGAAAGTAGGGATCGCGGAACGAGAATTCAAAGTACGAGCTTATTCCGCCGATTTCTCCTTTGAGCTTTATGTACTGGCCCCTACCGAAAAGATTTCCCTGCGTTATATCGGCGGTTGCGATGAATTTGTCCTCAGAACTATATCCGCCGCCAACGCTCAAGAAGCCGGTGGGCCGTTCTTTAACCTTGATGTCGACATCAACAGATTTATCTTCATATCTCGGCCTGGGTATCATTTCAACGGAATCGAAGAAGTTCAGATTATTGATCCGATCATAGCTCCGCTTAAGTTTGGAACTGTTGAAGGTCTCGCCTTCATCGACCCGAACTTCCCGTCGTATGACCTTGTCTCGGGTCTTGGTGTTTCCTGAGATCTCGATCCTTCCCATCTTATATTTGTCTCCCTCAGAAATGCCCAGAGAAACCTTGACTGTTTTGTTCTGCTCGTCCGGCTGAAGGTCCGGCACAACCGATGCAAGGGCATATCCATTATTTGAATAGAGCTCGGTGATGGAGAGCATGTCCTTCTCCAGTATGTTTTTCCTGAAGAGGGAATTCGGTGCAAGGGTTATGATTTTTCTGATCGTTTCGTTGTCGAACACGGTATTGCCGGAAAAGTCCACGGAGGCTATCTTAAACTGGTCGCCTTCAGAAACTTTCACTTTTATCGTCATGTTCTTTTTTTCATTATCAACCGTAATCTCGGGTTCTGCTATTGCCACTTTTAAAAATCCGTTATTGTAATAAAGGCTACGGATTCTTTCGATATCAATCTCCATCTGCTCCTTTTTGTAGTACCCGGTTGAGCTGATAAAGGAGAAAAGCCACCATTCTTTCGTATCCATCACCTTTTTTATCTGCTTTGACGAAAGGTTCTTGTTTCCCTCGGTGACGATGTGCTTAATCTTGACCTTTTGGCCTTCGTCGATCTGGTAGGTAATGCTAACTTCGTTTTCCGAAATCTTCTTGACCACCGGGACAACATTGGTGAGCCAATAACCTTCTTCCTCATAAAACTTGCCGATTTTTGTCGCATTGTCCTGGATCAGGACCGTATCAGCGATCGATCCGGGCGTTATTGTTATCTTTTCTTTCAGTTTAGCGTCATCGAGGTTCTTGTTGCCCTGGAAATCCACCCGTACGATGGTAGGTTTCTCCTTGACAACGTAAATGAGCTTAACGCCGCCTTCAAAGGCCTCGATTTCAACCTGGACGTCCTCGAAATATCCCATAGTGAAGATACTCTTGATATCATCATTTGTTTTCTCCTGAGAAACGGACTCCCCGAGTTTCTGGGATATCTTCGCCTTGACGGCGCCTTCTTCAATGCGCTTGAGTCCCTTGACCTCTATGGCATTTATGCTGGGCTGCATCTGAGCATAGAGGTTGGTGAAAGATGCCAGCAACAGAACTGTTACCAGCAGAACGGTTTTGCGCATGTATTCCTCCCGAAACCGCGTGTTTTATATGCAGACAACTGTATATTTAAGCACGCTAAGTATAGCACTGATAGAGGGGTTATTGTAAATAGGAAAATGCCTTATTATGGACGCATTTTTCTCCGGTTTACGCACAGACCGGCGGAAGCGGAAGATAAAATAAAGAATTATGATTTGAGGATTAATTTTTTTTATTTGACCATAGAGCAAAAGGTATTTTAAGCTGTAAAGCCTGCATTACCTGTTTTTAAGGCAATGAACAATCACCATAAAGGAGGATTCGATGAAGAAGTATGACACGCCGTTGATCGACGAGCTCGAAAAAGGCCCATGGCCGAGCTTTGTCACAGAGATGAAAAAGGCTGCAAAGAAGAATGAGATGGCGAATGACGCAGTAGGACATCTCGAAAAATGCTTCACAACCAAGGTTGGATACTGGAAGCATGGTGGTATTGTTGGCGTCCTCGGGTATGGAGGCGGAGTTATCGGAAGATACTCAGAGCTCGGTAACGAGTTCCCCGGTGTTGCACACTTCCATACCGTCCGTATCAACCAGCCCTCAGGTTTCTTCTATAGCAGCGCAGCGCTGAGAGAGATCTGTGATATCTGGGACAAATACGGAAGCGGGCTCACAAACGTTCAC
>Ga0316626_10000496_pt1 | contig 15354 bp, 14 predicted proteins | sample OWC_Aug_T1_C1_D5_FD_207656 | JGI IMG/M metagenome (GOLD analysis project Ga0316626, IMG submission 207656) | Wetland soil microbial communities from Old Woman Creek delta, Ohio, United States - OWC_Aug_T1_C1_D5_A | ecosystem: Environmental > Terrestrial > Soil > Wetlands | place: USA: Ohio...
GTCGACGGCAGAGATTATACATAAAGCAATTCACAAGCTCAAGGATAAGAACTATTCCCATGTGCAGGAATACTGTATCGAGATAAACAGACTCGAAAACAGAATAGACCGGGACTTCAGGGATGCCCTCGGTAAATTATTCGACGAGGTCCAGGACCCGATCCTGATCATAAAGTGGAAAGAAATCTATGAGCACCTCGAGGATGCCTCTGACAAGTGTGAAGATGTCGCAAACGTCATTGAATCAATTGTCCTGAAATATGCATGATACGTTAACTTTTTAGTCTGCAAAATTGTATATGCGGGTCATCCAAGCGGCTGTCTGCAGCCCAGTGGGGTGTTGAAGGCAATATTGTCCTTGCCCGGGTTATAACCTTTCCGGTCCGTGCCATCCTTGCATGGGGTGTCTGCAAAGTTATTCTCGTTCTCCTGTACCTCCTCGTCAGATACTCCAGAAAACATCCTTAAAAACGATACCTTATGCCTCCTTTATTTTTTGACAGGAAGTCAAAAACCTGAGATAATACTAGGTAAAATAATAGATAAAGGCCGGCCATCATGAAAAAAAGCGCCATATCGATTTTTGTCAAAAGCAAGTCTGTCAAGGCTTTTTTGGAACATTACTTCAAGAGTTCCGGTCAACACTGTCCCCTCTTCTGCAGTACGATAGCTTTCCTGAACGATTCCCTTTCAGAAAACGGCGTGAGCGCGATAATCACAGAAGAATCGTTGCTGCCGCTCGTGCCGGTGCGGAGAGATGACATACCTCTGATCGCGATCATCAGCGGCAGCAGGGAAAAGGGCATAGCGTCCGCAATAGCATGTAAGGCTGACGGGTATATCACCAGACCTTTCATTGCCGGAGATCTGGAGTTCACGCTCAAGTCGGCCATACAGAACAAAGAGATTATTTCATCTCAGAAAAAGGAGATCAAGGACCTTCGTACCGTTAACGAGCTTACACAGCTTATCTCCTCAACGCTGGACCCCAAGGAGATCCTCTACCTGATCGTCAGGAAGATTGCCGACATCATGCCGGTCAGCCGGTGCTCGATTATCAGGATAGACTGGGTCACAAAAAACTTATATGTTGTTGCAAGCTTTGAAACTCCCAATATCTCAACAATTAAGTTGTCTTTGAAAAAATACCCGGAAATAGCGGAGTTCCTGCGCCGGAAGGAATCCGTTCTCATCGAGGATATCACCACCGACCCCATTATGAGACCCGTCCGGGACATCATAGCTCCGCTCGGCATAAAGACCATCCTGGTCCTTCCCATCATTTTCGAGCAAAAGGTTATCGGCACCCTCTTCCTCAGGACATCCAAGAAGCGTCACTTTTCTTCAAGAGAAATAGGGCTTCTGAATGCCATCACGAACGTTTCAGCCAATACTCTTTATCATGCCTTCCTGTTTGCTCAGGCTGAGAATGAGAAAACGCAGCTCAAGAAACTTGCGATCACCGACTTTTTCACCGGCATCTTCAATGTCCGGTATTTCTATCATCGCCTTATTGAAGAATTCAGCAGATCAGAGCGGTACAGCCTGCCGATCAGCTGTCTCATGATCGACATCGACTTTTTTAAGAAAATCAATGACACCTACGGACATAAAATCGGAGATCTCGTCCTCAAGGAGTTCGCCCTGCAACTGAAACGCCGCTCGCGGAAGAGCGACCTTCTTGCCCGCTATGGCGGTGAAGAGTTCATCATGATGTTACCCCAGACCACCAGGCAGGGAGCCGTTGCAGAGGCAGAGCGCCTCCGCCAGATGGTCAGGGCTCTTAAATTCAAGAGCCTCAAAGGCAAGATAGGAATAACCGTCAGCATCGGTGTTGCAACCTTTCCTCATGAGAACATATCAAATCACGACAAGCTCATTTCTGCTGCAGACGATGCTCTCTATGATGCCAAGCATGGCGGCAGGGACCGTGTCGTTGTCTTCACCTGACAGCAGGATACTCTTTCCCCTGCCATGATCGGGCATATACCATGGAAATTATAACCTCCCACCTCAACGCGGATTTTGACTCTCTTGCGTCCATGATAGCCGCAAGAAAACTGTACCCGGATGCATCGATAGTCTTTTCCGGCTCCCAGGAGCGGAAGGTCAGGGATTTTATCGAGATTTTCAACCCTCTCGAGATCATGCGAATCAGGGACGTGGATCCGGCGCAGGTGAAGAAGCTCATCATTGTTGACACCAAACAGCCGGACAGGATAGGCCCCCTGGCAGAACTTCTCAAAAACAAGGAGATCGAGATCCATATCTATGACCACCATCCCTTTAACGAAGGCGATATCCGGGGCAGTTTGGAAAAAGCAGACAGGGTCGGAGCAACCGCAACGATCCTGACCGAAGTGCTCAGGGAAAGGAAGCTCCGTCCCACTCCCATGGAGGCGACCATTCTTGCCCTCGGCATCTATGAAGAAACAGGGTGCCTGCTGTTCCCTTCGACAACAGAACGCGATCTGCTTGCCGTTGCTTATCTGATGAGAAAAGGAGCAAACCTTACTATTGTTTCCGAATATGTGAAGATCGACCTCCGGAGAGAGGAACTTGAACTCTTGAGCGAGCTGCTGGGCTCCTCCCGGGAGCTGACAGTCAAAGGCATACGGATTATTCTTGCCAAGGCTTCCCGCGATTCGTATGTCGGCGATGCAGCCATTCTTGCTCATAAGATCATGGACATCGAGGACATTGACGCAGTGGTTATCATCCTCAGCATGGAAGGCAAGACCGTCCTGGTTGCGCGGAGCAGGGTCCAGGAACTTGACGTATCATCGCTCCTGCGGGAATTCGGCGGAGGGGGCCATCATTCGGCGGCCGCAGCAACGGTGAAAGAAGATTCTCCTGATATGCTAGCGGACAAAATCGCCCGCATGCTTCCTGAACACGTGCGTCCTGGGAAGATTGCCGCAGATATCATGACACAGCCGGTCATTACCATACCCTGGGACAGTCCGATGGCAGAGGCAGAGAATATGATGACAAAGTACGGCGTCAACGTGCTTCCGGTCGTCAGGGACGGAACCTATGAAGGGCTGATATCAAGGGAGACCGTTGAAAAGTCCCTCTTTCACGGATTCAGACAGAACCGGGTAATTGACTTCTGTTCCACAGAAAAACTGACCGTAACGTCCGATACCCCGGTCAGGGACATTGAGACCATGATGATCGAGCAAAACCAGAAGTTCATGCCTGTCCTTGAGGGGAACGAAGTCATCGGGGCCATCACCCGGACGGACCTTCTCCGGATGCTGTATGAAGAGTTTCTGAAAAAGCGGCGCATAGACAAGGAAGATACTACTGAGCCGCACTTTTCAAGCCGGAACCTCTCGGGATGGCTCCGGGACAGGTTTCCGGAGAATGTTTATTCTATGCTGAAACTCTCCGGCGAGATCGCCGAGCAACAGGGATACAGCGCCTACCTTGTCGGGGGCTCTGTCAGGGACCTGCTGATGGGAGAGCAGAACCTTGATATCGACATCGTCATTGAAGGTGACGGAATTGCCTTTGCTCACGCCCTTTCACGGCAAGTCCCCGCGAAGGTCAAGACTCACGAGACCTTTGGAACTGCACAGGTCTTTCTGAACACCCTGCGCATGGATATAGCGACCGCGCGCACGGAATACTATGAATCGCCTGCAGCACTACCCAAAGTTGAAACCTCATCCATAAAGAAAGACCTTTACCGGAGAGATTTCACGATCAACAGTCTGGCTGTAAAGCTCAATCCTCACGACTTTGGGCTGCTGATGGACTTCTTCGGGGGCCAGCGGGACATCAAGGAAAAAACCATTCGTGTCCTTCATAACCTCAGTTTTGTGGAAGACCCTACACGCGCATTTCGCGCCATACGCTTCTCCGAACGGTTCGGATTCAGGCTGAGCAAGCACACGGCAACTCTTATGAAGTCGACAATAGAAATGGGGCTGTTTGACCGACTTTCCGGCTTCCGGCTGTACGATGAGCTCCTGCTTGCATTCCAGGAGACCAATCCCGTGCTGACGCTGCATAAGCTTTCAGACTATGGGCTCCTGAAAGTGATTCATCCCGGTATCGTGTTCGATGAGGATCTCGAGGGCGCCCTCACCTCCATGAGTGAAACGCTCGCCTGGTATGACCTTCTCTTCCTTGATGAAAAAATCGACAAGGGAATCCTTTATCTTATGACCCTTCTTTCGCTCCTGAGCGACCCTGACCGGGGCGAAGCGCTTCTTCGGCTTGCAGTACCTTTAAAGGCACGGGATCTCATTCAGAGCGGCATAGCGGAAGCAGGAACAATCCTCGGGAAACTGCCGGCAAAGGATCCTGTTGATTTGTCTCACCTTCTTGCGAACAGGGAAACCGAGGCGGTCCTTTTTGCCATGTCGACAGCCAGGGACGTCCGCCAGAAAAAAGACATTTCTCTTTTCCTCGTAGAGTTGAGAAAAGTGAAACCCCTCCTGAAGGGAAATGATCTCAAGATGCTGGGGGTGCCGCAGGGACCGATCTATTCCAGGATCCTGAACGATCTCAGAGATGCGCGTCTGATGGGGAGGATTGCCACGAGGGAAGACGAACTGGCTTTTGTCAGAAAGCGTTATCCTGTCGCCCCCGGTTCTTCCTAATGCAGGCTTCCTCCAATGTTCTGCACCCCAATCCTGATCATCATCACCGCGATTGATGCAAGCAGGAGCGCCATGACCTTGGATATCGCAATGATGCCGCCCTCGCCCAGCACGGCAATGACCGCAGCGCTCTTGCTCAGCACCAGCCAGACGATCAGGAGATTCAGCAGAAACGCGATGACCGTAACCGTAATGCCGTAATGGTCAACGAGCACAATGAGAGTTGTGAGCACGGCCGGCCCGACGATCAGGGGTACACCGAGCGGAACGATTCCGGGTTTCCCGGCAGGCTGTCGGCGGTTTTCATTGCGCCGGATAAGTTCCAGCACCGCAAAGACAAGCAGGACAAGGCCGCCCGCGATCTTGAAGTCATCATTAGTAATCCCGAGGATGCTGAAGATTCCCTCGCCCATGACGATGAAGACAATGCCGATTAGAAGAGCGGTTATGACCGAATCCCGTACAACTCTCCTCTGTCTCCGGACAGAGAGGTCTCGCGTCAGGGAAAGAAATAACGGCAGCACCGCAATAATATCAATTGCGACAAACAGGGGAATAAATGTATGAGGAAGATACCTGACGATTTCCTGCATACCCCATTATAGTGGGCTCCCCCGCGTACGTCAAAAGAATTGACGCTCGTACAAAAATCTGGTAGTCTTAATACGGTAGCCTTATTTCCGGAGACAGGAACATGGATACGTTACTCGAAAAACTCAGAGAGCTTGCGGTGTCACGAGGGAACAACTACATCAAGGGGCCTTCCTCCGTCCAGGAACTGCCGGAAAAGCTTGCTGAACTCGGCGTATTGCTGCTCGAAAAGTCCAAGTCAGTCGAAACTTTCCACTCTGAGGCCCTGAAACATGAGCTTATCGAGGTCCAGAACAAGGTCGACGATCTCCGAAAAGCGCTTTTCGCAATCAAACTCCTCGTAAAGTAAAACGGAAACCGGTATCCCGGTACCGCAGAATCATTGCCATGGCGAACATACCGCAATCTGAAGAATCGTCACCTCACCAGCCGAACAGGCTCGCTGACGAAAAAAGTCCCTACCTGCTGCAGCACGCCTATAATCCGGTTGACTGGTATCCGTGGGGGCAGGAAGCCTTTGACAGGGCTGCTCGCGAGGATAAACCGGTCTTCCTCTCCATAGGATATTCGACGTGCCACTGGTGCCACGTCATGGAAAAGGAATCGTTCGAGGACGATCAAGTCTCTGCTCTTATGAACGAGTCGTTCATATCGGTCAAGGTCGACCGGGAGGAAAGGCCGGACGTAGACGGCATATACATGACCGCATGTCAGCTGCTGACCGGCAGCGGCGGATGGCCGCTCACCATTATCATGACGTCTGACAAAAAACCCTTCTTCGCAGGGACCTATTTCCCCCGAGAAAGCCGCTTCGGAAGGATCGGCATGATGGACCTCATACCGCGCGTGCAGAAGATGTGGGAAAACGACAGAGAGAAGATCCTAAAGCTTTCCATGGAGGTCACGGAACACCTCAGGCATGAGGAAAAACTCGAGCAGCAGGAGCCTACCGAAGCCATCCTCCATGAGGCGTTCGGGCAGCTGCGACAACTGTTCGATGAAGAAAACGGCGGGTTCAGCACCGCCCCCAAGTTTCCCACTGCGCATCTTCTTCTTTTCCTGCTCCGCTACTGGAAGCGCACCGGCGAGCGCGATGCGCTGCGTATGGCGGTCAGGACGCTCGATGCCATGCGAAACGGCGGCATATATGATCACGCGGGGTTCGGATTTCACCGCTACTCCACTGACGCTCACTGGCTCGTCCCCCATTTCGAGAAGATGCTCTATGACCAGGCCATGCTCTGCCTGGCATACACTGAGGCCTTTCAGGCAACCGGTGACCCGAGATACCGGAAGACCGCAGAGGAAATCATCACCTATGTGCTCCGTGACATGACCTCTCCTGAAGGCGGATTCTTTTCTGCCGAAGATGCAGACAGCGAGGGAGAAGAAGGGAAGTTCTATGTCTGGTCGCATGATGAAATCAGCGCAGCGCTCAACCCGGCAGATCAGGAGCTCATCCGCTCCGCCTTCAGCATACGCAGAGAGGGGAACTTCTCCGACCCTGTCACCGGTGAGAAGCCCGGGACTAATATTCTCCATCGGGAGAAACCTCTGGCTGCAGTGGCTGCAGAGATCACCCTCCCCGTACCGGAAGTCGATGCCAGGCTTGATCGGGCCCTTGCAGGCCTTTTTGCCGCCCGGAAAAAAAGGGTCCTTCCCCATAAGGATGACAAGATCCTTACTGACTGGAACGGCCTTATGATAACTGCTCTTGCAAAGGCGGCGCAGGCATTCCAGAGACAGGACTACGCAGATGCTGCCGCAAAGGCAGCAGGCTTCATCCTGAGCCGTCTGCGCATGCCTGACGGGACACTCCTCCACCGGTACCGGGAAGGTGATGCATCCCTTCCCGCGCATATCGATGATTATGCCTCCCTCGTCTCGGGCCTGATTGAACTGTACGGGGCAACGTTCGACCCTCAGCATCTGCGCGATGCGCTTTCCCTGAACGCAAGCCTGATCCGCCACTTCCTGGATCAGGAATCAGGAGGTTTTTTCTTCACTGCAGACACTGGCGAGGACCTACTTGTCCGGAAGAAGGAGGTCTATGACAGTGCCATACCCTCAGGGAACTCCGTTGCCCTCATGAATCTGCTCCGTCTGGCAAGGATGACCGGAGATGCCGATCTTGAAGAGGTGGCTGCACTGTCGGTAAGAGCATTTTTCCCGTCAGTAAGACAGGCGCCGTCTGCGCATGCCTATTTCCTTTGCGCGCTTGACTACAGCTTTGGTCCTTCATGCGAAGTCGTCATCGTCGGTGACCCTGGGGCCGAAGATAGCCGGAAGATGCTTCAGCTCCTGCAGACAACATTCCTTCCCTCTGTCTCTGTCCTGTGCAAGTCTGAAGAGCTTGACGCTGCCGGAATCATGCAGATAGCAGAATTCACGAAACAGCACACGGCCGTCAATAACCGTGCAACCGCCTATGTCTGCAGGGAATATCGCTGCCTGCCTCCAACAACAGACCCCGAGACTCTGCTCTCCATGCTTCAGGCAGACAGGCGCCCCTGAGGGAAAGATATGTCATCGCGGTATCGCACGCACGTCACCTGTATCCTTTTGCTGATCGCAGTTGTTGGTGCGGGAGCAAGAAGTACCTGGGCAGATACCATTACGCAGGGCAGTGCTGCAAACGTCAAGCTGTACTTCTTCTGGGGAAATGGCTGTCCTCATTGCGAACGCGAGAAAGAGTTCCTTTCAGGGCTGACAGAACAGCATCCCGGACTCGTGATCGAGTCCTACGAGGTGTGGCAGAACCGGGCAAATGCGGGCTTCTTTTCCCAGATGACGGAACATGCCGGTATCCGTTCGACCGGCGTGCCGGTCACGTTCATCGACAATAAGGTGATCGTGGGGTTCTCAGAACGGGAAAAAATAGCGATCAGTTCGGCGGTCAGCACCTGTCTCCGGCAGCCCTGCATCGATCCCATCACATGGCTCGACCACCCGGTCGAGCAGGAGGTCCAAGAGAGTATTGATCTTCCGATTATCGGAAAGATTGATCCAGCCCGTGTGTCGCTGCCCGTGATCACAATCGTGCTCGGAGGCCTGGACAGCTTTAATCCCTGCGCCTTCTTTGTCCTCTTCTTTCTGCTCAGCCTCCTGGTACACGCGCGTTCACGGTTCCGGATGCTGATCATCGGGTGCACGTTCATATTCTTTTCCGGGCTTGTCTACTTCCTGTTCATGGCAGCATGGCTGAATCTCTTTCTGCTTGCCGGAAACCTCAAGGCAATCACCGTAACTGCGGGAACCGTTGCTCTTGCTGTCTCGCTCATCAACATCAAGGATTTCTTCCTGTTCGGAAAAGGGGTTTCGCTGTCCATACCGGACAGCGCAAAGCCAAAGCTCTACCAGCGGATGCGGGGCCTCCTTGCGTCAACGTCTCTCATATCCATGCTCGCAGGGACCGTGGTCCTCGCTGTGGCTGCCAATACCTATGAGCTTCTCTGCACTGCGGGCTTCCCGATGGTCTTTACCAGGATATTGACACTTCATCGTCTCCCTTCACTAACCTACTACCTCTATCTTGCCCTCTACAACGTTGTATATATCATCCCCCTTGCGTCAATTGTCATCATGTTCACGGTCACGCTCGGCGCACGGAAGCTGACCGAGTGGGAAGGGAGGAAGTTGAAGCTTGTATCAGGCCTCATGATGCTGTTTCTCGGCATGGTGCTGCTGGTACGACCTGCCCTGCTCAATAATGTCGCCGTTGCCGCGAGCATGCTTGCCGTTGCCCTGCTCCTGTCTTGGGGCATCATCTCTTTTGTCCGCCGCAGGGGCATGGCAGAACCATAGCCTTCGATGGACCCCGCAGGGCATATGCTATACTAAGAACCTATGCCCGCCACCCTTTTCAGGAAGACCGCCCTGTTGACACTCCTGACCTTCGGGGCCTCGGTACTGCTGTTCCTGTCCGGCCTCCCCGCCCCCTTTGAGCTGAAGGCATATGACCATATGTCACGCAACCTTAATCCCCGGAAGGTGTCCGACCGCATCATGATAGTTGCCATAGACCAGAAGAGCATTTCGGCACTTGCGGACCAGGATATCCCATGGCCCTGGCCGCGCCAGGTCTATGCACCGCTTCTTGAATATCTCTCCGAAGCAGATGCCGTGTTCATGGACATCCTCTTCACCGAGGACTCCCCGTACGGCGTCGATGATGACAAGGTCTTTGCCGAAGCGATGCGGAAGAACGGCAACGTCTACCTTCCGGTGTTCCTGACCGATGCCCGGGATGAACTGGGCCGCGCTGAGGGCGAACTTGCGCAGAGGATCAGCATCCACGGACTGGACGCCGCCGCCGATTCCTACCGGTCTCTCATCGCTCCTCTCGGGCAGTTCAGCACGGTTTCTGCCGGACTGGGAAATGTCATGATAAAACCTGACGGCGACGGCATCTACCGGAGGGTACCGCTGGTGTTCCGGACGAACGGTCTTGATATCCCCAACTTTGTCCTTTCCCGTCTTATCAACAATAAGCGGGTTGTCGTCCGTGACGGTGAGCTGTACGACGGCCGGAAGAAAATACCTCTTGCAGACGGTGCACTGCTGCTGAGATACTCAGCCCATCTCGCGGCATTTCCAACAGTATCTGCATCAGACGTCATCCAGTCGCGCCTTGCGAGCTCTGCCGGCAGGGAACCGTCCCTGAGGAAGGAGGGCTTCCGGTCAAAGACCGTTATTGTCGGGCTCACCGCACCGGGCCTGTATGACCTCAAACCGACCGCTGTCACGCCCGTGTCCACTGGCGCGCATATCCATGCAACGACCTTTGAAAATCTCGTCGGTCAGAGTTATCTTGTGCCGGCAGACCCGCTCTTCACCATCCTTTTCATGCTCGCTGTCAGCATCCTTGTCACTGCCGCGGTCTTCCGTCATCATTCCCTGCACATCAGCATCGCCGTCTTTCTTGGCGCCGTCCTGACATCAGTCGCCGTGCCTTGCCTGCTCTTTATCAATGGCCTGTATCTGCAGGTGGTCCCGCCCTTCATTGCCGCAGTGCTCAGCTTTGCGGGCGCCGCTGCTTACAGCTATGCCGTCGAGGGGAAGCAGCGGCGGTTCATAAAGAGGACTTTTGACCAGTACATGGACAAGACGCTTGTCGAGCATGTCCTTGAACATCCCGAGATCATACGGCCGGGCGGTCAGAAGAGACGCGTAACGGTCTTCTTCGCAGACATCGCGGGATTCTCCACCCTGGCTGAGCAGCTCCCCGCCGAGCAGTCGGCGATGATACTGCATGACATCTTCAACGCCTTCACCGAGGTGATCATCCGGAATAAAGGTGTTATAGACAAATATATCGGTGACTGCGTCATGGCATTCTGGGGTGCTCCTGTGGGCTCTGCCCGGGACGAAATATCTGCGTGCCATGCTGCGCTCGAATGCATGGATGCGTTGCAGAAGCTCAATACCTCATTTGCAGAACAGGGCCTCCCCCCGGTTTCGATGAGGATCGGTATTCATACCGGGGACGCGATCGTGGGCAACCTCGGCAGCGACCGCCTGTTCGATTATACGGTTGTGGGGGACACGGTCAATCTTGCATCGCGGCTCGAATCAGTGAACAAGGTCTTCGGAACAAAGATCATCATCAGCGGGGAGACCTTCGCAGGGACCGAAGGCCTTTTCCTTTCGCGGGAACTCGGAAGGATAGAGGTGAAGGGAAGATCATCCGCGGTCACCATATTCGAAATAGTCAGCAACCGGGACGATGTCCCGCCGGGGTCAGCGTCGTTGACAGGCAGCAGCGATATCATTACAATGACTGAAAAATGAAAAGAGCACATTTCGTCATCTCCTCTTTTTTCCTTCTGACCGCTGCCGCTGCTGCGGCAGCCGAAACAGTGACGGTCATCACCAGGGAAAATACCGTCCGCGAGGATTGCCGTTTTCTTGCCCCGGTAAAGACGAGGGTGAACTACGGAGACCAGCTTGATGTCACGTCCAGGGAAGGGGATTGGTTCAGGGTAAAATTCAGGAATGCCAAAGGATGCATCCACAAGAACGCGGTAACGGAACGGACTGCCGCGCTTTCTAATACATCAAAAAAGGGCTACGCGGCAACAGGCGACGAAGTGGCGATTGCAGGCAAAGGGTTCAATCCGGAGGTCGAAAAGTCCTACAAGGATAAACATCCCGAGCTCGATTTCAACGCAGTCGACAGCATCGAAAGTTACCGGGTATCCGATGATTCCCTGACGTCCTTTATCAAGGCTGGGGGACTGAAGCAGCCATGATCAGGATACTCTGCATGTTCATGATGCTGCTGCTCCTGTGCGCCGGACAGGCGTCAGCAGGGCTCTTCGACAGTATCCAGAAGGGCATCGACATGATATCAACAACCTCGGATGCCACACAGAAAGCTGCGCGCGAGATATCCGACGAGGAGGAATATTATCTCGGCCGCGCTGTCGCTGCCCGCATCCTCCAGACATATCCCCTCATGAAAGAGGGAAAGCTCACCGAATATGTGAACACCATAGGGAGCGTGCTTGCTCTTCATTCAGAAAAGCCCTACACCTACGGGGGATACCATTTCGCCATACTGGACAGCGACGAAATGAACGCGTTTGCCTGTCCCGGGGGGACGATCCTCATCACGAGGGGCATGCTGATGTCAACAGCAACGGAGGACGAGATTGCCGCCATTCTCGCACACGAGATTGCGCACATCAATCACCGTGACGGCATAGCGTCGATCAAGAAGTCGCGCTGGACAGAGGCAACAGTCATCATCGGATCAAAGGCAGCGCGGAACTATGGACCGCAAGAACTGTCGCAGCTCACCGGCATATTCGAGGGTTCGGTCGATGATATCGTAAAGACGCTCTTGGTCAGGGGGTACGGCAAGTCACAGGAATACGATGCTGACAAGGCTGCCCTGACCTGCCTCTCAGGGAGCGGATACAATCCCGAAGCACTGAAAGACGTACTCGGACGGATGGTCAGCAGCGGCAAGGGGTCCGAGGGCGGCATTATGAAAACGCATCCCGGCACAACGGACAGGATCGATCATATTCGGACGTCTCTGCCCGCGGAGCCGGCGGACCCCGTTCCTCTCGGCAAAAGGACCGGCCGCTTTACTGCCCTGTTGCGCTGACGCTGGAAGACAGGACGCGGCATGCAATGGACTGAAGACCTCGCGGTCGGCATTGAAGCGATCGACTCCCGACACCGGGAGCTTTTCAGGAGGATCAACAGGTTTGTCGATGCCATTCGACAGGGGAAATGCAAGTCTGTCATAGACAGCATGATCACATTCCTCGAAGACTATGCTGTCTCCCATTTCAGCGCCGAAGAGTCCTCCATGCTGAAAAATGCCTATCCCGGATACGAGCAGCACCGGAAGCAGCGTGTCCTGTATCTCGAAAATCTCTCTGATCTCAAGAAGGAGCTTCAGGAGGCAGGACCGTCCTATGTGCTTTCCGTGACGACCAACCAGGTCGTTGTCGACTGGATCGTCGCACATATCCAGCAGACCGACATGGAATTCGGGGAATATCTGAAGAAAAGACCGTAGAGCCTGCCTCCGGCTGTGCGATCACCTTCGTTTTCCCGGGGGACCATGCCTTCATGCAGGAGTTTTATGCTACAATTTCAATAGCTTATGCACGTGCTCGACTGCGCGGAGCCTTTGCTCAACAGACCATGACCCTATACAGACACAGAACATGATCATACGATTCCTCTCTTCTTACCCGGGCATGTATATTACGCAGTCCGTGCTCCATGCCCACATTGCGCTGCTCATCGTTGAGCTCTCCTTCTTTGCCTGGGGGATACGTGACCATCACGCAAAATTCCGGTACCGGCTGCTCACGCTGACGCTCCCCGTTTTCATGTTTCCTCTCTATCAACTGATTACTCCCCAGAGAAGCGAATGGTATTTCAGGCTTAACACCGCATTGTTCGACAGTCAGCGGTGGTTAGAGCTGGATCCGCTTGGTATCCTTCCGCTTTACCATGTTTTTGTGATATTCCTCCTCATCGTAACAGCTGTTTTTATCGTTCAGGAAATCCTTCCGATCTTCAGGGAACGTTCCTCAGGAACTGATCTCGGGGTATGCGAGGGGACCCTCGATACCCTTGAGGTGATGCTGGACAGTATCTGCCGGACGCTGCGCATAAAGAAGCCCGAGATCTGCGTCATCGACGAGCCCCTCCCCGTTCTGGTCACGCAGGGGTTCAAGCATCACAGGATCATCGTGTCGAATCATCTGATCGAGGCCCTTGAAGAGGAACAGTTGAGAGGTGCGCTTACCCATGAGGCAGTCCATATCATGAGGGACAGCAGCAGCAAGACCCAGCTCATCTATCTCTTGCGGATGCTGATGTTCTATAATCCGGTAAGCCTGGTCGAGTTCAGGAGGGTCGTTCATGACGATGAATTTATCTGCGATGCCATTACGGTCTCGAAGACGAAGAACCCTGCAGCGCTCATTGCCGCGATATCATGCTTTTATCACCAACTCGGGGAGGGACCGAAGGGCTTGTCGCAGATGAAGCAGCGGATCGAAGGCCACAGCCACAACCTGCTGCTGGACGAACGGATACAGAAGTTGCAGGAGATCGGCCATGATGGACCGGAACACTTCGGCTGGATACCATTCATGCTCACTGCGTCCGTAATACTTATAATGGGATACCTGGTGGTATGAGGCAGAGATGAAGGCGTGGTCTTTCGGGCAAAAACTGTTTCTCTTCGCAGTCACGATTCTGCTGGTCACCGGACTGCTGACGGTTCTCAACTGGCTTCCCTCGTTGCTGCAAAAAAAGACAATGAAGAGATTCAGTTCCATCGATAGCGCGGAAAAAGAGCTCCGCATGAAACACCTGTTTCTCCCGACCTATATCCCCGAGGACCTGCGCCTTGTCTGGCCGCCGGCCGAAATATATGCCCAGGAGGTTCCGTTCCGTGCCTTTATCATGCATCTGAAATACAAAGGCAGCGACGAAGTCGGGCTCGTCATGGAGCAGACAGACGCGAACGCACCCTATCGGATCGAACCGCATATCAAGATCAAAACCAAAACTGCAGGAAGCCAGATATCCGTAAAAAACCGGAAGGCCGTCCTCATTCCGGCGATATGCGATGATAATGTTCCGTGCAATGAGGTGTCCTGGAACGAAAATGGCACGATCATCACCCTCATCTGCAAGTGCTCCGCACAGGACATCGTCAAAATAGCCTCGAGCACGCTCCCCGGGCAGTAAGACAGCTGCTTGCCGGGGCCGCCGGACTTTTTTCTTTAATTACTGCATGCTTTCTCCCCGTCTAAGACAAATTTCCGGCCAAAATAGGTACTTTTCCCAATTACGTATTCCTGATCTTCCTGTTATCCTATGGCCACACATGGGAAAGAATTACCAGGAAAAGGAAGGGAGAAAGACCATGGTACGCGTAAGACATAGAGGAGGAGAAGAGGTCGGCAGAGGGAATTACTGGAATTTCTCCACAGGAGAGCGGGTCTCCCAGGATAAGGACGGGATACTCCCCGGCGATACGGACACGATATACTACAAGGCAACCCCGGCTCTTATTCTCGCAGCCGGCCCGGTACTCGGGCTGATATACGCTGCTTTTCTGCCGTTCATCGGCATCGCTATGGTCATGAGACTTGCATTCTCCAAGCTCTTTAGCGGACGCGGTGAGGGCCTGACCAAAGTGGCGATCTTTAACTGGAGGCCAAAGGAAGCATACCTTGCCGGCAGACGGCATGCGAAAAAGAGGCAGGAGAAGACAGACCGTCCCAAGGAAGAGAAGGTGACCGGAAATGAAGCGGAATAAATTGTTGAGCAGGCATGCCGGGAAAGGGATACCTGCTTCGTATGGGGGAAATATGGCGGCACGGAAGTCGTACTTATGCGTAATCGTCCTTCTCGGGATCATGTTCTCTTTTTCTTTCAGCAGCGCTCAACTGTCAGAGGGCGACCAGGCCTGCCTCGGCTGTCACCAGATGGACCAGAGCATGAAGTTCGGCAACGGAGAGACCCTCTCCATAAAGGTAAACGCGCCTGACATTGAGAAGTCGGTTCATCGCATCATCGGATGCTCCGCCTGCCATGGCTTCACCGCGGACAATCATCCGCAGAGATCATATAAGAGCAGAAAAGAGTTCAGTTCGCTGAGCGCCAG
>Ga0316626_10000497_pt1 | contig 15353 bp, 10 predicted proteins | sample OWC_Aug_T1_C1_D5_FD_207656 | JGI IMG/M metagenome (GOLD analysis project Ga0316626, IMG submission 207656) | Wetland soil microbial communities from Old Woman Creek delta, Ohio, United States - OWC_Aug_T1_C1_D5_A | ecosystem: Environmental > Terrestrial > Soil > Wetlands | place: USA: Ohio...
ATGCCCTGCTCCGCCGAGCGCCGCGCAAGCGACGTCACCATGCCCGAGCGCGCGCCCGGCTGGCCACGCAGCAAGCGAAGCTGCTTGAGCGTCTTGTCGCAGATGAAGTCCGGCGGCACCAGGCCGCGTCCCAGGTGCTCGCGCGCCAGTCCGGTGTCGTTGGTCACGGCGTAGGCGAACATTTCGAGCCGGTCGAGGTAGGCCATGGCATCGGCGGCCGACTCGATCGGGTGATCTGACTCGAGGAAGTCGGGCGTGGACTGATACGCGCCGGTGAGCTGCGTCACGACGTAGGGCACCGGGTAGTTGTAGCCATCCACCGTACCGAGCGGCTGTGCCTCGATTTCGCGGCAGATTGCCGACAGCCACGCGACCGTCGCGAAGTACGTGCGGTCGACGCCGGCCAGCTGCGAAGCGTCGATCTTTTGCACCGCCGGCCAAGCCTTCGCGATCGGCCCCAGCTGGCCGAGCCGGTACGCTCGGCCGCGGCCGTTCAGCAGCGAGCGGGCGCCCGCACGCTTGCCGGTATCGAGGCCGAGCGTCGTCGCGAGCTGCGGCGCCACGAGAAGGATCTCTTCGAAGATCCGGTCGTACAGCGCACGAGCCTTCGCGGCTTCGGATTCGGCCGCCCAGGTGGGCCGGCCGAGCGCTCCAGTGACGGCGAGTGCCAGGCCCGAGGCCACGAATTGCCTACGATCCATGTTCAGCCTCCGGTGCATTCGGCGCGGCCGCCCCGTGCGCAGCCTTCCACTCCATCGCGGCACGCACGCGGCGCTCCACGGACGGATGCGTGTAGAACACGAACTCCTGCACCGCACCCGGGCGCGGGTTGCGGTACTCGGCGGTTTTCACGAGGGCCGTCGCCAGCGCATCGGGCAGGTTCACCGTTTCGAGCGAGTAGCGGTCGGCCTCGCTCTCGTCCATGCGGCTCAGCGTGTTCACGATGGGCTGCACGAGCAGCGACATCACCGAAATCATGAACACCAAGACCGGCAGGCCCGCCGGGTCGGCGAGTTGCGCCCGCGACCCGAAAGCACGCGCGAACCGCGGGTAGAGCCGGTCGGCGAGGAAGAAGAACAGCATCGCGAGCAGCGACAGCACGATCACCGAGCGCCAGACGTGATGCAGCACGTAGTGACCGATCTCGTGGCCGGTCACTGCCCTCACCTCGTCGAGCGAGGCGCCCTTGAACGCCACGTCGGAGATCGCAATGCGCGCCGAGCCGGCCACGCCGGAGACGTTGGCCGTGAAGTTGTTCGACTGCCGCGATCCGTCATAGACAAAAAGCCGGTCGGTAGGCACGTCGCTCTCCTCGGCCATCACCACCAGCGCGTCGCGTACCTGGCCGGGCGGCACCGGCTGGTAGTCGTTGAACAGGGGCTCGATCACCGCCGGCGCCGCCAGCAGGAAGAATGCGAGTGCCACGGCGGTGAGACCCCCCGACCACGCCCACCAGCGCGGACCGGCCCTGCGCATGAGCGCGTACACACCGACGAAGAACAAACCGACCAGCAGTGCGAACACCACCAGTGCGATCGCCTGCTGCGCGAGCCAGTCGAGGAACGGCTGGCTGGTCCGGCCGTACGACCGCTCGCGCCACCAGTTCGCGTAGATCTCCCACGGCAACGTGATGAGGGTGGCCAGCACGAAGTACACGGCCGAGACCAGGAACGCCCGCAGATTGGGCCCCCGCCGGCCGAGCCTCGACGCCAGGCGATCGAGGACGCCCCATCGCACGATCACCCACGTGAATGCTGCGGAGACCACGAGCCCCCACAGCAGCAACCAGTGGTTACCGGCGGTATAAGCAGCCGCTTTCGCCAGCGCGTCCGCGCCGAGTGCGTCGATGTACGCCGCGGTCGCGGCCTGGGGATCGAATGACATCGCGAAGCCTCGAGGGACGAAGAAGCAGGCGAGTCTAGCGCCTCGAAAAGTGTGACGCACTTCCGGTTGGGCCGCCGCAGCACCCCAGTAGTTGCTCGACGTCTCACTTTCGAGGTGGGGCATTTCTCCTTATGTCACCTGCACGCGTAGGCTCCGGTGCAGTCCTCACAATCACGTGCCGCCATGGATTCGACGACCGGCAAACCGGGCCCGGAAACAAGGAAACGCCTGCTCGCGGCATCGCGCGGTTCGCTGCGTGAAGCCTTCGAGGGGCTGCCCTTGGCCGCGCAGTTCCGTCTCACCGCCGTCGCCGCGGTGACCGTGACCATGGTGATCGTGCTGGTCATTGGCGCGCTCTGGGACACGCGCATCGCGCGCACCGAGGCGCTCGAGCTCGCGCGCACGAAGACCGAATCGATGGCGACGCGGCTCAGTGCCGCGGGCGGTGGCGCACTCGACAACCTCGAAGGGCACCCGGAGATTCTCGCGGCCACGTTCCAGCTCGAGGACGGCAACGTACTGCAGCGCTATGTCCGCGCCGGCGCTGCCGAACACGCCTCCGCGGCCACGCGGGCAGCGCTCGGCTGGACCGCGAAGCCGGACGGGTTCCTGCACGCCCTCAAGGGCTACCTCGCCCTCGAGCCGATCTACGTCGAGAGCCCCGTGCAACTGCACCGGCAGCTCGCCGGCAGCGTGAGCGTGGTGCTCGACCACGGGTGGATCTGGGGACACGTGTGGCACCGCATCGGACAAGTGCCCGTCGCCCTCCTGCTCGGCTGCCTGGTCGCCTGGGTGGCGGCGAACCTGCTGCGCCGCCAGGTCGCCGAACCGCTCGCACAGCTCGCCGAGACGACGCGCGTGCCCGGCATGGCACCCGGGGAAGACGCCGGCGCCCAGGACGAGCGGCGCAAGGCCCGCCACCGGCGCAACGAGCTGACCGAGCTCGCCGCCAACTTCGACGCCCTCGCCCGCCAGCTCGCCGAGTACGAGGGCATGATGAGCACGGTGCGCAACTCGGCGAGCCAGCATATCGTCGACCGCACGCGCGAGATCGAGACGAGGCTGCGCCGCGCCGAGGCGCTGGTGCGCTCCAAGGACGAGTTCCTCGCCAACATGAGCCACGAGATCCGCACGCCGATGAACGGCGTGCTGGGCATGGCCGAGCTGCTCGCCGGCACCGACCTCGACAAGCGCCAGCGGCGCTTCGTGGACTCGATGCGCGCCGCGGCCGAGACGATGATGGGGATCATCAACGACATCCTCGACGACTCGAAGATCGAGGCCGGCAAGATGGACCTCGTCACCGAGCCGTTCGAGGTACGCGAGCTCGCCGAGCAGGCGGGACAGCTCTACGCCGGTCCGGCGGAGCGCAAGAAGCTCGAGATGATCTGCCGCATCGAGCCCACCGTGCCGAGCGTAGTGGTCGGCGACGCACTGCGCCTGCGGCAGGTGCTCGGCAACCTGCTGTCGAACGCGGTTAAGTACACCGAGCGCGGCGAGGTCGAGATCCGCGTCGGCCTCGACGACATGCGCGACGGCCAGTGCCGCCTGCACTTCAGCGTCCGGGACACCGGTCCCGGCATCCCGGACCCGGAGCACAGCGGCGTGTTCGAGCCGTTCCACCAGCTCGACAACGGCACGCGCCAGGGCGGCACCGGACTCGGGCTCTCCATCGCCACCCGCCTCGTGAAGCTGATGGGTGGCGAGCGCATCGACCTGAGCAGCCAGTTGGGCCAGGGCAGCACTTTCTCGTTCGTGCTGCCTTTCGAGGTCAGGGAAGCGGCGCCGGTGCCGAACCGCGCGAGCGACGAGTTCAGCGGCCTGCGCGTCCTCGTCGTCGACGACAACCCGAACAGCTACATGCTGCTCGAGGAAATGATGTCGAACTGGTCGGCCGAAGTGATCGTGCTCAATCGCGCCAAGCCGCTCGCGGACCGGCTGCAGAACGCGGTGGCGCGCAACAAGCCGTTCGACGTCGTCATCCTCGACCACGGCCTTCCCGACGCGACGACCGACGAGCTGCTGCGCCTGATCCGCCTCGACCCGGCGACGGCCAGCACGTACGTGGTGCTGATGAGTGCGCTCGACTTCGACCCGTCCTACGAGGGCACACGGGTGATCGCTCCCGACGTGTGCATCGCGAAGCCCGTGCGCCAGGCGCTGATGCGCGCCGCCCTGGCCGCATCCCGCGAGCCGCGCCAGGCACTGCCTGCCATGCCTGTGCCAAACCCCGACAGGCCGGCCGCCGACCCCACGCCACGCGCCACGCTCGGCCTGCACGTGCTGGTGGTGGACGACAACATCATCAACCGCGAGGTGGCGGTCGCGATGCTCGAGGAGTTCGGCTGCACAGTCGTGCTCGCGGACGAGGGGCGCGGCGCCGTGGCCCATGCCGAGCACGAGCGGTTCGACCTGATCCTGATGGATTGCCAGATGCCGGGCATGAACGGCTACGACGCCACCGAGGCGATCCGTGCCGACGAGGCCAAGCGCGGCCTGCGCCGCACGCCGATCGTCGCGCTCACCGCCAACGTGATGGCTCGCGACCGCGAGCGGGCTACGAAGTCCGGCATGGATTCGTTCCTCGCCAAGCCGTTCAGGGCGGCGCAGTTGTTCGAGGTGTTGCAGCCCATCGCCGACGCTCGTGGCCGTGCGGGAAACGTCACCACTGCGCGCACGACCCCCGCAGCGCCAGCGGCGGCTGCACCGCGGACGCCCTCGGCCCCGGCACCCGTTGCCGCGCCTGTGGAGCCTGCCCCAGCCGTCACCGAGACGATCACGCTGATCCCGCACTCGGCGCTCGCCGAAGCGGTCGCCGGGCAGCCGCTCGATGCCGCAGCGACGCAGGCGCTGCTCGAGTCCACGGGCACTCATCCGACGCCGATCTCGCGCCTGCCCGTGCTCGACCTCGAGCAGGTGCAGTCGATCCGCAGCCTCGGCAAGCCGCAGCTCTTCGAACGCATGTGCGAGATGCTCTTCACATCGTCGAAGGACGCGTTCAATCGCCTCGACGCCGCGATCGCCGACGGCAACCTCGAGGAAGTCGCGGCCGCCGCGCACGCGCTCAAGTCGCCGGTGAACAACCTCGGTGGACGGCGGCTCGCCGACCTCCTCGAGCGCTGCGAGGTCGCGGCACGCGAGGGCGCCGACATCGCCTCCGTGCGGCGCTCGGCGGCGGGACTGAAGGCGCACTACGCAGCACTCGTCGCCGCGCTCCAGGGCGAGACGCGACGCGGCACCGGCACAAGTTGAGGATCCAGGCAGCATGAACCAGACCGTCCCCACCACGATCCTGATCGCCGACGACGACCCGTCGCACCTGATGCTGGCCGAGGCGGCACTCGCCGGCGCGGGCTTCGTCGTGCACACGGCGTCCGACGGCCAGGAAGCTGTCGAGCGCTTCCCCGGCGTGAAGCCCGACGTCGTGATCCTGGACGTGATGATGCCGCGCATGACCGGCATCGACGCGTGCCGCGAGATCCGGCAGCTCGCCGGCAGCCGCTTCCTGCCGATCCTGATGCTCACCAGCCGCAACGACCTGCCCGCGATCAGCGACGCGTTCGCCGCCGGCGCCAGCGACTTCGCGCAGAAGGGCCTGAACCCGCGCCTGCTCGTCGAGCGCGTGCGCTTCCTGCTGCGTGAGCGCGAACTGCGCGAAGAGCTGCGCGCGAGCCGCTCCAAGCTGCTGCTCGCCCAGAGCATCGCGCGCGTCGGCCACTGGGAGGTTGCCATCGACGGCACGTCCCTGCACGTGTCGCGGATGCTGGGTGAACTGCTGGGCGTGGACGAAAGCGCGCTCGCACGCTACGAGGACTTCGTCGCGCTGCTCGACCCGGCCGAACAGGACGCCGTGCGCCAGGCTTTCGTCACCTGTGCGACGGGCAACGGACGCTTCGGCTTCGATCACCTGGTCACGCTGCCGGGAGGCAAGGTGATCTGCCTCCACCAGGAGGCGGAGCTCGTCGAGGGCGGCGGGCCGGAAGATCGCGCGGTGATCGTCACCCTCCAGGACCTGACCCGGCTGCACGACGCCGAGGAAACCGTGCGCCTGCTGTCGTACTTCGACGTGGTCACCAAGCTCCCGAACCGCCGCCACCTCGCCGAGCAGCTCGAGCAGGCCACTGCCGAGCCGGCCGGCACCGGGGCCATGGGCGTGGTGACGTTCCGCGTGCACACCTTCGACCGCATCGCCCAGGTGCAGGGCCAGGACTACGCGAACAGGCTCGTGAAGCAGGTTGCGCGCCGCATCGAGGCCGAGCTCGGCCGCATCGCGCAGGGTGGCACGATCCTGTGGCGCGCCGACCTGCCGTCGGTCTGCCGCACCGCGGATGGCGAGGTCTCGGTGCTGCTGCGCAGCCGCATCAACGCCGAGCACGTCGCGACCGTCGTGCACGCGGTCCTCGAAGCGATCGCGGCGGAGGCCGCCCGCACCGCCGACGAATACGTGCCCGCGATCAGCGCCGGCGTGGCGCTCGTGGAGGGCAACGCACGCGGCGCAGAGCAGCTGGTGGCAAACGCACACGCCGCTGCCGAGCTCGCCACGAGCCCGCGCAGCTGCTCGTTCTACTCGCCCCTGCCCCAGGCGCAGATGCGCCGGCGCCTGCTGATCGAGTCGTCGCTGCGCGGCGCGGTCGAACGGCGCGAGCTGCAGGTCGTCTACCAGCCACGCGTCACCCTCGATACGTTCGACCTCGCGGGCGTCGAGTGCCTGGTGCGCTGGGACCACGAGCAGTTCGGCAGCATCCGCCCGGAGGAATTCATCACCATCGCCGCCGAGACCGGCATCATCGAGGACATCGGCCGCTGGATGATCGACGAGGCGTGCCGGACGCTCGCCGTGTGGCGCGAACGCTACGAGCGCAAGTTCTTCGTGGCGACGAGCGTCACCGCGCGACAGTTGCGGGACCCGCGGCTGGTGCAGGCCATCCACAACGCCTTGAAGAACTACCGCCTGCCCGCGGACGCGCTGCAGGTCGAGCTCTCCGAGACCAGCATGATCGACGCGCCGGAAGCCGCCCACGCAGTGCTCAAGCAGCTGCGCAAGGAAGGCGTGCGCATCGGTCTCGATGGCTTTGGCACCGGGCACTCGTCGCTCGGCGTGATCCGCCAAGTGGCGTTCGACTCGATGAAGCTCGACCGCTCGCTGATGGCCGACCTGTACACCGACCCGTGGGCGCAGGGCGTCACGGCCGCAGTGCTCGCGATGGCGCGGGCGATGCGGATCCGGTCGGTGATCGACGGCGTGGACGATGCCGGGACGCTGGAAATGCTGCGCGCACTGGGGTGCGACGAGGTGCAGGGGCTGCACGTCGCGCCGCCGATGAAGGCACGCGACCTGGAGGAATGGTTCGAGCGTGGCGGCGCGCGTCACCTCGGGCGCATGTTCGACACGATGATCGCCCGCGAGCTCGACCTCGAGGATGGTCCGATCGACGACGTCATGAAGTGGGCGAGCGGTTGAGCGGAGCGTTCAGCGCACGCGTTGCACGTACCGCCAGTCCGCCAGCCAGACCCCGTCGCGATGGACATCCGGGCAGTGCGCCGTGATCCACGCCTGCTGCTTCTCGATGTCCGAGGGCGCGCTTTTCGCCGTCGGGCGCTGCAGATTCTGCAGCTTCTCCCGCGCTTCGAGGCAATCGGGACTCATCGCCTGGAAGAGGTCTCCCGCCCGCCTCTTCTGTGAGGCAAGCGTCTCGGGATCGTCGCTGCATGTCGCGTCGCGCTCTTGCGTCAGACGCTCGATCTCCGCAGGCCGGTCGCGATCGTCGAGATAGCGGCGTTCGTCGCCAGGGCCGGCCTTGTAAACCTTCCAATCGCCCTGCAGGACCTGGAGCTGGAACAGCGCATCCACACAGCGGCCGTCTTCGCGCGTGTCGGTTGCAACATCCGGAACGGTCTGCGGCAGCACTTCGGCAGATTCGACTGGCACCGATACGCCGGTGGCCGTCGTCGGCGTCGGCGCTGGCGGCGAGTACGGCGCAGCGATGACCTCGTAGGCCGTGCCCGCCGGCGGCGGAGTGTCGGTGAAGTGGGCCTGGCCGCGCGCATCGACCCACTTGTAGGTCGTACCCATCAGCGCAGGCGCGATGCTGGCCAGCGCCAAGGCCAGCCGCCAACGGTGACGCAGGGTTATCACGGCCGTCCTCCGATGCACGAATCCGGGCAGCCAATGTTTGCGCCGCACGAGTTCCTGCGCAATACGGCATTATCGCGCCATGCTCATCGCCTACACCCGCGCCGTCAGCCCGACGCTGGCCGACTGTGAACTCACTCACCTCGAGCGCGAGCCGCTTGACGTCGCGCGCGCCATGCAGGAGCACGCGGCTTACGAGGCCGTGCTCGCCCGGCTCGGTGCCACCGTGCAGCACCTGCAGCCGGAGCCGAACCTGCCCGACGCGGTGTTCGTCGAGGACACCGCCATCGTGCTCGACGAGATTGCCGTCATCACCCGTCCGGGAGCGCCATCGAGACGCCCGGAGACGGCTTCGACGGCTGCGGCACTCGTCGCACACCGGCCGCTCGCCCACATCCGGGAGCCGGGAACCCTGGATGGCGGCGACGTGCTGGTTGCCGATCACCGCATCTACGTCGGCCTGTCGAGGCGCACCAATCACGCGGCCATCGAGCAGCTTGCAACCATCCTGGCCCCGCTCGACTACGAAGTGATCCCGGTCGCGTTCGCGGGCTGTCTGCACCTGAAGTCAGGCGTCACGCGCGTGGCCGATGACTTGTTGCTGCTCAACCCCGATTGGGTGGACCCGGGGAAGTTTCCCGGGCATCGCGCCGTAGCGGTCGATCCCGCGGAGCCTCATGCCGCGAACGCGCTGGCGCTCGGCGGCTCGGTGATCCACCCGGCACATCACCAACGCACGCGCGCCCGGCTGGAAGCCGAGGGACTTCGTGTCGAACCCGTGGCGATGACCGAGCTCGCCAAGGCCGAGGCCGGCGTGACTTGCTGCAGCCTGCTGCTGCGGCAACCCTGAAGCTCCCGCAAAGGAAAGACGACGCGCCTGACGCGCGCTGGTTTGACGCGCGTCACATTCCGGCGAGCCCGCGGCGCCCGCGACGGTTGCTTATGTCCGGAGCGCCTCCGGCGTCCTGCCTTCCGTTGCACCATCGGCGCTTAGACCGGATGCCTGCAACAGGGAGACAGGTATGACTTTCGCAGTCCGCATGGCCCGCACCCTCGGCGCGGTGGCCGCCATCCTGCTTGCCTTCACGACGCATGTGGCTGTGGCCCAGCACGCTCCCGGCGGCCAGCGAGTGGTCTACGAGGGCACCGTGGCCGTCGCGGTCGAGGACGACTTCGCGCGCGGCCGGGCCACGATGCGCTACTTCCTCGACGAACGGAACCTCGGCACGCGCTTCGAACTGAAGGTCAACGAGAATCAGGGCCGCAAACTCAAGACCGGCCAGCAGGTCCGGGTGCGGGGCAACGCCGCCGGCACGACGCTGAGCGCCGATACGGGTGAAGACGGCGTCACCGTACTGGCGGAACCGCAGTCAGCCGCTCCCGGGACCGCGCGCAAGGCCGTGGTGATCATCGTGGACATCAAGGATTCCTCGGGCACCGAGCACAAGGTGAGCGCGGACTGCGATGGTGCCGTGGCGAAATCGGCCGACATCATGTTCGGCAGCCAGACCGGCGCCGCCAACCTCGACGGTTGTTATCAGGATGCGTCGTTCGGGGCGCTCGGCTTCGGTGGCTCGGTATTCCCCGGCGGCACGCTCGACGTGGCGCGCGTCACCGTGAACGAGGCCGTCACGATCGGCGGCGCCTGCAACTACTCGGCTTGGGCGAGCGCGGCCGACAAGGCCGTCACCGGCGTCACGCTCAGCAACTACCAGCACCGTGTCTACGTGCTGCCCGCGAACGTCGGCTGCAGCTGGGCGGGGCTCGCCTACGTGGGCTGCGGCAGCTCGTGCCAGGCGTGGGTGAAGGCCTACAGCAACCACGCCTGTGGCTACCCGGACGCCTATGTGCACGAGATCGGCCACAACCTCGGCCTGATGCACGCGTCGACCGACACCAACAACGACGGATCGCTCGACTGCGAGTACTGCGACACGTCGAGCTTCATGGGCTACGCCACCGGCGCCATGCGCACGTTGAACGGACCCAACAAGGTGCAGATGGGCTGGGCCGGCGGCACACGCTTCGTAGACGGTTCGCAGGGCGGCACGTTCACCGTTTCGTCGCTCGCGCTCGCGCAGGCGGGTTCGCCGCAGGTGGTCAAGTTGGTGCCGAACGGCGGGGCGCCCTACTACATCAGTTTCCGTACGGGCGCTGGCTACGACACAGCGACGCCGACCTCGTATCTCAACAAGCTCAACGTCCATCGCTGGAGTGGCAGCGGCAACAGCCGCTACATCACCGCGCTCGGCAACGGCCAGTCGTTCGCCGACGCTGCAACGGGCATCTCGATCCAGCAGCTGAGCAGCACGACCGACTCGGCCACTTTCAGCGTGTCCACCGTCTGCGCCGCGCAGGCGCCGACGGTCACGATCAGCCCGTCGAGCCAGGGTGCCGGCGCCTCGCTGCCAGCCACGCGCTCGTACACCGTGACTGTGACCAACCGGGACAGCGCCGCCTGCTCGAACAGCAACTTCGCGCTCTCGAGCAGTCTGCCGACCAATTTCACAGGCGGCTTCGCAGGACCGGCAACAATCACTCTCGCGCCCGGCGCCTCGGGCTCGGCCGCACTGAGCGTCACCGCTCCTTCCGGCACGCCACAGGCAAGCTACGCGCTGAGCGCGGGCACGTCGGCGGACTCGTCGCATGCGGCCGCCTCGGCGAATGCCACGTTCTGGATCGACACGACTAGACCGAGCACGCCCACCGGTCTGAAAGCCACCGTGAAGGGCACCAAAGTGACGCTCTCGTGGGCGGCCGCCACCGATACGGGCGGCTCGGGCGTCGCACGCTACGAGATCCGCCGCAACACGACCGCGGCCGGCACGTCGACGTCGACCACCTACGCGGACTCGCCGGGCAGCGGCACCTTCACTTACACGGTGGTGGCGATCGATGGAGCCGGCAACGCTTCGGACGCGAGCACGGGCATCCCGGTGACGATGGGCAGCAAGACGACCGGGCGGAAATAGCGCCTCCGGGCGCAGCGGCGGCCGGACACGGCGTGCCGTCCTGCGCCCGGCGCGGCCGACTACGCCGCGAGCAAGCTGCCGACCGCCCGCAGCCGCTCAACGCCGCGGACTTCCTGAGGAAACAGCGGGATCTCGACGATCGGGACGCTGCCGTAACGGGTCCGCAGCCCCTCGAGGTGCGGTTGCTGCTGGGCACGCTTCTGCTCGAGGAACGGCGAGTCGGCCACCTGCACCACGTTGTTGACGACCAGGCGCGAAATGCGCAGGTCGTAGCGCGCCAGTTCCTCGACCACGTCTTCGAGCTGCAGCACCGACAGCGCTTCGGGGATCGTCACCATCGACAATGCCACTTCGCGCCGCAGGAACTGCATGCAGACGTCCGCGAGCTCTCGCCACCGGCCGATGATCTCGATCACCGGCTCCTTGCGTTCACCCGTCGTGCGCAAGTGCGAGTAGATGCGCGGCGCCGCGCGCAGGTGCTCGGCCAGCAACTGCGGCATGCCGAGCAGCGCGAGCGTCTGGCCGAGCGGTGCCGTGTCCCACACCACGTGCCGGTAGCGCGACTCGAGCGCGAGCCGGCGGATGTAGTCCACCATGAACTCCTCGTTCAGGCCCGGCAGCACCGCGGTGACGAACTCGACGAACGTCGGGTAATCGATGTCCACGAAGCTCGAGAACACGCCGTAGACGTCGCGGCCGAATCGCTCGTCCCACATCGCGCGCACGTCCTTGAGACCGAGCTCGGTGAGGTGCAGGCGCGGCAACACCTCGCGTTCGCGATGCTCGCCCTCGATCTCGAAGATGTGCGAGAGCGACGGCGTCGGATCGGTGGAGATCACGAGGCTCGACTCGCCGCGCTCGGCGAGCGCCAGGGCAGTGGCTGCGGAGCACGTGGTCTTGCCGACGCCGCCCTTGCCGAGGAACACCTGGATGCGGGTATCGGTCATGATGGCAATAGTAGCAACATCATCGGGCCCGCCTCGACGGGCGGCGCGCGCAAGCCACTTGCAGACGCCGCCGGTCGGCGCAAAATGCGGCTTCCAATCGCAGGAGGAAACATCATGGCTGCACAACCCTACAAGGCCGGCTGCGTCTGCGGCGCGGTGCAACTCGAGGTCAGCGGCGAACCGGCCGTGCAAGCCTATTGCCACTGCGAATCGTGCCGCACCTGGCTCGGCGCGCCGGTGCACGCGGCCACGCTGTGGCCGACGCCCAACGTCAAGATCGTGAAGGGCGCGGACAACCTCGGCCTCTACAAGAGGACCGAGAACAGCCACCGGCAGTTCTGCAAGAGCTGTGGCTCGCCGGTGATGGTCGGGCACCCGACGATGGGCCTCACCGACCTGCCGTCCGTGTCAGTGCGTGGATTCAAATACCAGCCGACCGTGCACGTGAACTACGGGGAGAAGGTCATGTCCGTCCGCGACGGGCTGCCAAAATTCAAGGACTTTCCGAAGGAGTTCGGCGGCTCGGGGGAAATGCTGCCCGACTAGCGGTGCCGGCCGCTGCCGCGGCGAGAAACGCTTCGACCTCGTCGCGGCGCGCGACCACGTCGGCACGTCCGAGCGCCATCAGCTCGCGGGTATACGCCGACTCGAACAGCAGGTAACTGAGAAGCTGAGAGTCGTCGTCGTTCCGGGAACCCATGACGCGCAGCAGCGAGCGCACGGTCCGCGGCATGTGGCGCGCGTGCCGCACCGCGATCGCCCCGAGGTCGACCGCGGGCAGGAACACCAGCGTGTCGAGGTGTCGCAGCCCTTCCGGGTGCGACGTCGAGGACGTTGCCAGCAGGCGGTTCACGCGTTCGAGCTGCTCGAGGCTCGCGTGCAGCGAGTCCATGAACAGCGTGTCGAGCATGAACCCGAACAACTGTCCCACGCTCGGTCGAGTGGTCATGCCCTCGCCCACGGGTAACGGCGTCTGGCGCGCCCGCACGCCCACCACGAACAACCGGTCAGCGCCGAGGCTGATCGCCGGGCTGAGCGGCGCCACCTGCCGCATGGCTCCGTCGCCGAAGTATTCGCCGTGCATCCGCACCGGTGGAAACAGGAACGGCACCGCGCTGCTCGCCATCAGGTGATCGATGCCGAGCCGCGCCGCCACGCCGCGCGGCCACGCATCGCCGGCGGTCGCGAGGCCGCCGTGCTTTTCATAGAAGGCGTACGACTGGGCACTGCGGTAGCCGGCCGCCGAGATCACGAGCGCGTCGAGCTGGCCTGCCGCCAGGGACGACCGCACCCTGGCGAAATCGATGCGGCGCTCGAGCAGCCGGCGCAGCGGCATGTTGTCCAGCAACGACTCGGGCGGCGACGTCAGCCGGCCGACGGAAAGCAGCGCCCCCAGCCAGCGCAGGCCCGCGCGCAGCATGCTCGAAGCGTCCGTGCGGAAGACCTGCTCGACGTGGAAATTGCGCCACACACGCTCGAGCGCCACCGCGCCCAACCGGTAGTGCGCGGCGTACGCGGCGACGTGTGCTGCGACGATCGCGCCGGCCGAGGTGCCCGCGATCACCCGGAACGGGGACGGTGCGTCGCGCGGCAGCAGGTCGGCGACGGCTCGCAGCACGCCCACCTGGTATGCCGAGCGTGCGCCGCCGCCGGTCAGCACGAGGCCCGTCCGCCCTTCGGCGAACCCCTGGCGAAACGCGATGCTCACGGACGAGGATGCCGCCATCATGCCGTGGATGGTGCAACGGCCTCCCAGGCCATGCCGCCGACTGCGTCTCAGTCGCGTACAAGCCATGGACCGCGCCCGGGGCGGTCGCTCCGGCGCGCTCGGTGCTAGAGTGACACCATGCGCGATCGACCCGAGTGGCTGGTAACCGCGGCGGCAGTGGCCTACCTCGCCTTCCATCCCGCAACCTTGCACGCGCAGGCTGATCGCACGCCACCGGCGGCCATCGAGGAAGTCGTCGTCGAGTCGCCCGAGCCGCGCTATGTCGCGCCGACCACGCGTGACCGCATCGGCCGCATCTGGGCACCGGTGCTGATCAACGGCCAGGGCCCGTACCGGCTCGTGCTCGACACCGGCGCAAGCCGGTCCGCGCTCGTCCAGCGCGTGGTGGATGACCTCGGCGTGCCAGTCGAGCGCGACGCCGTGCGGCTGCGTGGCGTCACCGGCACGGCCATCGCCTCGGCCGTGCGCCTGGAGCGGATGGAATTCGGCGAACTCGAGGTAAGGAACACGCGCGTGCCGATCGTCGCGGACGCGTTCGGTGGCGCCGACGGCGTGCTCGGGGGCGACGGGTTCGAGAACAAGCGCATCACCATCGAGTTCCGCAAGGATCGCATCAGCGTCATGCGCTCGCACCGCACGCCGGCCCCGCCGGGCCACGCCGTGGTGCAGTTCAAGTACACCCCGGAGCGCGGCATGCGCGTGCCGGTGCAGGTCGGGGCGGTGAAGGCGATCGGGCTGATCGACACCGGCGCCCAGGTGACCGTGGGCAACCTCGCGTTGCGCGAGGCATTGGCCCGCCGGCGCGGCAAGCGCGACCAGTACGACGACGTGGTGATCGGCATCACCGAGGACATCCAGACGGCGACGCTGGTGAAGATCCCGAGCATCACCGCCGGGCAGATGATCGTACGCAATGCGCCGGTACGCTTCACCGACCTGCACATCTTCGACCACTGGAAGCTCACGTCGCAGCCGGCCCTGCTGATCGGCATGGACGTGCTGGGCACGCTCGACACGCTGGTAATCGACTACGCGCGCAGCGAGTTGCAGCTGCGCACTCGATACTGAGCGCGCCGCGCTGCGAGGAGACCCGCCATGACCGGCCGCATCGAACGCATCGAGCTGTGGCACGTCAACGTGCCGATGGCCGAGCCCTTCTGGCCGTCGTGGATCCCGGGCTACCCTCAGACGCACGTCGTGCAGACCTACGCGCGCTTCGTCACGAGCGACGGTCTCGTCGGCGAAACCGCGGGCCCGGCCTTTACCACCGAGCGGCGCGGCCTCGGCGACCTGCTCGGCGGCTTCATGCTCGGCATGCCGGCCGACGACATGGACGGCTTCCGCAAGCGCATCCGTGAGGCCTCGTACCTTGGCTGGCGCAACTGGTGGCTCGAGGCCGCCATGTGGGACCTCGCGGGCAAGATGGCGGGCAAACCCGTCTACAAGCTCCTGCAGGATCGCGAGCAGACCGTCACTCGCGCGCGCGTGTACGCCTCGACCGGTTCGTTGCGGCCGATGGAGGAGCGGCGGCCGTACCTCGACGAGATTCGCCGCATGGGCATCGACGCGGTCAAGATCCGCGTCAAGTACGACACGCTCGAGGAAGATCTGCGCGTCGTGCGCAGCGTACGCGCCGTGGTGGGCGACGATTTCACGATTGGCGTGGATGCGAACCAGGGCTGGCCGGT
>Ga0316626_10000498_pt1 | contig 15350 bp, 15 predicted proteins | sample OWC_Aug_T1_C1_D5_FD_207656 | JGI IMG/M metagenome (GOLD analysis project Ga0316626, IMG submission 207656) | Wetland soil microbial communities from Old Woman Creek delta, Ohio, United States - OWC_Aug_T1_C1_D5_A | ecosystem: Environmental > Terrestrial > Soil > Wetlands | place: USA: Ohio...
ATGGCTCCGTAATAAATCCCGGCCATCATGATCAGGGCGGATACCGGGGGAATATGCAGGGTGACCGGGAAGAGGAGCGACATGGCCGCCACCGGACCCAGTCCCGGTAAAACCCCCACAAGGGTTCCGATCACGCACCCGGCGAAACAATAGAGAAGGTTATTCAGGGTAAGAACAATGGAGAGTCCATAGAATAAATCCCCAAACCCGAGCATGAAATATCCTTTTAAAAAATCCCCAAAGGTCCTTTGGGCAACTGGGACTTCAGGCCTAACTCAAAAAGGCAAAAGAATGCCACGGAAGCCGCGATCGATCCCAGCAGGGCCACCGGCCAGCGCTGCGGCTCGATGACCCTTAAGAGGAACACCAAAAAGACAAAGGTGCTCAGCAAGAAACCCAGATAATTCATGATGACCGCGTACCCGATCAGGGCCGCGACGGTGAGGACCATTTTCCGGCCCCGGTTCTGATCCATCCAGAGGGGTTTGCTCTTTTCGGCGGAAGGGGGAATCCGGCCGGATTGGAGATAAACGACCAGCGCCAAGACTCCGACGATCAGCGCGGCAAAAAAAGAAAGAAAACCGGGACCCGGATTGCGGAAGGTTCCCAGGGAAAGCCGCAGGGAATGGATACAGATAAGAATAGCGATTCCCAACCAGACCAGGCTACTCCATTTATCTCTTCCCATGCTCCCCTCTCTTCAAGGCTGAATCCCCCATACAAGATCCCCCCTCCCCCCTTTCAAAAAGGGGAGCGGGGGGATTTTCTCAAAAAATTCCAGGCTGGAAATGTTTACTATCTTTGGTTGCTCACCCTACCCAATGTCATAATATGAAGCCCCGGCTGGGGGGGCGATTCATGAATCGCCCCTACGAGGATGAGGCAACAGCAAACGCATTTTGTATTGAAGAGCCGGAAGAACTACTGCATCTTAAGGTCCAAGCTCGCAATCGTCTTGTCCCAATAATCATCCTGGGACATGAGGAATTGAGAGAACCCTTCAGCCCCCGTGTAATGGACCATCATGCCTGCTTTGCTTAAGGAAGCCTCGACGGCCGCCCGGTGCTCTTCGGACGCCTTCTTGGCGGCCAGGGCAATGGCTTCCACCACCTCTTTGGGCGTCCCCCTGGGGGCCAGGAGGCCATACAGAGAGGGAACCGTCACTTTATACCCCAAATCCAACGCGGTGGGCACATTGGGCAGGGCCGGCACCTTCTTGTCGCTGGATATCACCAGAGGCCGGAGAGTCCCGGCCTGGATATGGGGAAAAGCCGGGGTAATTTGGGAAGATACCGCGTCGGTGTGCCCGCCGAGGATGGCGGTGACCGCCGGCCCGCTCCCCTGGGCGGGAATCAGGTTCAGCTTAACCCCCGCTTCCTTGAAGAAGGCCTCGGCGATGAGCGTGGTGATGCCCAGAGCCCCGGACCCCGAAACGTAGGAAATCTTCCCGGGATTCTTCTTCGCCTCGTCGAGCAGTTCTTGAATATTCTTCCACCGGGCTCCCTTTTGCACGGCGATTACGTTGTACCCCCCTGCCAGACCGCAGATGGGAGCAAAATTTTTCAGCGAATAGTTCAAGCCCTTCTGGGTGCGGGGCACAATGACCAGGCAGGATTGCTGGGAGCCCATCAGCGTGTAACCATCCGGCTCGGAGGTAGACACGAACCCCGCCCCCACCGCGCCCGAAGCCCCCGGTTTATAGACGAAATTCAGCGGCTGCCCCAGGTATTGCCCCATCCTTTCGGTGAAGGGACGCAGGTTATTGTCGGTGTCTCCGGGCGCAAACGGAATGATGACGGTGATGGGTTTGGTGGGATACTTTTTCTCCGCCGCGAGGCTTTCCCCCATGCCGGCGAGAATCAGCCCACCCACCATCATTCCAATACAAAAAAATCGCAGCGTTCTCATGATTCCACCTCCTCTAGGGTTTCCAGGCTCCAGGCAAGCAAGCCCTTTCAAAGGCTCTCCGGATATTTTTGGAACAGCAGGATGAATTCGAACCATCGGATGTGACGGCAGACCGGCTTCTATCCATGAATTTATATTTTCTTCCCTACCCCTTGTCAAGGAAATTAATCCAATTCATGCCCCCTCAGGGGCGAAGGGAACCGGGTTGGCTGACCGGCAACCTTGTTGAATCGATCCGGTAAAGAAACCTCCATCCGGGCCGCTGCATCCTATTTCACCAGCCACACTCCAACCACGATCAAAGCCGTCCCAAGGATCCGGGAAGCGGTGATTCCCTCCTGCAGGATGAGCCAGCTCAAAAGCACGGTGATTAATGGATACGTTGCCGTGATGGGCACCACCAAAGAAGCCCCTCCCAATTTCAAAGCATGGTAGTAGGTCCATAATCCCAGGGCTCCCCCGCAGATTCCGCTCAGCCCGAAAAGAACCATGGTCCGCAGGTCCATGGCTCCCATGCTTCCCAGCCGCCCGCTGCCCACCCCCACGGCCAGCAGAAGCCCGGTCAGGATAAATTGCCGGACCATCATGCCGGTGAAAGGGCTGGTCTTCCCCAGGGCCAACTTGTCGAAGATGGCCGCCATTCCCCAGAAGAGAGTCGTCAGGAACAAAAAAAGCATGAGTTTCATGGTCAGGCTCCCCTATAGGATGATCAAGAACGCAAAGCGCATAGAGCATAGCGCATGGGGCAACGAAAGAAAAGACATGATCGGGAAGGGTGAGGGTATGGGCAGGGGAATAAAAAAAGAGGTGGCCCCATTGGAACCACCTCTTTCTCAATGCGCCATGCGCTTTGCGCCTAGCGTTTTTTTTCCATCAGAACGCCGCATCCTGGATGGCCAGGGCGCTCCGGTTTCCACCCAGGACCGTCGCCGCCTTGGCCTGGACCTGGGGCAGGATGTTGGTGACGAAGAACTCCGTGGCGCAGACCTTGCCGCTGTAGTAGGCGGCGTCCGCCTGGTCGTCGATGACCTTGGCCTGGGCTTCGGGCGTGGCTGCTCCGGCTTTGTCGAAGAGGGCTTGAAGTTTTTCCTTGGCCACCAGGGACTGGTCGAGGAGAAGGTAGGCCAATTGCACCTCCCCGAACATCTCCAAAAACGGGACGCACTGCAGCATGGGGTAGAGCGGGTCTCCCGTGGCGGCCGTTTTGGCAAAATGCATGGCCGTGTTGACCAGTGAATTTTTAGCCTGCTCCAGTTGAGTCACGAAGGCCCCCAGGGCTGGGTGAGCCTTGTGCTTCTCGACAAACTCATTGATCTCCTTCATCCAGCCCATGACAAGGGCTCCCTTTTTCGTGCCAAGCTTACGGCCCACCAAGTCCATGGCCTGGATGCCGTTGGTCCCTTCGTAGATGGAGGTGATCTTCACATCCCGGCAGAGCTGTTCCACGGGATATTCGCCGCAGTACCCGTACCCGCCGTGAATCTGGATGGCCCACTCGGTCAGGCGGAAGGCCATATCGGTGGAGTAAGCTTTTACCACCGGGATCAGGAGATCGATCGTGTTTTCGCAGATTTCCTTCTCCTTCGGGTCGGTGGCCACCTTGGCCAGGTCTGCATAGTAGGCCGTTTTGTAAATCAGAGCCCGTATTCCTTCGGCATAAGCCTTCATGGTAATGAGCATCCGGCGCACGTCGGGGTGATTGATGATCGTAACCCGGGGGGCGTTGGGGTCTTTCATCTTCCGGATATCCACCCCCTGGACGCGTTCCTTGGCGTATTTGAGGGCATATAGGTAAGCCAGGTTTCCCAGAGCGAACCCTTGCAGGCCCACACCCAGGCGGGCTTCGTTCATCATCTGGAACATGAGCTGAATCCCCTGCCCCTCCTGGCCGAGGATGTAGCCATGGCATTTCCCGTCATCCCCAAAATTCAAGGTGCAGGTCGACGAGCCCTTCAGGCCCATCTTGTGTTCGATGCCGCCGCAATTGACGTCGTTGGATTCCCCCAGGGAGCCGTCGGCATTGATGCGGACTTTGGGGACGATGAAGAGGCTCAAGCCCTTGATTCCGGGGGGCGCGTTTTCCGTGCGGGCCAGGACAGCGTGGATGATGTTGGGCGCCAGGTTGTGGTCGCCGGCGGTGATGAAGATCTTTGTTCCCTGGATTAAATAATGATCTCCCTCCTTTTTCGCCGCGCATTTCACGTCCCCCACTGCGCTTCCGGCCTGGGGCTCGGTAAGGCACATGGTCCCGGTCCACTCCCCGGCGTACATCTTTTCCAGGTAGATCTTTTTCTGCTCCGGGGTGCCGAAGCTTTCGATAAGATTGGCACATCCCCGAGTCAATCCGGGATAGGTCGTAAAAGAACAGCATGCTCCCACGAACATCTCTGCGGCGGCAAGAGCCACGGAATCTGGGAGCCCCTGCCCGCCCGCTTCCGCATCCACCGAAGCGGCGATCCAACCGCCCTCGCAGTATTTCTTAAAGGCCTCATGGAAAGCCTCGGGAACCTTGACTTTTCCTTTTTCGTAAGTGCACCCCTCTTTGTCCGCGATGGAGTTCAGGGGGGCGATGATTTCCGCGGACAACTGCGCGGCCTGGTCCAGGACCATGTCAAAGGTTTCCCGGGAATAATCCTTGAATTTGTCGAACTGGCACAAACGCTCAATCCCAAGCCATTCATAAAGGATGAATTTCATGTCTCTCAAGCTGATCGGGAAAGTTCCATTGCTCATGGCTGCCTCCTTTTGCGGGTTGATCTGCCTCCTAATCGAGTGCTTATGCCCGCATTCTAGAAAAAAATACGGAGATTTGTCAAGAAAATTCGCATGCCAACTATTCGCTCACGTAGTAAATTTTGCCGTGGAATAAAAACTGAATAAAAATGAATAATTATATATAGTTTCAGATTGAAATCATTTTCTACTTGTCAGCTCCCCTGGCAAGAGATTATAAATAAATCCAATGATCCGTGGAAGGAATTGAAATGAATTTGGAATACCGGTTCGATCAACATTTAACCAAATCCGACCGCCGAATTTTGAGCCGACTGACCACTCCGAATAAGATTCAGGCTTTTCTGGATGGCCTGGAGTATTCAAAGGAAGAAATGTACCGCTGCCCCCTTCGAGTCCTGCGGGAGCGGGTGGCCCACTGCTACGACGGCGCCCTCTTCGCAGCAGCCATGCTCCGCCGCATCGGGTACCCACCCCTGATCTTGGAAATGCTCCCCAACAGCCGGGACGACGATCATCTCCTGGCCCTTTTCAAAAAGGACTTGCGTTGGGGCGCTGTGGGTAAATCTAACTTTGTAGGACTTCGGTTTCGGGAACCGGTCTATCGGACGGTACGCGAGTTGGTCATGTCCTACTTCGAACAATTCTACAACCTGGAGGGGGAAAAAACGCTGCGCGGATACACTGTACCCTTGAATTTAAGGCCCTTCGACCGGCATGGTTGGATGATCCGGGATGAGCCCTTATATTTGATTGCCGAGAAGCTGGACCGGGCCCGGAGAGTTCGGATGCTCACCCCAAAGATGGTAAGGAACCTTTCGCTTTTGGACCGCCGAGCCTACAAAGCGGGCCTTATGGGAGCTGACCCCAAAGGCCTCTTTCGTCCCCGTCGAAAAGGTTAATCTCTTTTCTCCGTCCCCTTCCCTTCTCTGGAGACTGCGTCGGAATCCTGGTTTGTCATTGCGAGCGACCGAAGGGAGCGTGGCAATCTCAATCTTTTCAAACCGTTAGGGGATTGCCTCGGTCTTTTCACTCCCCCGCAATGATATTGCTACACAATTTCTCGGGTCGGGGAGGGAACGGACTCGGGGCCCTGCTTTTTGCATGGGGTTGCAGGCGGTGGATGAAATGCAGCGGCGGCTGGCGCCGGTGGAAAAAGGAAGTTACCCGCCCCTTTAAGGGTGTGCGGATGTGTGAGGGGCATAGAGGTAACCATGGCCCTCATTTTTTCATGGACTATTCAAAAAGGTATCATCCGGTAATTCAATTTTTATGATTTTACTGAATTGAAATTTTGGGATTTTCACAAATCGTTTGTACCAATAGAGCCCGAACCCCAAAGCTGCCAACCCCATATAGAGCATATAATCCATTTGGCCGCCTCTCCATGGTGATGTTACATGGGATATCGACATTCTTTAGGAAAGCTAAAGATGAGAGGAAATAATTCTCACGGGATTGGCAGGCTGGTTAATGGGGGAGTGAATGTCCGTTTCAAATTTCAGGCTCAGCGCAAGCGCATCCGAAGGCATGCTCCAAATCCCCAAAGCGATGGACCGCATTCTGAAGCCCCGATTTGTTATCTTGAGATTAGAGTATAACCAACTATTTTTATTGGATTATCTGTTTATTGCAGAGTTCAGAAAGTTTTGATAAAATAATTCTTGACAACATTTTAGAAAGTCCTATCATTTAACTTGTAGTTTCCACCTGTAGTCTTGTTAACTTAACAACATAACCCCTAACCTTCTGGAGAGCATTATGAACTGGAAATGCCAGAAGGTGCCCCTTTGAAGGCTCCAGGGATTTCTTTTCCTCTGGAGCCTTTTCCTTTCTTGCCAATCCTTCCCCTGCTCGGTGAAAGATTCTTTTCCTGGCCCGATCGTCAATCGTCGTTCAAGGGGGGTTGAAAAATGAAAATGATTTTACTGCCGGAGGATGTTTCCATTTGGAGGCTGCTTTTCATCATGGGTTTCTTCGCCCTCCTGATTTTCATATTGGTAAGGACAGCTCCCTCCGCCGAGATCGAATATGAGGGATCGCTTCCCTTGCCGCCTTACCAAGACTCATTTCGCCTGAGGTAAAAAAGAGGGGGCGGAAATGGAGAGGACGGGAGAAAAGAATCGGAGTCTGGATGAAATCGCTTAGGCAGGGCGGCAAGGCCCTGCCTTTTCCCTCAACCCGAAATCCGTACGCCGAAACCGAGAGTCAGGCCACCGGGATATACTGCAGCGACCCGTTGGGGAAGACAGACACGCTCTGCCCCGCTGATCCGTTCTTTAGTTCTTCCAGGACATCCTTCCAGGTATTTCGGATGATCACTTCTTCCGGGTAACGTTCCAGAAGGTCGGCCCGGGAGCAATTCGGGGAGAAGACGATCACCTTTCGCCCGTTAAGGATATCGGCCATGGCCTTTCGGCGGCCCACCCGGTTGTAAAGCCTCATCCCCCGGTCCGCCAGGGAGTGAAATCCCAGGCCATCGGAGCTGGCCGTGGCGATAACCACCTTTCCCCCTTCTCTGACCAACCGGCAGGTTTCATTTCCGGTCCACACATTCATGGCCTTTTGCGCTTGCACCAGCTCCGTGTCTTCCGGGAACGCATTGAAGATCCCGATGTCCATGTCGCACGGAGCCTCCGTCTTGTACACCACTCGGGCTAAGTCCACGGCGGCGCGATGGGCCTGGACCAAATCTCCCACAAAGACCCCGGCGGTCTTGCCATCCGAAGTCCCCACGGAGTTAACGATGACGTTCAATCCGGCCATGCGGGCCCCCTCTTCGATATCCGCCCGGAGTTCATTGGAGTTGATATCATACCCCTTGGAAAAGCCCGTGCTGCCGATCTTCCCCTGGAAGGCAGGAGTGTGATTCCGGTGGATGGTGTCGATGGACCCCAGGCCAGGGATGACGATCTTGCCCCCTCCTCCGAAGGCGGCGATGGGATGGGGAGTGATGAAGCCGATCCCGATTTTGACATCAGATTCCACGAAATAACGGTTGATGATGACCGGCGTCCCCCGGGATGTGGTGCCCACATTGACCACGTTCTCAAAGGGGTGATGGTTGTAGACGGTGAATCGGTTGGCCATTTTCTTGCCCAGTTTCTTCTCCTGGTCGGCCTTCATGAGCGGGCGGTGGCAGCCGATGGCCATGACGATCTTGATGTTTTCATCCGGAATGCCGGCCTGGTTGAGTTCTTCCACGATGAAAGGGAGAAAGCGGTGGGCCTGAGTGGGCCGGGTAAGGTCATCAACGGCAATGGCCGCTGTCTTCTTGCCCTCGGCCGACCTTCGGATCGGCTCCTGGCCGATGGGGTTCTGGAAGGCCCTGCGGATTTCCTCCTGACTCACATCCGGCTTATCGGCCATGGGCGCCATGGCGATCTTCCAGTTATTCGGAAAAGTCAGAGGCAGGGTCTTGCTCCCCCGCCAGCATCCCCAAGGAATCTCAGCTTTTTTCATGTTTGAATTCTCCCTTTATCGGTCGTTTGGTTCTTCCCGCCGTGCTGCATATCTCAAATGGTAAATAGAAACGATTGCGCTGTCAATTGGATTGTAATTTGCTGAAATAGATTGTAATCTGAGAGTCAGGCTGAATTTCGTAGGAAAGAGCGATGAAGGAACACCATGATTAAAGGAGAGTTCAGATGAGCAGAGCCATAAGACGTTCAACCTTGATCCTGCCGGTGAATATCCCCCGCTTTGTGGAGAAAGCATACCAGCGGGGGGCGGATGCGATTTTATTAGACCTGGAGGATGCGGTTCCCTGGGCGGAAAAGGAAAACGCCCGTAAACTGGTGAAGGGTTCGATTGCTTTGGCCGCCAAAGGCGGGGCCGAGGTGGGGGTGAGGATCAATAAGGACCCGAAGTGGCTCTCCCTGGATGTGGAGGCCTCGGTTTACCCGGGGCTGGAGGGGATTACTCTGCCCAAGGCCGAATCAGCGGAAGAAGTGCGCAACCTGGAAAAGATCGTGGAAAAGCTGGAGCGGGAACGGGGAATCAAGCCGGGCACAGTCCAGTTTTCCATCCTGATCGAAACCCCGCGGGGTCTGCTCAAAGCGCAGGAGATCGCCACCGCCAGCCCCCGGATCGAGTCCATGTTCATCGGTCCGGAGGACTACTGTCTGGAGCTGGGCGTAGAGCCGTCGGCGGACGGCAGTGAGATTTTTTATGCCGTATCCTGGATCGTGACGGTCTGCAAACCGGTTGGGGTCCGACCGATGGGCCTGGTGGGAAGCATCGGCGGGTTCCGGGACCTGGAAGCTTTTGAAAGGGCGGTGTCGCGGGCCCGGCAGCTCGGCTGCGAAGGCGCAGCCTGCATTCATCCCGATCAGGTGGAGGTCATCAACCGGGTTTATTCCCCGCCGGAGGATAGGGTGGCCTTCGCCCGCCGGGCCGTTGAGGTCTTTGAAGAAGGAGTAAGGAAAGGAACCGCTTCGGTCAATCTGGACGGAAAGATGGTGGATATCCCGGTCTACAACCGGGCAAAACTGATCCTGTCCCGGGCCGAAGCGATTGCCGCGGTGGAGAAGAGGAAGGCGGAAGCTTTAGGCAAGCTAAAATAGGGTTTCGAGCTTCGGGTTCCACGTTGCGAGTTTAAAACCGCGAAACCTTAATACCTAAAGCTCGAAACCCGAAACTCGAGACTCGATACTTTATGCCTCACCCAAGGAGGAATGAATGGCAGGATACCAAATCGTCGTACTCCCCGGGGACGGAGTCGGCCCCGAGATTATTGCTGAAGGCTTGAAAGTCATTCGGGGGGCCATGAAAGCCGTTTCCCTGGAGGCTCAATTCACGGAACTGGAGATCGGCGCCGCCCGTTACCGGAGAACGGGCGAGGCCTTTGGACAGGAAGACATTCAAAGGGTACGGAAAGCGGATGCCGTTTATTTCGGGGCCGTGGGTCTTCCCGATGTTCGCCTTCCCGACGGGAGAGAAGTTCAGTCGGGATATATCTACCGGCAGGACCTTGACCTTTACGCCAACATCCGGCCGGTCAAGCTTTATCAAGGGGTTGAGTCCCCTCTGAAGAGGGCCCAGGAGAAGGGAATCGATTACGTCATCTTCCGGGAAAACACGGAAGGCCTCTACACCTTCGGAAAAGGCGGATTCCGGATTGGCAAAGAAGCGGCGGTGAACCCCCTCATTATTTCCCGGAAGGGAACGGAGCGGATCGTTCGAGCGGCTTTTGAGATGGCCCGCCGGCGCAAAGGAGCTCCGGAAGACGGAGCGAAGCGGGTTACCTGCGTGGACAAATCAAATGTGGTGGAGGCCTACGCTTTCTTTGAAGAAGTGTTCCATGAGGTGGCTAAAGAATTCCCAGATATCCAGAGCGAACATTATTATACCGATGCCATGACCGTCCTGATGGTCCAGAGGCCCTGGCACTTCGACGTGGTGGTGACCGAGAACATGTTCGGCGACATCCTTTCCGACTTGGGCGCGGGAACTATCGGAAGCCTGGGCCTGGCGCCCTCTGCCGAAGTGGGAGACAAGCACGGCCTCTTCCAGTCCATCCACGGAAGCGCCCCGGATATCGCCGGAAAAGGCATCGTGAATCCCATCGCCGCCATCCTCTCGGGCGCCATGATGTTCGACTGGCTGGGGATGAAGCGCAACGATCCTAAAGCGACGGAGGTAGGTAGGAGAATCGAAAAAGCGGTGGAAGCCATCCTGGCCAAAAAGGAAGTGAAGACGCCGGATCTCGGCGGTAAAAACACAACCTCCCAGATGGGGGATGCGATTGTTAAGGAGATAGAAAAATAGGTAACGTGGCTCAGAATTCCCCTTTCCCACCTCAGACCCCCGGTTAGCGAAATCATAGAGCCAGGCATGCTCGGGATGTAGGAAGGATCAGCGTCAGGACGCTAATCAGGGTTTATCCGGTTTTCTGACGCGCAAATTGATTATCGCCCCCCGGGGTTCTTTCAGCCCGTATATTAAAGCTGACCTTTATTCCCCCTAGTAATTGAAAGTCGTTGTAATTATGCCGAATTTTTCTCGGATTAGTGATTCCTGCGTGGGCTCACACCGGCGGGTAAAATCTTCCCTCGGCATAGAATTTGCAAAATTGCCATATGCAAATTCTTGAATCATCGCGCAAGGAGGAAAAAGAATCGTGCCCACCCGTTCCCCGAAATCCGGAAGATACTCCCCTAAAATCGGAAAAGAGCGGGCCCGGAACTTGGGTTCGATATGGCTGACATGCATGATGGGTGCCTTGATCCTGCCCCTTTCATCCTGCATGCATGCCGATGTAAGGCCGGTGCCCCTTCATTCCCAAGCCGAAATGCTGGGAATCACTCCCGAACAGAAAATCCCCCTCAAGGTCGCCGTGGTGGTTGCCGAGCCCCACGCCCACCGAATCATCATCACCTACCGGCCCTGGAGCCCGGGCAGCTCACCCAAAGTGACGAGCCAGAAGGTCGCCTTCGCCAAAGGGGGGAATGAGACGACTGCGGACCAAACCAATATATTCGGGGGAGAGCAGGGAATTCCCATCGGCAGAGAGCTGGCCAAAGTTGCCGGAGAAAGCTTCTCTCAGGCTTTCGGGACCGTCTCCTCCTTTCGGGAGCAGCCTACGGCAGGCCAGTATGATCTGACGGCGATTATTCAGGTGAAAGAGGTCGATGTCTTCGAGTATGTGAATGTCAACCCGCTCTTCACCCCGGACAAGGGGTCGGTCGAGGTAATGTTGAGCTGGGGCATTTCGGTTATCGACCCGAAGGGGGTCGAAAGGTTTTCCCGCAAGGGGATCACGACCCCGGAAAAGTTTCCCGTCCAATCTTCGACCCATGCCGATTGGTTTTTTGACGGGCTCGGCAGCGCCTGCTCGAAACTCCTCTCCCGTCTGGCCAAAGAATTGGCCCTTTCCTTGTACTCTTCACCGGAGGTGCGCACAAATGTTCAAGGCGGTTAGCCTCTGGGCGGCAGTCCTTTTCGCCCTGAGCGCCCTCGCCGGGTGTGTAAGCATTCAGGCACCCGAAATGATCCGGACGGATATCCTGATTCCCCCCGCTCCTCCCGCGTCTGGCCTGGAGCGGCAGGAATTTGCCGTCGTCTTCGAGCGCTTCATCGATGAGCGGTCGGATCGTTCGTCTGTGGGTTCCCGGCTCGGCTACGGCGGGGCTAGCCCTATTTTCGTCGACAAGAATATCGTGGACGTTTTTGAAAAAGTCGTCCACCGGGCCTTTGAAAGCAAGGGGGTGCGGCAGGGGGACTCGCCCCTGGCGCTGAAGGGCGTCGTGAAAAGCGCCGTGGTGGGCAACCTTCCCCAATCCAACAGCGTGAGGGCCCAAGTGTCCCTGGAGCTGGTGCTGATGAATGTCACTCAACGCTCGCGCCTCTGGTCCAGGACCTATACGGGAGAGGGCATCGGGGCGAACTTCGAAACGACGCTGGCCGGCGCTTTCCAAGACCTCTCCGCTTCCCTGGAGAAAGATGACTCCATCCTACAGGGGAAGCCGACGTACCTGGCCCTGGTGCAGGGGCCTGCGAAACCGGCCGCAGAAATGCCGGCCCCGGCAGATGGAACCTTGGCCCGCGAGCTCCAGGAAACCGCTGCTTTCCAAAGTACGCCCGATCCCAATCGTTTTGCAGTCGTCATAGGAATCGAGAAGTATAGAGACATCACGGGCGTCGATTACGCCGCGGCGGACGCCGGCCTGGTCCGCGCCTACCTGAACCGCCTCCTGGGATACCCGGAGGAGAACATCGCCTTCCTGCTGAACGACCGGGCCACCCGAACGGACCTGGAAAAATTCCTGGGCCCTTGGCTAAAGAACCGGGTTAACGACCAGAGCCAGGTTTTCGTCTTTTATGCCGGCCATGGGGCGCCGGACCCAAAAACCGGAGAATCCTTCATTGTTCCCTATGACGGCGACCCGAATTATCTTGCCAAGACGGGCTACCCGATGCGGGAGCTTTATGCGGCCCTTTCCGACCTTCAAACCAAGAGAGTCTTCGTGGCCCTGGATGCCTGCTTTTCGGGGGCCGGCGGAAGGTCGGTGATCGCCAAAGGCGCCCGGCCCCTGGTCATTTCCCAGGAAAAAACCGTCCCCCCGGGTGATCATCTGGTGATCCTGAGCGCGGCCAGCGGAGCCCAGATCAGCACCTCCAGCGATGCCCGGAAGCACGGCCTATTCACCTATTATCTCCTCCATGGACTGCGAGGCGAGGCCGATCCCGATCGGACCGGGTTCGTGACCGTGGGACGCCTGTTCCAGTACGTGCGATCGAACGTCGAACGGGAAGCCCGCAGGCAGAATGTGGAACAGACACCGATGCTCCAACCGATGGGCAAGGAAATCGAAGCACTGCGCTTGAGGTAAAGAAAGACTATGAAAATCGGAGCAAAAAGGGGAATGCTTGCGGCCGCAATCGTGGGCAGCCTGGTTTGGACGTACGGCTGCACGTTAAACCATCCGGTGAATATGCGCTATTCGCCGGCAACCCAGGCCAGGCCAATCTTGATGGAGCAAAAGGCCAAAATATTCCTGGCCGGCGTCATAGACCAAACGGGCGGGATCGGCCTGCCCGGCGGCATCACTGTCCAGCGTTCCATGGGGGACAGCCTTACGGAAGCCTTGCGGGTGGAGATGCCCCGCCTTGGGTTCCTATGGAACGACAATCCGCAAAGCGCGGACGCTGTGTTGCGGGCCGTGGCGGTGAAGGCCGATGCCCAGCTCGAATCGCGGAGTGCCCTGTCGTCTGGAGATGTAGTCGCGGAGGTCTCCTTCCGCCTCACCCTGGCCGCCCCCCGGAACGGGAAAACGCTCTGGAATCGTGAATTCACCGGCCAGGGCAGGCGCACCCGTTCTGCTACAGGCTCAAACGCGGCGTGGAACGACGCCTATAATGATGCTTTCGTTCAGGCCTGCGGGAAGATCGGGCCGGCTCTGGAGTCGGAAAAAGTTGCGGCCCTGATTCTCTCTTCGAAGCAGTGATAGGACTGGGAAATCTTAGTCAGCCGGAACCAACATTCGCTGGGAGGCTCATGAAATTCACCAGCCGGCAACATCATCTTTTCATCATCACCGCTGTTTTCCTTTTTTTCCCTCTCTTCGGCGCCAGGAACGTCCAGGCTTCAGGACCCCCCATCTGGGTTGAGGCCTCGGGCGAGGCCTTTCAGGGCGATCTTGAAACCCCCAAGGAGGTGATGGAAAGAGCCCGGCGGGACGGCCAGAACAAAGCCATAGAAAAGGCCCTGGGCATCTTCATCCGTTCCCATACCCTCGTGTCCAACAGCCAGCTTGTGGAGGATTTAATCTTCGCATCGACCAGGGGCAAGATAGAGAAGGTGGAGGTTCTCAGCGAAGGATGGGATCCCCGGGACCGCAAAGTCTACCGGGTGGGGCTGAAAGCCTTGATCCGGCCGGTTTACCCGGAGAAAGGCGAGGGGCTTGCGTTAAAAGCCTCCCTTTCCAAATCCTCGCTCAAGGAAGGCGAGGAGGTGCGGATCTTTTTTGAGGCCAACCGGGACTGTTTCATTTACATCTTCTCCGTTGCCGCGGACGGGTCGGTGACTCTCCTGCTGCCGAACTCCCTCTACCCCGAACACCACGTTCAGGCGGGTACCGCCAATTTCTTTCCTCTTGACCAAAGGATCAGGCTTCAAGCCAGGCTGCTCCCCGGACAAACGAGATCCGAGGAGAGAATAAAATTGATTGCCACCCGGAAAAAAGAGAACCTCATCTCTCTTGGCTTCCAGGAGGGGCTCTTCAAAGTTTACGACGCCCGTTCGACCGGAATGATCAGCGACCTGGTGAAGAGGCTAAATCAGATGGAACCTGCGGATTGGACAGAAGCCACCTTAATCTACCGTCTGGAAAAATAATCTCACCCAAAGCGTATCCTTCCCAGAAGAAAGCCGCGGGACGGGCGTTTCCAAGGAAAGCTTTGATTCTGCAACCCGCAATCCTCATTTCGCCGTCTTTGGAATCACTGCCCCTTGCGCCGCCGAAGATACGTTTCTCCCGTAGATATTCAAGTACCCCCGGGGATATTTCTTGGCAGGGGCGACGAGCTTTTGTCTCCTCTGTTTTAGCTCCTGATCCGCAACCTTCAATTCGAGCTTTCGATTTCCGATATCGATCTCGATAATATCTCCATTTTGAACCAGGGCGATGGTTCCTCCTACGGCCGCCTCGGGAGACAGGTAGCCGATCGAGGCTCCTTCGGTATAGCCCGAGAACCGGCCGTCGGTAACGATGTAGTTGGTCTCGCCCATGCCGGCGAATTCCAGGGCCACCCGGAACATCGCCATCTCCCGCATACCCGGCCCTCCCTTGGGGCCCTCGTAGCGGATCACAATGACATCGCCTTTTTCGATCTGCTTGCCGCCGAGGCCGAGTAAGGCTTCTTCTTCGGAATTGAAAACCTTGGCTTTCCCGACGAAATGCCAGAGAGATTCTTTTACCGCCACCTGTTTGATAACCGCTCCCTGCTCGGCCAGGTTCCCCTTGAGCACGGCAATCCCGCCGTAGGGATGGACCGGGTTTGAGAGGGATCGGATGATTTCCGGGTCGAATACCCCCGCTTTCTTCAGGTTTTCCGACACCGTTTTTCCGGTTACCGTCAGGACGGCTCCATCGAGGATGGCGTCCAGATTCTTCATAATTCCCGGGATTCCCCCGGCTTCATCCAGTTCCACCACATAATGAGGCCCGGCAGGCTCGATGTTGGCCAGGTGGGGGACCCGGCGGGAT
>Ga0316626_10000499_pt1 | contig 15324 bp, 15 predicted proteins | sample OWC_Aug_T1_C1_D5_FD_207656 | JGI IMG/M metagenome (GOLD analysis project Ga0316626, IMG submission 207656) | Wetland soil microbial communities from Old Woman Creek delta, Ohio, United States - OWC_Aug_T1_C1_D5_A | ecosystem: Environmental > Terrestrial > Soil > Wetlands | place: USA: Ohio...
TGCAGTTCTGCATCTTTCTGAAAAGGCCCTGGCCGTACTTGAAGACCTGTATAACGATGGCAAGTTCACGATATCCCTGCTTGGCGACAGCATGATCATCAACGAACAGCCCTTCCCGGGCAGAAATATCCATATGAATGCATTCATAAAGAAACTCAGGCGAAACGGGATCGACAAGATTGCCATTACCAAAGGAGTCACCGCTTCTGAACTTAAGGAGTTCATATCCGAACTCGCCCTTTCCAAGAGGATCTCCGGGACTTATCCTCATATTGTCACGGGTATCATTGAAGTGAAACTTGGCGACGGCGTCGGAGCAGATGTTTCAACCGTGATGAGCGAAAATATCGGGAAGGTGAAGGATGTCTTTCAGGGTGTTTCCCGTTTCAAACAGCTGGACATGGTAGGGCTTGAGGACATTGTGGTCAGTTTCATTTCGACGCTCAGACAGGAGCAGAATATCCTGAAGGTCATCAGCCCCGTAAAATCCCACAGCGAGTACACGTATACGCATAACACCAACGTTGCCGTGCTGTCGATATTCCAGGCAGAATCCCTCGGATTCAAGGATGATATCCTGCATGATATCGGGCTTGCAGGACTTCTCCATGATGTCGGCAAGATGTTTGTTCCCAAGGAAGTGCTTGAAAAGCAGGACAAACTGACCAGTAACGAATGGGAAGAGATGAGAAAACATCCGGTGTATGGGGCCATGTACCTTGCAACGCTTCCTGACATCCCGAAATATGCACTTGTTGCTGCATATGAACATCATATGAAGTTCAGCGGCAGTGGATACCCGGAAACCTCCAGGCGAAACGGGGACCGGCAGCATATCATAAGCCAGCTCATTTCCATCTCAGATTTTTTCGATGCGCTTCGGACTGACCGGCCGTACCGAAAATCGGTCGAACTACCTTCTATCATCGGCCTTTTGACCGAGGCCTCCGGAAAGGACTTTAACCCCCATCTGGTGAAGAATTTCCTTCGCTCTGTCAAGGGAGTCTCTACCTCCCTTTCCTGAAGGTGAGCAGCCCCGTGGTCCAGGGGTTCCCTTGAAAACAGAACGGAGAATAGTGTATATTTTCCGTTACCTGCCGAAGTGGTGGAACTGGTAGACACGCACGTTTGAGGGGCGTGTGGAGAAATCCATGCGGGTTCGAGTCCCGCCTTCGGCACCATCTCCCTCTTTTTTCGAGCAGAAAATCTGTGTTGCGGTTTTACCCTGGGGGCCAGTGCATTGCCCGGCCGCCGAACAGATGCAGATGGATATGGAAGACGGTCTGGCCTCCGTCGGCATTTGTGTTCATTACCAGCCTAAACCCTTTTTCCGCAATCCCCTTCTCCTTTGCGACAGTCGCAGCCACCTTGAAAAGATGTCCCACAAGACCGTGGTCTTCAGGCGTTACGTCAAGGACCGTGGCCACGTGCTTTTTAGGGATAATAAGCGCATGGACCGGTGCCTGCGGTGCGATGTCCTCAAAGGCAATGGAACGATCGTCTTCGTAGATGATTCCTGCCGGTATCTTTTTTGCGGCGATCTTGCAGAAGATGCATTCACTCATTGCGTTTTCCCTGTTTTTCCGAATCGTTTTTCAAGTTCTCTGAAAATATCTTCATGGCTCAGTCCATGTTCAGACATGAGCACCATGCAGTGAAACCAGAGGTCTGCAAGCTCATGCACGATCTGTTCCTTATTCCCGCCCTTTGATGCAACGATCACCTCGATCGCTTCTTCACCGATCTTCTTCAGTATTTCGTCTCCACCTTTCGCCAAAAGCGATGAAACGTACGAATGTTCCCGGGGATGCAGCTTCCTGTCGAGGATGACAGACCGGAGATCGTCGAGGATCATTTCTTCCCGTACACGTCTTCTGCTGAAAAGACCTTTTCAGCAATCTCGTTGCCGCTGCTGTCTGTGTAAAAGCAGGACCGGTGGCCGGTATGACATGCGCCGGGGCCTTTCTGGACAACCTTGATCAGGACAGTGTCCCTGTCGCAATCAAAGAGGACCTGCTGCACCTCCTGGACATGGCCTGAAGACTCACCTTTCATCCAGTATTTCTGTCTGGATCGTGACCAGAAGTGGGTATGACCCGTCTCAAGGGTTTTTTGCAGTGACGCGCTGTTCATGTACGCCATCATGAGCACCTCATGGTTCCCAGCATCCTGGATGATTACCGGGATCAGCCCGTGAGAGTCGTATTTCAGTTCAGAGATGTCCATTTCTTTTCAACTCCTATAATTTATAACCGATTTTTCTGAGAAATTCTTTTCTGCGGGCTTTGTCTTCGGATGTTTCAACACCGCGCGGTGAGAAACCGTCAATCACACCCATGACGCCCCTCCCTTGAGAGGATTCTGCAATAATCACTTCAAGAGGGTTGGCTGTCGCGCAGAATATCCTGCAGACTTCAGGGCAGTTCTTTATCTGGTTCAGTACGCTGATGGGAAAAGCGTTCTTCAGAAGGATGCAGAATATATGGCCTGCTCCCAGTGCCTGAAGGTACGACGCACAGAGTGAGATCAGCCGGCTGTCGTTTCCTTCTGACCTGAGGAGGCACGGTCCTGAGGCCTCGCTGAAGGCAATGCCGAACTGCGCCTGCGGGATTGTCGTTGCGATGATCTCATAAAGGTCCTCAATCGTCTTGATAAAATGGGCCTGTCCCAGAATCAGATTGCAGTCATCCGGCACTTCGATGTTAACCGTTTTTATCTCCATGGAAGCCCCCTGTGTACCGGTCCTGAAACCCTGCTTGCTTTCAAGTGTTATGCTATAATGAAAATATTTTTCAGGAGAAGTCAAGCCTAAATGTCTCGCAATTACAGCATATTTTTACTCTTCGTCATTATGCTCATGCCCCTTGCGTCGGAAAGCCAGACCATATCAGGGCCGGAGGTGAAGCTTGTTAATAATGACCTGTTGGTAACGTTCAGCATAGGGCTCGAAGACAAGAGCATTGAGGCGATGAGCAAGGGCGTGGACAAGGAACTCAAATTTTTTATCGACCTCTTCAGAGTCTGGAAAGTATGGCCTGACGAATTCGTGCTGGGTAAGACATATGTCCGTACCGTGAAGGTGGACCCGATCAAGAAGGAGTTTGTCGCCACGTCAAGTGACGGGAGCGTGCTTATTGAGAAACGCTTTAAAACTTTCGATTCCATGCTGGCATGGACCGTTTCGTTCAGAGACCTGAAACTTACCAATATCCGCGGGCTCGAACCGGGGCAGTATTTTGTGCGGGTCACGGTGGAATCGAAAGTCCGCAAACTTCCACCGGTCATCGGATACCTCTTCATCTTTATTTCCGAGAACGAGCTTAAGATCATTCGGGACTCTGCATTTTTCCCGATTGAGGGTGCCCGATGAAAAACATCAGGTTGACGCTGTTCATCGTATCCATTGTTCTGCTCATTGGTATCGTCTTTGGCATAGAGTTTCACTATCTGGGACTTGAGGGCGTCTCTTTTTTCACAAAGATACTCCTGTTTGTCCTGTTGAACCTGAACATCGTCGCGCTTCTTACGCTTATGTTCTTTGTCGGCAAAAGCCTGGTACGGCTCTATTTTGAGAGAAAGCACCGGGTGCTGGGTTACCGGTTCAAAACGAAGTTTGTTGTGGTCCTTGTGGCCCTGACCCTCATCCCCTCGGCGTTCCTGTTCATCGTGTCGAGCGGGATCATTACGAACTATCTTGACCGATGGTTCGACCCGCAGGTGAAACAGCCCCTGAACCAGTCCATTGAGATCGCAAAGGCTGCTTATGAGATGCAGCGTCAGCAAACTCTCGCCTTTGCACGGTCGGCCGCATCAGGCAGCGGGCTGCCCGATGGTCTCAAGGTCTATTCCCTGGCAGTAATTCCCGCGAATGCTACTGAGACTTTGAAGGCCGGGTTTGAGGGCAAGTCCGAAGTGGAAGTCATAACTACCGATAGCGGCGATATTGTTCGTGCCGTTGTGCCGAAGAACGCTCTGCGGCCGCAGGACGGCATTGTTGTTGTAGAAACAGTCATGGATAAAATCATCAGCAGGAACGCAGAGACCATACAGGATGCATACAAGAATTATCTTGCGCTCGAGTCATGGAAGCTGCCGATCAAGATGAACTATCTGCTCATCCTCGGCTTCTCGACACTGCTCATGGTCTTTATGGCGCTTTGGATAGCGCTGAGGATATCCCGGGGCATTGTAGATCCGATCCAGGCCTTGGCACAGGCCACCAGGGAAGTGGCAAAAGGCAACCTGGAAATGTCGGTGGACATCTCCAGGGACGATGAGATAGGTCTGCTCGTCAGATCGTTCAACTCCATGGTGCGTGAACTCAAGGAGAACAAGGAGTCTCTTCAGCACGCCTACTCAGAGGCTGAGCGCCGCAGGCTGGTCATCGAGAAGATCCTCGAGAATGTGAACTCGGGAGTCATATCCCTGGATGCAGAGGGCCGCATCCTGACCGTCAACAATGCCGCCTGCAGGATCCTGAACATCGCACCGGATGATGTAATCAACAGAAACTATTCCGCCCTCCTTTCGATCCTGAATTCCGATGAGCTGAAGGAAACGGTCAGGGGCATCATCATTAAAGATTTCAAGGGTATCGAGAAGGAGGTCAGGGTCCGCATCGGAGAAAAGAGGATTCTTCTCCGGATCTTCATCACGAGCCTTCAGTACGCAGAGAATTTCATGGGAACGCTTGTGGTTTTCGATGACCTTACCGAGATCGCCCGCGCGCAGAAGACCCTTGCCTGGCAGGAGGTCGCCAGAAGGATAGCACATGAGATCAAAAACCCTCTGACCCCCATAAAACTCTCGACCGAGCACATGATTAAGAAGTGGCTCAACAGGGACGAAGACTTCGGGAAGGTCTTTGATCGGTCTACCAGGACGATCATCAAGGAGGTGGAGAGCTTGAAGCGGCTGGTAGACGAGTTCTCCCGATTTGGCAAGATGCCGGAGATCAAAAAAGCGCCGGTACTTCTCTCTCCGATCATTGAGTCGGCGGTAAATCTCTATAAGGACTATAGAGGCCTGAAGATACACGTTTCGGCAAAAGGTGACGCAGTGCCTGTTGAGCTTGACGCGGAGCAGTTCAAAAGAGTGCTCATCAATATCCTGGATAATGCGATACAGGCAATGCAGAACACGGGAAGGATTGATATAATGGTACAGCATGATGCCCTTTCGAACAGGGTCTATGTTGATATTGCGGACAATGGGCCGGGCATCCGCGAGGAAGACAGGGAAAAGCTTTTTCTCCCATATTTTTCTACGAGGAAGGACGGAACCGGCCTTGGTCTTGCCATTGCAAGCAGGGTCATAACAGAGCACAGAGGCTATATAAGGGTCATGGAAAACAATCCAACCGGTACGATATTTTGTATAGAGCTGCCGATAAAGGAAGGGTAGATGGCAAAGGCACAGGTGTTGATCGTTGACGACGAAGAGGGGATACGGGAGAGCCTGTCCCAGATCATAGAGGATGACGGATATGAGACCGTAACCGTGTCCTCGGGCGAAGATGCGATAAAGGCTGTCCAGGAGACACTGCCGGATCTGGTCCTGCTTGATATCTGGATGTCAGGGATTGACGGTATCCAGACGCTTCAGCAGATCAAGGCAATGCATCCTGACCTTCCGGTCATCATGATTTCAGGGCATGCGAACATAGAGAGTGCAATCAAGGCAACGAAGATGGGGGCCTATGACCTGCTCGAAAAACCCCTTTCCCTGGACAAAGTGCTCCTTTCCGTTGAGCGTGCGCTGGAAAAGAAGAACCTGGAGATGGAGAACCGGGCGCTCCGCGAGAACCTGTTTCGCAGATGGAAACTGGTAGGCGAATCGCTGAAGATGAAGCTGTTAGAGGAACAGATACGGATGGCCGCTGCCAGCAACAGCAGGGTGCTGATCCTCGGCGAAAGCGGTTCCGGCAAGGAGCTTGTTGCCCACCTCCTTCATGACCACAGCTCACGGACAAGGGGATTTTTCGTCGAAGTAAACTGTGCTGCCATTCCGCAGGAACTGATCGAAAGCGAGCTTTTCGGCCATGAAAAAGGTTCATTTACCGGTGCGTTTGAACGGAAGAAGGGAAAGTTCGAACTTGCGGACAAGGGTACGCTTTTCCTTGACGAAATCGGTGACATGTCTCTCCAGACCCAGGCCAAGGTCCTCAGGGTGATAGAGACGCAGGAATTCCAGCGCGTGGGCGGCAACAAGAACATCAAGGTTGATGTCAGAATCATATCAGCGACGAACAAGGATCTGGCGGAAGAGGTAAAGAAGGGGAGCTTTAGAGAAGACCTTTTTTTCAGGCTCAATGTGATACCGATCAAGGTTCCCGCGCTGCGGGAGCGGCTGGAAGACATCCCGCTTCTGGTAGACCATTTCCTGGATATCCTTGCTCTCGAGTATGGCCAGCAGAAAAAGTCTATTTCCCCCGAGGCGCTCAGCACACTCCAGAAGCATACCTGGCCGGGCAATATCCGGGAGTTGCGCAACGTGCTTGAACGACTGGTCATCATGACGCCGGCAAAGGTCATACCGCATGTCGATATCCTTGCATCCGAGACACCGCGGTCAGATTATTTCGGGTTCACTACGCTCAAGGATGCACGGGACGCTTTTGAAAAAGAGTTCATCGCGAGAAAACTCAAGGAAAACAGCTGGAACGTATCGAAGACCGCGGAGGTCCTTGGCATTGAGCGAAGCAACCTGCACCGCAAGCTTAAGGCGTATGAGATCAAAGTGCCCTGAGAGACACCCGACAGCGCCGGCGGCGATTCATTCGCTACCGGAGGAATTTCACAGAGCTTGTCATTACCTTCAACCGTTTTCCCTGCCACATGTTCTTTCTTCAGGAACTGACGTGCCTAAGCCCAGCTTTTCCAAGCTTTCTCTGTCCCAGGCGAGGTGTTGCTGCCAAGCCTCACCCCGGTCCTTAAAATCAGAACGGTAATGGGCTCCGACGCTGCCTTTTCTCGAGATGGCGGCATGGACAATGATCCTCGCTATGGTCAGCATGTTCTTCAGCTCGAGTTCGCGGCGGGTGATATAGTCCCGTTCGGTGATGACCTGCCATTCAGAGAGGCGTTCACGGGCTTCACCAAGGGATGAAGCGCACCTGATGATCCCTACGCGCTCCCACATCATCTTTCTGAGCGTATGTCGTATCTCGTCATGGTCTCTGATCGAGGCGGGATTGAATATTGAGGGCCCCTTCGCAGCAGGTTTGACAGGCGAGGAGAGGGCGGCTTGTCCGGTCCGCATGCCGAAGACGAGTCCTTCCAGAAGGCTGTTCGATGCGAGCCTGTTTGCCCCATGGACCCCTGTGCATGCAACTTCTCCAGCTGCATACAGCCCCTGTATCGACGTCCTGCCGTTGATGTCGGTTTTTATGCCTCCCATGATGTAATGGGCTGCGGGTGAGACCGGGATGAGGTCCTCAGTGATCTCGATGCCATACTGCAGGCAGGTGGCATGAATGCCGGGAAACCGATTTTTCACGAACTCCTTTTTGAGGTGCCTGAGGTCAAGGAGCACGTAGTTGCTGCCTGTTGTTACCATCTCGGACATGATTGCCCGGGAGACAACGTCTCTTGGCGCAAGCTCTGCGAGCGAATGATACGACTGCATGAATCTCTGTTTGTTGCTGTTGAGGAGGATTGCTCCTTCTCCGCGCATTGCCTCGCTCAGAAGAAACTGGGGAGCTGTCGGCGAATAGAGGCTTGTGGGATGGAACTGGATGAACTCCATATCTTCGAGCTGAGCGCCTGCCCTGAAGGCTATCGCCATGCCGTCTCCTGTGGCGACCTGGGGATTTGTTGTTCGTGAATAGAGCTGACCCGCACCCCCTGTGGCTAGGATGGTCGCTCGGGCGAAAAGAGAGATTATTTCACGGTCGCGGAGCACATAAGCGCCCCGGCATTCACCGTCATGCATGATGAGGTCTACCGTTATGGCAAAGGGATATTTGCGTACGGAAGGAAATGACCGTGCCTTGTTCAGGAGTACGCGCGCAAGTTCTTTTCCTGTTGAATCACCATGAGCGTGGAGCACGCGCCTTCGGGAATGTGCTGCCTCAAGTGTCAGGTCAAGCTTTGTTCCTTCCCGGTCGAACTCTGCTCCCCAGGAGATGAGCTCAGCAATGCGTTCCGGTCCCTCCTCAACGAGCTTCCTGACCGCGTCCCCCCTGCAGAGGCCGTCTCCTGCCTTGAATGTGTCTTCGAAGTGGATTCCTACCTCGTCCTCATCGCTTATCACAACAGCAATACCGCCCTGGGCATACTCTGTGTTGCTCTCGGTCGGCTTGTCTTTGGTAACGATGAGAACACTGCCATACGGGGCAAGCTCAATAGCAGCCCGAAGGCCGGCAACGCCGCTTCCGATGATGAGGAAATCAACGACCTCCTGCTGCATACAGGAAGGATACAGGATAGGGTACGGGAAATCAAGCAAGGGCATATTGCTAAAAATGTCCGGTATTTATTAAAATAGAAGACCACATTTCAGGAGGAAGAAAGTGAAAGCAGGTATTCACCCGGATTACAAGGAAGTTAAGGTAGTCTGCGCATGCGGCGAGGCCTTTTCAACACGCTCGACACGCAAGGACATCCATCTTGACATCTGCTCGAAGTGCCACCCGTTTTTCACCGGCAAACAGAAGATTCTTGATGCCGAGGGAAGAGTAGAGAAATTCAAGAAGAAATACGCCAAGAAATAGCCGGCGCGAGAACCCATAAAAAAACAGGAAACCAGTGCGGTTTCCTGTTTTTTTCTTCTTAATTCCATGATAACACAGCAGAGGATAAAGAGCGTAGGCGGCCAAGCGGTCATTGAGGGGGTTATGATGAGATCCCCCGGTAACTGGACTGTTGCCGTTCGGGACCAGAAGGGCACGATCCATCTCTTGAGGGAGAAACTGACCGAGATGCCCCGTCTTCTGAAGCTGCCCTTGATCAGGGGGGTGGTGGCCCTGTTCCAGGCGCTGTCGCTCGGCATCAGGGCTATCGAGTTCTCAGCGAGCAAGGCATATGAAGAAGAGAGCGCAGAGAGCATGAGCAAACTCTCCATGATATTGACGATCACGGTGGCGATCGGTTTGAGTATCGGTCTTTTTATCCTGCTTCCTCTGTATGCGACAAAGCTCGTCGGCCTTGTATTTCATGGCGTGGCAACCAGCTCGTTCCTTTTCAATTTTGTTGACGGCATCATCCGCGTCCTGATATTCCTCTGCTATGTTCTCGCTATCGGCAGGTGGAAGGAGATGGCGAGGATCTTTATGTACCATGGTGCAGAGCACAAGGTGATCCATGCGTATGAAAAGGGCATGGAGCTTACTCTCGAGAACGTCAAACAGTACAGCCCGCTCCATCCCAGGTGCGGCACCAGTTTTCTTATGATCGTCATGGTTGTCAGCATCCTGGTCTTTTCGTTTATTCCCCAGCAGTGGCCGTTCATATATAAATTCCTTTCGAGGATCGTTCTGATACCGCTCATTGCGGGCTCATCGTTTGAGCTCCTGAAACTCTCGGCAAAGTGGGACCATCATCCAGTGATGCACTTCATGATAACGCCCGGACTGATGCTCCAACGGCTTACCACCCGTGAGCCCGACGATGCCCAGCTTGAGGTCGCCCTGAGCGCCATGATCGAGGTGCTGAAACTGGAGGAGACGAATGCTTGACGGTTTCGTAAAAAGTCCGCATGCGGCATTGCTCTTCATCCCTCGTCACTGCGACGTACCGGTAGAGGTGACCCTCGGTGGTTGCCCGAAAGCCTTTGCCGTTTGTGTTTCGGCCTTCAGAGAGATCGCGAATGCTTGACAAGCTCCAGATGATCGAGGGCAAGTATGAAGAGCTGAACAGACTGCTCAGCGATCCCAAGGTGCTTTCAACCCCCGGCGACTTTCAGAAGTATTCCCGGGAGCACGCTGAACTCCAGCCTATTGTGGAAAAGATCATCGTCTACCGCAAGCTTCTTGATGACCTTCAGAGCACAGAGGAGCTCCTGAGCAGCGGTGACGCCGAGATCAAGGAACTTGCCAAGGCAGAGCTTGATGACTTGAAAAAACGGAGGCCGCTGCTTGAGGACGAACTGAAACTCATGCTTCTGCCCGCAGATCCCCGTGATGCAAAAAGTGTTATCCTTGAGATACGAGCGGGCACAGGAGGAGAAGAAGCAGCGCTCTTTGGCGCTAATCTCCTCAGGATGTATACGAAATATGCCGAGTCAAAGAGATGGAAGGTTGAGGTCATCAGCATGAACGCGACCGGTATTGGAGGCTTAAAAGAAGTCGTGGCGTCTATTGAGGGAAAAGGCGCCTATAGCAGACTTAAGTATGAAAGCGGGGTGCACAGGGTCCAGCGCGTGCCCAGTACCGAAGCGTCAGGCAGGATACATACCTCGGCAGCAACCGTTGCCGTGCTTCCGGAAGCAGAAGAAGTCGATATCAAGATAGACCAGAAAGACCTTAGGATAGATACCTTCTGTTCTTCGGGGGCAGGCGGACAAAGCGTCAATACAACCTATTCGGCCGTAAGGATCGTACATATACCGACAGGCGTTGTTGTCCAGTGCCAGGATGAAAGGTCGCAGACAAAGAATAAGGACAAGGCCATGAAGGTGTTGCGTGCACGGCTCTACGACATCGAGCTTGAGGAGAAGGAAAAGGAACGGGCACAGACACGGAAGTCACAGGTAGGAAGCGGTGACAGGTCTGAGAGGATCAGAACGTATAACTTCCCGCAGAACCGGATAACGGACCACAGGACAGGGCTGACCCTGCACAAGCTCGAACAGGTGCTCGAGGGCAACCTCGATGAGATGATCGATAACCTCACCACCCATTTCAACGCTGAACGGCTCAAAGAGCTCTAGTCCGCATAGATGAAGGCGCTTCAAGAGCTGCTTGTTTCATAAACTCAATGAATCGGCAGCATTATTACGTGGCAGTGCTGTTATTCCCGCAGAAATGAAATCGAGAATCCTGGGATGTGTATCAAGTGTGATTTTGCTCTTATCTTCAAGGTGTCGGCATTGAGTTTATTCATCAAACAGCCCTTTCGCGGCAAAGCTGAGGCCTAAGAATGCCAGCCCTGTTTCGAGCCCGAGGTATCCTTTTTGAAATATGCGACTGCTTGATCTGTTAAGAAAATCAACTAAAGAGCTTGAAGCTGCCGGCATTGAGGATCCGCTGCCTGATGCGGAGATGATTGTCTTCCACGCGGTCGGAATGGACAGACTCGATGCCTATGTGAACAACCCTGAGATCAAAAGCAGTGACGCTGCAAGGGTCAGAAGACTGGTCCGGCGGAGGATAAATGGCGAGCCGGTCCAATATATCGTCGGCCGTATCGAGTTTCTCGGCCTCACCATAAAAGTCGGCAGGGGCGTGCTCATACCACGACCGGAAACGGAATTGCTGGTGCAGGAAGTCATAACGGCGGTTAAGAGTGAAGAGTTATGCGTAACCAGTTTAGAAAGGAACAGATCACGCGTTACGCATCTCGCATTACGGTCTTTTCTTGACCTCTGTACCGGAAGCGGCTGCATTGCCCTGTCGCTTGCAAGGGAATTCCCTAATGCAGAAGTTTTCGGAACAGATGTATCAAAAGAGGCCCTTGTCTTTGCAAACAAGAATGCAAGGTCAAATGATATCAAGAATGTGACCTTCCTTCATGGCTCGCTTTTCGAGCCTGTGAGAGGCAGGACGTTTGACATCATCACCGCCAATCCCCCCTATATTCGGAGTGATGAGCTTGACACCCTGCAGCGGGAGATCAGGGATTGGGAGCCTGTTGCCGCTCTGGACGGCGGTCAGGACGGCCTGGACTTCTACCGGAAAATCCTTTCTTCAGCCAACAATCAACTCAACCGCGGAGGGTTCATCTTCCTCGAACTCGGCTATGACCAGGCAGAGGCAATTCAAAAGCTCGCCCAGGAACAGGGTTTTAAAGATGTTTCCATTATCAAAGACTATTCTGGGATCGGAAGAATTCTGAAGGCGGGGGCAACGCGTTGAGTTGAGCTAAAGACGCTTTTCATCGCTACCGAAGTAACCCCCGTATATTCCTCACTACTGGTGCATGCAGGTAATGCGTTGATGACAGAAAGGCATGCGCTATTTTCCCTCACCGAGCTTAGCGGGATTTGCCGCATCCATTCAAAATATCTTGCGTAATTTCCGGTTGTTGTAATAGGACGACAAGAATAAATTACGTATTCTGCTAAGTCACCCCTCTAAAACCAATTATGCGCTTCTGTGGTAACGTATATATGTCTTTATAACGTGGAATCCCGTAAGAAAGGGGTAAGAATTATGGAAAGTCACAAGAAGGTGCAATGTTGGGATTACAATAACTGCGGTCATGGAAAGGATGCATTATGCCCTGCGGTAGATCAGAAAGCGGGCGGATCTTGCTGGCTCGTGGCAAAGACATTATGTGGGGGCAAGGTGCATGGCAAGCACGCCGAAAGGATCAAATCATGTGAGGGATGTAGCTTTTACATTTATATGCATATAGTGCGGTCCAAACCATCCTTGGCTTATCAACCCTACAAATGATACGAGTGGGCAGAATGACACTGTAGTAGTCTGCCGCGATACGTGTTATGAGAATCTCCAAATGCGATGAAAGAAAGATCAGGAGCGTCTGAAGGGGTTATGAGTAAATCTTATCAAGGAGATATTGTATGAGCAAGGAAAAAGACAAGCAAAAAACAAATGTAAAGAAAAAACCACAGCACACCCTGAAAGAAAAAAGGCAAGCAAAGAAAGAAAAGGCTGAAGGTAAGACCCCGCAGTTGATCTCCAAGTGAGCGTATAACGGGCAGGTCTGATCCCTGATCCCCAAGCCCTGCCTGTTATAATTTAAACAATATATTACGGGCGTCAGAAGAGATAAGGGTAAGGTTTGTCGTGAATCGGTGAAAAATTAATGTTACACCAGAAAATCCTCAGAGTTTCAAACTTCCCTACCGCAGATTCGGAGGCGTTCTCCTCAAGGGGCTGTATGAAAAAAACTTCTCCCTGTCAGAATATACATAAAAAGGCTCGGCAGACTTCTTCCCCAGCGCCTTGAGTATTTGAATGCTCTTTATGCCGCCGCCGTGGAGATATCTGCTTCACCCGCCATCAATAACATGCGATTTGATAAAATAATAAGCAGGAGCGCTTGGCAATCAAATCCAGAGCAAGAAGTTACAGAAAGATTAGGAAAGGCGCGTGAAAAAGCCGGGTATGTCGGATTCTGTAGAAGATCAATTCCATAGGGCAATGATTGCGGTCTATCAGAATGCACTCAGAGAATGCACCCAGAGGGCTGCGTATTTCCTTCAGATGGTCGGCAGTCAGGGAGGGGTAGAGACTGCACGGCAGCTGCTTCAATCAGATGATGCAGAGCGCGGCTCTGCATCACTTTGGGAATGCGGCAGACCCGACCTGATGTTTGAGTGTTTGATTCTGCAGCCACAGTATGCTGAGTTATTTACTGATGAAGAAAAGAAAACGGCAAGACAGAGGGTAAAAGAATACGGTTATTCTCCGTAGGCACACATGATAAGATCTGAACGGGCGGCAAGCAGAATGAAAATGCCGGCACTTCAATCCGCACATCTGCAGGGATAGTAGATCTTGAGCGCTGTCTGTATCTTTTCAAGTGCTTCTTTCTGGGTCTTGCCCCGCATGTGAACACCGGGGAGTTCCTTTGCCTCGGCAACCCAGGTGCCGTCATCGTCCTGATAGATGATGAATTCCCGCATATCTGGAATATACCATATTTGGCGAAGTCGTAAAAAGTCCATAAACTGCGTTGCGCTTCATCCCTCGTCACTATGGTGAACATTCAAAGTACTCCTCATCCCTTGGTATTCGCGCGCCTTGCATATGACCCTTTCTTGTCGATTTCGTCCGGGCAGCAACTTTTTGCATGCAGTATCATCATATTGTGGTGTGCCAAATAACTGCTTTTATATTACAATAGCGAACACGATATAAAGAGGAGAGAAGTTTGGACAAGCTTGTCATCAGAGGCGGCAGGAAACTGAAGGGTTCGGTTACGGTCAGCGGTTCGAAGAACGCCGCCCTGCCGATCATGGCAGCAACGCTTCTTGCTCCCGGCGAGCACATTCTCAGAAATGTGCCGCACCTCAGAGACGTATCCACCATGGGCAGGCTTATCGCAAATCTTGGCGCAGGTTTTCACCTTAAGAAGAACAAGGCGATCCTTGACTGTTCAGAAATAAGGAACTACGAAGCGCCCTACGATCTGGTCAGCACCATGCGCGCATCGGTTCTGGTGCTCGGCCCCCTCGTTGCACGTCTCGGCAAGGCAAAGGTCTCGCTCCCCGGCGGGTGCGCCATAGGTGCACGACCTATAAACCTCCATCTGATGGGTCTTGAAAAGATGGGAGCGACCATCACCCTCGATTCAGGCTACGTGATCGCCAAGGCGAAGAAGCTGAAGGGCGCATCCATCTATTTCGATATGCCGACAGTCACCGGCACGGAAAATATCATGATGGCGGCAGCCCTTGCTGACGGCAAGACCCTCATCGAGAATGCAGCCCGCGAGCCTGAAGTGGTCGATCTGGCAGATGCCCTCATTGCTATGGGCGCAAGGATAAAAGGTGTCGGAGAGAGCGTCATAGAGATCGAGGGAGTCAAACGACTGAAACCGCTCAGGCATACGGTCATCCCTGACAGGATAGAGGCAGGAACCTTCATGGCGATTGCCGGAATAACCGGCGGTGACATCACGATCAGGAACTGCAGGACGGACCACCTTGATGCGGTGATCAATAAACTGAAAGATGCGGGCATGACATTCAAGCCGGAGCAGAAGGGGGTGCGTGTCATTGGCCCTGAAAGACTGAAGGCCGTGAGCACAACGACCATGCCTTATCCGGGGTTTCCGACTGATATGCAGGCCCAGCTGATGGCGATGATGTGTGTCGCAGAGGGGGCGAGCGTCATTTCGGAGAAGATATTCGAGAACCGGTTCATGCATGTTGCTGAGCTGAAGAGAATGGGTGCGGATATCACCATCGAAGGCGGCATAGCTACGGTCAAAGGGGTGAAGAAGCTCACTGGCGCCCCACTTATGGCGACCGACCTCCGTGCAAGCGCATCGCTCATCGTTGCCGCGCTTGCTGCTGAGGGTGAAACATCGGTAAAGAGGATATATCATCTCGACCGGGGATATGAAAGGATCGAAGAAAAACTGAAGCCCCTGGGTGCTGATATCATAAGGGAAAAAGAGTAACGCCGTATGCTTGGTGCCGAAGGGGGGACTCGAACCCCCACGGCGTTTCCACCACTAGACCCTGAACCTA
>Ga0316626_10000500_pt1 | contig 15311 bp, 11 predicted proteins | sample OWC_Aug_T1_C1_D5_FD_207656 | JGI IMG/M metagenome (GOLD analysis project Ga0316626, IMG submission 207656) | Wetland soil microbial communities from Old Woman Creek delta, Ohio, United States - OWC_Aug_T1_C1_D5_A | ecosystem: Environmental > Terrestrial > Soil > Wetlands | place: USA: Ohio...
AGGCCGGCGGCACTGAAGAACGTCAGCACCAGGAACAGCGCCGCCTTCACCGGGTTGCGGATGGTGATCACCATGAACGCCGCGAACAGCAGCACCGTGGCAAAGAAGTAGAAGGCGATCTGGCTGAATTCCATAAACTATTCTCTGGCGCAAAGGCGCAAAGGCGCAAAGAAATTCAGTAATAATGAGCTCATTTACGGCTTCCTTTGCGTCTTTGCGTCTTTGCGACGGATGGTCTTCATCGATATTTGGCGTCGGCCGCCTTCATGGCGGCGATTTCCTTTTCGTACTTGTCGCCCACCGCCAGCAGCATCGGCTTGGTGTACACCAGGTCGCCGCGCTGCTCGCCGTGGTACTCGAAGATGTGGGTCTCGACGATCGAGTCGACCGGGCACGACTCCTCGCAGAAACCGCAGAAGATGCACTTGGTCAGGTCGATATCGTAGCGGGTGGTGCGGCGCGTGCCGTCGGCGCGTTCCTCGGACTCGATGGTGATCGCGAGCGCCGGGCACACCGCCTCGCACAGCTTGCAGGCGATGCAGCGCTCTTCGCCGTTCGGGTAGCGGCGCAGCGCGTGCAGGCCGCGGAACCGCGGGCTGAGCGGGGTCTTCTGCTCCGGGTACTGTACCGTGATCTTGCGCGCGAACAGGTAGCGCCCGGTCAGCATCATGCCGCGAAGCATCTCGAGCAGCAGGAAGGTCTTGAAGTAGCGTTTGATTGCGTTCATGGGCTTTCCCTCAGTGGAACAGGTGGCCCCACGGGGTCAGGAACATGGCCGCACCCATGACACCGATCCACACCAGTGTCACCGGGATCAGCACCTTCCAGCCAAGCCGCATGATCTGGTCGTAGCGGTAGCGCGGAAAGGTGGCGCGCAGCCACAGGAACACGAACAGCAGGAAGCTCATTTTGGCGAGCAGCCAGTGCATGCCGTCGCCGAGCAGCGCGCCAACAACCGGCACCGACGGCACCAGTGTCGGCGACAGCGGCGACAGCCAGCCGCCGAGGAACATGGTGGCGGTCAGGGCCGCGATCAGGATCATGTTCGCGTACTCGGCAAGGAAGAACAGACCAAAACCCATGCCCGAGAACTCGACGTGGAAACCGGCAACGAGCTCCGACTCGCCCTCGGCGACGTCGAACGGCGAGCGGTTGGTCTCGGCCACGCCAGAAATGAAGTAGACCAGGAACAGCGGGAACAGCGGCAGGAAATACCAGTGGTGCAGCCCGCCCGCCTGGCCCTTCACAATGTCGCCCAGGTTCAGGCTGTTGGCGGCCATCAGCACGCCGACCAGGGCGAAGCCCATGGCGATTTCGTAGGCCACGATCTGCGCCGCCGAGCGCATGCCGCCGAGGAACGCATACTTGGAATTCGACGCCCAGCCGGCCAGGATGATGCCGTACACGCCCATCGAGCTGAGCGCCAGGATGTACAGCAGGCCGGCATCGATGTCGGCCAGCACCCAGCCGTCGTAAAACGGGACTACCGCCCACGCAGCCATGGCCGGCGCCATCGCCAGGATCGGCGCGGTGATGAACAGCGCCTTGTTGGAGCGCGCCGGCAGCACGATCTCCTTGAGCAGCAGCTTGAGGGCATCGGCGAGCGGCTGCAGCCAGCCCTTCGGGCCGACCCGGTTCGGCCCGACGCGCACATGCATATAGGCCAGGATCTTGCGCTCGGCGTACGGCATCCACGCCACGGCGATCAGCAGCGGCACCAGGATCAGCACGACTCCGCCAACACTCAGGAGCAGCACCTGGAACCAGTACGGGAACCACTCCCAGATCGGCAGCCACAGGTTCATGAGCGTCTGCATCACGCCACCTCCAGCCGCACTGCCGCCATGCCGCCAAGCGGGACGGTCTCGGCATAGCCGGCCGGAATCACCACGCAGCCGTCCGGCACGCGGCTGTCGATCAGCAGATCGAGCGTCACCGCTTCACCATTGGAAATCACCCGCACCCGGGTACTGGCCGCCATGCCCTGGCGCTGCGCCTCCTGCCCGTTCATGCGGATCATCGCGCCCGGGTTGTCGCGGGTGTGCTGCAGCGCCTCGGCGCGCCGCACGATCGGGTCGATGGTGTACATCGGCAGCTCAGCCACGCGCATTACACCGTTAACCGCCGCTGCCGGCACGAACTGACGGCTGCCGAGGCGGGCGCTCACGCCTTGGGCGCGGGGTACCTCGGCCAGCACCTCGGCGGCGGTCTGGTAATTGAATCCGTCGAGACCAAACTGGTTGCCGAGCACGCGCAGCACCTTCCAGCCGGGCCGCGCCTCGCCGCGCGGGGTGACCGCGGCCTCGGCGCCCTGGAACCGGCCCTCGGCGTTCACATAGGTGCCTTCGGTCTCGGTAAACGGCGTAATCGGCAGCAGCACATGGGCGCGCTCGAGCGCGCTGCTCCGGAACGCGCTGAATGCGACCACGAACTCGGCCTGGGCCAGCGCCCGCTGCGCGAGCTGCCCGTCCCAGCAGTCCAGGCTCGGCTCGAGGCCGAACAGGAAGTAGCCCTTGAGCGGCGTCTCCAGCATGGCGTAGGCATTGCGCCCGGCCGGCGCCGCACTGCCGCCCGGCCCGCGGTGCGGCACGCAGCCGGCCAGCCAGGCACCGGCACTGTTGGCCTCCGGCAGCAAGCCGAGGCGCGCGCCGGAAAGCTCGGCGATCAGGTCGGCGAGCGCGCGCAGCTGTGCAGCCTCGGGATGCATGTAAGCGAAACTGCCGAGCAGCACCGCCGCGTTCTTGCTGTTCTTCAATCCGTCGGCAATGGCGCGCTCGGCGGAATTGGCCTCACCACCGGCCAGGGCCGCGACTTCCGTCGGCACCCGGCCGCCGGTCGCAACCGCCAGGGCGTGGGCGATGCGCGCCAGGGTTGCGGCCATCGCCGCCGGCGACACGATCGCCTTGGCAGCAACATCGAAGGTGAATTCGTAATCGACCGGATTGACCGCGTACAGGCGCGCGCCGCGCAGGCCGGCCTTGCGCAACCGCAGCCCGAGCAGCGGCTGGTCCTTGCGGATGTTGGAGCCGATCAGGAGCGCGCCGTCCAGTGCTTCGAGGTCGCGGATCGCGGTGCCGAGCGCCGGGAAGGCGGGGAGTACAGCGTCGTCGCGGAAGTCGCGTTGGCGCTGGCGATGATCGACGTTGCCGCTGCCGAGCGCGCGCACGAGCTTCTGCAGCAGGTAGAACTCTTCGACCGTAGAGCCCGGAGCGGCCAGCGCACCGACCTGGCTTGCACCGTGCGCACTGATGACCTTCTTCATGCCCTGCACTGCCGCGGCCAGCGCGGTCGGCCAGTCGGTCTCGCGCCAGCCCCTGGCGTCGCGCACCATCGGCTTCACCGCCCGGTCGGCGCCGTTGACCGCCTCGTAGCTGAAGCGGTCGCGGTCGGCCAGCCACTCCTCGTTCACGTCCTCGTTCTCGCGCGGCAGCACCCGCATAACCTGATTGCGCCGCACCTGCACGCTGATGTTGGCACCGACGCAGTCGTGCGGACTGATGGCCGGATGATCAACCAGCTCCCACGGGCGCGCGCTGTAGCGGAACGGCTTGGAGGTGAGCGCGCCGACCGGGCACAGGTCGATCATGTTGCCGGACAGCTCGGAATCGACGGTGCGCTCGACATAGGTACCGATGCGGGTGTGCTCGCCGCGGCCGGTGCCACCGAGCTCCATGACCCCGGCGAGCTCGTCACCGAAACGCACGCAGCGCGTGCAGTGGATGCAGCGCGTCATGTCGGTGGCGATGAGCGGTCCGAGATCCTTGTCCTTGACGATGCGCTTGGCTTCCTGGTAGCGCGATACGTCGCCGCCATAGCCGACGGCCAGATCCTGCAGCTGGCATTCGCCGCCCTGGTCGCACACCGGGCAGTCGAGCGGGTGGTTGATGAGCAGGAACTCCATCACGCCCTTCTGCGCGGTCACCGCCCGGGCCGAGTGCGTCTGCACCTTCATGCCGTCGGTCACCGGCGTCGCGCAGGCCGGCAGCGGCTTGGGCGCCTTCTCGACGTCGACCAGGCACATGCGGCAGTTGGCCGCCACTGACAGCTTCTTGTGGTAGCAGAAGCGCGGGATGTAGATGCCCACGGCGTCGGCCGCCTGGATGATGGTCGAACCGGGCTCGACTTCGAGCTGCTGGCCGTCGATTTCGATCTTGATCTTGCTCACGGTCTCGCCCGCCTCACGCCGCCACCGGGCAGCGCTTGTGCTGGATGTGGTACTCGAATTCGTCGCGGAAGTGGCGGATGAAGCTCGCCACCGGCATGGCCGCGGCGTCGCCGAGCGCGCAAATCGTGCGACCCTCGATCTTGCCGGCCATGTCGACCAGCAGGTCCAGGTCTTCGAGGCGGCCCTGGCCGTGGGCGATGCGGTGGATCACGCGCGCCATCCAGCCGGTGCCCTCGCGGCACGGGGTGCACTGGCCGCAGGACTCCTCATAATAGAAGTGCGCGATGCGCGCCAGCACGCTGACCATGCAGGTGGTCTCGTCCATCACGATCACCGAGCCGGCGCCGAGCATCGAGCCGGCCTTGGCGATCGAGTCGTAGTCCATGGTGAGACCCATCATCACTTCGCCGCGCAGCACCGGCGTCGACGAACCGCCCGGGATCACCGCCTTCAGCCGCCGCCCGCCGCGCATGCCGCCGGCGAGCTTGAGCAGGTCGGGGAACGGGGTGCCGAGCGGGATCTCGTAGTTGCCGGGCTTCTCGACATGGCCGGACACCGAGAACAGCTTGGAGCCGCCGTTGTTCGGCTTGCCGAGATTCAAGAACCACTCGCCGCCGTTCTTCAGGATCACCGGCACCGAGGCCAGGCTCTCGGTATTGTTGATGGTGGTTGGGCGACCGAACAGGCCGTAGCTGGCCGGGAACGGCGGCTTGAAGCGCGGCTGGCCCTTCTTGCCCTCGATCGATTCTAGCAGCGCGGTCTCCTCGCCGCAGATGTAGGCGCCGGCACCGCGATGCACGTGGATGTCGAAATCGATGCCGCTGCCGAGAATGTTCTTGCCGAGCAGCCCGGCGGCGCGCGCCTCGTCAAGGGCGGCCTCGAAGCGCTCGATCGGCTCGATGAACTCGCCGCGGATGTAGTTGTAGCCGACCGTGGCGCCGATGGTGTAGCCGGCGATCGCCATGCCCTCGATCAGCTGGTGCGGGTTGTAGCGCAGGATGTCACGGTCCTTGAAGGTGCCGGGCTCGCCCTCGTCGGAGTTGCAGACGATGTACTTCTGCCCGGGCGCCGAGCGCGGCATGAACGACCACTTGAGCCCGGTCGGGAAGCCGGCGCCGCCGCGCCCGCGCAGCACGCTCTTCTTGAGCTCGGCGATGATGTCGTCGGCCGGGGTCTTCTCTTTCAGGATCCGGCGCCACACCTCGTAACCGCCGGCGCTCGCGTAGGTCGCGAGCGTCCACGGCTTGTCCAGGTGCAGGGTGCGGAAGCAGATTTCGTTGGCCATGGTCAGTCGAGGCTCGCGAGTATCTCGTCGATCTTCTGCGGGGTGAGGTTCTCGTAGTAGTTCTTGCCGATCTGGAACATCGGCGCCCCGCCGCAGGCGCCCAGGCACTCCACTTCCTTGAGCGTGACCTTGCCGTCGGGCGTGGTCTCGCCAAGCTTGATGCCGAGGCGCTTCTGGAGGTGGTTCACCAGCGTGTCCGAGCCGCACAGCATGCACGAGACATTGGTGCAGAGGCTGATCTTGTGCTTGCCGACCGGTTTCAGGTCGTACATGGAATAGAAGGTCGCGACCTCGTAGACCGCGATCGGCCGCATCCCGAGCAGCTCGGCCACATAGTCCATGAGCGGCACGCTCAGCCAGCCGTGCTCCTCCTGCGCGATACGCAGCGCCGCCATCACCGCCGACTGCTTCTGGTCGGGCGGGTACTTGGCGACCTCGCGTTTGATCTGGTCCAGCGATTCTTTTGAAAGCATCGTCAGCCTTCAGTTACATTGCCGCGCTTGTGCGGCCTAGTCACACATCCGCGAATTGCGCAGAGGGCGCAGAGGCGCGGAGAACGCAGAGAACCGGCATTTTCAAAACCCATCTTGCTTTGCGTCCTCTGCGCCTCTGCGTTCTCTGCGAATGAATACCGAACTGTCACCGGTCGATCTCGCCGAACACGATGTCCTGGGTGCCGATGATCGCCACCGCGTCGGCCAGCATGTGGCCGCGCGCCATCTCGTCCATCGACGACAGGTGCGCGAAGCCCGGCGCACGGATCTTCATGCGGTACGGCTTGTTGGCGCCGTCCGACACCAGGTAGATGCCGAACTCGCCCTTCGGGTGCTCGACCCCGGCGTACACCTCGCCTTCCGGAATGCAGAAGCCCTCGGTGAACAGCTTGAAATGGTGAATGAGCGATTCCATGTCGCCCTTCATCTGCTCGCGGCTCGGCGGCGCGATCTTGTGGTCGTCGGTCATCACCGGGCCCGGGTTGCGACGCAGCCACTCAACGCACTGGCGGATGATGCGGTTCGACTGGCGCATCTCCTCGATCCGCACCAGGTAGCGGTCGTAGGTGTCGCCGTTCACGCCCACCGGGATGTCGAAATCGACCCGGTCGTAGACTTCATAAGGCTGCTTCTTGCGCAGGTCCCACTCGACGCCGCTGCCGCGGAGCATCGGGCCGGTGAACCCGAGCGCCATCGCCCGCTCCGGCGTGACCACGCCGATGCCGACGGTGCGCTGCTTCCAGATGCGGTTGTCGGTGAGCAGGGTCTCGTACTCGTCGACGTGCTTCGGGAAGCGCTCGGTGAAGTCCCAGATGTAGTCGAGCAGCGAGCCCTGGCGGTTGGTGTTGCGGCGCTCGCAGTCCTTCGGGTCGAAACCGGCCGCGGTGGTGTATTGCGCCATGCTGTCCGGCAGGTCGCGGTACACGCCGCCGACGCGGTAATAGGTGGCATGGAAACGCGCGCCGCTGACCGCCTCGTAGCAGTCGAGCAGGTCTTCGCGCTCGCGGAAGGTGTACAGCAGCACCGCCATGGCGCCGATGTCGAGGGCGTGCGCACCGAGCCACAGCTGGTGGTTCAGCAGGCGCGTGATCTCGTCGAACATCACCCGGATGTACTGGGCACGCAGCGGCACCTGCACGCCGAGCAGCCGCTCCATCGCCAGGATGTAGGCATGCTCGTTGACCATCATCGAGACGTAATCCAACCGGTCCATGTAGCCGATCGACTGGTTGAACGGCTTGGACTCGGCCAGCTTCTCGGTGGCGCGGTGCAGCAGGCCGATGTGCGGGTCAACGCGCTGGATCACCTCGCCGTCCATCTCCAGCACCATGCGCAGCACGCCGTGCGCGGCCGGGTGCTGGGGGCCGAAGTTGATGGTGTAGTTACGGATTTCGGACACCGTAACCCTCCTCTCGAATCACTCGCGGATTGTTGATGCGCGGATCGATCGTCACCGGCTGGTAGACGACGCGCCGCTTCTCCGGGTCGTAGCGCATCTCGACGTTGCCCCACAGCGGGAAGTCCTTGCGGAACGGGTGCCCGATGAAGCCGTAATCGGTGAGGATGCGGCGCAGGTCGGGATGGCCGTCGAACACGATGCCGTACAGATCGAAGGCCTCGCGCTCGTACCAGTTGGCCGACGGCCAGATCTCGACCACCGAGTCGATGCGCGGCAGGCTGTCGTCAGCGGCGAACACCCGCAGCCGCAGGCGCTGGTTGCGGCTGATCGACACCAGGTGATAGACCGCGGCAAAGCGCGGTCCCGGCCGCGGGCCTTCCGGGGACTCGGCGCGGTAACTGAGGTAATCGACCCCGCACACGTCGGTGATCTGCTCGAAGCGGAAGCGGTTTTCGTCGCGCAGCCGCTTGGCGACCTTGAGCAGCGCCTCCGGGCGCACCTCGAGGGTGAGCTCGCCAAAGGCGATGGTGTCGGATACGAGGGCGTCGCCGAAAGCGTCGCGGGCGTTGGCGGCCAGGGCCTGGAGGGCTTCGGTCATGAAGGGGTCAGGCCGTCAGCGGGCGATGGTGTTGGTGCGGCGGATCTTGTTCTGCAGCTGCAGCAGGCCGTACAGCAGCGCCTCGGCGGTCGGCGGACAGCCCGGAACGTAAATGTCGACCGGCACGATGCGATCGCAGCCGCGCACCACCGAATAGGAATAATGGTAATAGCCGCCGCCGTTGGCGCAGGAACCCATCGACACCACCCAGCGCGGCTCCGGCATCTGGTCGTAGACCTTGCGCAGCGCGCCGGCCATCTTGTTGGTGAGGGTACCGGCCACGATCATCACGTCCGCCTGGCGCGGGCTCGGCCGGAACATGATGCCGAAGCGGTCCATGTCGTAGCGCGAGGCGCCGGCGTGCATCATCTCGACCGCGCAGCAGGCGAGACCGAAGGTCACCGGCCACATCGAGTTGGTGCGCGCCCAGTTGATCAGCTTGTCGGCCGAGGTCGTGACCCAGCCTTTTTCAAGAACGCCCTCTATTCCCATTCGAGCGCACCCTTCTTCCATTCATAGATGAATCCGATCACCAGGATGCCGAGGAACAGCATCATCGCCAGGAACCCGGCCATGCCGATCTCGTTGAGCGCCACCGCCCACGGAAACAGGAATGCGATCTCGAGATCGAAGATGATGAACAGGATCGCGACCAGGTAGTAGCGCACGTCGAACTTCATGCGCGCCTCTTCGAACGCCTCGAACCCGCACTCGTACGGGGAGTCCTTCTCCGCGTCCGGCGCGCTGCGCGCCAGCACCGCGTTAATGGCGTACAGCAGCAGGCCGAGAATCACGCCGATCGTCATGAACACCAGAATCGGGATGTATTGCGCCAGCATGGCCCCTGCTCGTCGTGTCGCTTGCTAGTTTGGAGTTATGTTGCAGCGGACCGTGCGGTCCGTCGAACGACGAAGTCATACTAGGCTTCGCGCTTGATTCAAGTCAAGCCGTTACTTATGGAAAAAACCTCGTCGATTCACACACATAGTCTCAATCCGGGCAACCCATAAAAAACATCAATGCACTCGGGTTTTCTCCGATGGGCCGGAGGCAAAAGAAAACGCCGCAGCAGAACATCTGCTGCGGCGTTTCGGGATGGTGCAGAAGGAGGGACTCGAACCCTCACGGCTTTCGCCACTACCACCTCAAGATAGCGTGTCTACCAGTTCCACCACTTCTGCGAACTCGACCGCGCCCGTCGGCGCGGCATTATACAGATTATTTCGGCACTGCCGGCGCCTCGGGCGCCACCGGCACCTGCGGCACGGTCTGCTCGACCGGCGCCGCCTGCTCGGTGATCGAGCGCGTACCCTCGCGCGACTGGTGTGAGTACACCCAAGCGAGCGCCAGGCTGGTGGCGAAGAACACCGCCGCCAGAATTCCAGTAGTGCGGCTCAGGAACGTGGCCGAGCCGCGCGCGCCGAACAGCGTCTGCGAGGCACCGCTGCCGAAGGCCGCGCCCATGTCGGCGCCCTTGCCCTGCTGCAGCAGTACCAGGCCGACCAGCCCGAGGGCGGTCAGGATGTGAATCACCAGCAGGATTTCTTTCATGTTCGCTTGACCTCGGGAATGCCGGCGCGCTCAGCGGGCGGCGCGGCAGATGGTGAGGAACTCGTCGGCGTTGAGCGACGCACCGCCGATCAGTCCGCCGTCGATGTCGGCCTGGCCGAACAGCTCCTCGGCGTTCGCACCCTTGACGCTGCCGCCGTACAGGATGCGCACACCGTCGGCGACCTTGGCATCGGCCGCCGCCAGGCGCGCGCGAATGAAGCGGTGCACGTCCTGGGCCTGCTGCGGGCTGGCGGTCTTGCCGGTGCCGATCGCCCAAACCGGTTCGTAGGCGATCACGCTGTTGGCGACAGCCGCGATACCGGCCAGCTTCACGACCGCATCCAGCTGGCGCGCGACCACTTGCTCGGTCTGGTTCGCCTCGCGCTCGGCGAGCAGTTCGCCGACACACAGGATCGGTATCAGCCCGGCATCCTGGGCGGCCTTGAACTTCTCGGCCACCACCTGATCGGTTTCGCCGTACAGGGCGCGGCGCTCGGAGTGGCCGACGATCACGTACGTGCAGCCGAACTCCTTGAGCATCGGGCCAGACACCTCGCCGGTGTAGGCGCCGGACTTGTGGGTGTCGAGGTTCTGGCCGCCCCAGGCAACGGTGGTACCGGCCAGTTCCCTGGCGGCGAGCGGAATCAGGATCGACGGCGGGCACACGACCACCTTGGCGCGGGCCACGGACCCCAGCCCCTGCTTGAGACCGGCGAGCAGCTTGGCGGACTCCGCCTGGCTGCCATTCATCTTCCAGTTACCCGCCACGATCGGCTGCCGATCGGTCATCGAACCTCCCCGAACCCCATGAATTACGGCTGAAAAAGAGGGCGCGATGTTACCGTCCGGGGGACGAGAAAGCAACGTGGTTGCGGCCGCCGAGGCCGGGAAATCAGTGGTCCTTGCGGTGTTTCTCCGGGTCGATCTGCATCTCGATTGCCCGGATCCAGCCATCGATCTCGACGCGGATCGGCCCGGTCTCGGTGAGGTTGGTCTCGGCCAGCGCGTCGGTGGCCTTGAGCAGTTCCTTGAGGGCCTTGTCGAGGTCGTCAGCCAGATAGCGCTCGGCATGCTGGAGGTGATGCAGCACCTGCCGGAGCCGCTTCTCGTCCGCCGTCCCGGCAGCGATCAACGCCTCAAGCATGGCCCGGCCCACGACCCCGTCCGCGACCGGCTCCGGGGTCAATACCAGGGTCGGGTTGCCGAAGGTCTTGAAGGTGCCGGCGACCGGCGCCTCGATCAGGGCGGTAATCGTCTGCGCCTCCGTCGAGGCCGGCAGGCGCATATAGAAAGTCAGGCTCCTCGCCTCGGACACCGCAAGCGACAGATCCCAGGTCAGCGTCTCCGGGCTGGACCCGCTCGGCGTGGCGGCACCGGCGTCGACCAGAGTGAGTCCGGCCGGAAGCGTAATCGTCGCATGCACCGCCGTGGCTACGCCCAGGTTTTCGAGCTTCAGGGTCACTGGCACCACCCCACCCTGCACCAGGCTCGGGCTGAGCGGGTTCACCGCCGTCAGGCCATGGCCGACCAGCATCGCCAGCAGGCTGTCGTCGCCGAGACGCACCGCCTCGGCCAGCAGGTCGAAGCCGGCGAACACCGCGTGTCCCTGACCGTAGCCATTGAACGTTACGGCCGCCTTCGGCGCGCACTTGGCGGTGCCATGGCCGTCATCCCGGTGGTTGCCGTCACTGTGCTTGTCCATGCGGCCGTCGTGATCGTGGTGACCGTCGCCGTCGTCGTCCGACTCGCAATACTTGGCGTACCTGGTCGGGTCGATGTCGTAGAACCCCGCCACCACCGCCGTGGTCGGACTGACGTGCAGCACGTGATCGTAGGCCAGCGCGACGTTGCCGGTTAGCCCAAGCGGGCCGTCGGTCAGTGTCAAACCAGCCGTTTGCGATACCTTGCCCCGGTAGCGCAGTCCGAGCGCCTCATCGAGCCCATGGTGGCGCTCGTCATGGCCGCCGGCGACCAGCAGGCCTTCACCGCCGTACACCGCCTCGCGCAGCTCCTTCTGCACGTCTTCGTCGAGCTTCGCGTGCTCGCTGAACAGGGCGTACAGCCGGTAACCGCCGGAGCGCAGCTCGCGGGTGAAGTCTTCCGCCGTGTCGGTGATGGTGTACGACCAGCCGGCCTTGGTCAGCAGTGTCTCGAGGTACGCACGCTGGGCGTTGAGCCCGTCGGTGTCCTTCGGCCCGTGCGGGTCGCGGTCGCAATCCGCTTTGTGCCCGTCCTTGTGCTCGTCAGAGCCGCTGCTGCTCTTCCCGACGCGATCATGATCGTCATCGCGGTCATGCTCATGATCCTCGTTCTGCTTGCAGCGCTTGGGCGCGTCGAGCAAGACGAGCAACCGGCCTCGGGTGCCTATCTGGAGTTTGCTGTCGATCTTGATCGGCGGTTCGACCACCCGGAATCCGCCGAAGGCGAGCGTACGGACCAGACCGCCGTACTCGGCCTTGACCACGCAGCTGTATCCGCCAAGGGCGAAGCCGCTGGTGTTGATGTTGCGGAAGTAGCTGTGCACCACACTGCCCGCGGCCAGATCGACGATCTCGCTGTACTCGTCGATCACGGTGCCGGCGTCCATGTTGACCAGCTGGTGGATCAGACGGACTCCGGCCAGAGTCGTGGCCGAGACGTTCTTGGCCACTTCAGCACAGGAGTTTGGATCTCCCTGATAGGTCGTCGGCGCGCTGACTGTGACCTGCCCCAGGACCCCCTGCAATACGTTGCGCTGCACCTGGAAACTGGTGCCGCTGGCGCTCAACTGCACCCGGCTGAATTCGTCCTTCAGCACCAGCTCGACCGGGTACACACCGGCGTCGGCATCGGACAGCATCAGGTTGAACGGCACGTCCACCAGCCCGCCCGGGACCAGCTCGTTGAGCGTCCGGGTATCGAAGTACAGAACGCTGCCATCCGGACGGCGGACCGTGATCTCGACCCGCGACGGCGCCAGCAGCGCATTGTTCGAGGCGTTGCGCACGCGCCCGTCGATCTGCACCGCGTCCCAGGCCTGGTACACCGGCTTGTCGGTGGTCACGCTCGATGCCGCCAGCTGGGCCGGTGCCACGACCGCAAACGGCGACACCGCTTCCGCGACCAACCGACCCTGACTGTCGAGCAGGCGCCCGTACACTTCATAGTTGCCGGCAAACGTTGCGGCGGTGTTCCAGGCGGCGGACAACACCGTCTGCGCACCCGGCGCGAGATTCTCGACCGCCACGGCCGGCAACTCGGCTAGGTTCACCGTCGACCCCGGCGCACGGATCGCCACTAGCACCTGGCCGGAGGTCACGACTTGGGCGACATTGGTGACTGTCGACTGGATTGCCACCGGTTCATTGGCGCCATACACCGGTTTGTCGGTGGCCACGGCCAGCGCCATGTCGTTGGCTGTTTTCACCGCCGGGACATTCACGTCCACGCGCAGCTTCTCGCTGGTGAAGGAGTTGGCAAACTCCATGTACGCGGCCCGCGCCGCCGCCCGGGTCTCGTGCAGCTGCATGTCAGCAAGTGTGAGATCGAACTCCACGGCACGCCCGGAACCCGTGACGCCCAGCAGTTTCCAGACGTACTCCTTGCCGCCGTCGACGCCCGGAAGGGTGGTGGCCGGCGCCAGCGACGGGTTGCTCAGCTGGATGTTGGCCGGCAAATCGAGATGCAGATCGACATCGATGCCGCCAAGGCGCTCGAGCGCCTTGGGCAGGTAGGCCATGACGAAGCTGGTGGACGCCAGTCGCGTCCCCAGCCCGTTGTTGACGTTGGTCCAGGAACCATCGGTCGCCTGCGTATTCAGCAGGTACTGGATGGTTTTGCGGATCTGCGGATCGTCCGGCGACGGATGCGAATAGTCGAGCGCAATGCCGACCATCGCCGTGATGAGCGCGTCGCTCGCCTGGTTGACGTACCGCCCCCAGCCGCCATCGGCACGCTGGCGGGTCCGCAGCAGGTTGTCCGCGTAGGCGATGGCCGTATCGATCTGCGACAGCAGCGCCGGGTCCGTAATCACGGTTCGCGCCTCCGCCAGCCCCCACAGGCGCACCGCCTGCACGGTGTTGTCGGTGCTGCCATCCCGGTAGTTGCTCAATAGATATCTCGTGCCACCGGCCAACGCATCGCCGTACAGCGGCAACCAGGACGTAACCAGCAGATTGCGCTGCAGTTCGCTCACGGTGTTGGCGGTCTGGTTCACGACCAGGACCTTGTCGCCCACGACCCGCACGCCGCGGGGCACCGACACGTCCATCATCCGTTCGGCGACGCCATCCGGACCGACCCGGGTCAACCCTTCTTCCGCTGTCGACGACGAGTAGACATTACCGTCCGGTGCCACATCGAGCCATACCGGCCTGGAGGCGAGACCGTCGGCCATCACGCTCACGGCCTTGTCCGGAGCGATCTTGAGAATGTTGTAACGCCCGTAGTTCGCGACCAGGAGATTGCCGGCCGAGTCGAACGCCAGACCATACGGATTCAACAGCAGGCCGCCAGCCGCGAATACCTCCGACTGACCGCCGGGCAGGAGCCGCAGGATGCGGTGATTCGAGTAGTCGGCGATGTAGAGCAGACCATCCGGACCCGTCTCCACGTCGGTCAGATACCCGGAATTCGAAAGCACCAGATCGGTCGTGCCGCTGGCGTTGACTCTGCGCAGATAGCCATTGCCGGACACATAGAGCGTTCCGTCTGCGGCAAAACCCAAGCCATAGGCAGAATTCACCGGAAGCCCGCTGACTACGGTCGTCACACCTCCGGTGAGCGGATCAAGGCGAACGATCGTACCGCTGCTGTGCTTCGCGACGTAGTAGGCGCCGTCCGGCCCCATTTCGATGTCGAGCGGGTTCGTGCCTGCGCCCAGGCTCACCGGGTTGATCAGCGCGTAATCCCGGACCTGGGCAAGATCCACGGTCTTGGCCTTGCGCAGCACGTCGGCGAACCCGACCATCGACAGCGCCGTGTGGCTCACATTGGTGTTCCACCAGCCGGAGGCATGGTCCGGCGCCCAGTAGAAATTGCCTCCGCTCGCGATGCGGCGGTCATATAGATACTTGGCCGACCGATACAGCGGGCGGAACGACTGATCCCCGCTTGGCCAGGAAGTCAGCGACCAGATGCCGAGCGTGGTCTGGGTCTTCGCAAACTCCGGATGACTGATCCGCAGCGAACCGTCGGCCTTCTGGCTGCTGGCGATCGAGTTGTACAGGAACTTCGTCTTGTCGAGGTCGACCTCGGCCTTGCCAAGCGTGCTGGCCAGACCATAGAGGCTCTGCGTCTGGATATGACAGCCGAGGCAGCGGTTGGTCGTGTGCCAGTTGACCGCACCGGGCGCGGTGTACGCACCACCCTTGGTCACCGCGTTCTTGACCAGCGCAAACAGCGGGTCGGTACTGCTGCCCGTGCGAGTATCGACGCCGTGCATGTCGATGCGGCCATGCACGGTCTGCGTGCCTTCCGGCACCACAGTCTTGTTCAGCGTGAAGCTGCCGTTGGCCTTGTCGCCGACATACAGGGTGCCGGCGATCTCGCCAGCAATCCCCGCGGTCTGCGGCAGAATCTTGACCGCGAGATTACCGGCCTCGGTCGGCACCCACGGACCAAAGGATACCGGCGCGTTCTGCGCCGGCTCAATGCCGTCCGCAGACGCTTCGGCGCTATACAGCACCGCACCCGTATCCGGCTTGGTTACGCTCAGCACGTACGAACCGCCCGCGAGCACGACGTTGCCGTCATTGCGCACCAGCGCATTGAAGGTCACCGGCGTCGATGCGCCGGCCTGGGTCAACGGCGGGTCGAGCATCAGCGCGCCGCCGACGGCC
>Ga0316626_10000501_pt1 | contig 15308 bp, 12 predicted proteins | sample OWC_Aug_T1_C1_D5_FD_207656 | JGI IMG/M metagenome (GOLD analysis project Ga0316626, IMG submission 207656) | Wetland soil microbial communities from Old Woman Creek delta, Ohio, United States - OWC_Aug_T1_C1_D5_A | ecosystem: Environmental > Terrestrial > Soil > Wetlands | place: USA: Ohio...
GCGTCGTGCTTGCCCTCGAGGATTTCCTTGAAGCCGCTGATGGTCTGCTCGAGGCGCACGTAGCGGCCAGGCGTTCCGGTGAACTGCTCGGCGACACTGAACGGCTGTGACAGGAAGTTCCGCAGCTTGCGCGCGCGCGCCACGGTGATCTTGTCCTCTTCGGACAGCTCGTCCATGCCGAGGATCGCGATGATGTCCTGGAGATCCTTGTAACGCTGCAGCACCTGCTGCACGCCACGCGCGACGTTGTAGTGCTCCTCGCCGACGGTCTGCGGATCGAGCATGCGGCTGGTCGAGTCGAGCGGATCGACGGCGGGGTAGATGCCCAGCTCGGCGATCTGGCGCGAGAGCACGGTGGTGGCGTCGAGATGCGCGAACGCGGTGGCCGGCGCCGGGTCGGTGAGGTCGTCGGCGGGCACGTAGATCGCCTGCACCGAGGTGATCGAGCCTTTCTTCGTCGAGGTGATGCGCTCCTGCAGCTCGCCCATGTCGGTCGAGAGGGTCGGCTGGTAGCCCACCGCCGACGGGATGCGGCCGAGCAGCGCCGACACTTCCGAGCCGGCCTGCGTGAAGCGGAAGATGTTGTCGATGAAGAGCAGCACGTCCTTGCCCTCTTCGTCGCGGAAGTACTCGGCGACGGTGAGGGCCGAGAGCCCGACGCGCGCGCGCGCTCCGGGCGGCTCGTTCATCTGGCCGAACACGAGCGCCGCCTTGTCGAGCACGGTGGTGCCGTCACTCAATTTGGCGTCCGCCATCTCGTGCCAGAGGTCGTTGCCTTCGCGGGTGCGCTCGCCCACGCCGCCGAACACCGAGAAGCCGCCGTGCTGCTTCGCGATGTTGTTGATCAGTTCGAGGATGACGACGGTCTTGCCGACACCCGCGCCGCCGAAGAGGCCGACCTTGCCGCCCTTCGGATAGGGCGCGATCAGGTCGACGACCTTGATGCCGGTTTCCAGCGTCTCGACCGAAGTGGCCTGGTCGACGAAGAGCGGCGCCGGGCGGTGGATCGGCAGACTCTTGGTGGCGCCGATCGGACCGCGCTCGTCCACCGGCTCGCCGATCACGTTCATGATGCGGCCCAGCGTCTCGGGCCCGACCGGCACGCGGATGCCGTCGCCGGTGTTCACGACGGCGGCGCCGCGCGTGAGGCCGTCGGTGGTGTCCATCGAGACGCAGCGCACGGTGTTCTCGCCGAGATGCTGCGCCACCTCGATCACGAGGTTGTTCTCGGCGTCGCTGATCGCCGCGTTGGTGAGCCGCAGCGCGGTATACACCTCGGGCAATTCGCCCGGCGGGAACTCGACGTCCACCACGGGACCCAGAACCTGAACCACGCGACCGTTCGCACCTGCCATGATTTCTCCCCGAACTTGCCTACAACGCTTCCGCGCCAGAGACGATTTCGACCAGTTCCTTGGTGATCGCGGCCTGCCTTGCGCGGTTGTACTGCAAGGTCAGCCGGCTGATCATGTCTTCCGTGTTGCGCGTGGCGCTCTCCATCGCAGTCATGCGCGCGGCGTGCTCGCCGGCCTGGCTCTCGAGCAGCGCGCGGAACAGCTCCACTTGCAGCGCCTTCGGCACCAGCAGCTTCAGCAGCGCCTCGGCGTTCGGCTCGACGGTGAACGGCACTGCGCCCGCAGCGCCGTCGGCCGCGTATTCGGGCGCGAGCGGAAGCAGTCGCACCACGCGCGGGCGCTGCGTCATCGTGCTCACGAACTCGCTGTGCACGAGCACGACCTCGTCGGCGTCGCCGGCGAGGAAGCGCTGGCTCACGAACTCGGCGATCGAAATGGCGTGGCTGTAGTCGACGCCTGAGATGCCGGTGAAGCTCTTCACCACCTGGCTCGCGCGGCGGCGACCGAAGAACTCGTTCGACTTGCGGCCGATCAGCGTGAGCCCCAGCGACTCCGCCTTGGCAGCGCGCACCGCGATCTCCGCCTCGGCGCGCTTCAGCACGTTGGCGTTGAACGCGCCGCAGAGTCCGCGATCCGACGTGACGACGAGGACGTCGACTTTGCGCACCGACTCGCGCGCCGCGAGTAGCGGGTGTTCCGCCGAGCCGCCCTGGCTCGCCGCGATCTCGATCAGCGTCTCGCGCATGCGCTCGGCGTAGGGCCGCGCCGACTCGATGGCTTCCTGCGCGCGCCGCAACTTCGCCGCCGCGACCATGCGCATCGCGCGCGTGATCTGCTGCGTCTTCTTGACGCTGCCGATCCGGCGCCGGATGTCCTTCAAGCTGGGCATCGGGCTAGGCGACCTCGGCGTGCGCGCGCTTCGACGGCTGGAACACGTCGGCGAAGGCGTCGAGCGCCGCGTTCAGCTTCGCCGCTACTGCCTCTTCCAACTTCCCGCTGCTCTGGATCGCGGCGAGGATCTCGGGGTGCTGGCTCTTCACGTACGCCAGCATTTCCTGCTCGTAGCGGCCGATCTCATCGACGCCGTACTTGCGCACCCACGACGGACGGCCTTCGGTGGCCGTCGCCGAGTAGATCGCGACGACCTGCTCCTCGACGCGCATCGGCCGGTACTGCGGCTGCTTCAGCATCTCGGTGAGCCGCGCGCCGTTGGCGAGCTGTTCCTGCGTCGCCTTGTCGAGGTCCGAACCGAACTGCGCGAAGGCGGCCATCTCGCGGTACTGCGCGAGGCTCAGCTTGAGCTTGCCGGCCACCGCCTTCATCGCCTTGATCTGTGCCGCACCCCCCACGCGCGACACCGAGATGCCGACGTTCACCGCCGGCCGGATGCCCGAGTTGAAAAGGTCGGTCTCGAGGAAGATCTGGCCGTCGGTGATCGAGATCACGTTGGTCGGGATGTAGGCCGAGACGTCACCGGCCTGGGTTTCGATGATCGGCAGCGCCGTGAGGCTCCCGCCGCCGAGTTCGTCGTTCAGCTTGGCGGCGCGCTCGAGCAGCCGCGAGTGTACGTAGAACACGTCGCCCGGATACGCCTCGCGACCCGGCGGGCGGCGCAGCAGCAGCGAGAGCTGGCGATACGCGACGGCCTGCTTCGACAGATCGTCGTAGACGATCAGCGCGTGCTTGCCGTTGTCGCGGAACCACTCGCCCATCGTGCAGCCGGTGTAGGGCGAGATGAACTGCAACGGCGCCGGCTCGCTCGCGGTGGCGGCGACCACGATCGTGTACTCCATCGCGCCGAACTGGGTGAGCTTCTCGACCACCTGCGCGACGGTCGACTGCTTCTGCCCGGTCGCGACGTAGATGCAGAATACGTCGAGGCCCTTCTGGTTGATGATCGTGTCGAGCGCGATCGCCGTCTTGCCGGTCTGGCGGTCGCCGATGATCAGCTCGCGCTGGCCGCGGCCGATCGGCGTCATGGCATCGATCGCCTTGATGCCCGTCTGCAGCGGCTCATGTACCGACTTGCGCGTCACGATGCCCGGCGCCTTCAGTTCGACGCGCCGCGTCTCCTTCGAGTCGATCGGACCCTTGCCGTCGATCGGTCCGCCGAGCGCGTCGACGACGCGGCCGAGCAGCCCCATGCCGACCGGCACCTCGACGATGCGGTTGGTGCGGCGCACGACGTCGCCTTCGCGAATGTGCTCGTACTCGCCCATGATCGCGATGCCGACGTTGTCCTCTTCGAGGTTCAGCACCATCCCGCGCACGCCGCCCGGGAACTCGACGAGTTCGCCGGCCATGGCCTTGTCGAGCCCGTAGACGCGCGCGATACCGTCGCCGACCGAGAGCACGGTGCCGGTCTCGGCGATGTCGATCTCGCGGCCGTATTCCCGGATCTCGCGCTTCAGAATGTCGGTGATCTCAGCCGGCTTGATGTCGAGAGGCATCTCTCATCGTTCTCCCGTGAGTTGCGCGCGGAGCTGCGCGAGTTGGGTGCGCAGACTGCCGTCGAATACGAGGTCGCCGACCCGGGCCACCAGCCCGCCCAGCAGATCGGGGTCGACGCGGATCGCGAGGTCGAGTTCGCGGCCCATGCGTCGCGCGAGGGCCGTACGGATGCGAGCGAGTTGCGCCGGGTCGAGCGGCGTCGCGGACACCACTTCGCCGTGCACGCGACCCGCCGCTTCCTCGGCGAGCCGCACGTAGTCCTCGTGGATCACCGCGAGATCGCGCGTCCGGCGCTGGTCGATCAGGAAGGAGAGGAAGTGGGTGAGCAGCGGCGAGAGACCGAGCGGACCCGCCAGCCCTTGCAGCGCTGCGCGCCGCTCGGCCGCGGGATACATCGGAAGCACGAGGACGTCGGCGAGCGTGGGAACCGTCGCCATCGCCTCGGTGACACGATCGAGTTCGGCTCGCACCGACTCGACCGCGCCCGCTTCGTGCGCGAGGCCGAAGAGCGCCTTGGCGTAGCGGAGTGCGGCGGAGCGCTTGCCGGCCATGCCCTCAGCTCCGCGTCGTCGCAGCGGGCGGCGAGGCTTCGACGCGCTCGACGAACTCGTCGACGAGCCGTGCGCGGTCCGCATCGGTGACTTGTCGCTTCAAGAGATCGCCCGCGAGGCGCACGGCCATCTCGACGGCCTCGTTGCGCAGATCCTCGCGCGCGCGACGCGACTCCTGCTCGACGGCTGCGTGGGCGTCGCGGTGGATTCGCTCGGCCGCGACGCGGGCGTCGGCGAGCAGCCGCTCGCGCTCGTTCTCGGCCTGCGCGTGAACGGTGCGGCGGATCTCCTCGATCTCGCGATCGAGCGACGCCACCCGATCGTTGCACGCGACCAACCGGCTCTCGGCTTCCGACAGTTCGCGGCGCGCCGCTTCGATGCCCGCCTCGATGTTCTGGCGACGCTCGGCCATGTAGGTGCGGATCGGTGTGCGCGCGAAGTAACCGAGCACGCCGACGACGAGTGCGAGGTTGATCGCGTGCCAGAGCAAACTCGACTCGTGCGCACCGCTCTCATCCGACGCCCGCGCGAGCGCGGGCGCGAGCAGCACGAGAAACACCGTCACGAGGATTCGGGCGCGCCTCACGCGGCGCTCCGGCCGAGCAGGCGTGCGGTGATTTCGCGCGCCAGCGGTTCCGCCTCGGCGCCGAGCGCCCCGCGCGCCGAAGCGGCCGCGCGCGAGATCTCGCCGCGCGCGCCGCCGACTTCGCGCTCGGCGGCGCTGCGGGCCGCGCCGACCGTCGCCTGATGGGCGTGGCGCGCTTCCTCGACGAGTCGTACCTGCTCGCCATGCGCGGTTTCGCGTGCCTGGCGCACGGCCTCGTCATGGCGCGCGAGCAGTGCGGCGGCCTGTTGAGCCAGCTCCGCAGCACGGGCGCGGGCGCCTTCGATGCGCTCCGCGCGCGCGTCGAGCACGCCGAGCAGTGGCTTGAAGAGCAGGCGGTTCAACACCGGCACGAGGGTCACGAAGAGCACGAGCAGCACGAGCAGGCGGGTCGGATCGGGATAGATCTCGAGGCCTTCTTCGGATGCGGCGGCGAGCTGCGGCGACAGCAACGCAGCCGCCGCGACCAACCCCAGCAGCGGCGCGGGCAGCGCAGTGGGTTGGCGGCGCATCGCGCTTCTCCTTTGAGATTCAACGAGACCCAGCGTGACCCGCGCTCGGCCGGACGTCTCGCTCCGGGCTCTCGGGCCCCCTTTTCGTGGGGCCAACCCGCGAGGCGTCGCCTCGTGGCGGAACGGCGCACCGTGGCTGCGCTTTGGGTCGGCCGCACCGGAACACCAGTGGGTCCTTCGGGCGGGCGGATTCTTACAAAGATCGACTGCGTTTCAAGGACTGGGGAGGCCCGAAACGCCGCTTCTCATGCAGGGGAAGCGGACGTCGGCGACGGCGCGGCGGACCCCTTCGTCGTTCCCATCTCGAGGCGCCCTTCGATGCGGCCGCCCTCCGCGAGGACGAGGCTTGGCGTCCGCACGTCTGCGGTGATGCGACCGGTGGCGAGCACCTCGACCCGCTCGCGCGCGACGACGTCGCCTTCGACGAGACCCGCGACGACGAGCACGTCCACCTCGATGCGCGCGTGCACGTCGGCCTCGGGCCCGACCTGGAGCGTTCCGTCGGCGACGACTTCTCCGCGCAGCCGTCCCTCGATGCGTGCGAGTCCCCAGAAACTGACGATGCCGTCGAACGAGGCGCCGGGCCCGATCGCGCAGGCCGGGTCGGCATCTCCCGTCGCTTCGACGATCGGCTCGCTCACGGCGCTCCCAGGACCAGCTCGACGAGCCGATTCAGCTCGTCCGCGCCGACATAGTCGATCTCGATGCGACCGCGAGTCGCGGAGCCGCGCAGTCGCACCTGCGTTTGCAAGCGCTGTCGCAGCAGATCGACGAGGTTCGCGAGGTCGGGATCGGCGGTGGCGATGCGGCTGCGATGGGGCGCGCGCGTCGCCGCCCCGAGGTCGCGCGCGAGCTCTTCGGCTTGTCGCACCGAGAGCGCGTCGCGCACGATGCGGTCGCGCAGCGAACGCCGGCGCTCCGGGTTCGCGACGGCGAGGATCGCCTTGGCGTGGCCGATGCTCATCGCGCCGCCTTCGATGTCGGCCTGCATCTCGCGCGACAACTCGAGCAGGCGCAGGTGGTTCGCGATCGTCGAGCGCTCGAAGCCGACGCGTTCGCCGATCGCTTCCTGCGTCGCGCCGGTGTCGGCGAGCGCGCGGAAGGCGAGCGCGAGTTCGATCGGATTCAAGTCGTGGCGCTGGACGTTTTCGACGAGCGCGAGTTCCAGCCGGTCGCGCGGCGCCACGTCGGCGACGACGGCGGGGATCGTGGTTCGACCGGCGGCCTGCGCGGCGCGCCAACGCCGCTCGCCGACGACGAGTTCGTAGCCGCCCTCGACCGCGCGTACGACCACCGGCTGCAGCACGCCGTGACGGCGGATCGAATCCGCGAGTCGCTCGAGTTCGGCGGGGTCGAAGCGGCGCCGCGGCTGCTCGGGGTTCGGGCGGATCCGCTCGATCGGAAGCTCGTTCGTGACCTTCGCATCGGGCGACGGCGCGGGCTCCGGCTCGCTCGCTCGCGTGCGCGCGGCGCCCGGAATCAGGGCGCCGAGGCCACGTCCGAGGGCATTGCGTTTCGGGGTCGTCATCGGTCGCCTCCAGCGGGGTGAGTCGCCGCGTGTCGGCGGAGGATTTCCTCGGCGACGCGGAGATAGGCCACCGAGCCCTTCGAGCGCACGTCGTAGAGCAATGCCGGGCGGCCGTGACTCGGGGCTTCGGAGAGTCGCACGTTGCGCGGGATCTCGGTCGTGAAGACGCGATCTCCGAGATGATTGCGAACTTCGTCGGCCACCTGGCGACTCAGATTGTTGCGCGCATCCATCATGGTCAGCACGACGCCTTCGAGCACGAGTCGCGGATTCAGGTTGCTGCGCACCAGCTCGATGGTGTCGAGTAGCCGCGCGAGTCCTTCGAGCGCGTAGTACTCCGCCTGCAGCGGCACGATCACGGAATCCGCGGCGGTGAGCGCGTTGAGTGTGAGCAACCCGAGCGACGGCGGGCAGTCGATCAACACGATGTCGTAGTCGTTGCGCACTTCGGCGACCGCGCGCTCGATGCGGCGTTCGCGATGCTCGGCGCCCACCAGTTCGATCTCGGCGCCGACCAGGTCCGGGCCCGAGGGAACGACGCGCAGGAACGCGAGCTCGGTGGGCTGCGCGACGTCCTTCAGCGGATAGCGCCCGATCAACGCGTCGTAGACATGTGTCGCCTGGGGCGCGACCCCGATCCCGCTGCTGGCGTTGGCCTGCGGGTCGAGGTCGATCAGCAGCGTCCGCCGCTCGGACACGGCAAACGAGGCGGCGAGGTTCACGGCGGTCGTGGTCTTGCCGACCCCGCCTTTCTGGTTGGCGACGGCGAAGACGTGTGCGCGGCTTCCCACGGGGAGTTCCCTCTGGGGACATCATTGGGGATCAAGCTGTAGGTATCACAGCTGCGCGGGGGCCGTCCAGGAACTCCCCTGTGGGGCGACCCAGCCACAGAGATCTCGAGACGTCTCCCAGCGGGACGCGGTAGCGACGGATCTCCTCGAACCGGACATCCGCAGGCGCCACGACGCTCCGGGGGCGATCTGATTGCGCCAGAACGAGCCACCCGTCGGGCGTGACCCAACGGCGCATCCACTGCAGTGCCGTCGCGGGTTGAGCCATGGCTTGCGCGACGACGACCTGGTGCGGCGTGGGCTCCAGCGACTCGGCGCGGCCGCGCAGGGCCCGCGCGCTCGAGAGGCCGAGCGTCCGGATGGCAGTCCGCTGGAAGTGATGCTTCCGCTCGCGGGAATCGATCAACGTGACCTGGCAGGAAGGCCAGAGGATCGCGAGGGGAAGCCCCGGGAACCCAGCGCCAGAACCAAGGTCCGCGAGCGTTCGAGGCGGGACGATGGGGAGTGCAGCGCCCAGGGCGACCGCATCGAGCACCAAGCGTCGGGCGACCGCCTCGGGGCCTCGGTGCGCGGTGAGATTGATGCGCTCCGCCCAGCGCGCGACGAGACGGGAGAGTTCGGCCAGGGCGGCAACGCGGTCGCCCGGAAGGCCGAGCTCCGCGAGGCCAGCAGCAAGGATTGCTTCGAGAGACTGGTGGGGGTGGGGTTCCACGTGGAACGAAGGGTGCCTCGCGTTCCACGTGGAACACGATCAATCGCGGCTCTCGTGCTGCTGCGACTGCGACTCGTAGCGCTTCGCCTCTTCGTATTCGGGCGCGTTGTCGGGAACCACCACGACCTGGCGATAGTGGCCATCCCCGACGCTCATCGTGGCGATCCCATCCGCCTCGCGCAGTGCAACGTGCACACTGCGGCGGTCCCTGGGGTTCATCGCCTCGAGCGCGACCGGGCGCCCGGTCTCCCGCGCCCGCGATGCAGCGCGCTCGGCGACCCGCGTGAGATAGACATCGCGCTGCTCTCCGTCACCCTCGACGTCGAGGACGACGCGCGGGGCATCGTCGCCGCTGATGCGAAGCGAGGCCTGGTTGGCCAGCAGCTGCATTGCGTCGACGGTTCGACCCTCGGTGCCCACGAGCCGCTGAGCGGCCCCGCCGCGCACCTGGATCACGACGAGCGCCTCGTTCTCTCGCGTCTCGGTGATCTCGAACGCCCCCAGTTCCATCCGTTCGACGAGTCCCTTCACGAACGAACCGAGCTCGCCGATTTCGTTCGTCGCGGTGCCGATCGACGGCCCAGCCTCGGCGGTGGGGCGGGGCGGCCCGGAAGCCTCGCGCGTCTCCCGAAACTCGCGGGGCGCGCGCTCGGGTCGCGACTCGCGGGCTTCGCGGCGGCCGCCCGTGTCACGAGACTCGCGCGGACCGCGGGCGCCTCGGCCGCCGCGGCCACGACCCTCTTCGTCACGCCGGGGTTCACGGCCTCCGCGATCCTCGCGGCCCGCGCGGCGCGGTTCCGGAGAACCGCCGCCGCCTCCGCCGCGATTGGGCGGCCGTGCGGTTCGCGGGTACACGACCACCACCGTTCGAGCACCGAGTCCGGCGACCACGCCGACCTCGGGCTCTGCGATCGCAAGGTCTTCCTGCGGGCAACCAAAGAAACCAGCCGCCTTCGCGACTGCCTCGGCGCGATCGCGTCCCACGAACTCGCGCGCTTCCGAACTGGAGTCGTACACCACTACCTCCTGAATGCTTCGCTATGCCGGCTGGGGCGTGAATTGCCGGTTCAAGTAGAGCTGCTGTGCGATCGCCAGCAGGTTGCTCACGAACCAGTACAGCACCAGGCCGGCCGGGAAGCCGTAGAACATGAAGAAAAACATCACGGGCATCACGATCATCATGGTGCGCGCCTGCGTCGGATCCATCGTCGTCATCGGCGTCATCCGCTGCTGGAGCACCATGCTGAGCGTCATCAACACGGGGAGCACGCGCACCGGCCAGCCGACACCCGGAATCGTGAGGAGCGTCTCGGGCTGCGACAGATCATCGATCCAGAGCATGAACGGTGCCTGGCGCAGGTCGATCGAACTCTGGAGAGCGTAGTAGAGACCAATGAAGACGGGAATCTGGAGCACCATCGGAAGACAGCCGCCGAGCGGGTTCACCCCGGCTTCCTTGTAAAGCTTCATCATTTCCTGGGACTGCTGCTGGCGGTCGTCTTTGTGCTTCGCTTGGAGCGCCTTCAGCTTCGGCTGGATCTCGCCCATCCGCTTCATCGACTTCATCTGCTTTGCGGCAAGCGGGGCCGTGCAGAGCCGCACCATGACGGTGAGCAGGATGATCGCGACGCCGTAGTTGGGGATGACCGAATGGCAGGCCTTGAGTAGCCAGACGAAAGCACGCGTGAGTGGCGCAATCCACGCCCAGCCGAGATCGATCGAGCGATTGAGCTGGGCGCCCACTGCGGCGAGCTGGTCTGGATCCTTCGGACCCGCGTAGATCGCATACTCCCGTGTGATCGAGGTCTTGGCCGGCACGCTGACGGCAGGCTGGGAGACGGTCACCAGCGTCTCCTCGCCGGGCTTCGCCACGAGCCAACGAACCCGCGCATCGCGGGCGATGTCCGGAAGCAGCACGGTCACGAAGTAGTGGCTGTACGCGCCGGACCAGTCGATCTCGCCAGCGAAATCGCGCTGGGGCTCGGGTTTTCTCCCGAACATCGCGCCGATCCCGCCCGATTTGCCGAAGGACGCAATCATCTCGCGCTCGACACTGCCCTTTACGAGAGCGGCGATCGTCAGCTCGCGGAAGTCCGAGCCGGGTTGCACCTGCGCGGGTAGCACCACGCCGAACTCTGGAGAGATCTCGCCCGACGTCCCGTTGGCAATCTCGAGCCCGAGCCGGAATCGGTAGCTGTCCTCGTCGAAGACGAAGGTCTTCCGGACTGTGACACCTGATTGTGTCAGCTCGAAGACCGCCTTGCGTGAATCCGCCGAAACGACGCGAAAGTCGGCGTTTTCGAGCTCGCCGAGGCCGAGTTCGACGAGTGGCGTCGCGAACGCCGGACTGCCGTTTTCCTCGCGGGAGATCAGGGCCACCGGGCCGCCGCCTTCGCCGTGCGGCGCGTTGTAGCGAGTCAACTCGAAGCGTCGGACGCCCGCTCCGTGCGACGTCAACACCGCGTGGTAGAGCGGCGTCACGACATCGATCAGCTGTTCCGGAACAGCGGCCGCCGGTGGAGTAGCCGCGGGGGCCGCCGGAACGCTGGGCGCGGCTGGCGTTGGCGCGGGTTGCGGGGGCGGTGGCGTGGCCCGCTCAGCTTTCTGCGCAATCACTTCTCCGGGCTGCGGCGCCGGATGGCGCTTCGCCTCCCACGTCATCCAGACGCTCAGGACGAGAAACGAAAGAGCAAACGCGAGGAATGCGTTGCGGTCCAAGCGATCCTCAGGGAACCGGGTCCAGCCCGCCGGCGTGCAGCGGGTGGCATCGAAGGAGCCGGCGCGCGCCCAACCACGATCCCCGAAGGGCGCCATGCCGGCGGGTGGCGTCGATGAAATACTCGGAGCAACTCGGCGCGAAGCGACAAGTTGGGCCCAGCAATGGCGAAACCGCGAACTGGTACGCGCGGACGACCATCACGATTACGATGACGGCCCACTTACCGATTACGGCGGAAACCTGTGTCATCCGCGAACCCGAGAGTCCGCGAGCATCGTGGTGAGCTTGGTTGCAGCGGCGCTCAGTTCCCTCTCGAGAGAGGCGGGCGCCTCGACGACCATGCTGCCGCGGGCAATTACAACGATGTCTCTGCTCACCGGGAACTCTCCGCGATGGCGACGAAACCACTCGCGAATTCGTCGTTTCACCAAGGACCGAACGACCGCTATTCCAACGCGTCGGCTCGCCGTGATCCCGAGACGCGTCGTTCTCTCGTTCAACTCCCGCCGCGGTACGCTCATCAGGACGAACGAGGAAGAGTTCAAGCGGATGCCCTCTCTGGACACCCGCTGGTAGTCACGCCGCTTGCGGAGACGGTCACTGCGTCGGAAGCGCTCGCTCGCGCTCCTCGTCACTTCGTCCCGGTGGACACCGAGAGCTGCTTGCGGCCCTTGGCACGGCGGCGCGTCAAGACCGCGCGGCCTGCCTTTGTCTTCATCCGGGCTCGAAATCCGTGCGTGCGGCGCCTGCGGATTCGGCTGGGCTGATACGTGCGCTTCATGGTTCGTCCAGGTTTTTCGGAACGTGCACCGTAGCTAGATGGCTTCGGAGCTGTCAAGCACGGACCTTTTCACCACCGACCCGATGGATTGATCGCATCGGTCGCCACGGTCACGTGATAAGATCGGGGACCGGGTGGATTTCGCACTGTCATTGCCGGTCGCGTTCGTCTTCGCCTATGGACAAAGTAATCCGAGTCACAACGAGCAGATGAGTCCATTTTGTCGGGTCCGTCGGCCTCTACTTCAACGACTCCAGGACTCCATTTGAATAGGGGAGAAAGTAGGAAGATGAAACTCTCGATCCCCCGATCCGAACTCCAGCGCGGGCTCGGTCGTATCCAAGCGATCGTCGAGAAACGCAATTCCATGCCGATTCTCGCCAATGCGCTATTGCGCGCCTCGAAGGGCGACGTGAATCAGCTGGAAATTGCCGCAACCGACCTGGAAGTCGGGATCCGCGGCTTTCACCCCGCGGATGTCTCGAAGGCGGGGAGTCTCACCGTCTCGGCCCGAAAGTTGTTCGAGATCATTCGCGAATTGCCCGAGGAGCCGGTTCAACTCGCTGCCACGGCCAACTCGTACCTCGAAATCCATTGTGGTCGCTCGCGCTTCACCCTTGCGGGAACTTCGGCAGAAGAGTTCCCCACGCTGCCCGAATTCTCACCGAGCGCGATGGTGAGACTCCCGGCGGCAGTCGTCTCGAGTCTGATCGAGCGAACCATGTACGCCGCATCGCTCGATGAGACGCGGTACAACCTGAATGGCGTGTACTTCGAGTTGGTAGACGAGGGTGCGAAGATCCGCATGGTAGCGACCGATGGCCACCGCCTCGCCATGGTGGACCGGATCTTGTCCGCTGGCGCAAGCGATCTGGCGAGTGGTGTGATCCTTCCACGCAAGGGCCTCGCCGAGCTGAAACGGCTCGTCGATGAGGATGATTCCGACGAAATCGATCTCGGGATCGAGGGCAACAGCGCGCTGGTTCGCAAAGGTGAAGTGACCTTGACCATGCGACTCATCGAAGGAGAGTTCCCGAACTATCGCCAGGTGCTGCCCAAGGTCGTCTCGCGAAAGATCACGATGCCGTCCGAGGCGCTCAGCCAGGCGTTGCGTCGCGTTGCGCTGCTCTCGGTCGAGCGCAGCAAGGCGATTCGAGTGGAGCTGAGTGCCGGTCGCTTGCGGCTCTCGGCAACCAATCCTGATCTGGGCGAGGCCAGCGAAGAGATGGACATCGATTATCAGGGCGAATCTCTGACCGTCGGCTTCAACGCGCGCTATCTGCTCGACAGCCTCGCCGCCTTCAAGACCAAGGAAGTGGAACTCGGTCTCGAGGACGAACTCTCACCCGCCAGACTGAGTCCGATCGACGACCCGGAGACGGTGGCCGTCGTGATGCCGATGAGACTCTAAGCCCGCGGCGCACTTCGAGAAAACATGACTACCCCCGCCTTTACGCAGGCACCGTGATCCACTAGCTTTCGCGCCGGCTTCCCGAACTCCGTCGCGCCTTTGGCCTCTCGCGACGTAGACGGGCGATTCGCAGCCAGAACCACGCGACCGCCAACCCCGCGGCCGCGCAGTGACCTCCGCTGAAGCGAGTGCGCGCCGTGCCCGGCGGCGCCCCTCGAGTCGGTGCAGGTCGGTCCGCACGGAAGGAGCTTCGTGGCGTACGACGCGAGTGCCATCGAGGTCCTCGAAGGCCTCGAACCGGTCCGCAAACGGCCCGCGATGTACATCGGCACGACGGGGCCCGACGGGTTGCATCACCTCGTCTACGAGGTGGTCGACAATTCGATCGACGAAGCGCTCGCCGGCTACTGCACCGAGATCCATGTCGTGATCCACGCCGACAACAGCGTGACGGTCGAAGACGACGGCCGCGGGATTCCGGTCGACGAGCACGCTGCCGAGAAGCGCTCCGCCGCCGAGGTCGTGATGACCACGCTGCATGCGGGCGGGAAGTTCAACGAGAAGAGCTACAAAGTTTCAGGCGGGCTCCACGGCGTCGGCATCTCCGTGGTGAACGCGCTCTCCGAATTGCTCGAATTGGAGATTCGCCGCGGCGGCACGGTTTGGCGGCAGATCTATCACCGCGGTGTGCCAGAGGCGCCGCTCGCCCCGATCGGCAAGACCGACCGCACTGGCACACGCGTCACCTTTCATCCCGACGCGGAGATCTTCCAGACCACCGAGTTCAGCTTCGACACCCTCTCGCAGCGACTGCGCGAACTGTCCTTCCTCAACGCCGGCATCAAGATCCACATCAAGGACGAGCGCTCCGAAAAGTCGCACGACTTCTGCTACGAGGGCGGGATCGTCTCCTTCGTCGAGCACCTGAACCGCAGCAAGCAGGGACTGCATCAGCCGCCGATCCTCTTGTCGGGCGAGCGCAAGTTCGAATCGCACGGCGGCAGCGAGACGCCGGTCTCGATCGAAGTCGCGCTCCAGTACAACGAGACGTACAACGAGAGCGTCTTCAGCTTCGCCAACAACATCAACACGGTGGAGGGCGGTAGCCACCTGATCGGCTTCCGCACCGCGCTCACGCGCGCGCTGAACCGCTACCTCACCGCTCAAAAGAAGAACGGCAGGGGCGAAGCCGAGTCGGTGAGCGGCGACGACGTGCGCGAGGGTCTGACGGCCGTGATCTCCGTCAAGCTTCCGCAGCCGGAGTTCGAGGGTCAGACCAAGACCAAGCTAGGCACGAGCGAAGTGCGCGGTCTGGTCGAAGCGCTCGTCTACGAGCAGCTCTCGTCATACCTCGAAGAAAACCCCGGCATCGCGCGGCTGATCGTCGCGAAGGTCGTCGATGCCGCGCGCGCGCGCGCGGCCGCCCGCAAGGCCCGCGATCTCGCCCGCCGAAAGGGCGCACTTTCGGACTTCAGCCTGCCCGGAAAGCTCGCGGATTGTCAAGAACGCGCGCCGGAACGCTCCGAACTCTTCATCGTCGAGGGCGACTCGGCCGGCGGCACCGCCAAGCAGGGTCGCTCGCGCGAAACGCAGGCGATCCTGCCGATCCGCGGCAAGATCCTGAACGTCGAGCGTGCGCGCCTCGACAAGATGCTCTCCTCGGTCGAGATCCAGGCGATCGTCTCCGCGATCGGCTGCGGGATCGGCGAAGAATTTGATCCCGATAAGGCTCGCTACCACAAGATCATCATCATGACCGACGCGGACGTGGACGGCAGTCACATCCGCACGCTGCTACTCACCTTCTTCTACCGCCAGATGAAGCCGCTCTTCGACCGCGGCTACCTCTACATCGCGCAACCGCCGCTCTACAAAGTGAAGAAGGGCAAGAGC
>Ga0316626_10000502_pt1 | contig 15295 bp, 16 predicted proteins | sample OWC_Aug_T1_C1_D5_FD_207656 | JGI IMG/M metagenome (GOLD analysis project Ga0316626, IMG submission 207656) | Wetland soil microbial communities from Old Woman Creek delta, Ohio, United States - OWC_Aug_T1_C1_D5_A | ecosystem: Environmental > Terrestrial > Soil > Wetlands | place: USA: Ohio...
ATCTGCAGCCGATGCACCAGTTGTAATCGATCACCACTATCCCGTCAGGGTCTTTCCAGGTGGCCTGTGTTGGGCATGACCTTACGCAGGGCGGGTTCTCGCACTGCTGGCACTGCACCGGCATGTAGAAATACTCTTCCTGCGGAACCGTTTCCGGGTTGTAGTATTTCTCAGACTCCTCAAGGGAGACCCACTTTTCCCCCTTCTTGAACCGAAGGACAGTGATCCAGTGGATCTGGGGGTCAAGGGACTGGTTGTTTTCGTCAACACAGCCATAAACGCATCTCCTGCAACCGATACAGCGAGAGAGGTCAAGGCCGTAGCCGAAGGACACCCCAGGCAGCGGCTTTTCGTTGCCGACGGTTATGGCCTTTTTGTATTTCTCCGCATATTCCTTCTCAAGGCGGCCGATCACCTTTTTGATCTCAGATTCATTCATCTCGCGGAAATGCTTCTGGAAGAATGCCTCCCAGAAGGAGGCATTGGCCCTGTCCAGGGGAAGGGTAATGCCCGCAAGACCAAGCGCTGCTCCCTTCAGTAAGGTTCTCCTGGTCAGGTTTTTGTTCTCTTTTTCGTCATGTTCCATAGAAACACCTCTTATTTGATATCTGACGGCTTGACCGGCGGCGGAAGGGGCTTGATCGGTTTGAACGGGGGGTCATGCGGCCAGTGGCAGCTTACACAGAGATAGTATTGCTTCTCACCGCTCCAGCTGCCGGTCCGTTTGCCATGCAGGCCGTTCTTCCACTCCCTCAAGATTGTACCGTGGCACTGGCCGCAGAGGTTGTAAGACTCTTCAAATTTAATGATCTTGCCGTTGGCGAGTCTCAGGGTGTCCCTGTTGTTCGGGTTGTGGCAGTCAAAGCACCAGCCCCCGGGCATATGTTTCAGCGTGATGTCCTGATGCATTGCCTCAAGCTTGCGCGGCGTCCTGTTGACCGGCATGCCGGCATGACACTGAGAACAGGGAAATATCCCCTCGGAAAAGGGCGGCGGAGTCACAAACAGCTTCTTCGGAATGTCCTGCTGTGCTGATTCTGTAAATGATAGCGGCAGCAGGAGGGCAAAGAAGAACAGGACGGCAGCGCATGAAATAGTTGTTAGTTTCATAAGATCTTTCCTAACATGAAGTTGATATTCTCAGGAGCTGACATACGCAGCGGCAGCCCCGCCATGATACATCCATTATACGCCATATCAGGGCACTCAGCATGCAAACAGAAATATTTCTGCCTCAGTGGGACTCCTTCAGCCCGAAGACCGGGAAGATCTTCGTGAGGAAATAAAAGAGTATGAAGGGAGAGACGAATACGCCCATGGCGCCGAATAACCCTTCCTTCAGCGTCTCCATGTTATGCGGGATTATCGGCAGATGGTAGTGCATATAGCCGGCAAAGGTGAGCGAAAAGGCTTGCCCGCCGATTACGACGTTCCACCTCATCATGAAGACGCCAAACATGACCAGCAGGACGCCTATAATGGCCCTTCTGATGGTCATCCCGGGCAAGAGAAACAGGATGAAGGGTATGAGGTTGCCGATGCCATACTGCAGAATGAAAATGGCGGCGAAGTCCTTGCCGTAGATGACACTCCTCAACACATCCCATGACTTGACTGCCGTGTATCCCCGGAAGATGAGGTCAAGCAGCTCAAGGCTGATAGCGAAAATGAGGAAGAAGAGAAGGTACTTTGCCGTCATCCTAATTACATTGATCTCAACGCTCTTGATCTCTTCTCGGCACTCGGGAGAATAGGTCGGCGACTGCTTTCTGCAAGCAAAGTATTTTCTGAACTCCATGGTCACGATATAGGTGAGCATACAGAGGGCAATACCGGAGACGACTGCTGACATGATGAAGATGACCGGCATGAGCGGTGTCATCCAGAGTGCATTTGCCTTGACCGACCCGAAGATAAAGCCAGCGTAACCATGCAGGAAGCAGGCAACAGGGATGCCGATGGCGGCGAGTATCTTGATAGCCTTTTCGTCCTTGTGGAGGGCCTTTTCACTGACATCATATGCCCCCAGCGTCAATACCGTATATATGAAATACATCAGCTTCTCCCCGAGGGTCTTGTCCGGCCGTTTCTTCAGGTAGAGGGACTGCTCGACAAAGTGTTTTCGATAGAGAAACCAGAGCTCCGACGCCACGATTGCGCCATAGGTAGAAAAGACGATGCCGAATGCCGCAATTGCCGATGTGAAGTGAGGCGTCATCAAGTTATTGATACCCCTGAAGGGGTGTTGCAAATGCAGGATGATCGGCAGCGGCGCCGCAGGCAGCAGGGCAAAAGAGAAGACCAGGGCAAAGCGGGCTATGTCTTTGAGCTGCTTGATGCCGAAGACATGATAGAGCGATGAAAGAACAAAGGCCCCAGCGACAAGACCGGTCATGAAAGGGTACATGACGATCTGAACGGACCAATAGATGTATTCATTCGGTGTGACGAAAAGTTCCCTTACTGTCCAGAATTCTCCATGTACCATATCAGCGCACCTCCTCGTCCAGCCCGATATAATATACCTGGGGCTTGGTCCCGTATTCGCTCTTCAGGATGCCGACCCGCTCGGTTGTTATGGTCTTTGCTACAGGGTCATTCGGGTCTTTGATATTACCGATCTGCCGCGCACCGAACGGACATGCCTGCACACAGGCTGACTTCATCCCTTTCGTTATGCGGTGATAGCAGAAATTGCATTTCTCTGCGGTGTGGTGCACAGGATGGAAAAACCTGACGCCGTACGGACAGGCCATGATGCAATAGCCGCAGCCGATGCACCAGGTCCGGTCAACGAGGACTACGCCATCAGGGGCCTGATAGGTGGCTCCGACCGGGCAGACCTGCACGCAGGGTGGGTTTTCGCACTGGTTGCAGAGCTTTGGGACAAAGAAGGCCTTCTTGATCTCTTCCTGCTTGATGTCCTGATAATTGCCCTTACCGAGGTCGATCTTGGAGCTGATGAACCCGTCCCGGGCACCCTTGGGAGAATCGGCAAAAAACCTGCCGTCCTTGGTCAGCACATACCGCTCGACCCACGTGCGCGTCACATTTGCATCGTAGGGTATCTCATTTTCGTTCTTGCAGGCCTTTACACAGAGGCCGCACCCAACACACTTATAGGTATCGACCAGAAATGCCCATCGCACTGCCTTGTCTGTTTTTAATGCCTGCACACGAGCGGGGGTCAGGATCTCCAGGGCTGCCAGAGGTACCGAAATTCCAGCCACAGCTTTTGCCGTATTCTTTAAAAGATCTCGTCTCGAAATCATTTTAGGCCCTCCAGACTCGGTTTATGCGGGTTGTGGCACATGACACATTCAATGCCTGGGTTATGATTCTCCGGGTCGATGCCCCTGAGTTTTGCCCTTCCGCTTGAAGGGTATACCAGCTTGGAATGACATCTCAGGCACTGCTCCCGTGACTTGTCGATAGCAAGCTTCGGCGGGTCGGAGGGATGTTCCATTGCAGGGCCATGACAGTTTTCGCACTGAATGATCGCGTGGGGGGTCCTGTCTGTTGTGTTGACCTTGTCCTCATGACACGCTTTGCAGTATTCTTTCCCCTGGTACTTGACCGTCACCTTTTTCCAGTCCTCGATATTTCCTTCCCGATACCATCCGTACATATAGCCACGTTCATGAACGCCAAAATCTTTCGGCACATAAAAAGGCCGGATTAAAAGCACAATAACGACAAGGCCAACAACAACAAACAGCGGTCTCAGAACGTGGTTTTTCATGTAATGCACCTCATTATGATGTTACCCCCGTATTATACTATCAGGCAGACCGATTTATAATAGTATTTTTCGGCCCGCCTGATGTTTCCATGCTGCAGTTACTTAAGAAACAGCTTCGGGTCCTTATACTCGTGACATGTCACGCATTCCTTTTTGGCCTGATCAGGGGTTATTTTCCACAGATGGGGCTTATGGCAGTTCTTGCACGTAAGGTTCATCTGCAGGTGAATATCATGCTTGCCGGTGTGTGGCACGTTCTGATGACATTTCACAGTACAATTTGCCCAGTCAGGCCTTGCCCGCAGATGCGGGTTATGACAGGTATTGCAATCGAACTTCATTGCCGCGTTCTCCGGGATGTTTATCTTGATGGCCTTGCTGATCGTTTCCTCAGAGGGCCTGAAATGCGTAACATCAAGAGTCCTGTCAGCGATCAGCTGTTTTCTGACGCTTGACTCTCCATGGCAGAAGAGGCATTTCAACCTCCCGGGTTTCAGGTCCCTGGTACGGTCTGTATGACAGTTAAGACAGGGGAAATCCCCCATCGGCACCTTTGCATGCGGCTTGTCAGTCGTGCCGTGGGGCCGAAATTCCTTGTCCTTATGGCAGGTGAGACAGTACCGCTCCTCCATGGTGAACTTGTGCGTCCGGTAGCCATGGCATTTGGTGCACTCGATCTTCTCGTTGAAGACATGCTTCGCATGGTACCGTGACTTGCTGATGTCAGGTGCATTCGGGAACTTCTCAACCCGTTCCCAGTGGCACCTGAGACAGAGCGTCCTGGGAACAATGATCTCGCCGTGTCGCGGTGCAACGGCCCGCTGACCGAGGAACGCAAAGCGGTACATCTGGACAACCTGGTCCTTTTTCGACGAATGGTGGCACTCATGACAGTTTATCCCCGCGTGCTCGCTCCGCGCCCATTGCTTGTTGGCATCGTCATGCACATGGCAGGCGAAACAGGCATTCGGATCGTTTTCGAAGTAATCGTTGATCTTGTATGCGACAAAGCCCATGATGAGAACAAACATCAGCGCTCCGATCGCGAGAATGATCTTTGCCTTGATCGAAAGCCTTTCAGCAAACCAGGCAAGAAATTTGTTGAACAGCGTTACGGGATTCAAAGTCATTTCATGCTCCTATTTCAAGAATTTTTTCGGTTCTTTGTACTCATGGCATGTTATACATTCTTTTTTTGCCTGTTCAGCGGAGACCTTCCAGTAATGAGGTTTGTGGCAGCTTTTGCACGTCAGGTCCAACTGCAGGTGAAGTTCGTGTTTCCCGATATCCCGGACCGTGCTGTGGCATTTGGTTACGCACGTATTCCAGTCTGGTCTGGCCTTGATATGCGGATTATGACATTCATAGCAATTGAACTGCATAGCAGCGCCAGCAGGCCCGGTGATTTTTATCGCCTTTCGTATGGTCTCCGGCTTCGGCTGAAAATGCTTGACGTCGATGGTGCCGTCGGAGATCAGTTCTTTTCTCACCGATTCATCCCCGTGGCAGAAAAGGCATTTCTTTCTGCCGGGCAGCAGGTTTTCCGTCCGGTCCGTATGACAGTTGAAGCAGGGGAGTGTCCCCATAGGCAGACAAGCTTCCGTGCCCTTCTTCGTGACGGCCTGAGTTGTTTCCTCATGCGGCCTGAGTTCCTTGTCTTCATGGCAGGTGAGACAGTACCGCTCCTCCATGGTGAACTTGTGCGTCCGGTAGCCATGGCATTTGGTGCACTCGATCTTCTCGTTGAAGACATGCTTCGCATGGTACCGCGATCTGCCGATGTCAGGGGCATTCGGGAACTTGTCGTCCCGTTCCCAGTGGCACCTGAGACAGAGCGTCCTGGGAACAATGATCTCGCCGTGTCTCGGTGCAACGGCCCGCTGACCGAGGAACGCAAAGCGGTACATCTGGACAACCTGGTCCTTCTTCGACGAGTGGTGGCACTCATGACAGTTTATCCCTGCGTGCTCACTCCGCGCCCATTGCTTGTTCGCATCGTCATGCACATGGCAGGCGAAACAGGCATTCGGATCGTTTTCGAAGTAATTGTTGATCTTGTATGCGACAAAGATCATGGCAAGGGAGAACACGAGAAGCCCGGAGATAATTATCGCACGGCTTTTTGATGATATGTCCTGGCTGAACCACGTAATAATCCTTTTCAAGCCAGCAAATGGACTCAACATCTAACAAGAACCTCCCCAACAGCTAAGTAACTATATTTTTTTTATGCTTTCGTAGGCTGCTTTTACCGTTGCGTCGATGTCACGCGCGGCATGGGCGAGAGACATGAACCCAGCCTCATATTGTGAAGGAGCCAGGTTAACTCCCTGTTCAAGCATCCCGGAAAAGAACCGAGAAAACTTCCCGGAATCAGCTTTTTTCGCCGTGGTATAATCCATGACATCAACATCGCTGAAGTAGGTGCAGAACATGCTGCCTGCCCGGTAGAAACGGGTCTTGACCCCGGCTTTTCTGGCTGCATCCTTAAGACCTTCCTCAAGCATCGCCGATTTCTGTTCGATTGCCACGTAGACGCCGGGCCGCGACAGCTCTTTTATGGTCTCAATCCCCGCGGTCATGGCAAGAGGGTTACCAGAGAGTGTGCCTGCCTGATACACGGGCCCTTCCGGGGAAACCATGGACATGATCTCCTTTTTCCCTCCGTATGCACCTACGGGAAGTCCGCCGCCGATCACCTTGCCGAGGCAGGTCATGTCCGGCTTGATGCCATAATATGCCTGTGCGCCGCCGAAGGAAACGCGAAACCCTGTCATCACTTCGTCGAAAATGAGCACGATCCCGAACTTTCTCGTGAGCTTTCTGAGCGTTTCGAGAAATCCAGGGTTCGGAAGCACGCAGCCGATATTGCCGACGACCGGCTCTGTGATCACGCATGCGATCTTTTTCCATTCCTTTTCCAATACCCGTTTGAGCGCAGGAATGTCATTGAAGGGAAGGGTGATGGTGTTCTGTGCGCATGATCTTGGTACTCCCGGGCTGTCAGGAACGCCGAAGGTAGTGGCCCCGGAACCGGCCTTGACCAGCAGACCGTCGGCATGACCGTGATAGCAGCCTTCAAATTTGACGATTTTGTCCCTTCCGGTGAATCCTCGCGCCACCCTGATGGCAGACATCGTGGCCTCAGTCCCGGAGTTGACCATGCGGACCTTATCCATGGAAGGGTAGGCCTTGATCACCAGTTCTGCGAGTTCGACCTCAAGTGCAGTCGGCGCGCCAAAGCTGGTGCCTTTTTCCGCTGCTTTCTTGAGCGCGGCCACGACACGCGGATGAGCATGCCCCAGTATCATGGGTCCCCACGAGAGCACGTAATCGATATAGGAGTTTCCGTCAGCATCGAAAATGCGCGAGCCCTTCGCTTTTTCTATAAAAAGAGGGTTGCCCCCGACTGCCCGGAAAGCCCTCACCGGACTGTTCACGCCGCCGGGAATCATCTTCATTGCCCGTGAAAAAAGCTTCTTTGAAAGGGAATGTTTTTTCATAACTTAGTAATCTATCATAAAAAAACTTTTTGTGTCAAAAGCATCGCATATTTATTTCCAGATGTGCTATAACATCCTACTACACAGATACCGGAGGTCATTATTTATGAAAAAAGTAGCTGCCGTATGCATTCTCGCAGTAGCGCTGGTCTCATGTTCCAAAAAGGAGGCGGACCAGAAAGGCCCATATCTCGCGAAGATCGACAAGACGACGATAACGCAGGCGGATTTTGACCGTGAGTTCAAGGCGTTGCCTGATTATGCCCAGCAGATATTTACTGACGCGGCGGGCAGGGAGAGGTTCCTGAATGAGATCGTCAATAAGGAACTCCTGTACAAAGAGGCGATGAAGAAAGGCTTTGATAAGAGCTCCGAATTCAACAAAAAAATGGAAGATTTCAAAAAACTTACCCTTGTCTCTGAGGTTTTTGAAAAGGAGATCATGGCAAAATCAAAGGTGTCTGATCAGGATATCAGAGACTATTACGATAAGAACAAGGATTCCTTTGTTATGGCAACGGAGATCAAGGCCAGCCACATCCTGGTAAAGACAGAAGAGGAGGCTCAGAAAGTACTTGCACGGCTGAAGAAAGGCGAGAAGTTTGAAGCCATTGCCAGGGCGGTCTCGCTCGATACGGCTTCAGCCAAGAACGGCGGTGATGTCGGCTTTTTCAAGAAGGGTCAGATGGTGCCGGAGTTCGAACGGGCTGCTGCAAGCCTTAAAGTGGGTGATATCAGCATACCGGTGAAGACCCAGTTCGGGTATCACATCATCAAGGTTACGGACAAAAAGACCGGTGCACCCGTTGAGTTCGAGAAGGTGCGAGACCTGATCTCCCAGAAGCTCTCGGGGGAAAAACAGAAAGAGGCCTTTGAAGCGTATATCGCTGAACTGAAAAAGACCTATAAGGTTGAACTCAACAAAGATGCACTTATAAAGCTTGACCAGGCTCCTGCAAAGACCGATGCTCCTGAGGGCTCTGTCAAGCCTGAAGACAAGAAGGAAGAGCCGAAAAAGGAAGAGCATAAGAAGTAGCAACAGGCTTCACAATCAGGGAGCCGGAAGAATTACTTCTTCCGGCTTTTTTTCGTTGTTCGACCCCTGTCCGTAGGCTATTCGCTGCTTCCTGCTGCCATCATGAATTCGATCCATATCGGCAAGGCTGCCGCAGCACCGGTCTCCTTGTTACCGATGGGGGTATGGTCATCCCTCCCAACCCAGACCCCGACAACAAGGCTGTCATCGAAGCCCATGAACCAGGCATCGGTGTAGTCATTCGTTGTGCCGGTCTTGCCGTATGCGGGTCTTTTCAACTCCTTAGCCCGAACTGCGGTCCCTTCTTTCACAACAGCGCCTAGCATTTTTTTCAGTTCATTGACGATCCTGTCATCAAGAATGTGAGTCTGTTTGGGCAAATTTTCTTCCACGATGATCCTATCCCTGTTCTCCATCCGCTCGTAGGGTATGAATTCCATCTTCTTGCCTGTTGCAAAGACTGCATAGGCCTGGGTCATTTCAAGGAGCGTAACGTCCGAGGCGCCGAGAGCAAGCGGCATATATGGCTGGAGTTCGCTCCTGATGCCCAGTTCCTGAGCTGTCAGGACGACATTCTTGATGCCGACATGGCTTGCAAGTCTGACCGTGGCAGCGTTGAGCGAGCGGGCCAAAGCGGTTTGCAGGGTTACCCTGCCGTAATATTTCCCGTCATAATTTTTTGGAGACCATATCTGCCCTGGTCTGCCCTTGAAGGATATCGGCGAGTCGGTGATCATTTCCTCAGGGGTCATGCCTTCTCTGAGTGCCGTTACATACACAAAAGGTTTGAACACGGAGCCCGGCTGACGCAGGGCTTGCGTCGCCCTGTTGAACTGGTTTTTCCAGAAATCAAGCCCGCCTACCATGGCTTTGATATGTCCGGTTCTCGGATCCATGGCAATAAGCGATGCCTGTATGCCGGGTTTGCGCCGTTTCTCTATTGTACGGATTCCGTTTGTAAGCGCTTTTTCTGCGGCCTTCTGCAGTTTCAGGTCAACAGTGGCATATATCTTGTACCCAGCAGTATAGAGTTCATTGCCGTATTTCTGCTCAAGCTGCTGCCTGAGGAGCTCCACAAAATAGGGAGCTTCATACGTCCGGTGACGGGGTGTTGAAGGAACTGGTTCCTTCATGGCTTGGCTATACTGCTCTTCAGAGATGAATTTCTGGGCAAGCATCTGCTGAAGTACAAGAGATCTTCTTTCTTGAGCCTTGTTAAAGTTCCTGAACGGCGAATAATGCGATGGCGCCTTCGGCAGGGATGCCAGCATAGCGGCCTCGCCTATGCTCAGATCCCATGTCGTCTTGCCGAAATAGGTCAGGCTTGCAGCCTCTATGCCGTATGCACGGGAGCCGAAATATGCCTGGTTCAGATAAAGGCCGAGGATTTCGTCTTTGGTGTAATGCTTTTCGATCTTAACCGACAGAGCTGCCTCACGGATTTTGCGCCTGATTGACTTTTCCGGCTTCAGGAACAGCATCTTGGCGAGCTGCTGGGTGATGGTGCTTCCTCCCTGCTTGAGGCCTCCGGCCTTGATATCGTGAACAAGAGCGCGGAAAATGCCGATGAAGTCAACACCGGGATGACTGTAGAAGCGGGCGTCTTCAATGGCGATGATTGCCTGCTTCACGTGGCGCGGGATCGCATAGTGCGGAACGAATGTCCTGCGCTCATAGTAGAACTCTGCAAGCAACTGTTTGTCGCTGGAATAGACCTTGGACGATTCCATGGGGGTATATTCCTCAATGGCATTGAGCCTGGGAAGATCAGAGAGTGTCCAGAAAAGAAATCCTCCTGCAATGCCTGCCAGTGCTCCGACGAAGATAAATCCTATGATGAATTTTCGCGCTGCAGATAATTTCTCGGCTTGTTCAATTTCATGTTCGAGCTTTGCCATACTGCAGTATTATACCGTAGAGAGGCCGGTATTCCCCTCACTTCCCGGTAGACAAGATGTATAAAAGGTTAGCACCCGCGTTCTTTTCCAGAGCGGTCTGGGTGAAAGCGAGTGTCTGCAAGGTAAATTGACTCATTATTATGAAATATGCTATTATTCGCGCAAAGTGTCAGAGTTTTTGAACTGGTAAGGCCACAAAGACTTTTAGCTTTGTGGCCTTTTTATTTCTGTAACAGTGTCTGCATGCTTTAGTTTGCAAGTTAAGGAGGTAACGGAAATGGCTCATGGAACAGTGAAGTGGTTCAACGAATCCAAAGGGTTCGGGTTTATCACCAGCGATGAAGGCGGCGATGTTTTTGTCCACTATTCGTCCATCCAGGGCAATGGATTTAAATCCCTTGCCGAGGGTGACGCAGTCAGCTTTGATACGGAGAAGGGTCCGAAAGGCCCCAAGGCAACCAATGTCGTTAAGCTGTAATTGATCCGCAAAGGTCCCCCTTGCGGTTGCAAGTGGGACCTTTGTTATTTGAGGTGACGATGGCAAACAGAAATAATTACGCCGCAAAGATGGAGTTGAAAAAGCAGAACAAGTGTGCTGCTGGCCTTATCTCGGAACGGTTTCCTGAAGTGACCGATATCGCAATTCATATGTCGTATTATCAAAACGGATCAAATCCTCTACTCATGGTGCGTAAGGTCAACATCTTTCCCTCCTCATATGCATACTTTAAGATGGACTGCATGATAAAGGGGTGTGAGGGCGGCGGGTTTGATCTGACCCCGGTGGTGAAAGGCATGATCAAGGAGAGGAAAAAGGAGAAAAAGGGCGCTCTCGATTGCCGCGGTAAACTTGAGGACCTTGCTGGAGACCATGCGCGTGTTGAGTATGAGATCGTAATCCGCTACGGCAAATCATCGCGGTAAACTGCACCTAACAAGCGTCTTCGATATCCTTGATCTTCTGCAGTCTCTTCCTGTGACGTTCTGCCTTGGAGAATCGAGCTTTAATAAATGCGGTAACGACCTCCTCAGCAAGACGAGGACCGATGATGCGCGCGCCGAGACAGAGAACATTCATGGAATCGTCTTCGACCCCCTGATGCGCGGAAAAGGTATCATGGCTGACTGAGGCGCGAATGCCGGGAAACTTGTTTGCCGCTACGCAGGCCCCGACGCCGCTTCCGCAGACGAGTATGCCACGGACCGCCTTCTTCTGCATGATCTTCTCTGCAACCGCCAGCGCAAAATCCGGGTAGTCGGAAGGCCGATCATTGAAGGCGCCGACATCGAGGACCGTATGCCCTTGTCTTTTCAGGAGTGATTTCAGCTCTTCCTTGAGATGAAATCCGCCGTGATCTGCCCCTATTGCAATGTTCACACACCTATTATGAGGGTAAAAGAGACGAAGGTTCAAGGGCCGGGCGGAGGAACAGCGAATTCATCTGCACGTGTACCCGGAACCTAGCCCTATTTTTTTAACAGCTTCTTTGTCTGTGCGATAATATGGTCTTTGGTAAAGCCAAACTTCTCGAAGAGTACTTTTGCCGGGGCTGATGCGCCGAACCGGTCAATGCCGACCACCTCACCCTTGAGTCCGACGTACCTATACCAGCTCTGAGATGAGGCGGCCTCCACCGCAAGCCTTTTTTCGACCTTTGACGGGAGAACGCGGTTTTTGTAAGCAGCCGGCTGCTGCTCAAAAAGTTCAAATGAGAACATGTTTACAACCCTGATCTTCACGCCGGTTTTTTGGAGTTCTTCTGCGGCGGCGAGAGTAATTTGTATTTCCGCACCTGATGCAAGCAGGATGATATCGGGAGTCCCTTTACTGTCAAGAAGGACATAGCCGCCTTTTTCTGCACCGCTCGCCTCACTGTACTTGTTCCTATCCAGCACAGGAAGGTTCTGGCGGGAAAGGACCAGCGCATGAGGTCTTTTCGGGTCCGTGAGCGCTATCTTCCACGCTATTGCAGTCTCATTGGCATCAGCCGGCCTGATAACATAAAGATGCGGCATTGCCCTGAGGCTCGAGAGATGCCCGATCGGCTGGTGTGTCGGCCCGTCTTCCCCAAGCCCGATGGAGTCGTGGGTAAATACGTAGATCACATGGGTTTCCATAAGCGCGGCGAGTCTGATAGCAGGCCTCATATAATCAGAAAAGACAAGGAACGTTCCGCCATACGGAATGAGCATCCTGCTCAAGGCCATACCGTTCAGGATGGCTCCCATGGCATGTTCCCTCACACCGAAATGGATGTTCCTTCCCCCTTTGCCCGGGGAGAAATCAGCATATTTCTTGAGATGGGTGTTGTTCGACGGCGCGAGGTCGGCTGAACCGCCGATAAGATGAGGAAACGTGTCGGCAAGCGCGTTGAGCACCTTGCCCGATGCGCTCCTGGTTGCGATAGCCCCGTCTTCGGGCCTGAAGACCGGCAGGAGGTTTTCCCATCCATCCGGGTGTTTTCCGGATACAAGCATATCCCAGGTCTTCGCACGGGAAGGATATTTTTTTGCGAACTTCCGGAACATAACCGCCCATGCGGTCTCGTCTTTTTTCCCCTTCTGGACGGCCTTTCTCATATGGCGGAGTGCCGATACGGGGATATAAAACTTCTTGAGAGGCCATCCGAGGTTCTGCTTCGTAAGCTTCAGTTCTTCCTCCCCGAGCGGTGAACCGTGAGCATCCGCCGTGTCTTGCTTATGGGGGCTGCCGAATCCGATATGGGTACGCGCGAGAATGATTGAAGGTCTGTTCTTCTCTTTCTTGGCTGCCGCTATGGCTTTTTCGATGCCCTTCAGATCATTGCCGTCAACATGCTGCACATGCCAGCCGTATGCGTCAAACCGTTTTGCCACATCCTCGGTAAAGGCGAGATCCGTGGAACCCTCGATGCTAATCTTATTGTCGGAATAGAGATAGACGATCTTTCCGAGTTTCAGATGACCGGCCAGGGAAGCGGCCTCCGATGAGACGCCTTCCATGAGGTCTCCGTCGCTCACAATGCCGTAGATGGTATAGTCAAGGACAGAATACCCCGGTTTATTGAACATGTCAGAAAGGTATTTCTCGGCCATGGCCATGCCGACGCCGGTTGCAAAGCCCTGTCCGAGCGGACCGGTTGTGGTCTCTATGCCGCAGTCAATGCAGATCTCCGGATGTCCGGGGGTCTTGCTCCCCCACTGCCTGAAGTTCCTGATATCATCAAGGGAGATTTGGTGACCCGTTAGATGAAGGAGACTGTAAAGGAGCATGGAACCATGACCGGCGGAGAGAACAAACCTGTCACGGTTCTGCCATTTCGGGTTCCTCGGGTTATGCCGCAGGAATTTTGTCCAGAGCACATAGGCCATGGCAGCATCTCCCATCGGCATGCCCGGATGGCCTGAATTTGCGTGCTGAACAGCATCGGCAGAGAGCATGCGGATTGTGTTGATGCAGAGTTGGTCAAGGTTCATCTTCTTCACAAACGCCTCCATGATGGTTTTGGTTCTGTCGTAACGAGACGGACGTGTTCCCTGCAAGGAGATCACTTCCGGGAACCCCTTGATGGTACACAAATTGTAATCATGAGGTCAATCTGCTGCAGTGCATGAGAGGGAAGTAATGATATAATGAAAAGCAATCCACAAACGCAGAGGAGTTATCCATGAAACAGATGCGCTGGTACCTGTCCCTGACGATAGCGCTGATTGTACTCTCGGCAGTCTTTTATTTGATACAAATCGCGATCTTCCATAAGGAAAGTGATACATTTTTTTATATGCTCCAGGACATCGCCTTTGTGCCTGTCCAGGTCCTGCTCGTCACTTTTTTCCTGAATCAGCTGCTCACGATGCGGGAGCGCAGGGCCAAGTTCAAGAAGCTGAACATGCTGATCGGCACATTCTATATCGAAGTGGGAACCGAGCTCATCAAGCATCTTACAAAATTTAGCTCTGACATTTCATTGGTACAGGACAAGATGCTGGTCATGACCAAATGGTCATATAAGGAGTTCGTCGGCGCTCAGGCAGCGTTGAGAAGTGCGGACCTCAACATTGACAGCAGAAAGGCCGACCTCCGAGAACTGAAGATTTTTCTGACCGCAAAAAGGACTTTTCTCCTGAGCCTGCTCGCGAACCCGAACCTGCTTGAGCATGACGTGTTCACAGATCTTCTCTGGGCGGTCTTCCACCTTGCTGAAGAACTTTCCGTTCGCGACAGCTTAGAGGGGCTGCCCAAGAGTGATTATGACCACCTCTCCGGTGACATCAAACGTGCGTATTCCCGGCTCATTGTCGAATGGCTGTCGTATATGAAACACCTGAAGGAAGACTATCCTTATCTTTTTTCCCTTGCAGTCAGGATGAATCCCATAAATATGCATGCAGATCCTGTCGTACATTGAGCTGTTTCAGGAGGAACCATGTCTGAGGAAAAAGAACCAAGCATTGAATATTGTCTGGGAAAGGAAAGCCGTGAGACATCGAACTATGAAGAGATGCTGAAGCATGCCGGACATAAGATACAGGTTGTCTCGTTTCCACGGGGCGTTCAGGTACTTAAGGTAGCTATGGAATGTGTCACTTGCAACCGGGTGCTGATCGAGTTCGATAATCCGGATTATGCCGAGTAGGGCGGAGGCTGTTACGTTTTCAGTGCTTCCTTGGTTATGCGTTCGGCTGTTTCGAAAACCGCCTTTTTGCCCTCCTCTGTCCGCGCTTCAATATAGAACCTGACCTTCGGCTCAGTGCCCGAAGGTCTGATCATGAGCCATGAGCCATCGTCGAAGATCAATTTTGTGCCATCCACGGTGATGAGGTCCTTGACGGTTCGCGTCTGCCCGGCTATGGTAAGAGCAGTCCCTTTCGGAAACTTCAGGCTTAACGCGGAAAGCTTATTGACGAGCGGCTCCCCGACCAGTGAGCGGTCGACAGAGATCCCTGAACGGTCAGGATAGTAATGGCCGAACTCGTCCATGATCTCGCTGAGATAGGCGCTGAGATTCTTGCCGGTGACCGCCATCATTTCGACGGCAAGGAGCAGACCGAAGATGGCATCTTTTTCGAGCGTATGGTTATATCCCGATATGCCGTCAGATTCCTCAAATGCCACGACCGCCCGTTCTTCTGAAGA
>Ga0316626_10000503_pt1 | contig 15286 bp, 14 predicted proteins | sample OWC_Aug_T1_C1_D5_FD_207656 | JGI IMG/M metagenome (GOLD analysis project Ga0316626, IMG submission 207656) | Wetland soil microbial communities from Old Woman Creek delta, Ohio, United States - OWC_Aug_T1_C1_D5_A | ecosystem: Environmental > Terrestrial > Soil > Wetlands | place: USA: Ohio...
TGTCCCGGCTAAGAAAATCTCAACAATTCCAATGGGTATTGATGCGGCATTCTTAGAGACCGGAAGGAATAGGGGGGTGGAATCGAAGAACAGGCCTATCACGATTCTCAGCAATCGAAACCTTCTTCCGATCTATAATGTTTCTTTGTTGATTCGGGCCATTCCAATTATCCTCAAAGACGAGCCAGAAACAAAGTTTCGGATCGCAGGGGATGGAAGCGAAAGAAAAGCTCTGGAAAGAGAAGTAGAAAATTTGAATATCGATTCATCTGTAGAATTCTTGGGGCGGGTGCCCCATAAGGAGATGCCAAATCTTCTATCTCAGGCAGATATTTATGTGTCGACCTCGCTGAACGATGGGACATCAGTTTCATTGCTTGAGGCAATGGGATCAGGAGTTTTTCCGGTGGTGACAGATATTCCAGCCAACAGGGAGTGGATTACTAACGGAGAAAACGGGTTTCTTGTTCCCGCAGACGAAGCAGAATCCTTAGCAAGTAAGATCATCGATGCTATTCGTAACCGGGAATTGGCAGAGAAAAGCCGCGAAGAAAACCGCCTAATTGTCCAGCAAAAGGCTCTCTGGGCCGAGTATATCAAAAAAATTGAGTATATCTATGCAAATATCCTGAATTCCTAAAGTTGGAAGTGGTACAGAAATTGCTTATTTCTTTTTGATAATTAACAATTCAAACCTCGTGAGGGAAGAATGTCTATGATTTTTTTTAATAACTTCAGATGCTTAGGATGTAAAATATTTTTTTCATTTTTGTGTTCAAGTGATGAACAGGTTACGAAAATAGCTCTTAGATTTACAAAAGTTGCCACGTATTGAGATGAAAGACGAAGGAAATAATATCTATAAGCCATCAGATAAGATGCGGGACCTTCGGCTTCTCGAGGAGTTGGAAAGAAACCCCATTGTTTCGCAACGTGAGTTGAGCCACAAATTTGGCATCGCGTTGGGGCTAACGAATGCCTGCCTTAAAAGGATGGCTCGTAAAGGGTTGATTCGAATTCGAGGTCTGAACCATCGGAAAATCGGATACTATTTAACGCCTAAAGGTTTTGCAGAGAAGGCGAAACTTAGTTTTCATCTCATTTCTTATATCGTTCAACATTATTCGGAATTGAAGAAAATCATCAGTCAAAGGCTACTCGAGATGCAAGCTGAGGGATTACAGCGGATTGTTTTTTATGGAGTAAGCGATGAGATGGAAGTTGCCTACATTACCCTTCAAGGAGTGAATCTGAAATTAGCTGGAATTGTTGAAGATGATGAGAAAATGACACCTCGAATTGTCTTTGGCTATGAAATAGAACCTGTAAGCCGTGTTCAGGAACTCAAACCCGATGGCATATTGATCACTTCTTTAACGGAGAACGAACAGAAAAGAGAGAGACTCAGAGGTATCTTCAAACAAAATTTGATTTGTATAAAAGATATTTGCGTTCCATAAGGAAGCCAGGAAATGACGAATGGAAAGTTTTGGTTATAGAGATTATCCTTCACGATGGATGTCTTAGAGCCCAGTAGATTTTGGACACGAGACACGGACACGGTCACGTTATTTTGTGGATTAATGAAATGAAGGTCCTAACAGCCATGTATACGATTAGAAGAGGGGGCGCTTACGACAGGTTCATTATGATGCTTGAGGCCTTTCTGGATAGAAATTGTGAAACGTATTGTCTCTCGCTTACGCCTATCCCGATCACCGATTCTCATTTTCATAATCATGTCATGTATCTTCCATTTAAATCCGCACGTGGAGTAACTGCTAAATTGGCGGTAGTATTTGTATTCCCTCTATGGTCTTTCTGGGTCGCCTGGAGAGAGAAGATTGATCTTATTATAGCCTTCGGATCTCTCTATGCCTTTCTGCAAGGTTTTTCTAAGTGGATATTGAAAAAACCAATGGTGACATTGATCAGGGGAAGCTCCTATTTTGGCTTGACAATTCAAAATTCACCCCGATACTTTCTTCATCTCAATAAGATAGTTGACTATCTGGGGCTCCTATTTTCTGACCGGATCATCACCAATAATGCAGCTGCGCGGGGTGAAATTTTAAGGAGTTTAGGGAAGAGAAAGAAAATCGATGTTCAGGTTCTCTATAACAATATCCCTTGGATCAATATTCCTAAGGTGGAAGATATTTTTCAGACGAGAGATAAATATGGGATCCCTGACGTTGGAAAGGTTTTGGTGACAGCTGGGGTCTTAAACCGGGGCAAGAATATTGAACTGCTTATAAAATGCCTACCTAAAATCGAAGAAAAAAACGTTTATGTTGTGATTATCGGGGACGGCTCAACTCAAGCTGATCTCTATTACAGAAGATCATTACAGGGATTGGCCAAGAAATTGGAGGTTGACGAAAGAGTTATTTTTACAGGTTGGCTTGGAAAGGAAGAACTGTGGAAGATTTATCTTGCGTCTGATCTTTTTGTATTGCCTTCATTGCGTGAAGGGATGCCAAATGCCATGTTAGAAGCTTTGGGAGTTGGTTTACCTTGCATGGGAAGCAATATTGCTGGAATCAAAGATATTCTTCAACATGAAGAATTAATGTTTGTTCCGCAGGATGAAAAGGCTCTTACCAATAAAATCCAACAATGTTTCGCTGAAAAGCAATTTTTCGATAAAGTGAAGAGATTATGCCAGCAAAGAAAGGACGTCTTTGTCTTCGACTGGAAAGAGAGGGTTTTTGAGATGATCACGGAAACCTCCACCGGTCTTATTAAGTAGCGATGGTTGATTAGTAGTTTTGACAAGCGGAGAGGTGACAAGAGGTGATCGAAGCATCGCATATGCATATTGACTTCCGGAGTATCTGGCAACGACAATCAGTAAATCGCCGAATCCTTGCTGCTTTAATGACCGTGGGTGGGTTCACCCTTGTGGTTAACCTTGCAGCCACCGTCAAGGAATTAGTGGTTGCTCGCCAATTCGGCACTGCTGATACGATGGACACTCCCCTTAACGGGCGAAGGTTGGAGTGGAGAGATACCCAATTTAAGAGGTCTCGTTGCTTTGAAAAGGGAAACCTGCGAAATCCCTTAATACGAAAACTAAAGCATTTGATTTTCGATCCGTTAGATGTTGTTGACCAGCCTTTGCTGCCGATCTATGAGAGATATCAGATGATTTCGAAAACTTACGGAATTGCAAGTTATGTTGCGAAGAGAGGTTAACCTCGCATAAGGTATTGAAATCATACTTGGACAATGCATGGGAAAACATTTTTTTACCAGACGCGATCAATCCATATCTAGTAGGTCCAAATCATAATTTGGATCGCAAGCTTCATGACTTTTTTCGAGGAGTGTTTGCAGGTAACGAAACCGAGAATAATAAGCTCTTAGAAATTGGTTGTAAAAGGTCGGTATGACTGTCCTATTTCGTGAGGGAATTTGGTTTTAAGTTTTGTGGCATTGATTACTCTGAAACAGGCTGTCAACAGGCACTGCAATTATTGGCGAATGAATGGGCGAAAGGTAAAATTGTATGTGCGGAGTTTTTCTCATCCCCTGAGACCATGACGGGCGAATTCGACGTCGTGATTTCAATTGGTGTCCGTGAACATTTTGAAGACATCGAAGATAGGATTAATTCAAAAAGTGATCAATCGAAATGTATTTGATATTCATGTTCCATTAACTCCCGAGAACGTTATGGAAGTTAATCCAAGGAATGCGCTAGAGCCGGGCTCATGTAATGACTTTCTTTTTATAAATTTTCGTATTTTGAATTTTGAAACTTTAAAAGGCAGTTTCATATATCCATGGATTCTTCAATCATTCTGCTGGATGAATAGGGCAATCTGGTTTTTCAAAAACTTACTTAGGATTAACCCACATCGTTGGAGTTCACCCTATATTAACTATGTTGCAAATTAAGCCCTAAAGATTAAAATGACCACAATTATCTTTGCGATAATCAAAAAAGGAAAATGATACATAAAATAAAAAATTCAATAGAGGAAATTGTGTGGCGAACTGTTTTCTTATATAAAAACTGGAAAAAGGGGACTTTTATTCATGCTTCGTTCAGGGGAAATTCAAAAATGCTTTTCGATGAGAATATTTTCAATGTGGGAGAAAATGTTTTTATCGGCAAGGGAGCATGGCTCAGCTTAGGGGCCGGCGCAAAATTAAGAATAGGAGATAATACTCACATCAATGACGGGTTTGTAGTTGCATGTAATCTTTCCGTAGAAATAGGCAAAAGTGTTTTGATAGCCGACCGGGTTTTTATAGGAGATTCTAATCATGGGTACGAAGAAATAGACAAGCCTATTATGGAACAAGAAATGTCTAAGGCTGAGGCAGTAAGAATCGAGGATGATGCCTGGATAGGCATAAATGTATGCATATTGGAGGGAGTCACTATAGGTAGACATTCTGTCATAGGAGCAGGAGCAGTTGTTATAGAAAGCGTACCGCCCTACTCAGTTGCCACAGGAAATCCTGCAAGGGTAGTTAAGCAATATAATTTCCGAACAAGCGTTTGGGAAAATAAAAGCATATTATAAACCTTAGTTCATTGGTAAAGAATTTCTCTAATCACATTCCAAATTGCCTGAATAGTATTATAAGACTGAAAAAGGGTGACAGGTGCTTTACGTATGCAAATTGACTTCCGGAATGTCTGGCGACAAGAATCGGTAAATCGCCGCATCTTCGGTGTTTTGATTACGGTTGGTGGGTTCACTCTTGTGGTTAACCTTGCGGCTACGTTTAAGGAGTTAGTGGTTGCTCGCCAATTTGGAACTGCTGACAGTATGGACGCTCTCCTGATTGGATTCCTACTTCCCTCCTTTGCTGTCAATGTATTGGCAGGGTCCTGCAACACGGCTCTTATCCCGACTTTCATCCAGGTTCGTGAGAGGAAAGGAAAGGAAGCAGCGCAACACCTTTTATCCGGAGTCATCATCTGGAACACTGTTGTACTCGCCATTGTCTCGGCTCTGCTGGGTCTAACGGCCTCTTTTATCCTTCCTATTCTCGGCTCTTCTTTTAGCACCACTAAGCTGGCTCTAACACGCTCGCTGTTTTTCATTTTTCTACCCGTTTTGGTAATCAGCGGGTTAAAAACTACTTGGGCCGCCGTTCTTAACGCATGTGATCAGTTTGCATTGGTAGCGTTGTCACCGGGAATGATACCATTAGCAACGATAGCCGCGCTTTTTTTGATGGGAGAGAGATGGGGAATTTATTCCCTTGCTGCGGGTACACTCAGTGGATATATAATTGAGGCAGGAGTTTTGGCATGGGGATTGAAGCGTAACGGTTTTTGTCTTACGCCACATTGGCATGGCTTAGATCACACGGTCAGAAAAGTGATAAATCAATACATCCCCGTTGTTACAGGTGCAGTCTTGATGTGTGGTACAATTCTGGTAGACCAATCGATGGCTGCCATGCTTGGACGCGGAAGTGTGTCGACCTTGAACTACGGCGGCAAGGTCGTAACGTTGATTATCGGAATAGGTTCTATCAGCCTAGGCACAGCAGTTTTCCCACATTTTTCACGAATGGTTGCCGTTTACGATTGGGCTGGTATTCGGCATACTCTCAAAACATATACCTACTTGATTTTGCTTGTCACGATCCCCCTAACTCTTATTCTCGCATATTTCTCGGAGCCCATCGTGCGTTTGTTTTTTGAAAGAGGTGCCTTTACTTCAGTGGATACATGGAGAGTTAGTCAGGTGCAGGTTTACTTTTTATTTCAAGTACCATTTTATTTCCTTGGCATATTGATAGTCCGGCTCATTTCCTCGCTAAACATGAACCGTATATTTATGCAAGCTGCAAGCATCAATCTGCTTTGCAAGATTGTTTTCAATTATCTCCTTATGGAGCGGCTGGGGGCTGGCGGTATTGCGTTATCTACAACACTTATGTACATGGTGTCGGTTATTTATTGCTCCATTATGTTTTATAGAAAAAGTCGGACTTTGGAATAAAATATGAAAACGGTAAGAGTGCAAATGTTGAGGGGTTTTTGATACTGTTCTACAAGAGATTTCACCTTATTTCTAGATCATATGGATTGCACCCTATGTTGCGAGGAGACGCAAATTTTGGATAAGGCAGGGAAGCAATACTGGAATAAAGCTTGGAGAACTTATGGTATACCTGAAGAAGCAAATCCGCGACAAGTAGGATTGCCTAACTATGTCAACCGTTGTTTCCACGAATATTTTTATCAAATATTTTCCAATTTGAACACTCAAGGGAAAAATATTTTAGAAATAGGCTGTGCGAGGTCTATGTGGTTACCTTATTTTTCAAAAGAATTTGGCTTCAATGTAACTGGGATTGATTATTCTGAAATAGGGTGTCAGCAGGCAATTCAAATATTATCAAACGAAGGGGTTAAAGGAGAAATTATATGTGCGGATTTCTTTTCACCACCTCGATCTGTGTTAAGTGCTTTTGACGTAGTTGTTTCTTTTGGCGTACTTGAACACTTCAAAGATACTGCTGCTTGTATTGCTGCCTTTTTGAAATTCCTAAAGCCTAGCGGCCTTCTCATAACAAACATCCCGAACCTATGTGGCATGAACGGACTACTTCAAAAACTGATTAACCGACGGGTTTTTGACATTCACGTTCCTCTTGATAGACAAAACCTCGTTCGGGTTCACCAAATGAATGGGCTTCGAGTAGTCTCTTGTAATTACTTTCTTTTTATGAACCTAGGGGTCTTGAACTTTGAAAATTTGCAGGGCGGGCCGCTTTACAGAGTGGCTGTGCGTTTCCGATCATTGATCAACGTCATAGCATGGGTTCTTGAGGACGCGATCCCTGTGTTACTCCCGAACCGCTGGAGTTCCCCATACATTAACTGTGTTGCAATCAAGCCATAGCACTGATTCTAGGGTTTCTTGCAGTTTTATCAGTGGGAGGGCGATGGATGGAAGTGACAAATGATTTTGGAGGGAAGGACTTGGGCAAACTGACAGGAAAATTGATACGCGGAAGTAAACGGTTTGAATTTGGCAAGAACTGGAAGCGGTTTCTTAGGATATTGGATGAGGATCGAATTTTAGAAGGTGAGAAATCCCTCAAAAACATGTTGGGGATGGAAGATCTAAATGGAAAGAGCTTTCTCGACATTGGTTCAGGAAGCGGTCTATTTTCGCTTGCCGCCAGAAGGTTAGGAGCACGAGTCCATTCTTTTGATTACGATTCGATATGCGTTGCATGCACGGAAGAGGTGAAGCGGCGCTATTTTCCTGACGATGAAAACTGGAAGATTCAGGAAGGGAGTGTTTTAGACACGACTTATCTAAATAAGTTAGGAAAATACGACATTGTTTATTCGTGGGGTGTTCTACATCACACAGGGAATATGTGGATGGCTTTGGAGAACGTTGCTCCCCTGGTGAATGAGAAAGGGACACTATTTATTTCTATCTACAATGATCAGGGGGGTGCTAGCCTGCGTTGGCGCGCTTTAAAGAAATTCTATAATCGCTCTTCAAAACCAGTAAAACTAATAATCATTCTTGGAATTGGTGTAATGTCCCAGACCTATGCAGCTCTGTTTCGCCTGTACCGGGGGCAAAACCCTCTCCCCTTCAAAGCGTGGGCCGACAAGAAAAAGAACAGAGGTATGTGTGTTTGGCACGACCTGGTTGATTGGGTGGGTGGCTATCCTTTTGAAGTGGCAAAACCTGAAGAAGTATTTGATTTTTACAAGAAACGAGGATTCGAGCTCGGTAGGTTGAAAACATGCGGAGGCGGTCTCGGTTGCAATGAATTCGTATTCATAAAGAAGTGAGGGCAAGGGGATGGAGATCCATTATGATCTTCAGGTAGTCGAGGGATTTCTCAGCGATCAGCGTAAATTAACGCTTCAGGACTTCCTCCCCGTTTTCGAGAGTACCCTCAAACGGATTCGGAAGTTTAAAGAGATCAATTTAGGTGCGAAAGTACTGGAGGTGGGAACAGGGTCCGGGTGGTTTCCCATCTTGTGCAAAAAGAATGGGATTGCCTGTGAAGGTATAGAGATCTGTCCCCAGTTAGTGGACTATGCTTATGAATTCGGCCGAATGAATGGAGTGAAACCGGATATTAAACTTGGAAATATTGAAGAGGAGGAAATCGGCCGATCCAAATACGATATCATCGTCGCTCTCTCGACATTTGAGCACGTGGAACATTGGCAAAGAGGGTTGCGTAAAATCTACGAAGCATTAAAACCAGGAGGGTTGTTTTATTTTTACTCGACCAATCGATTCAGTCTCCGCTCCGGTGAATTTAACCTGCCATTCTATGGATGGTTACCTGACAAATGGAGATATCGTATTCGCGTAGCTCGCCGCGGAGAGGAGATCATGAAATTGGGAATTGATTTTAACCAATTCAATCACTTTGTCCTGAAGCGGTTCTTGTCGCGGTTAGGGTTCAAAGAGGTCATCGATCAGTTTTCAATTATCGAACCGGGTGACCTGGTTCACCGGAACTGGTGGAGGATAGCCGTTTTGAAGTTAGTTGGCAAAATGAAGATATTGAGATGGTTGGCGCTAATATTCTCGGATGGCACCCTATTCATGTGCATTAAATAGGCGAAAAGAGGTGTGGGAGGAGCTGATGTCTCTTCCTTTGAGAAATGTTGATCCTGTGATGAAAGTTCTGATGGTCATCTCACAGTTTTCGCCGATGGTCGGCGGAGCCGAAAAACAGGCTCAACTTCTTTCGAGGACCTTGATCGAGAAAGGGATTGATGTTTCTATTGTGACCGGCTGGTGGGTGTGGGGAACGCGCCGTAGAGAAGTGATTGATGGGATCCACGTCTACCGAAATTTTGCTTTCTGGAGAATGTTCGGCATTCCGGGCCTCCGAACCCTGGGAGTACTAGCATATATGGTAAGCCTAGGAATTTTCCTGTACATCAACCGGAATAGCTATGACCTCATTCATGTTCACCAGGCACTCTTTCCAGCGTTCGTTGTGACTCTCGTGGGAAACAGGATCCTGAACAAAGCAGTAGTCGTTAAGGCAGCCAGCACGGGAGTAACGGGCGATATCTATCTGTGGAAGCAATTTCCCATGGGGAGTTTGCAACTACGATATCTTCTGAAGAAAATGAAATGTCTGATTACTGTCTCCAAGGCAGGGGGAGATGAATACCGTGCTGCTGGTTTCCCAGAATCAAATATGAGAAAGATTCCAAATGGCGTCTTAATTCCGGAAAAGGGAAAGGAGAGTTACGCCCAAGGCATGAACGTCGTAACGATATCCAGGCTGAGTAAGGAAAAGGGAATGGACATTCTGCTTAAGGCCTGGACGAGGGTGTCCAAGGAGATTACAGGTGCAAGGTTGTCGATCATCGGTAGTGGACCTCTCGAAGGAGAGCTTAGGGAAATATCTCACTCAATGGGCTTAGACCGGAGTGTTTATTTTATCGGAACCGTCGATGCCGTGGACAAATATTTGGAAAGTTCGGACCTTTTTGTATTGCCTTCGAGAACGGAGGGGCTATCGAATGCCCTGTTGGAGGCGATGAGCTATGGAATCCCTTGCATCGCCACCGATGTGGGAGGGACCCCGGAAATCTTTGGGGTGGAAGACCACGGGATGATTCCATGTGGAACCTATTGGATTGCAGGATATGGAATCATGACACGGCCGGAGGATGCAGAAGGCCTCTCGAACGCTATGCTTTATTTAATGCGGAATGAACGAAGCAGGCAAGAAATTGGAATAAGGGCAAGAGCGCACGTGACAGAGAACTATTCGATCGATGCTATCGGCAGGAGATATGCGGAATTGTATCGCTCCTTGGTAGGAAGGAACAAGGAGATAAGGAATTATTAAAACAATAGCGTTAGAGCCCGTAGGACAGCATGAACATTCTGATGGTGATTTCACAATTCTCTCCAATCGTTGGGGGCGCAGAGCGACAAGCCGAGATCCTGGCCCAAAAGCTGGTCGAAAAAGGAATCCGAGTCACCGTGCTTACGGGCTGGTGGAACCGGAGAAGTTTTAAGAGAGAAGCGATCCATGGCGTACGTATCTTCCGCAACTTTTCGACCTCCGGCTTAATCCCGGCGAAACAGAACCGAGTCCTTCGACTCCTGGGAGTGGTTACCTACATGGCGAGTTTAGGATTCTATCTCCTGTTTCACAGTCGAGAGTTTGATCTGATCCACGTCCACCAAGTGCTCTACCCGGCCTTTATTTCCATTTTGATTGGAAAGGAGGTTTTGAAGAAACCCGTGATTGCAAAAGTGTCATGCTCGGGGCTGACCAGCGATATCATGAATCTAAAGAGGTTTCCGTGGGGTCGTTATCAGTTGGGTTATATTGTGAAGGAACTCGATTCCCTAATATCCGTGAACCAAGAGGGGATGAAGGAGTTCAGTGCCCTTGGCTATCCGAACGATAAAATTCAGAATATTCCAAACGGTGTTGGCATCCCAACACGTCAGAGTTCTAGAAATCCTCTCGGAGTGGTTGTGCTAACAATGGTTCGACTTGAAAGGCAGAAAGGTATCGATGTCCTGTTGGAAGCCTGGTCAACGGCTATCGAGTCCGAGAGGAACCTGAGGCTTTCGATCGTGGGACGAGGGTCCGCCGAAAAGGCGCTGAGGGATCTTGCAGGAGCATTGAGGATCGAGGATTCGGTGACGTTTACAGGGGAGGTCCGGAACGGAGAAGAGTACCGGAGACAGTCTGACATCTTCATTCTTTCCTCCCGGGCTGAAGGAATGTCCAATGCCCTCCTGGAAGCGATGAGTTGTGGGCTGGCGTGTGTTGCAACGAACATCAACGGGAATTTGGAATTGCTTGACGAAGGCATGGATACCCGAATAGCCCAGGGAGAATTTAAATTGACCGCGAGAGGAATCCTCGTCAATCCCGAAGATGCCGAAGGGCTATCGAAGGCAATCGTTTTTTTAGCCCGGGATCGCGAGTTGCGGGAAACCTTAGGCCATAATGCCCGAAGGCATATTGAAGAGAACTATTCAATCGATTTAATCGCAGAAAAATATATTGCCCTCTACCACCATATCCTTGAAGGAAAACGAGCATGTGTGGAATCTGCGGGGTCATAGACCTCCGTAACCAAAATGTTCAACCTCGCCTGCTTCGGCGGATCTGTGACCTTATCGCCCACAGGGGTCCCGATGATGCGGGAATGGTGATGATGCGTGGGCACCAATATGTTGAAATGAAGGCGAGCGCCCAATCACCTCTGGAGGGGGGCTTTGACGTGGGCCTGGGTCACCGTCGCCTTTCGATCATCGATCTTTCCGACATTGCTCACCAGCCCATGTCTAACGAAGACGGGACAGTCTGGATCGTCTTCAACGGAGAAATTTATAACTTTCAGGAAATCAAACCAGAATTGGAGGGAAGGGGGCACCATTTTAGATCGAAATCGGATACCGAGGTGATCCTTCACGGTTATGAAGAATGGGGAAGCAAATGCCTGGAACGATTGAGAGGGATGTTTGCTTTTGCCATCTGGGATTCGAAAGCGCGGCGACTCTTCCTTGCCCGCGATCGTTTGGGGAAAAAACCGCTCGTCTATTCTTTCAAAAAAGGTTTCCTCACATTTGCATCCGAGCTAAAATCCTTTCTCCCTATTGCCGAAATCGAGAAGAGAGTCAGGCCAGCTGCCATTCACGATTATCTCACATATCAATACGTCCCCTCGCCAGACACGATCTTTGAAGGAATACACAAATTACCCCCGGCCCATTATTTGATCATGGACAGCACTGGTGAGGTTAGAATTGAACGATATTGGAAATTGCGGTTTACGTCAAACGGCGGCAACAAGCTTGGGGTAAACGAGGCGAGTCAACTCATACGGGAGAAATTGGAGGAATCGGTCAGGCTCCGATTGATCAGCGATGTTCCCCTAGGAGCGCTTCTGAGCGGAGGAATCGATTCGAGTCTGATCGTAGGACTCATGGCGAAATTGAGTGAGAAGCCGCTCCAGACGTTCTCCATCGGATTTGAAGAAAAGGATTTTGACGAACTTGACTATGCCCGGATCGTGGCAAGACACTTTTCGACGGACCATCATGAGTTTATCGTCAAACCTGACGCAATTGAGATCCTTCCGAAACTCGTTTGGCATTATAATGAACCCTTTGCCGACTCATCGGCCATCCCGACCTATTATGTCGCCAAGATGACGAAGGATTATGTGAAGGTCGTGCTGACAGGAGATGCAGGGGATGAGAATTTTGCCGGCTATCCTCGATATCTCCGGAGCAAATGGGTGGCCAAGTTTTCGAGAATTCCAGAGAAGATGAGGCGGAAGTTCTTGCCTCCTTTCTTGAGATTAGCTGCTCAAATGCGCTGGAGGGAAAAGACGTTCAATCGTCTCGCCGACTTCGTCGCGGCGATCTCCTCCAACCAGGCGAGGAACTATGCGGAGCAGGTCAAGATCTTTAATGGAGGAGAAAAGGAAGATCTCTATTCACCCGACTTCATCGATATTTTGAAGGGGACGGATTCGGTCGATTATCTCCTTCGAAAGTATGAAGAAGCAGAGACAGAGGACTTGATTGATCAACTATTATATCTCGATATCAACACTTATCTTCCTGAAGACCTTCTTGTAAAAATGGATATTGCCACCATGGCAAATTCTTTAGAAGCGCGGGTCCCCTTTCTCGATCATCAGTTCATGGAGTTTGTTGCTGGAATCCCATCCCAACTGAAACTTAAAGGGTCGAGCACGAAATTCATCTTGAAAACAGCCTTTAAGGATTTTCTCCCTGATGCGATTTTCAAAAGGAGGAAAATGGGGTTTGGAGTCCCAGTTTCAAGATGGTTCAGAAACGAATTAAAGGATTATGTCTATGAAATTCTATTGGACCCAAGGACGCTAAATCGGGGATATTTCAGCAGAGATGGCATTGAGCGCCTGCTCAATGATCATATAGCAGCCCGTTACGATCATTCTTCGAAGATCTGGGCTTTGCTCTTTTTAGAAATATGGTTCAGGGTATTTATCGATAGCGAAGGAGATTTTTCTTTACATGGGACTTAGTATGAATAGAGTAGAACAATTCGGCGGCGTTGAACTTGAGGAGGGGAGCAAATCCCTCAAGCTAATCGGGCTCTGTATCCTTATCTCGGTATTTGTTGCAATACTCTACATCAACTCGCTCGGGAACCAATTTACAAATTGGGATGATGGGATGATCTATCAGAATCCCCAAGTCCGACATCTGGACTGGACCGGGATTAAAAGAATATTTACCCTCGAACAAGGGAATACTTACCAACCCATCCGAATGCTCAGTTATGCCATTGATTACAGGATTTGGAAACTTAATCCTATTGGTTACCACATTACAAACATCCTTTTTTACATTCTTACGTGCATCATGGTCTTCTTCACCCTCCGTCTCCTTTCTTCTGAATTGAGAAACGAAGCCTCTCCGGATTCTCATGGGCGGGTTGCTATTTTTGGAACACTTCTTTTTGCCGCCCACCCAGTACACGTCGAAGCTGTCACTTGGCTTGCGGCCAGAAAAGAAGTCCTACAAGGATTCTTCTTCTTCCTTGGATTCTATCTTTACCTCAAAGCCAATAGGGAGGCCGGACGAAGAGCCTTTTACTTTTACCTAAGTTTAGTGGTCCTTTCCATCCTCTTGGCAACTCTTTCAAAACCTTCCGCAGTTATTTTCCCGGGGGTTATTGCTGTCTATGAGATTTCGAAAAGAAAGAAAGAGGTCATACCTTTTTTCAAACGTCACTGGGTCTTCCTTATCTCCCTTCTAATCCTTTCGGCAATCTTCACATTCATTCTTATGAAAGTGATGTTTGAGGCAGGTGGCATAAAACATTATAAGGGGGATAGTTTCGCAAGTAACCTTCTGGTTTGCGTTTATGTATTTCTGCAAAACATTAGGCTTCTTCTCTTCACAATCAATTACTCGGCAGCTTATTCTTTCTTGGTGAATATGCCAGTTTTTTCGCCGGCCAACCTGATCTTATTCTTTATCACATTCTCCCTTTTTGCCCTTAGCATCCTATCTCTTCGGCGGACCAAGATCTTTTTCTTCTCCTTCTTTTTCTTCTTTATTACGGTTCTTCCTTATTTAAATATTATCCCTATTAGTACGCTCAAGGCGGATCGCTATGTATTCATAGCCTCTTTTTCCTACATTTTTCTCCTGGGAGTCGTCTTTGACTATCTCTTTGCCTGTCAGCATAAGAGGTTTTCTCAAGGGTTCTTCAAATTGCTGTCGGTAACGATCTTTTTATTTCTCTTGGCGGGCTATTCCTTCATGACCATTCGCCAAAACACCCTCTGGGAAAACAGCTACACATTATGGGCAGACGCGGTTGAAAAAAACCCTGAGAGCAACACGGCGAACGCATTGATGGGCGTCGTTTACATGGATTTGAGAATGGATCAAGATGCAATAAAATATCTCGAAAAGGCTGTTCAGCTACTTCCATACGATTACCAATCCCGGAATAACCTTGGGATAGTCTATGGCAGATCGAATGAGCCTGAGAAAGCATTGAACGAATTTTCAACCGCGATGCAGTTGATGCCGGATGATGATACAATCAAAATCAATCTGTCTGTTTTTTATCAGAGGCATAGAGAGTATAGAAAAGCCGAAGAGGTTCTACAATATTTGTTGTCCAAATCTCCCCAAAATGCTAATCTCCACTTTCGATTAGGACTTATCTACAGAGATGGGGGTCGCTATGAAGAGGCCGTTTCAAAATTCCTGAGATCCGCAGAACTAGCTCCCCATATCATCAATAATTATGAGGAGCTTGGAAATATATATGCAACCCGGGTTGGCGATTTGGAAAAGGCGAAATATTATTATAAGAAGGGCATTGAGGCGGCACCCAATGCAAATGCCAGAACCGAAGATTTGAGGTGGATGATTCAGGATCTGGAGCGTTAATAAACGAGGTTCATAGTTTATCGTTCATTGTCCATCGTTTGAGGTATGAATGATGTGGTACATTGTTTCAGTTCTATTCGGAGCGATCGTGGGTAGCTTTTTGAATGTTTGTATCCTCAGACTGCCCAAGGAGGAATCCATCGTCTGGCCCGGGTCCCACTGTCCTCAATGTAAAACACCGATTCAGTTCTACGATAATATCCCTTTGATCAGTTACATGTTGTTGAAGGGGAGATGCCGCCAGTGCCATTGTGCTATTTCATTTCAATATCCCTTGATTGAGGGAATCACTGCCCTCACTTCACTCATTCTCTTCATGAAATTCGGACCCTCCCTGAGTTATCTCTTTTATTTTCTTTTCGTTG
>Ga0316626_10000504_pt1 | contig 15279 bp, 14 predicted proteins | sample OWC_Aug_T1_C1_D5_FD_207656 | JGI IMG/M metagenome (GOLD analysis project Ga0316626, IMG submission 207656) | Wetland soil microbial communities from Old Woman Creek delta, Ohio, United States - OWC_Aug_T1_C1_D5_A | ecosystem: Environmental > Terrestrial > Soil > Wetlands | place: USA: Ohio...
CGCTGGAGTCGGACCAGTCCGGGAGACCACCATGAAGGCGAATCTGTATGAGACGTCAGGGCCGCGGCTCTAACCCATACGCATACAGCATGTGTGAAACCACGGGAGGATCCTCCCCCACGTGAAATGAGCGGAGCAGTTTTTCTGTCGCACGGTCGGAGACGGTGAAACGCTCGTGCTGCCTGAGATGTTCGAGCCAGGACTCGACGATGAAGAGCTCGACGTAACGCCCCGCATCCTTGGTGTCGCAGAAGAGCCCCCACTGCATGGCCCCGTTTCGGAGGCGGATACGCCGTATCGACTGCATGGCACGCGCAAATTGTGATGCCGAGCGCGGGTCAATCCGGTACTCAATGGTCACAAGGACAGGTCCGCTGTCGAGCTCGGTGTCAACCGTCCAATCCGGATGCGATGACGAGCGCACGGAGGGCCTCAGATCAAGCCCTTCCGAGGAGGGTAGCCGCATGCGCATGACAAACACAAGTCCACTCGCGAGACCTAAAGCCGCGCTCACAAAGGTAGCCGGCGTGCCCGCAAACGACGCTACAGCACCCCACAAAACGCTCCCTCCAGCGAGACCTCCGAAGAAGACGATACCGTATGTGGCCATCACCCGGCCCCTCACCCAGGAGGGGATCACGACCTGCACTTCGCTGTTGAACGTGGCAAGGAGTGATATCCACGCGACGCCGCCGAGACCCATGGCAAGACCCACGAGCAGGACATTGTGCGTAAACGCAAGACCCACGAGCACTGCCGCATATAGAAGCTGAGCGCCGCCGACGAGCGCGCCTACAGAAAACCTCCGCCGCATTTTCGGCAAGATGAGGGCTGCCACAACAGCTCCCGACCCGAGACAACCGAGCAACACCCCATAGCCGAAAGAACTCAGCCCCAATTCCCGGCTCGCGAACAGGGGTAGAAGGGCCCAAAGGGCGCTCCCACAGAATGCGAAAAGGACCGTGCGAATCAGTATCGAGTGCAGTTCCGGCGCATGAACCACGTATCGTATACCAGCGCGCATCGCGTTCAGAAACCGCTCAGTAGGAAGAGCGCTCTCCGGTGCTGTCCGCTGCCATCGGTAAATCACCACTACCACGCCAAGGAACGACGCCGCGTTGAGCAGGAAGACAGCGCCCGGCCCGAAGGCGGCCACTATGAGACCACCTAACGCAGGGCCGACCGCTCGCGCCAGGTTGAACGCTATGGCCCCCAGCGCCACCGCCTTGTGCAGATCGGCACGGGACACGAGCTCGGGCACGACCGCCTGGTATGCAGGCATGGACATAGCACCACCCATCTGGAGCACAAAGGTGAGTACAAGGAGCACTAAGGGGGTGGTCACGCCGCTCATGGTCAATACACCCAGAAGCGCTGCACCGGACATCATCCACGCCTGACAGAAAATGAGTAATCTACGACGGTCGATCACGTCGGCAAAAGCCCCGGCAGGAAGGCTGAGCAGGAATATCGGAAGTGTGGTGGCAGTTTGCATGAGCGCGACCATGATAGGACTCGGTGCGAGCATGGTCATAAGCCATGCGCCGCCCACGTCCTGCATCCATGTGCCCACGTTCGAAAAAACGGATGCAATCCAGAGGGCCCGGAATACCGGACGGCGCAATGGTGTCCAAGCTGATGCGTCGGAGGCCCGGTCAGCGCTCATAGGTTGATCTTTCTGGTTACCGGTCTGTGTCTCCATAAACCTTAGAGACATAGTAACATATTATTTTTTGTGGTTTCGATACGATCAATACGTTAGCCTGTTTGGCTCTCAGTCGTCCGACGTGAGGTCTCCCGTTAATCCCACCCTTGAGCTGACCATGGCCACATCCGATAATACATAATAGAAGGACGCTCAGGGAGGTCCGTATGTGTAAACGCAGAGACTATCTACTGGCTGTATCAACGACATTCGTTTTTCTTTTTATCGCCTTCGTGTGTGATGCCCAGACTATACGAAGCCAGAGAAAGCTGAATTTACTGGACGGAAGGACCGGGGTGATCACGGATATCGGGGACACCAGGGTGACGATTTCCTTCCAGGATCCCAGCGAAAGTCTCACCGTGCACGTGAGGGATGCAAGCGACCTGAAGGTTGGTGATTTCGTGAAGATGGAGGGTGGAAGGCCGGTCAAAATGGACGCTCCTGCCGAACCGCCAAAACCAGCCGGCACCCAGAAGGTCGAGGAGTCTCCACCCGCACCTGAGAAAGCGGCACCGCCGCCCCAGCCGGGCCCGTCGGAAGCATCAAAGCCGGGTCCCGACGCGAAGAAATGATCTGACGGCGCTTCCTCTACTTATTTCTTCCGGCCTTGTCTGAATATCATTACAGTTGAAACCCCAAAGGCGTACAGCTTTCCTTCTCTGTCAGTCACTCTGCTTTCGGTTACCGCGATGCGATTACCGGTATGCACTACCCTGCCCTCGCACCGCAACAGCCCGGTCTCGGTGGTCACCGGACGAACATAGTTCACTTTGATCTCCAGCGACGTGAAGCCTGCGCCGGCGGGGAGGGTCGAGTGAACTGCACAGCCCGTGGCCGCATCAATGACGCCCGCGGTTACGCCGCCGTGGAGCGTACCGAAAGGATTATACTGGTGCTCAGCCGGTTCGATCTCAAAGACCGCCCTGCCCTCTTCCACCTCCACAAGTTTGAATCCAACCAGGAGGGCAACAGGGGCGTTATCAATCAAACCATCCCTCATGCGTTTGAGATATTCGAGGCCACTCATGGTCAAAGCCTCTTCTGCCAGTCCCGCAGGGTCTGTCCATTCGACAACCCGACGACGAGATTTCTCAGCCATTACAAGACCTCACATAATTAATATCGAGCAGATGGTAACTCCCTCTGCGGCTGTGTTTGCACTAAATACCTTATCATGGAACTCATACCAAGTCGCATTCAAAAATAGAGCGAGGAGACCAGGAGGATAGCGACGGAGGCGTACATTCAGTACGTCGGAGTCGGGCCGACGCAGGCAACGAAGCTATATGAATGAAGGCGACTTGGTATCAGGTTCGCTAGAGAAAGAGCAGTAAGCTCACCGCCATTACCGCCATGCCCGCCACCAGTCCATAGATCGACAGGTGATGCTCCCCATATTCCCGCGCAGTCGGCAGAAGTTCGTCCAGCGAAATAAAGACCATGATCCCCGCGACCGCGCCGAAGGTGATACCGAACAGAACACCGTTGATAAACGGCCTCAGCAAGAGATAGCCGATGAGTGCCCCTGCCGGTTCGGCTAGTCCTGAAAGAAACGACAGTCGGAAGGCCTTGCGACGCTCACCGGTCGCATAGTAGATCGGGATCGAAACCGAAATCCCTTCCGGTATATTGTGGATGGCTATCGCAACGGCAATAGCGATGCCGATCCGGGGGTTCTCCAGCGCACCCATAAACGTTGCAAGACCTTCCGGAAAATTGTGAATGCTTATGGCAAGCGCGGTGAAGATGCCCGTGCGGAGAAGCTTTTGCTGCCTCACGCTGACCTGAGCATCATCCACCTCCTCGATGCGGTGCGATTCGTGCGGGTTGACACTCGCCGGAACAGCCTTGTCGATCAGTGCAATGAAACCGATACCGCCAAAGAATGACGCAGCCGTAACCCACGCACCCAGAGGACTACCCAGCGCGTCAACAAGGGCTGATTTGGCCTTGAAGAATATTTCCACCATGGAGACATAGATCATCACTCCGGCGGAAAACCCCAGGGCCACGGAGAGAAACCGCGTGCTCGTGCGATGGGTGAAGAATGCAAGTGCGCTTCCGATACCGGTTGCAAGCCCGGCAACCAGTGTCAGACCAAAGGCAAACAGAACGTTCCAATCCAAATGCAACTCCACGTGCGTAAAAATGACGTCAGTTTAGAGATATCTATTTTCGAAGCGCCTGTCAACCAGAAAGGCGTCGGTATCTCCGGAGGGTTGTCAACACGGACCAGATGGTCACACCATCTTCCGGCCGAGATATTTCTCGTAATACCAGCCGGCTATCTCTCCGCTCGTCGTGATCCACACATCCTTGTGGCCGGTAATATATTGGAGCGCTTTGTCGAGCCAGCCGATGCGATAAGGCATACCGATCAGGAACGGGTGCAAGGCGATGCACATGACGCGCGCCTGGTCAGCACCTTCCCTATACAAGGTATCAAACTGGTCCTTGATCATCTCGTAGAATCCCTGAGCGCTCATCTTCTGGCCTATGAATGCCGGGATGTCATTGAGATCGAGGGAATATGGTACCGATATGAGGCCACCTTTTTTCACCTTCATTGGAAAGGGCTGGTCATCGCAGCACCAGTCGCACAGGTATCTTACTCCGTGCTCTGCGAGAATGTCCGGGGTATCGAAGCTCTCCTGCAAAGCCGGACCGAGCCAACCCCGCGGGCGCTGCCCCACACTCTTCTCAATGACGTCGAGGGTGGTCGTGATGATCTCTTTCTCCTCGGCCTCGCCCAATCCGGTGAGAAGGATTGAGTTGGTCGTGCCGTGGCCGAGAAATTCCCAGCCCCGTTTCTTTCCCTCTTCGATGATGATCGAGTAATGCGTGCAGACCTCAGAGTTGAGGAGCACCGACCCCCTGATGCCGTACTTGTCGAGGACCTCCATGAGCCTCCAGATGCCGATCCTGTTCCCGTAGTCCCTCGGCGCATAATCGAACACGTTCGGAGGCGCCGACGCCATTGCACCGGCCCCGCCAAAATTCGTGAGGCCTATGTCGAAATACTCGATGTTGATCCCGACCCAGAGAGCAAGCCGAGCCTCATTGGGCAATTTGAAAGGCTTTCTTTGGATAAGAGGTGAGTAGTCGTAGCGCGTGTTCTCCATAATGGCCCTCCTCATCTTTCAGTTAAGGTTAAGGCTCAAGCTAAGGTTGAGGGTAGCATCAAGATGGCTTTTAGACCCCCAGATACTGGGATTTGATCTCTTCGTTATGGCGTAAGTCCTCGAGAGTTGAAGCTCTGCTGAGATATGGCTATACCAGTTCAGTGGTCCTCGCCGGACGTCTCCTGCCCACGATTCTAGCACACGGCCCTTGTCTGTCAACACCTTTTGTGAAAACGGCAGAGTATCCCCTCCGCCATGAACGCGATCTTGTGCAATCTGTGTGAGCGTCTTATATTGTGTTTATTGGTGGAACCGGCATGGTCGGTTCCGGCAGCTCTCGGGAAAGGGGGTGAAGAGAGGAACGGAAGAAACTCAGAAGTGCAAATAAAAACAAAGGGGGAGCATATGGCAGTGCAGGAAGATCTAACCGTTGCTTACCATCAACAGGACACGAACTACTATTGCGGCGCAGCGTGCGCCCAGATGGTACTCGATTCAATCGGCGCAGGCCTTCTCGACCAGGATGATCTGTACGCGGACAACCACAGCCACAGCACGATAGAGGCTGGCTGGTATACCGCCCCTGATGGCCTGCAGTGGACCTTGAACGATCGACGTCCCGCTGGTTTTGGTGGTTGGTTTGCTCTTTACGCGCTCGGCAGCGAAGATGCTATCTCACGAAAAATAGTCTGGACCATCCATCATTACCACGTGGCCCCTGTTCCGCTCGTCTTCGGCTGGGCACACTGGATCGTGGTGCGCGGTTTTGATGCCTCCGCCGCGCCGGCAAACTCGGCGGACACGTCATATTCGATCACCGCATTTGATCTCAACAACCCGTGGCCTCCTACACCGAGCTTTTATGCCCCTGCCATGCCGCCGCCTCCACCCCCACCGCCGCACGGAGCCGCCGATGGATGCGGTACTGGTGGAAACCGCGGTATTGCCAACGAACACATCACCTATGCTACCTGGCAGGCAGACTATATGACAGGCGTACCCGCAGGCCACTGGAACGGCAAATTCGTGGCCGTTTGTGATCCTGACCCGCCCCCCACTGAGCTCGGCATGCAGCGTCCCACGCAGAAGCGGCTACGCGGTGATGTGCTTCTCACACGCAAGGCTGCGCTCGAACGGGCCAGCCGGGGCTTAGAGGAATATGGTCTCTTGAAGCGAAAAGGGTGGAACTCCGTGCTCAAAGGAACCACGCCCGGCGACCCGGTACTTGTCCAACGTCTGGACAGAGCCGACACCTATTACTATATCGTGCCTTACGAGACGCGCCAGAAAACCATCGCCGGAGCGGTGAGCGTCGATGCGCGCTTCGGTGATTACCGGCAGGCGATTGCCCTGCCCGAGGGTGGAACCGGCATCATGAGGACGCCGAGCACTGAGGTGGTACGCGAGCTCATCCTGGGCAGAAGGGTCCAGTTCGAGGAGCCCTTAGGACGGATACGGATCCGTAAAGAGGCGTTCTGCCTCTATCCCACATTGGTCTGGAAGCCCTGCCTGGAGTCGCTCTCTCCCTTCTATCCGTTCCACATGTTTACGATCGGCTCCCGCAGGATTTACGTTCGGATCGACGGTCAGATATTCACCGCATTGCACGACAACGTGCGCGGAATCTGATACCGGCATTCGGAGGGAAGAGGGAAATCGACATGGCTGCAATCTCCCTTGACAACGCGATTGAGCGGGCGCGTCTGCGACTCGGTCTCGGTTCGATGATACCGGCCCAAGCGTGGCGTGTCCAACGCATCGATTATCCGGACAAGACGTATTGCCTCATTGTCTTCGGAGATGGCCACTCGGCCAAGCACGTAGCAACAGTTGACGGAGAGAGCGGAGAGGTGACGATGTCGGCGGAGATCGAGGGAACTGAGCCTCAGTTGTCCGTCGATGCGGATCAGGCCCTGAAGAAGGCTGGGCTCAAGAAAGGCCAGGCTGAGCTTGTGTGGAGGCCATGCCGCATCTCCCTCTCTCCGCTCCAACCATTCTGGCAGGTCCGCAGCGAAACACAAACCGTATACGTTGACCAGCAGGGTGTTGTCTGGAAATCATTGGAGCCTGCCGGACCGGGCGGATAGCGCGGATAGTGATTCCTCAGACCCTTAAGCCTGCTTCACTAACCCCGCAGGTTGGCGGAGACAGGGGCCGGCTATGTCTTCGGGTAATCTATCTCAAAGGCGTCGTCTGATTTGGTCAGGTAAATGATCCCTTCGATGATACCCACGATGAAGGGGATTCCTGTCCAGCAGAAAAGAATGTAAATAATTCCCAGCCCGACCTTTCCGAGATAAAACTTGTGTATGCCGAACGTTCCAAGCAGGATGGCGAAGAGTGCAGCAGCAATTCGCCTGCTGATTCCGACCTGCATCGGGCCTTCCGGAAAGCGGGGCTGCTTCACGCCGCATTTCGGACAGATCTCGGCAATAAAATCGAGCCGCTCACCACATGCCACGCAAAACTTGTGTTCCCTCATCCTTCCCTCTGCACACCCCTAAGGTCGGTTTCAGCCGAGAGTGTGATGCTGACCCGACGCTAAGCGATCGATGCCCTCCTCTGTGCCCTCACTTTCAAGACACTACACGTCAGCTCGTTCAGCTCACACGTATACGCGCACGGCTCGACATGAATGGTGAGGTCCACCGTAGTGATCCGTCTCTTGATCTCTTGCTCCACCTGGCTTGCCAGCCCATGAGCCTCTTCGATGGTCAACTTTCTGCACGTTAGTAAATGAAAGTCAACATACTTCTTGCTGCCGGACGATCGCGTTCTCAGCTTGTGGTAACCTGCAAAAGGGTACGGCATGTTGTCGACCACATCCGCTATCTCTTGTTCCATCTGTTCCGGTATCCGCGTGTCCATCAGGCCGGACAGGCCTCCCTTCAGTATCCTGAGGGCGGAGAAGAGTATTATGCAACCGATGGCCACTGCAAAGAGGAGGTCGAAGAAACTCTTGCCCGTATAGTAGGTGAGGATTATGGCAACGATGGCTCCGGAGTTGGAGTACAGGTCACTCGCATAGTGGAGTGCGTCAGCCTTCAACGCATTGGACTCGGTCTTGTCTCCGACCCGTTTCAACACATGTGAGATGAAGAAGCTGAAGACGAGAGAGAGGAACATAACCGGAAGATCCCATGTCGAATAGACGACCGGCTGGTGTGCAAAGTATTGGTGCACGGCCTGGTAGATGATCGCACCGCCGGTGAAGACAATCACGAGGGATTGCACCACGGCCGCCATGTCTTCCACCTTGCCGTGGCCGTAATGATGCGTGTCATCCGCAGGCTTTTCAGCCTTCCGTATGGCGGCGAAGTTCATGGCCGACATGAAGACGTCAAGCAAACTGTCGAGACCGGACGAGGTCACCGCCATCGATCCGGACATCATGCCTACCGAGAACTTGCTCACTGCAAGCACAAGTGCGGACGCTATTGCAAAGAGAGAGGCCTTCTGTTTCGTATCCATGCTCTTACACTATATGATAGGTCGGCGCATAAAACGAGAAAAATCATTATCCGTATTCCCGCCGTCGGGTCTGCACTCCGTACTGAGATAACCTGCTTGCATTTGCACTTGACACGACACGTCAGGATTGGCTATCATCGTCTGGGCAAAAAATGGAAGCGACACCAATATTTCTGAGGAGATGCTACACTCGAAAGATCCCAACTCTTTTCTGATGTACATGCGATTTCAAACGAAGAATAGACTGGTAGACAGGGAGGAATCATAGTGGAAAACCCGAGAGAACGGCTGGTGCCGTCTGTTTCAAACGGCGAATTGGAGAGACGGTGGAAGGTGGCCCGGGAGGTAATGCGGGATCGCAAGATTGACGTCCTATTGATGCGTCAGGACGAGGAGTACTTCGGCGGGTACGTGCGTTGGTTCTCGGGCGTGGTCCCGCGGCACAGCTATCCGTACACGGTTATTTTTCCAGTCGACGACGAGATGACCACCATCGCGAGCGCACCGCCGGGCGAAGGAAAGCCGCCTGAATGGGCAGTGCACGGCGTAAAAAAACGACTCGGCGCACCCTACTATCCTTCAATGCACTACACGAACACGTATGATGCGGAACTCGCTGTCGGAGTCCTAAAAGAGAGAAAGAGCGCGACTGTCGGGATCGCAGGCATGTCATCCATGCACGTGCCTTTCTATGAATACCTGACGAAACACCTCCCCGGAATCACGTTTGTCGATGCGACTGACCCCATTGATTATCTGAAGGCGATAAAAAGCCCTGAGGAGATCGAGTTCATCAAAGGCACTGCTGCGCTTCAGGACGCAGCCTTTGAGTATGTCCGGCAGAGAATCAAGCCTGGCATGAGAGATGCCGACATTAATGCAGAAGCAGACTACATATCGACCAAGCTGGGCTCTACGCGGCTCCAGGTGCTGATCAGCTCCTATCAGCCGGGGGAAAAGCCCATGGGCTTCATGGGGCGCCACTTCATGAACAGGGTCCTGAAGAAAGGGGACCATGTCGTTTTGCTGCTGGAGGGCAATGGCCCGGGAGGTTACTACACGGAGATCGCGCGTGTCATCTCACTCGGAGAACCCACGCAGGAAGCGAAAGAGATGTTCGCGCGTGTACTCGAGGCCCAGGAACTGACCCTCAAGATGCTCAAGCCCGGAGCTACCCCAAAAGACATCTGGGATGCGAATAACGATTTCCTGCGCAAGATCGGCGGAGAGCCGGAAGGAAGGATGTATGCGCACGGAGAGGGCTACGAGCTGGTGGAACGGCCTGCTATCCGGTACGACGAACCCATGAAGATCCAAGCAGGGATGAACCTCGCGGTCCATCCCGTATTCAAGAACAGCCGGGTGTGGACCACGTTGTGCGACAACTATATTACGACCGACAGCGGGGTAAGCGCCTGCCTGCACAAGACGCCGAAAGAGATCATCGTGGTATAAGGGGGCATCTATGTACGTGCTCTGTGCGATGCCGGAAGGGCCTGAGTACAAAAAATACCTGGAGGCGAGATTCCCCGAGCTCACCTTTCATGCCGTCACCACCGAGGCGGAGATACGAGCTCACGCGGACAAGATGGAGATTCTCATCACCCTCTACCGGGTCGCTGATGACCTTCTGAAACCTGCTGTCAACCTTAAATGGATCCAGGTGATCACCTCCGGCGTAAACTATCTGCTGAGCCGTCCTTCCCTCAGGAAGGATATTATCGTGACCACCGCGCGCGGCATACACGGGCCAGCGGTCTCGGAGATGGCGATTCTCCTGATGCTCGCCCTCAACAGGAATTTCCTTGAAAACATCAAGAACCAGGAAAGGAAGGTGTGGAAACGATGGCCGGGGCGCCTGCTCTGGCAGAAGAAGGTGGGCATCCTCGGCGTCGGGGTGATAGGCGAGGAATTGGCCCGCAAGTGCAAGGCATTCGGTATGATTGTCCACGGCATCGATATCGTCCAGCGGGAACTCGATTCCGTCGATATCTTTCATACGCCGGATGAGCTTCTTCAGGTTGCTTCCGAAGTCGACTACCTGGTTCTCGTTGCCCCCTCCACACCAGAGACACATAAAATAGTGGGGGCGGAAGTGCTTCGCCACATGAAACCTACGGCCTTCCTCATAAACCTGGCGCGGGGGGAACTCGTGGACGAACACGCATTGATCGAAGCCCTGGAGAAAGGACAAATAGCGGGCGCGGCACTCGATGCACTCCCAATCGAACCCTTGCCCGTGGAGCATTCGCTCTGGACTGAAAAGAATCTGATCATCACCCCTCATATCGCTGGAGAGAGCGATACGTACCGGCAACAGGTGATGCCTATTATCGAGGAAAACCTGCGAAGGTTTCTCCGGGGCGAAAGGCGCGACCTGATCAATTATGTTGAGCGGTAGACTGGATGGTCCATGGCCGGCATGATCGGAATATGAGAGATGCTTCACTATACAGGAAGGGAGGTACTGTAACATGAAACAGAGATACGTGTTCGTTCTTGTTTCTTCAGTTCTTTTCTTCATGCTTGGAATCGACATGGCTGTGCCCACTATCTCTTCTGCTGCGGGTTATCCGGATCACGTAGTGCAGCTCGTGATCCCTAACGTGGCAGGCGCCCAGACCGACATCACGGGCAGGATACTGGCCGGGGAGTTGGAGAAGGTCATTGGTACCAAGATCGTCGTCAACAACAAACCCGGCGCCTCCACTGTCCTTGGCGCGGACTATGTGGTCCGTGCAAAGAAGGACGGATACACCTTGCTCTATGCCGGAGCGTCAGCCATGGTCTACGCGCCTATCACGAATCCGGAGGTAGTCCATTATGATCCGACCAAGGATGTGGAATCTTTGGGTCTCCATTTCTTTCTTCCGCAGACCATTACCGTGAGGTCGGATGCTCCCTGGAAGACGTTTCCAGAGTTGGTCGACTATGCCAAAAAGAATCCCGGCAAGGTCCGCGTAAGCACCACAGGTGTCGGTTCTTCGCCTCACTTCATTCTGGAGATGATTCAGGCCATGACCGGTGCTCAGTTTACCCATGTGCCCTTCGAAGGGGGGGAATCGGTAGTGACGGCTGTCTTAGGCGGCCATGTGGAAGCTACCTGCGAAGCCGTGTCCAAGGTGAAGCCCCACGTGGAGGCGGGAAAGATGCGGATTCTCTTAATCACGAACAAAATGGCTGCCTATTCAACAATTCCAACCATCACTGAACTGGGCTATAAGCAGGATCTGCCTCTTACCTGGTGGGGTCTCTGGGCGGGGGCTGGAATTCCGGAAGAGGCGAGGAAAGTTCTGGTGCCCGCAGTACAAACAGCGGTCAACAATTCGAAACCGAGAATCGACCAGCTGGGACATATTGCTGAATACAGGTCTCCCGCAGAAGTCAGAAAGCTGAGGGAAGAGGAATATAAGAAGCTCTATGAGATCGCAGTCAAAATAGGCTTACGCAAACAGTAGAAGTAAAAACAAAGGAGGATTACCATGAAGAGACTTTTTTGCCTGGCAGCGATTATTGTGGCCATTGCGTTGATCCCCGGCGTGATGTTCGGGGCACCACCGTTCTATGAAGGCAAGACGATCAGGATCACTGTCGGTGTTTCACCGGGGGGTGGCTTTGATAATGAGGCCAGGATTCTTTCCCGCCACATGCCAAAGTATATACCGGGAAAACCGACCATCATCGTTGAGAACGTGACTGGAGCGGGCGGCCTCATCTGCGCCAACCAGCTCTACAAACTTGCCGCGCCCGATGGACTCACGTTCAGTCACTTCAACGGCGGTTTTCTTTTTGCCCAGGTGCTGGAGCAGCCCGGCATAGAGTTCGATGCGCGCAAATTCGGCTATCTGGGTTGTGTCGCGATGGAGAACGCCGTGCTCTGGGTCACCAAAGCAAGCGGGCTCACGAGCATAGACCAGCTGATGGCCTCCAAGACGCCGGTCAAATTGGGCGGCACGGGCATCGGCGCGTACGCTCCTGACGCGATCATCAAGATCTGGAAAGCGGTTTCTAACATGCCTGTCCAGCTCATCACGCCGTACAAGGGTGGCGCCGAGGTGCGTCTCGCTGCTGAGGGAGGAGAGCTTGCTGGAAGCGTGCTCTCATGGGACGCCATGAAGTCGGCCTGGAAGAAACGTTTTGACTCAGGCGATGCACTGGTGCTCATGCAGGCAGTGGCAAAGCCGCGGCCCGACCTGCCCAAGGTGCCCACGGATATCCGCCTTGCCAAGACAGACGAGGGGCGCCAGTTGATCGAGGTGGGTGTCCACCTTAATAACGTCTTCGCGAGACCTTTCATCCTGGGTCCGGGCGTACCCAAAGACCGGGCCGACATCCTGCGGGCCGCCTTCGACAAAACCATGAAGGACAAGGAATTCATCGAAGAGTGTGAAAAGGTCAGACTTGCCGTTGACCCCGTGTCCGGCGAGGAGTTGGAAAAAGCGGTCATGGCGGCCTTCAAGACCACCCCTCCCGTGGTCGCAAAGTTGAAGGAGGTCATGTATAAATGACGGCGGCGCGACCAGGTGACGGCCTTGCATTTCACGGTGCCCGAGTTTAGGGGAGCTTCTAAATGATTGAGCTGTTCAACTCATTCGCCTCGGGCCTTTTCCAGATCTTCACCTGGTCGACGTTCAGCCTGATGCTGGTAGGTATCGCAATCGGTTTCATCGTGGGCATCCTGCCGGGACTGGGAGGACCTGCGACCATTGCCTTGATGTTGCCGTTTATCGTCAAGATGTCGCCGGTGGAAGCCTTTGCCATCTTGCTCGGCATGGCATCGGTCCTGGGCACTACAGGAGACATTACGTCAGTGCTCTTTGGCGTGCCCGGAGAACCCACCACAGCAGCCACTATCCTCGACGGCCATGCAATGGCCAAGAAAGGAGAAGCAGGACGCGCACTGGGAGCAGTGCTGATGAGCTCGCTCGTGGGCGCCATTTTTGGTGCCCTGGTGCTCGCCCTTTCAGTCCCTGTTATACGCCCCCTTGTTCTAACCTTCGGCTCCCCTGAACTCTTTATGCTCGCCATTCTCGGTCTCACCTTTGTTGCTTCCCTGAGTGGCGGCGCCATTCTCAAGGCGCTGCTCGGCGCCGGGATCGGTCTCTTTCTGGCAACGGTGGGCATGGACCCGCAATCCGGCATACAACGTTTTACATTTGGCCAGGTCTTCCTGTGGGATGGGCTGGGCCTTGTTCCTATCACCATGGGATTTTTCGCCATACCGGAGATCATCGACCTCGGGGTCCAGCGTTCGAGCATTGCCACCGAGCAGGTCAAGAAACTGGGAGGCGTGCTGCAGGGCGTCAAAGACACGTTCCGTCATTGGTGGCTCGTGATACGCTGCAGCGCCGTCGGCACCTTCTGCGCGATCATTCCCGGGCTGGGACCGTCCGTCTCCCAGTGGCTGGCCTATGCGCAGGCAGTGCGAAGCTCCAAGGATCCGGAGCGCTTTGGTAAAGGTGCTGTCGAGGGGGTGCTGGGGCCGGGCGCAGCGAATAACTCGGCCATGGGTGGAAGCCTTATCACCACGGTCGCGTTCGGTATCCCGGCCAGCGTGCTCACTGCAATTCTCATCGGTGCTTTCCTGATACAGGGCCTGGTGCCAGGCCCCAACATGCTCATCCCCGAGGCAAAGGGCGGCAACCTTGGCCTCACCTTTTCCTTTGTCTGGATCGTTGTTGTCTCGAACATCATTACCGTAGCCATCTGCCTGCTCTTCCTGAACCAGCTTGTGAAGATCACGTACGTCAGGGGGAGCGTGATCATTCCGCTCATCATTCTGCTGATCTATCTCGGTACGTTTGCGGAGAAGAATGCGTTTCCCGATCTCATACTCATGCTCTTTTTTGGAGTGTTGGGCTGGATAATGCAGCGTCTTCACTGGCCACGACCACCCTTCATCCTGGGTCTGGTTCTCGGAAACCTGGCAGAAAGCAGGCTTTTTCTTGCGGTGAACAATTACGGACTTGCGTGGCTCTTGCGCCCGGCAGTGCTCGTGATCATGGCGCTCACGCTGGCCGGTGTTTTCTACCCCTTTCTAAAAAAGAGGCAGCAGAAAAAGAGAGAAGCAGGAAAGCCCTTCTCTGTTCTCAGTGAGGCGGCCGTCACGAGGCCTGCCGGACTCAGGCTCAACTGGACTACCGCGTTCAGTTTCGCCCTCGTCGTGATTTTTGCCCTGGCACTATGGCAGAGCAGGAAATTCAATTTTACCGCCGGCTTTTTCCCCTGGGTCCTCGGTTTTCCTGTGTTTGCCTTTGCTATCCTTCAGTTCATCCTCGATTTGACGGGTCGCAGCGGCGGCAAGGATGAAGAACATGGGGGTGGTGACGATTGGGATGGACCCGGGATCGGCCTGCCAAAAGAGGTGGTGAATCGCCGCACCGCCGGCGTCTTCGGATGGATCTTCGGCTGGCTCGCCGCGATCTGGCTCTTTGGCTTTACTATCGGAGCGCCGCTCTGCACATTTCTGCAACTCAAGGTGGGCGAACGGGAGAGGTGGCCGCTCTCGCTCGCGCTCACAGCGGCTGCATGGGCCTTCATCTATGTCGTGTTCGACCGCCTTTTGCATGTGCCCTTTCCGAAAGCCCAAGTATTGCTCTGGTTCAAACAGCTTTCCGTACTGTAGTACCAATTCGCCTTCATACCAAGTCGCCTTCATTCATAGACCCGTGTCTAGACACGGGTACCCCTCTTTCGGGTACCCGCTCGGCAAGACTCTAAGGGACTAATGGTGCCGACAAGTCAAGTACCTTGCATGCAGTAGCACAAACTGAGAGAACTGCTTGACGTGCTATTCTAACGGATATAGAGTTGTATCAAATAAGGTACAATGGCATTCCGGTGCGTCGGAGAGGCGCAGCAGCAAACGCGTGAGTTGACGAGCGCCAGTACCGAATCTCTTAGCGAAGGAGGCAACCCATGGCAACGTTTATTGGTCTTGTGAACTTTACTGATCAGGGAATCCGGAACGTTAAGGAC
>Ga0316626_10000505_pt1 | contig 15255 bp, 16 predicted proteins | sample OWC_Aug_T1_C1_D5_FD_207656 | JGI IMG/M metagenome (GOLD analysis project Ga0316626, IMG submission 207656) | Wetland soil microbial communities from Old Woman Creek delta, Ohio, United States - OWC_Aug_T1_C1_D5_A | ecosystem: Environmental > Terrestrial > Soil > Wetlands | place: USA: Ohio...
GTTCGCCAGCGGCGTCGCGTCCATCTTCAACGCCTCCCCCGGCACTTCGTTCCACACCGCCCCCTGCGGATCCAACAACTGCTCCCGCGTCGCGCTCACCTTCTTACATTGCATGTCTCATCCTCCTTCACCTCATGGATGCGGACGCTCCGGTGCCACCGCCACGACAGCGTGAAAGCGCCCGACGACCGCGCTGACCCCCACGTCCACGAGGTGCACACCAAACAAACCAAGCACTGCGTACGTCATCCAGTCGTGCCCGACGAGCGAGGCTTCCACGAGTGGCCGTGAGGCCATTCGCTTGCCCCACAGCGCGAATCCGGTCGCCGCCAGCACAGTGCTGACGAGCACCGTGACGGCCACGTGCGCGCCCTGCCACAGGGTGCGGAACGTCCATCGTTCAGGTCGTACAAAAACGGACCGCAGACCGCAACGGCTGACGATCAGGACAGGGAGGATGGCGAAAGCGACACCTCCCCAGCAGTGGGCACGCGACAGGAGTAGGGAATAGCCCCCGACGAACGTGGCGCGAAGGTCGGGGAGATACAGGAGAAGTCCGGTTATGACGAGCACGGCGAAGGTCAAGACATGCGTGGTGTGCAAGAGCGGTCGCGCGAGATTGGGTGACATGCCGAGAGCTTTAGCCGCAGTGGCCCACTCCGTCAGAAGACAGCCGCTGGCGTCGCCGGCGCACCCACGGCAGCGCGGCCGGTCAGACAACGTTGCACCACTTCAACGACGTGCCGTTTCACCCGTTCGACGCTTTCTGCACTTGCCGGATCGCCAACCCATGCAGGGGCCAAGACCGGCGCGGAGGTGAAGAAAAAGGCCACCATGCCGATCACGCCCAACACCAGCGCCAGAGGATCGATCGGTGCAAAGATCTGCTCTCGCTGTGCGTCGGCAACGAACGACGTCACCAAGCGCAGCAGGCGTTGTGGGTCGGGCGTCTCGTAGCCACTCGGTGCGTCGCCGAGCGACTGCCGCAGAAGGATCTTCGTTCTTTCCGGATGCTTGGCCACGACGTCGACGTACGCCTCCACCAGACGACGGACCTTCTCCAGCGGAGTCGCCTCGGCCGCGAGGATCTCGCGGATGATGGCTTCCGTCTCACCGAAGCCATATTCCAGCACGGCACGATACAGATGCTCCTTGCTCGGGAAGTAATGGAAAAGCGACGCCTTTTGGATCCCCACACGCTCGGCGATCTGATGCAGGCGGGTACCGTGGTACCCGTGCTCACCCAAAAACGCCTCGGCTACCGATAGGATCCGCTCGCGCGTACCTCGCTCTACCGCGCTTCGCATGCGCGCAGTCTACCGAACGGTCGGATGGTCGGTATGACCAAGATCATCATTTCTGATGATCCTGCGGGCACAAATCGCTCATTCTCGCCTCGTGCTGCGCTCTTCCGACCGTCGGCTTTGCGGGGAGCCGCCATCGCCGTTTGCATGCCCGATAGTGGGGCCGACGCTCGCGACGATCGACCGCCCGCGCCTCTGGGCCGTCGCCTGGCGGCGCCGGCGGGGCTTCCTCACGGGCGCCGTCCTCGTGGCCTCCACGGCACGGACCTCCACGCCGCGCGCAGCCGCGCACAGTTCGCGAAAGGACCTCGCGACTCCCGCGACGAAGTCGTGCAAGTCGGGGACGAGGTCCCAGTCGGCATTGAAGCCCCAGCACAACTGGCCATTGTAGCTGAACAGCGCCACCCCCAACCCCTGGTTCTCGAAAAGCGGCACCACTGGGTAGCCCGCCACCATCTGCGCACCCAGGAGGTAGAGCGGAACCTGCGGTCCGGCAACGTTGGTGACGATGATGTTGTATGGTTGCATGAGGCCGACCATCTGGACCCCGAGCCCGAAAAGAGTCGGGCCGGCCCACTCCGCCAGCTCCAGCAGAGCCTCTGCCCCCCGTGCCTGACGCGACGCCTTCAGGTCGGCCGTCATGTTGTGTACCGCCACGAATCGGCGCCGCGGGTCCCGCTCGTGCAGCGGAAGCGATGCCAACCATGCCGACACGCGGTTGCCCATGCGCGTCCTCTCCTCCGGCGCGCGCACGTTGACTGGAACTGCGGCGCGATAGTCCAACACGTCGACGTTGACTCGCCGTTGCTCGAACAGTCGCCGCAGCGCTCCGGCAACGGTCGTCAGCACGACATCGTTGATGGTCCCGCCCAGAGCATTCTTGATCTGCTTGACCTCCGCCAAATCCATGCTGAGCCAGTCGAAGCGGCGGTACGGACCAATAGGTCGATTGAGCGGCGTGCTCGCCGCGCCGTGCATACCCGCCGTGATCAGATCCCACACCGCCCCGACGCTGTGCTGAAGCTCGGCTTGAGCGCGGTCGGGTTCCTGCCACAGGCGGCCGAGACGCCGCGCCAACGCGAGCGGCGCCTTTACCTGTCGGCTGACCTCGTCCGTGAGCAGCTCGCCCCAGCTCGGAGTGGGTCGTGGTGTCCACGCTGCCGGGGTGGGAATCGTTTCCTCCGCTGTGAAGCCCAGCAATGCCGACAGTAGCTCCACACCCGAGACCCCGTCGGTCATGCAGTGGTGCACCTTGCACACCAGCGCGAAGCGGCCACCCTCGACACCTTCGACAATCCACAGCTCCCACAGCGGCTTCCGCCGGTCGAGATGCTGGCAGAGAATCCACGCCGTCAACCGCTTGAGCTGTCGTTCGGTGCCGGGTCGCGGCAGGCTCATGTGGCGGATGTGGTAGTTCAAATTGAAGTCCGTGTCGTCCACCCACACGGGCCGGTTGAACACCGGCGTATACGCAAGGCGCTGCCGGTAGCGTGGGATGGCCTGCAAACGGGAAGCAACGTGGGCTCTTATACGCTCGCTGTCGATGCCGCCTTCGGGCGTCGACAGATCTCCGGTCTCGAAGATCGTGGGGCCCCCGACGTTCATGTGGGTGTTCTCGCCCTCGGCGATCAGGAATGACCGATCCTCCGCGGAGAGCTCCTCGTACGTTGGTGCGGACATCATCTCAACTCCTCGCCTCGTTCAGACAGAACAACCGCGTCAGAGTTGCGCAGATCAGTCGCTCACCACTATGATCTCGATCAGGTTCCCCGTCGTTGCGGACCGCTCTCGCGTTCCGGAGCGCCCCGGGCGGACTCGCCGCTCACGGGGGCGTTCACCGCTTCGGACATCGCCATGAAGGCCTCCATCACGTCGCTGCGGGTGAGGATTCCAACCAGGCGCCCGTCATCGACGATTGGAACCGACCCGATTCTCTCGGTCCGCATCAGCCGCGCCCCGGCCTCCACACTGTCCTTCGAGCTGAGGGTCAGTACATGAGGAGTCATCACGGCGTCAACCGTGATGTCGTTCGGGCCGGTCGAAGGCGGTATCTCTTTCCGGCCGCGCTTCGGCGGCCGCGATGGCGCAAACACCGAGGGGTAGGCATCACGCAGGTCGCGGTCGGTGATTACCCCGACGAGTTCCCCGTTGACGACGACGGGCAGCTGGTTGACACGATGTCGCTCCATGATCTCCCGTGCGTGGCTGATCGAATCCAAAGGCTTCACAGAGTGAACTCGCCGGGTCATCCAATGGCCAATTTCCATGCTCACGTTCTCCTGCGAGAAGCCTATGGCAAATTCTCTGCCAGAGAGCCTCGCTGCGGGACCGCTGCCGCGCCGGCCTCAGGTCGCCGCACACTTCCTACTTCCTGCAAGTCGACGGCACCCGACTTCCTTAGGCTGCGACGGAGACGCAGCGGACAGCCCACCGAGCGCACAGGCCGTCTCACGCCAACTCGAGGACCGTGACCTTTTCCGCCCGCGTCAACATCGGGGCGATTCGCGTGCGGCCATCCTGCCGAGCCCCGGAAACCGCCCACGTGTTCCAGTCCTGCATCGACCCCCAAGTGGACAGAACCACGTAGTGCTGATGGTCTTCGCTGTCGCGCAAGGTCTCACCGGAGATGTAACCCGCGCACTGAGCCGCCTCACGCCGCATTTCCCGCATCGCCAGATGAAAGTCGTGCTCGGTTCCGGGCTTCAACCAGCGCTCAATCAGCACGCGTACCATCGCCCAAACTCCCCACCCGGCTCATCCACCACCCATGCCTTCGTCCGGTCCACCAAGACGGCCCTAGCAACCGAAGCTTCCCCACGAACGGCGCGCGCCTTCAGCTGGCTGCGCGGGAGGAAGGGGGGAGGAGGGCCGCGCCGCTTCGGGGTGCGTCAGCGACCGCGGCCCTCCGGGGGACGACGCCCAAAAGGGAGGAAAGAGCATCGTGCTTCCCATAGTTAGCACTTGCCGTGCCAATTGCCCTTCGTCTGTCGTTGGCAGGCCGAACCACCCGGCATTCCCACCACCGGAAAGCCCAGGTCATGGGTCTTGCACGGCTGGGAAATCTGGCGCCATGGCTCAACCTTCTCCGTTCACCGGAAGGCGGGCATCACCTCACTGGCAAAGCGGTCCATGATGTCCAGGTTGTACGGAGTCAGGGTGAGGATCAGGTGCGTGACGCCCGCCGCGGCGAACGCAGCGACCTGCTCTCGCACCGCACTGGCCGGCCCCAGCAGCATCCAGTGGCGCGCCTCGTCCTCGCTGATCTGCTGATACATTGCATAACCCTGGACCATGGGCGCCGCGCTCTCCAGGTCGTCACCCACGTACGCCGGGACCAGAACCGACTTCTCGATCTCGTCGACACTGCGGCCCTCCGCCTCACACAACCGCCTGAGCACCTCGATCTTGCGCCGATACACGTCTGGGGAACCAAATGACGACCAGACGTCCGCGTGGCGGGCGACCAAAGGCAACAGCCGCTTTTCACCCGCCCCGGCAACCACGATCGGCGGATGCGGCTTCTGCACCGGTTTCGGCTCATGGACCGCCGCCTGCAACTGATAATGCTTGCCGGCAAAGGTGGCCTCGCGCTGAGTCCACAGCTGCCGGATCACGTGCAGGGCCTCGTCCAAGCGCTCGCAGCGCTCGCGTACCGAGCCGAAGGGCAAGCCATACATCTGGTGCTCGGGCTCGTACCAGCCGGTGCCGATGCCGAACTCGAGGCGGCCATTGCTGATGACATCGACGGTGGTCGCCATTTTCGCCAACACGGTTGGATGACGATACGTGTTCCCGGTGACGAGAATCCCAATGCGGAGTCGGGTGGTGGCCATGGCCAGCGCCGCCAGGCAGGTCCACGATTCCAGGGTCGGGTCGAACGGGTCCATCATGACCGCAACGAAGTGATCGTAGGTCCAGGCGCTGTCGTACCCCAGCGCCTCGGCCCGTTGCCAAAGCCGCACGATCTCAGGCCAGGACGCAAACTGTTGTCCGGTCTGAATGCCAAAACGGATCGGGTGTATCATCGTCAACCTCCCAGACCAACGCCGAACCATCGGGCGTTGGCGCATAGTGGAACCTCAGGAAACAGGCCTCGCCCCCAGCCCCCGCTATCATACACGGTCGCTTCCAGCTATGACGTACATCATTCCGTGGTTTCGATGACCACCGCTGCCAACCCTGACTTTGATCCGGAAGCCGCGCGCGTCGCGCTCGACTGGGTGCGTCGGATAGTGGCGCGCTACTTCCGCCTCGAAGTCATCGGCGCCGAGAACCTCCCGCGCGGACGCTCCATGATCGTCGGCTGCCACTCCGGGGTGATGCCGTACGACGCCGCGCTGACGCTGGTCGCCATCCAACAGGCGACCGGGCGCTTCGCCCGCGCGGTCGGAGACGATTTTTTCGCACGGTTGGCGTTCGTCGAGACCTTCTTACGCCGTCGCGGAGCGATCGTCGGCCGGCGCAGTGAGGCGACCAACCTCTTGCGCGCCGGACACATGCTCCTGGTCTTCCCGGGGGGTGCAGTGGACATGACCCGGCCGATCTGGCGCGACCCCTATCGCGTTCTGCCACACAAGGGCTTTGCGCCAGGACGTGGCGGGTACCTGAAGGTTGCGCTCGCAACGCAGAGCCCGATTATTCCGCTCGCGGTCGTCGGCGCCGAGGAGGCACACATGCTGCTGGCGACCTTCCCCCCGATCGCCCGGCTGTTCAGCGTCCCCTTCTTCCCGTTCGTCGCCTTCCCGGTGCCCTTGCCGGTCAAGATCTATGTTCGCTTCGGACGGCCCATTCACTTGGACGCCGACCCCAAGGTGGCTCGCAATCAAGCCGTCGTCGACCGCTTGAACCGACGAGTTCGCCGCGCCGTTCAAGACCTCATCGACGACACGCTCCGGCGCCGTCACGGGATTATCTGGAGCACGTACGATGCAGAATCCGCCTCGCGCCGCCCTGCGCAAGAACGCCGGCGGACCGCGCCGCGGCGGTCACGGAAGCCCGACTCGTCTGCCTCATGAAGCGCCGCGCTTCCCGGTAGGAGCGTGGCGTCCGTTGCGCCACTTGCCGCCCTCCCCTGCCGGCGTGTTTCCTCACTGGCATTGGGGTTGGTTTAGGCGGCCGGCTCTTTTGGGAATGCCCCTGTCAGCGCGGCCACAATGCCTGCAAGTCTTTGGGCAGGATGGCGATCACGTCCTCGACCTCGCCCTGTGACACGTGCCGTGAAAGCACCGTCAAAACGGCACGCGCCACGAGCTTCGGGTCGGGTCGTTCCGGACTGACGCTGAAGCTGGCCTGAATGGCATGTAGAAACTCCCATTCGTGTGTCCGTCGCGGCTTTCCTGCCGGCGTCCACCCTTCGTAGTAGAAGCCTCGGATCAGCGTGGGCAGCTGTGCGGCGAGCTGCGCCGATTCTTCGACCGTCAGCCGGTCACGCAGCGCGTGCAGCACGGCGCGCAGCGCAAGGTAGGCCATGTGGCGATCGCAACCGAGCTCGTCCATGATTCCATTCAGCCACTCATTGGTCTTCTGGATAATGGTATCGAAAACCTCCAGTCCCGTCGTGGTCATGATCGTCTCCTCCACGGACTGCCAGCCGGCCGCATCGCCGCCATTTCTCGGGCGGACCTCCGCCTCTTTCGGCCTCCGCAGGCGAGTTTTCGAGCAAGTCACATGCCGCGCCCGGGGCCATCAACCGTCGCTCGCTCGCCCGGGCGACCCTGGTCATCCCCTTCCGAATCGCGGGAAAGGCATGGCATCACCTGAGCCACTCAGGCTTTGCCATCAGCAGGAAGCCGAGCAGCAGCATCACGGCTCCGCTGGTCAGCTTCAACCAGCGACCCCCGCGTTCCTGCAGCTTGTGCTGGCTCAAGGTCACGATGGCCACGGCCAGCATGACGCTGTCATCGAGCATGTACGCAACGTTGTACAGCAGCAGGTATCCGTAATAGCGCCACGCGGGCAACTGCCACATCGCCAGCACTTGCGTATAGACGACGGGCAGCCCGGCGGTACAGAGGAGCTCGACGCTGTTGACTAGGACCGCCAGCACAATCGCTCCCAAGATCGCGGCGACCAGATTCTCCGCTTGCACGATGCCCCGAACACGGGCGTACAGGCTCGGCTTCGCCGCTTCGGGAATGCCGAGCGAGATCCCCCGTCCGAAAGCGAAGAAGTCCTTCAGATTGATCGAGCCCACGAGCATCGCCAGAGCCCCGAGCCCGAGGCGCGCCGGGCGGGAGAGGCCGATCAGCAGGAAGACGTTGAGCCAGGCGGCCATGAACGAGAAGTACGCAAGGCCGCTGACCAACACGAACGTTCCGCCGATGAGGAACATCTTCAGCCGATCGTGCAGGTTGACCAGCAGCGAGAGCACGAACAGCAGTACCCACATGGCGCACGGGTTGAACCCATCGATGAGCCCGATGGCAATGGTGAAGGCCGGCAGTCCGAGCCGACGCGGACTTACGACCCCCAAGACCGGGAGCTCCACCGTCTCCGTCAGCAGCCGACCCTCATCCTCCCTCCCGCAGGGAACACCTGCCCCCGCTGGGCAGCTCGCTTCCGGCGCCTGCGGCACTTGCCCGACCGATCGCTGGTCGAGCAGGAATCTCACGCGCGCCCCCGTCGTTTCCACACCGAAAAAGCCGACGAGCAGGACTCCGCGAACATGGAACGCAGGAACGCCCAGCTGCGTGCCCTCGCGCCCCACCAGCCGCTCCAGTCTCTCCAACGCGTCACGGCTCTTGCCAACGTCGGAAATCACGATGCTCAACTCCGGGCGCTCGGCCTGCAACTCCTCCAGGAAGCGCTTCGCAGCGGCGCAGCGCGTACAGCCGGTGCGGCTGAACATCTCAATGTCCGGCTCGCCCGGGGGCGGAGCAGCCACACCGGCCATGGCGACTGCGCTCAGAATCGCCGTTCCGAGACAGACGCCCGCAACCGTGAGACGCGCCAACCGCGAGTGCAGAGAGACGGTCACGCGAGAGCCTAGCTCCTCAGCCCCTCACTGCCCCTCGCTGGCGGCCGCTGCATCGAATACGCGCTGCCGGGGCGGTCCGGTCACTACCAGCACGGGTCGATCCGTCGACTCGATGACCCGCCGGGTGATGCTTCCCATCAGGATGCGGCGGGCGCCTCGGCGGCCGATTCTGCCGACAACGATGACGTCGGCATCCTCGCGCTCAGCCGTTTCACAGATGATCGCGCATGGGTCACCCTCGGCAATTTCCTCGCGGTGTGCGATTTGGCGTTCCTCGGCCAGCCGAGCAATGTCGCGCAGGCACACCCGCCCGTTTTCGAGCAGGCGTTCTCGTGCCCGGCCCTCACCGTCGTCGGTCTGGCTCTCGGCCCACTCTGCCGCGATCTGCTCGTCGACGACGTGGAGAAAGACGACCTCCGCCGCATGGGGTTGTGCCAGGCGCACTGCGTGCTCGGCCGCGTAGCGTGAATACTCCGATCCGTCGACGGGAACCAGGATCCGAGTCACGCGATACGAATCAGTCATCTCATCGCTCCTGTCCAGTGTGGTCGACCCCGCCCTTGAGACGCTTGAGCTGAAACAGGCCCTCCCGTTCGCGCTCCTCCAAGGTGGCTTCAACGAAATGAATCGTGTCTCGATACTCCGGAATGAACATCTGCTCCAGCGCATTGACGCGACGCTGCGTCTTCTGCAGCTCCGCGGCCAGGCGGCGGCATGACACCTCGTTCTCCGCCAGCCGCACCAACGGCTCCAACAAGGCCCGAATACGGCGCCGCACAACCGCGGCGTCCGCCGGCGTCCACCCCGGGGCGCTGACGGGCTCCGGCGGCTCGCTGGTCTCGACCTCCAGCAGCGGCACGATCACCCCCATCACGCTGCGCTCGCGCAGCCGGAGCGCTTGTCCGCCAGCCGCGGCCAACGCCTCTGCCTCCAGCAGCGCTCGCCCGCCGGCGAGCAGCGCCGCGCGCAGCGCCGCGCACACGGCCGACAGCTCCGCCTCGACCACCCGCCGCAGCTGTGTTGTCTCCCGATGCACGTCGATCAACTCCTCCAAGAGCACCTCGCGCTTCTGGTCGAGCAACTCGTGACCAGCCTTGACGAAGCCGAAGTGCTCTTTCAGACGGAGCAGGTTGCTCTTCGTTGGGGCAATGTCCGTGCGCCGCATCGTTCAGCTCCCGCCGCGATCGTCCGCCGCAGGCTGCGCCTGCTGGTAGCGTTCGATCAGCTCGTGGCTCACCCGGGTCAACTCCGACTCCGGCAACGGGCGCAGCGTCTGCCAGCCACTATCCAGCGTGCACGCGAAATTCCGGTTCTCATACGGATCCTGCATCAGAAACTCGCGTTCGAACCGTTCGGCGAACTGCAGATAGCGGCGGTCAATTTCAGAGAGCTCGCCCTCCCCGATGATGCTGGCCAGCCGCCGCACCTCCTTCACCCGCGCATACGCCGCGTAGAGCTGGCTGGCGAGGCGGGAATGATCCGCGCGCGTTCGCCCCTCACCGATCCCGTCCTCCATGAGGCGAGAGAGCGACGGCAAGACGTCGATGGGCGGGTAGACGCCCTTTTCATGAAGCTCCCGGGACAACACAATCTGCCCCTCGGTGATGTAGCCGGTGAGGTCGGGAATTGGATGGGTGATGTCATCATTGGGCATGGTCAGGATCGGAATTTGCGTGATGGATCCCTCGCGGCCCTTGATGCGGCCGGCGCGTTCGTACAACGATGCGAGGTCGCTGTAGAGGTAGCCGGGGTAGCCTTTCCGGCTCGGAACCTCGCCCTTGGCGGTGGCCACCTCACGGAGGGCTTCGCAGTAGTTGGTGATATCAGTGAGGATGACCAGCACGTGCTGACGAAGGTCGAAGGCGAGGAACTCCGCCAAGGTCAGCGCCACGCGGGGCGTCACCAGCCGCTCGACGCTGGGGTCATCGGCGAGATTCAAGAACAGCACGCTGCGGCGAAACGCCCCGCTTTCCTGCAGCGTCTTTTGGAAGAACTCCGCCACATCGTGGCCCACGCCAATGGCAGCGAAGACGACGGCGAACTCCTCGCTTTCTCCGACCAGCGACGCCTGGCGCACCACCTGCGCCGCCAGTTGGTTGTGCGGCAGACCACTGCCCGAAAAGATCGGGAGCTTCTGTCCGCGCACCAGGGTGTTCATTCCGTCCATGCTGGAGATACCGGTCTGGATGCTCTCCTGCGGGTAGTCGCGACGCACCGGATTGATCGGGTCGCCATTGACGTCGCGGAACTCTTCGGCCAGCGGCGGCGGCCCCCCATCCAGGGGTTGACCGAGACCGTCGAAGACGCGGCCGAGCATCTCGCGCGTCACGGCCACGGTAAACGGGTGTCCCAGGAAGCGCACCCGTGTTTCCGCCACGGACAGCGACGCCGTTCCCTCAAGCACCTCGACGACGGCCAGCTGTTCGTCGAGAGCCAAGACGCGCCCGTGCAGCAGGCGGCCGGCCGGCGACGTGATCTCGACCACCTCGCCGAAGCCGACGCCGCGGACCCCTTCCACGAAAACGAGCGGGCCCTGGATGCGATGCAGTCCGAGGTACTCCAGCCCGGCGTGCGCTCCAGCATTCATTGCCAGCTACTCCCGGGCGAGCCCGTCCATCTGGACGTCGACCGCGCTCAGCAGTGCGTCGAACTGCTCGGTATCCTCGTTGCCGAGCTCGAAGCGCATCCGCATCAGCGCCGTTCGCACCGGCAGCTCCTTGATGCGGTAGACAGGAATCTTCCGCTCGACGATCGCCATGCCGCGATCAATGTAGTGAAACACCGCGCGGAGCATGCGTCGCTGCTTCTCTGGCGTGCTGTAGCGGTCCACCAAGTCAAAGGCGTTCTGTTGCAGAAACGCGTTGCGAAGCACCCACGCCCCTTCGAGCAGCATCCGCTCGCGGTCCGGAAGCGACTCTTCTCCGACCAGGCGTACGATCTGCTGCAGCTTCGCTTCCTCGCTCAGCAGCTCGACGCCGCGGGCACGAAGCCATGCCCAGTCCGGAAACGCGTGCGCCTCCCACCACGCGTCGAGATCGCCCACGTACTCGCTGTACGAGTCGCGGAAGTTGATGGCGGGGAAGAAGCGCGCGCTCGCCAGCTCCTTGTCGAGGCCCCAGAAGCATCGCGCAAAGCGCTTCGTGTGCTGCGTGACGGGCTCGGTGAAGTCGCCCCCGGGCGGCGACACCGCGCCGATGACACTGACCGAACCCTCGCGGCCACAGAGCGCGGTCACCGCCCCCGCGCGCTCGTAGAACTCTGCCAAGCGCGTGGCGAGATACGCGGGGAAGCCTTCTTCAGCCGGCATCTCCTCCAAGCGACCCGAAATCTCTCGCAGCGCTTCCGCCCACCGCGAGGTCGAGTCGGCCATGAGCGCAACGTGATAGCCCATGTCCCGATAGTACTCGGCAATCGTAATTCCCGTGTAGATCGAAGCTTCCCGTGCCGCCACTGGCATGTTCGAGGTGTTCGCCACCAGGACGGTACGCTGGAGCAGTGGACGCCCCGTGCGCGGGTCCTCGAGCTGTGGCAGCTCGGTGAGCACGCCGGTCATCTCGTTGCCCCGCTCGCCGCAACCGATGTAGACGATCACTTCCGCGTCAGCCCACTTTGCCAGGTTGTGCTGGGTGATGGTTTTGCCAGTGCCGAAGCCGCCAGGAATCGCGGCGGTACCGCCGCGCGCCAGCGGGAAGAACGCGTCGATCACTCGTTGTCCCGTGAGCAGCGGCGTCGACGGTGCCTGCCGGACCCGGTACGGGCGTGCCGTGCGAACCGGCCAACGGTGGCTGGCGCGGATCTCGCGGATGGCCCCCTCCTGCTCCACGCGTGCCACCACATCGTCGACGCAGCAGTTGCCGCCCGTAGCCACCCAAGCGAGCCGGCCAGATATTCCCGGAGGTACCAGCACGCGGTGTTCGATGAAGTCAGTCTCCTGCACCCGACCGAGAATCTCGCCACCGCTCACGAGGGCGCCGGCACTCAGCTCTGGCGCAAAGTCCCACTGCCTCTCGCGATCGAGCGGCTTGGCGCTGGCTCCACGTCGCACGAAGTCGCCGCCCTGCCGCGCGAGCGCTTCCAGCGGCCGTTGAATGCCGTCGAAGATCTGACCGAGCAACCCCGGGCCGAGCTCGACGTAGAGCGGCAGCCCGGAAGCGTACACTGGCGCTCCGGGGGCAAGCCCGCTGGTGTCCTCGTACACTTGAACGGTCGCCAGATCCTCGGTCAGTCCGATGACCTCCCCCACCAGCCGCTGTCCGCCGACCCACATCAACTCCGACATGCCGATGTTTCGCTGCGTGCGGGCGCGGACAACGGGACCGTTGACGGCCGTGACCGTTCCGGCGGGCTGACTGGTCCCCGGATCAGCCATCGGAACCCACGCTCTGCTGTTCCGAGAGTAAGCTCAAGCATGCGGCGACGACGCGGTGGAAGCGATCTCGCTCCCGGCGGATGCGCGCCGCGAAGGAGTTGTCGAAGCGGAGTCGCCCGTTCTCGGTCTCGACGACCACTCCACCACCGGGCACAGAGCCGCTCTCGGGCTGCACAGCCAGACGCTGGTCGCCGCCGTTCTCCCGCAAGGCCTCGCGGAGCAACCCCTCGTAGCTCGCGGGCACGCGTGCTCGCACGGGGCCGTCCGGAAGGACCGACAGGGCTTCGCGAATGAGGTCGGCCAGCCGGGCGCCGGCGCTCGGCATGGTGGCAAACTGGGCGAGTTCGGCCTGCGACCGCTCGATGACGTCGTCGATCAGGCCTTGGCGCGCGCGCAGCCACTCCATCCGCGCCCCCGCTTCGGCGCGCGCAAGCAGTCGAGCCGCCCGCCGGCGACCGCGGCTCTCCCCTTCCCGCTCTGCCGCCACGCGAATGGCGCGCGCCTCCGCCTCCGCCGCTCGGCGGATGTGCTCCTCACGCTGGCGAGCCTCGCTGGCGACCTGCTCCACCTCGGCCGCCGCCTGCTCGCGGATCAGCGCCGCTAGGCGTGCCGCTTCGTGCGCACCGAGGGCTGTTGCGGGCGGCGACTTCACGGACTTATTCCCAGGACACGCCGGACGAAGCGCTCGGCCTGCCTCTGCCCCTTCCCCGCACCGAACCCGGGGATCTCGAGCACCAGTGGACCGTTGGCCTGAAGAACCAGGTGATCGAGGTAGTCACGGATGCGCTCTGCGGTCGGCTCAGTGATCAGCAAGAGCAGTGGCCGGTGCACCGAGCCCCCACCGTCGCGCACCTCACGCACCGCCGCATCGACCGCGGCCCGCGCTTCATCGGCAGTCTGCACGACCCGACCTGGCACGCCGCCGAGCGTGAACGCCAACACGGTGTCTCGATCACCCAGGACTCGCACCGGCTCCATACCTGCGCTCACCCTAACCGCGCCAAAATCATGATCGAGATGATCAGCCCGTAAATCGCGATGCCTTCGGCCAGCCCGACGAAGATCAACGCCCGTCCGGCCACTTCGGGCCGCTCGCCCATTGCCCCCAGGGCAGCGGACCCGACGTGGCTGACCGCATACGCGGCACCCAGCGCCCCAATGCCGGTCGACAAGGCCGCGGCGATGAATCCCCACATCAGCACGATGTCTGAAATCGGCTTGGGCGCACTCGGCGCCTCTGCCGCGGGCACCACACCGCTCAAGGCCGCCACCAGCGCCACCATGGCCACTCCCGTCAACACGAGATTGGCGACGACAAACCGTCGCAGCGCGCCCGGCGCTCGCCGTCGCTGTCGGACCTGCGTTTCGCGGACATCGTTCCCGATTGTCTCATCCATTTCGCTCATGCTGCCTCCCATGCGTCACGGTCGCGACTGCGCCGAGGCCAGATGCAGCGGCCGGTACGCCTCGCCGCCCCCGCTGTAGAACTTGCTGAAGAACTCGTAGTACTCGAGCCGCACGCTCTGGACGGACACGATCAGACCCTCCAGCGCGATGATCACGAGGTTGCCGAGCACAATGACCAGCACCGCCGCCACACTCCCCCCGGCCATCCCGGCCACGGCATCAGCGACGCTGAACGTCGCGAGGAACAATCCGGCATGGCTCAAAGCGAAGGCGGCAAGCCGGATGAACGTCGCCGTGTTTGAGATCGCGCTCACCACCGTGTCGAGGACTTCCACCAGCGACTGGACCGTGAGCGCAAACGCTTCGCTGGCGTCGGGCCACTCGTGCGTCCGCAGCCCCTTGACGATGAGGCGGGCCGGCTCTTTCAGGAAGATCAGCGTCAGCGGCACCGCGAGCCAGACGCCGGCGGTCCGCAACGTCATCGCACCGGACGTGGCGCTCACGAGCCGGATGAGAACGCCAACGGCAATCCAGTACGCCAGCGCGGCGAGCAGACCGTTGCGTTCCCACAACGCCGCTCGATCGCCCCGGCGCACGGCGTTCACCATGTTCAGCGTGAGCCCGAGGCTGAGGAAGGCAACCCCAAACCCTACGGCCGTCTTCATCAGCGTCGCCATGTCATCCAGGGGGCGCAACCAGAGCGCCGGCAGCCAGCGCTCCACGCCAAACACACTGCCGTACAAGACGCCAAAAAGGGCCGCCGAAACGCCGCACTCCATGAGGATGATGGAGTAGTCGCGGTAACGGAACATGCGCCGGTACATGAAGAACCCGGCGGCGAACAACACCGCCCCCTGACCGACGTCTCCGAACATGAACCCGAACATCGTGAGGAAACCGAGGGCGACGACCGCCGTTGGCTCGATCTCGCCGTACCGCGGCAGCCCGTAGGCGCGCAGCAAGCGCTCGAACGGCCGGATCAGCACCGGGTTGTGCAACAGGATCGGCACGGGGACGTGCCCGCTCCGAACGCTCTCCATCTCATCCGGAGCGCTCCACTGCAGCACAGATCGACTCCCGACCGCTTTGTGGATCGTCTGGCCGAGCGCTTTGGTCAACACCGCCGGAACCCAACCCGAGAGCAGCGCGGTTCGCTCCGAGTGACCCATCAACCCGCGGGCCTCGGCAAGCAGGCGTTC
>Ga0316626_10000507_pt1 | contig 15238 bp, 9 predicted proteins | sample OWC_Aug_T1_C1_D5_FD_207656 | JGI IMG/M metagenome (GOLD analysis project Ga0316626, IMG submission 207656) | Wetland soil microbial communities from Old Woman Creek delta, Ohio, United States - OWC_Aug_T1_C1_D5_A | ecosystem: Environmental > Terrestrial > Soil > Wetlands | place: USA: Ohio...
TCGACCTTCTATGGCGGGGAGAATATCCCCTCCGACATCTACTACGGTTGTCTCGAGGGCAACTGGAACGCCGACGGCGATGCCCAGTTCGGGGAAGCCATGAGCCAAGGGGGGTCGAGCGACGAGGTCGACTTCCTGTTCGACGTGGTCATCGGCCGCGCGCCCGTGTCGACCCTGGCCCAGGCCGACACCTTCATCGACAAGTTGCTCCTCTACGAGCAGAACCCGCCGGCCCTCGCCCGTTACCCGGCTTCGATCCTCACCCTGGCCGAGCGGCTCTTCCCCACCACGCACGGAGCGGAGCTCGCCGAGGAAGCCCTCGCCCACCTGCCGCCCTGGATCCGGATCGTGCGCATGTACGAGGAGCACGAGAACTGGCCGGGGTCGATCGAACTCACCAAGCAGGCGGCCATCGACTCGATCAACGCCGGCTTCGGCATCGTGCATCACGTCGGGCATGGCTACCGCAACACGATGTCGATCGGGCCAGGCACGCTCAGCAACGCCGATTCGGACGCGCTCGTGAACGGGCCGCGGAACTCGGTCGTCTTCGCCATCAACTGCAGCTCGGCGTCGATCGACTTCAACTCGATCGGCGAGCGCTGGGTGAAGAACGCGAACGGGGGGTCGATCGCCTACATCGGCACTTCGCGACTCGCTTTCGTCACCGCATCGCGCGTCTACCAGGATGCCTGGTTCGCGGAGGTGTGGGACGACTCGACCCGGGCGCTCGGCCTCGCCACCGACATGGCGCGGACCGCGCTCATCCCCGGTTCCGACTTCGACGGACCCAACCGCTGGAACCTGATGGCGACGACACTCCTCGGCGATCCGGAAGTCGATCTCTACACCAACGCCGTCGTGCCGATGGCGGTCTCCCACCCGGCGACCGTGGCGCTCGGCACGACACCACTGGCGGTGACGGTGACATCGGCCGGGTCCCCGGTCGCAGGGGCGAGTGTCACCGTGCTCAAGGCCGGCGAGACCTACGCCCGCGCGACAACCGGGGCCAACGGCCAGGCGCAGATCGTGGTCGGCGCCCATACCCCAGGCTTCCTCACCCTCACGGTGCACAAGAGCTACTACAAGCCCTACGTCGCCACCATCGGCCTCACCGGGGCGAGCGGCCCGTACCTCTACGTGCAGGCCGTGACGGTGGACGACGACAACATCGCCCCCAGCATGGGCGACGGCGACGGGAAGGCGGATGCAGGCGAGACGGTGGAGCTCCGGCTGACTCTCCGCAACGGAGGCGGCGCCCAGGCGACGAGCGTGGTCGGTACGCTCAGCGAGAACGATCCGGAAAACGCGATCACCATTCTCCAGAACTCGGTCAGCTACGGCACGCTTGCCCCCGGCGGCAGCTCGCAGGGCAGCACCGCCTTTCTCGTCTCGGTGGGTGGCAACGCACCGGTCGCCTACCAGCCCGTGTTGACGCTGGTGGCGAATGCGACCCAGGGCACGTGGCCCGACGCGATTGTGCTCCCGCTCCGGCGGCCTTACCTCGAGCACCATGCACACGTCGTGGATGACGCGGCGCCGCGGGGCAACGGCAACGGCAACGTGGATGCGGGCGAAGAGATCTACTACCGGGTCACGCTCCGGAACACGGGGCAGGACCGGGCGACCGCGGTCACGGGCACCCTCCGCGCGCTGCAGGTGTCCGATCGGCAGCCGCATCCGCTGGTGACGGTGACCGACGCGAACTCGAGCTTTGGCACGCTCGCGCCAGGGGCGCAGATCCAGGGCGACCGTTTCGCATTCACTCTCGATGCGCTGGCCAGCCCGTCCACCGTGCTCCTCGAGCTCACGCTCACCGACGCGCTCGGGCCCGCGGACATCGAGTTCCTCGACGTGCTCGCCCCGGCGGTGCCCGATAGCTTCAGCGCTTACGGCTCCCCGTCGTCGATCCGCCTCACGTGGCGCCGCTCATCCTCGCTCGATGCCAAGGGGTACGATGTGTACCGGGCGTCGAGTCCGGGAGGAACGTTCACTCGCATCAACAGCTACACAGTAGACGGCACGTCAGCTTTCGAGGACGGCAATCTGCCCGGCCTCACCCGCTATTACTACAAGATCGTGACGCGGGACTCGTCCTACAACGAGTCGGTGCAGTCGCTCATCGTCTCCGGCACGACCAACCCGCCGTCCACCGCCGGCTGGCCGATCGAGATCGGCCAGCAGACATCCTCCTCGGTGAGCGTGGCCGATCTCGACCGCGGCGCGCACATCGAGCTGTTCTGCGGCGCCGACATGCAGTACGCGTGGCACGGCGACGCTTCCGAGGTGGTGGATGGGGACGACGACCCACGCACGAACGGCCCGCTGTCCCTGTTCGGCCGGCGGACCCTGCAGCCAGGCTTCGCGGCCACTCAGGCCGTCGGGGATGTCCAGGGCGACAACTACCTGGAGATCGCGAATGTCAGCTTCGCCGGCGACAGCCTGTTCCTGTGGGACTTCCGCGGCGCGCTCATGCCGGGTTGGCCCAAGACGGTGCTCGACGACTACAACTGGGCGTCGCCGCTGATGGCCGATCTCGATGCCGACGGCGATCTCGAGATCGTGTGCTGGGCCGGAAAGGGCGGGCGGCTCTTCGCCTGGCATCACAACGGCCAGGAAGTCTTCGATGGCGACGGCAACCCGGCGACCAACGGCATCCTCGCCCGCGTCACCGGCCTCTCCTACTGCTACGGGAGCCCCGCGGTCGCCCAGCTCGACGGCGACCCGCAGCTCGAGATCGTGGCGCCGGCCAACTACACGACGAACAACGACGGCGGGATCTACGCCTACAACATCAACGGCCAGCCGGTGCCCGGGTGGCCCTTCCTGAGCGGGAACGCGGGGGCCGGCTCCCAGGTGAGCTCCTCGATCGCGGTGGCCGATGTGAACCGCGACGGGACCGACGAGGTCATCTTCACAGCCGAGCGCGATGGGGGCCGGGTGTACGTTCTCAATGCCAACGGCACCTTGAGGAGCGGCTGGCCGCGGCTCGCGCCGGCCTACACCCCCGACGCGCGTCTTGCTTCACCGGTGGTCGGCGATCTCGACGGCGACAACTATCTCGACATCATCTATCCGGACACCGACGGCGGACTCCATGCCTGGGACCGGAACGGCAACTACCTCCCCGGCTTCCCGGTCGCCTACCTGCCCGACCAGGCATCGCAGACCACGCAGTCGACACCGTCGATCGGCGACATCGACGGCGACGGACGCCTCGAGATCCTGTTCGGGGACGAGAAGGGCCGCTTGAATGCCTACAATCATGATGGCACGCTCGTCGCGGGCTTCCCGATCCAGACCAACGGCGAGGTGCGCGGAACGCCGGCCCTCTGGGACATCGACCGCGACAACCTGCTCGAGGTGGCGCTCGCCAGCTACGACGCCCAGGTCTACGTGTGGGACGTGCCGGCGCAGTTCAACCCCACGCTCCTCCCGTGGCCCTTCTTCCGCCACGACACACGGAACACGGGTCGTTACACGACGCCGGTCCAGCCCACCGCGATCGACGAGCCGGCGGCGGCGCCGCTCGTCACCGTCGCCGCCTTCCACCCCGCGCGCCCGAACCCATTCAACCCGGCGACCACGCTCGCCTTCGACGTGCCGGGCGAGGCCGGCGGGGCGCGGCCGGTCGAGCTCGCCATCTACGACGTGAGCGGCCGACTCGTGCGCCGGCTCATCGACGCGCCGGTCGAAACCGGCCGCCAGACCGTGGCCTGGGATGGGCGGGATGCGAGCGGGGCCGCCCTCGCCTCAGGCGTGTATTTCGCCCGGATCCAGATTGGGGACTTCGGCAGCACGCAGAAATTGACGATGCTCCGCTAATTTTCGTGGAGGACATGACGGCAAGTGGGGTGGCGCGCCGCACCTCCGGCGGAGTTCTGCTCGCCCGGCGGCGTCCGGCGTAGCTCCGCGCGCCAGCCTCAGACCCGGTCCGCCACCGGCACCCACTTCCGCCCGTGGCTTCCGACATAGACCTGCTCCGGCCGGTAGATGCGATTCGCCGGGAGCATCTCGAGCCAGTGCGCGAGCCAGCCGGAGACGCGGCTCGCGGCGAAGATCGGCGTGAAGAGGTCCTCCGGGATCCCCATCTTCGCGTACACGGCACCCGAGTAGAAATCCACGTTCGGGAAGATGCCGCGCGCACCGAGCCGGTCCGCCGCCACCCGCTCGACCTCGAGCGCGAGATCGTAGAGCGGCTCGCGGCCGGAGCGTGCAAAGAGCCGCTCGGCGAGCTGCTGCAACATCACGGCGCGCGGGTCCTTGACGTGGTAGATACGGTGGCCGAGACCCACGATCTTCTCCTTCCGGGCGATCATGGCGTCGATCGCCGGCGCCACGTTGGCGACCGAGCCGATCCCGCGCAGAAAGTCGAGCACACGCTCGCTGGCGCCGCCGTGAAGTGGGCCGCTCAGGGCGCCGATGGCCGCGGCGACGACGCTGAACGGATCGGCGAGGGTGGAGCCGACGACGCGGGCGGTGAAGGTGGAGGCATTCATGGTGTGATCGGCATGGAGGATGAATGCGACGTCCATGATGCGCGCCACCTCGGGATCGGGCTCCGTCCGCGTCAACATGTAGAGGAAGTTGGCGGCGTGGCTCAGGTCCGCACGCGGCGGTTGCGGTGGGAGCCCGACGCGGCGCCAGTGGATCGCGGCGACGATGGCCGGCAGGGCGGCGACGAGGCGCACGACGGAGTAGCGCCGCACGGCAGGGTCGGACCCGGGCCTGAGCGGCTGCAGCATGCCGAGAGCGGCGACAGCCACCTGCAACGCGCTCATCGGACGGCCGCCTGAGGGCAGGCCCTGGAGCATGGTCAGGAGCTCGCGCGGAAGCTCCCGTTCACGCGCCAGATCCACGCTGAACCGAGCGAGCTCGGCCGCCGCCGGCAACCTCCCGAAGAGCAGGAGATAGGCCGTCTCCTCGAACGTCGAGTGCTCGGCGAGCTCCTGAATCGGGATGCCACGGTACTCGAGGATTCCGTGCTGGCCGTCGATGAAGCTGATCGCCGACTCGGCGCAGGGCACGCCGGCGAGGCCTGGCACGTAGGGATGAGCGAACGCGTTCGGAGTGGCTTCGGTAGTCATGGCGTCGGGATTCCGGGACCTCAGGGCGGCGGCGCCGGCGCGCGGCCCGCGGCCTCGTCAAGTGCAGCCTCGTCAAGTCGGCCTCGTCAAGTCAGGCGCCCGCGGCATCGGGGGACGCGGTAACGGGCGAGCCCGAGAAGACTAGCACGAGGCAGGCCGGAGCCGCGAGGTCTGCGGTGGCGGCGGCCGCGACACCCGCGCCCACGCGCGCCGCCGCACCGGCGAGCGCGGCGGCGTGGTAGCATCCCTGACCCCAACCCAGTTCGCCTCCCGGTTCCCTCAAGGAGATCGCCATGGGCAAGTTCGCCGCCGACGTCGAGAGCATTCGCCGCCGCGCTCGCCAGCACATGGAGCGCGGGGCCGTCACCGAAAGCTACCGGGCCAACGTCGAGGAAGTGGTTCAGGTCCTGAACACGGCGCTCGCCACCGAGCTCGTCTGCATCCTCCGCTACAAGCGCCACTACTTCATGGCCACGGGCATCGATGCGCAACCAGTCGCGGCCGAGTTCCTCCAGCACGCGACCGAGGAGCAGCAGCACGCCGATGAGATCGCAGCGCGCATCACCCAGCTCGGCGGCGAGCCCAACTTCGACCCGGTCGGCCTTGCCGAGCGCAGCCACGCCGAGTACGCCGAGGGCGAGACGCTCATCGAGATGATCGAAGAAGATCTGGTCGCCGAGCGCATCGCGATCGAGAGCTACTCGGAGATGATCCGCTGGTTGGGGAGCGACGATCCGACGACACGCCGGATGCTCGAGGGCATCCTCGCCATGGAGGAAGAGCACGCCGAGGATCTTGCCAGCATGCTCGAGACCCTGGCCGCCAATCAGCGGCCGAAGAGCAAGCGGGCGGCGGCCAAGCGCTCCACGGCGCAGCGAACGCCGGGCCGGAAGACCACGGGCCCGCGCCCAGGGCGCGGCGCGCGCCGGAGGTAGCCCGTGAACGCGCGCATCCTCTCCATCCTGACCCTGGCGCTCCGCATCAGCGCGGGCGCCGCACCCGCCGCAGACAACGGGGCGACCGATCTCACCGGCGCCGTGACCGAGGAGCAGTTCAAGGCCATGCACGACCTGAAGAGCGAAGCTGCGCCGCCGCCCAAGGGAGCGATGATCGATCTCGCCGGCGGGCAGGCGTACCTGAGCCTGCCTCCGGAGGCCAAGGCCCCTCTCTTCGGGCTCGCTATCATCCACGAGTGGTGGGGGCTCAACGACCACATGAAGCACTGGGCGGACCGCCTCGCCGCCGAGGGCTACGCGGCGCTCGCCGTGGATCTCTACGGCGGGAAGGTAGCGACGACACCCGACTCGGCCATGGCATACGTGAAGGCGGTGGACGAAGCGCGCTCGCTCGCGATCATGAGCGCCGCACACGACTACCTGCTGACCAACACGCGCATCCGAGCCGCCCGCACCGGCGTGATCGGCTGGTGCTTCGGCGGCGGGATGTCGCTCAAGCTTGCGCTCGCCGAGCCTGATCTCGATGCGGCGGTGATCTACTACGGGCGGCTCGTCACCGACCCCAAGGTGCTCGCGGCGATCAAGGCGCCGATCCTCGGCATCTTCGGGAACAAGGACGAGAGCATTCCGCCGGCGGTGGTCAACGACTTTGATGCAGCGCTGAGCGAGGCCAAGGTCCCGCACGAGATCCGGCGTTACGACGCCAATCACGCCTTCGCCAACCCGTCGGCGGCGAGCTACGACCAGAAGAACGCCACGGCGGCGTGGGCGGAGGCCCAGAAGTTCCTCGCCGCCCACCTGAAGGGCGCGGCGAAGTAGCGGCCAGCGCGGTGGAGGAGCAGGCGCGCGGCGGCGCCTACTGCCGCCTACTGCCGCCTACTGCGTTGCGAGGGCGCGCGCGGCCAGCGCGTTCCCCGGGTCGAGCTCCTTGAGCCGCTCGGCGTAGCGGCGCGCCGTCTCCGCCGGGCCGTGGTCGAGCGCCAGTTCGACCACGGCCGTGTGCGCCTCGATGCTCGCCGGGTCGAGGAGACAGAGCACCTCGTAGGTGCGCACGGCGAGCGCCTCCTCGCCCCCCTCGCGGTAAAGGCGCGCGAGGCGCGCTACCGTCTGCGGCTCGTACGGACGCACCGCGAGCCCCTGCTCGAGCGCCCCCGCCTCGTCGCCCGCGAGACCGTGATCGCGGCACAGATCGGCCAGCGCGATCAAATCGTCGTAGGGCGCATCCTCGATCGCGGCCCGACCGGCCAGAACTTTCGCCGCCTCCTCGAATCTCCCCTCCTCCTCGTGAATGGCTGCGAGCTGCCGGTAAGGTTCGGGATCGGCCGGGTAGGCCCGGATCGCCTCCGCCAGGTAGGCGGCGGCGGCGGCGTTCTCGCCGAGCTCGGCGTAGGCGATGCCGAGGTCACGCACCACGAGGTAACTCACGGGGCGCGCGTCCAGAAGCGGCGCGAGATGGGTCACCGCGCCGGCGAAGTCGCCCTCGATGAGGAGCGCGTGCCCGAGGAGGAGGCGCGCCGCGGCGTGGGTCGAGTCGGCCTCGAGCACGGCTAGCGCCTCGCTCAGCGCCGTCTCGATCTCCCCCGACTGGAACCACTCCTCGGCCATGCGCGTGCGCGCATCGAGGTCACCCGGGTTCGCCTCCGCCTGCTTGACGCTCGCCTCGAGTCGCTCCCCGGACCCGAGCGCCCACACCGGCAGCGACTCGACGTGCGCTCTCATGGCCTGGTCCACGTCGGCGGCCCACACGCTCTCCGCGACCCCGAGCTCCTTCTCGATCGCCTCGGCGTTCGAGAGCCCCGCAGCGTAGCTATCGAGGAGACGGAGCACGGCATCGAATCCATGCTGATCGATCAAGCGGCGCACGGCGAAGGCCGACTCGTAGTAGGCGAGCGAACGATGGAGCGGCGTCTTCGGTCGTGTGAAGCCGTGGTTGAGCTCGGTGAAGGGAATGATCTGGCTTTCGAAGAGCGCCCAGCGCGCGATGCGATCGCCCTCGATCGAGGGTGGATACCCCTCGAGCACGACCGAGAGACCCTCGGTGAACCAGAATGGCACCTGCTTCTCGGTGCGGGTCAGCGCCAGCACGTGCCCAAACTCGTGGCGCGCGACCGTCCGCCAGTTGATCTTCCCCGACCACAGCCGCGGCGAGTCCATGGCGATCACGGGCCCGAAGCAGGCGCCCGGGATCCCCTCGATGCCGGGAAGTCCGATCAGGCGGGCGGAGAGGAGATCGCGCTCCGGGAAGACCTCGACCGTCGTCTTGCGCTCGGGCGTGAACCCGAAGCGTGGGCAGAGCTCGGCATAGGTAGCTTCGAGATAGGGGCCGAGGAGGGGCACCAGCGGGACATCCGCTTCATCCACCTTGAGCACGAAGTGGGGCGTCTCGAAGCGCCGGTACGCGGCGAGCTTCTTGAGCAGAAGGCGCATGTTGTAGCTGCGGATGTCGTAGGGATCGAGGGCGAAGCCGCGATCGAGCCACTGGCCAGCCTCCTCCTCGCGCCCGTCGCGCATGGCGGAGAGGCCTAGCGCGTTGGCCGCGGCGGCGTGCTCGGGATCGAGCGCGAGCGCGCGTTCGTAGAACTCGGCGGCCTCCGTATAGCGGCGCAGGCGATCGCACGCCCCGCCGACGATGAAGTAGGCGTCCGCGTAGGACGGGGCGCCGGCGAGGATCGCCGCGATCTCCTGCTCGGCGCCGGTCCGGTCGCCGCGCTCGAGGCGGAGCGCGGCGGAGAGGGCGCGGAGGGAGCGCTTGCCGGGAGCGATCGCCAGCGCCTTCTCGATCCCGGCGCTGGCGGCGGCGAGATCCTCGTCGGCCAGATCCAGCATGGCCAGGAGCTCAAGGGCGTCCGGGTGCCGGGGATCGACCGCCAGCACCCGCCGGCTCACCTCCTCGACCTCGCGGTAACGGCCGTCGGCAAAGTGGGTGCGGGCGAGGAGGACGCCTGCCTCGGAATTCTGCGGATTGGCGTGAAACGCCGGTCCGAGCTTGCTCCGTGCGAGCTGAGTTTCGTGCTTCTCGAGGAGGAGCGCGACGAGCCGGAGCGACGCCTCTTCGTGGTTCGGATCCCAGGCCACGGCGCGCTCGAACAGGTTTTTCGCGGCCTGGAACTCCCCCCGCCCCCACGCCGCGCGCCCCGCGAGGACGAGATGATCGGCCTCGGCGGCCGCCGCCCAGTCGAAGCGGAGGGGGCGGCTCGTCGAATCAGCGAGCACGCCAGCGAGACCCGGTGGCACGGGCGGCGCAGGCGGCTGGACCGGCGCGGGCGGCGCCCCGTCCGCCGGTGCCGGCACGCGCTCGTAGGCCGCGCGCGCCGCTCTGCGCTCGCCACGCCCGGCGAGAAGCGCGCCGCGCGCGACGTGGAGGGCCGCCGCCGCTTGGTCGCCCTCCTCGTAGAGCGCGAGGGCCGTATCGAGGAGCACGCCGGCTTCCGCGTCGTCCCCCAGCTCGGCAAGCGTTTCCGCCGCCGGCCCGACGAGACGCGGGTCGGCGCTCGGCGGCACCGTGGCGGCGAGCTCGCCGAGCTTCTCCCACTGCCCGCCGAGGCGCAGCGCCCGGAGCGTGAGGAGGCCGGCCTCGTCGCCGACGCCGGCGCGGCCGAGAAGAGGCGACAGGGCAGCGAGGGCCTTCTCCGGCTGGCCGGCCCGGAGAGCAAGACGCGCGCCGGCGAGGTCGGCCGCCGCCGGCTCGGTCATGGACACCTGAGCCTGAGCAGCCGCCAGGCCAAGCCCGCTCAGGAGAACGAGGGCAATCGCGGTGACAAGCGTTCTGGTCATGAGGATTCGGAGTCGTGGCGAGGGGCGGACGGCGGCGATCGTAGCACGAGCAAGGCGCCGGCGAGACCTATTCCGCCGTCCCCGCCGTCCCCTCCTCACGGCCCGCGAAAAACCACTCGATCCCTTGCGCCCGGTGCCGGCGCAGCGCCTCGAGATCGGGATGGGCGCGCACGGCGCCCGTGGTCTTGTTGACGTCGAGGAGCTCGATACCACCCTCCCGCTCCACGTAGTCGAGCTTCCCGTAATCGAGCTGGAGCCGGCGGCGCCACGCGCGGATCTCGAGATGCGGCTCGACATCGGCCGTGTGCACGGCGGCGGCCGCATTGACGACCGGCTCGCGCGCGGAGAGCCGCGTGCAGGTCCACCGATCCCCGAGGAACTGGAAGATGCGGGTGTGATAGAGACCGTCGGCGATCTCGGGCAGGAACCTCTCGACCACGAACCGCCGGTCCCGGAAGTAGCGCGGCGGCACCCTCGCCCGGTGCGGGTAGAGGACGTAATCGCGCGAATCATCGAACGGCGGGGCACCGGTCAGGCGCCGCAGATACCACTCGGCCCGGCGCGTCAGCGCGTGCGCCCGCACCCAGGCCGGCTCCCGGAGGAGCCGCTCCGGCCGCCCCGCCGAGTTCAGGTCCGACTTGACGATGACCGGCCCGTCCCAGGCGTCTCCGGCGCCGACGAGATTGCGGCTGAAGGCGGACTTCCGGATGTCCTTGACCCGCCCGTTCACCTGCAGCGGGTAACGGGCGGCGAGCTCGAGGTAGGGGGCGGGGACGACCGAAAGGTCGACGTGCAGGAAGCCGAGGTCGGCGGGCGTGTAGTCCCGGGGGCCGAACACGAACCTGACGTCGTGACCCGCCTCACGCCAGAACTGCGCCAGATGATAGACGGAGTAGACGGCCAGGTCACGCCGGCGATCCCGTTCGTGGAAGAGCACGGCGATGCGGTGCGCCACGGGCAAGTCCTTGGAGCCGGACGGCGTGCAGTTTCTCCGCGGACCCGGAGCGCCGGCGCTCTCCGCCGCAGAGGGCCTCTCGGGCCATTATGCCACGGCTTTCCCCCGCCATCTTTGCGGTTCTCTCGGCGCGCCGAAACCGTTACCTTGCGCGCGGTAGCAAAGTCCGGGCGCACCGCCGCGCCCGCGGCAAGGAGTCGTGGCATGGTCGTCACCTACAGCCCCGCGGGGAAGGATCTCTACATCTACCTGAGCAATGTCGATCCGGGTGAAGCGACGCGCTCGCTTCCCGAGGTCCCCGTGCGGATGCTCTTCGATCACGATCACCAGTGGATCGGCTTCGAGATCATCGAGCTCCTCGACGACTCGACCGTGCTCGATCTCGGGCCCGCGCTCGGCGTGGCGCGCCGCAACGCGCCGGAGCTCACGATCGAGCACGACGAGAAGCGGCGCGTGGCGACCCTCCGCTGGGCTGCCGGCGACGCGACGATCGTCCTGCCCTGGGACGCCATCCTCGACTTCGACGCGAAGGATCAGCTGATCGGTGTCGAGTTCCTCTTCAGCGGGGCGCTGGAGATCGAGGGCCGCTTGACGCGGCTCGCGCACCAGCGGATCTAGGGTCCGGCCCGAGCGGAGCGGAGCAGCGGTTCGACACCCGGAGGAAAGCACGATGGATGCCGAGTCCGTCCTTCTCATCAACCAGGAGGACACGATCGCCTGGCTCACCTTGAACCGACCGCGCGCGCTCAATGCGCTCGACGAGGCGCTCCTGCACGCGCTCGACGCAGCGCTTGCGCGGCTCGAACCGGAAGCGGCCGCCGACCGCGTGCGCGCTCTCGTGCTCACGGGAGCAGGCCGTGCCTTCTCTTTCGGCGCCGACCTCGGCACCCTCGACGCCGGCGATGCCGAGGCGCGGCAGGCCCGCTTCGGCGCGCTCCTCCCCATCTTCCAGCGCGCGATCCGCCGCCTCGCCGACTTCTCCGCGCCGACCCTCGCCGTGCTCAACGGCTTCGCCACCGGTGCCGGGCTCGACCTCGCGCTCGCCTGCGATCTCCGCGTGGCGAGCGACCGCATAAAGCTTGCCTCCGGCTTTGTCGGCATGGGCCTCGTGCCGGACGGCGGCGGCACCTACCATCTGCCGCGACTCGTCGGCACCGGACGGGCGCTCGAGATGATCCTGCTCGGGGATGCACTCACCGCCGAAGCGGCTCTTGCCGCCGGTCTCGTGAACCGCGTGGTCGCGCCCGCAGATCTCACCGGCGTCGCGCACGAGATCGCGACCAGGCTCGCGGCGGCGCCGCGTCCAGCGGCGCGGCTCGCCCGCGAGCTCGTGCGCACGAGCGGCTTCCGCTCGTTCGCCGAGGCCCTCGGTGCGGAGGCGGACGCCCAGCTCGAGTGCGCGGCCTCCCCCGCCGCAGGCGAGGCGCTCGCTGCGGCGCGGCGCACGCCGGCACGCACTTGAGCGTCCGCTGGCCGACTAGCACCAGCCTGGCCTGGCTTGGCCACTAGCTGGTAACTAAGCTAAGCTAAAAGCTAGCTGTTGTTCCGCGCGGCGAGCTGGCGGAGGAAGCTGATCACGTCGTCGCGGCTCAGCATGCCGAGAAGCCGGCCGTCCTCCATCACCGGGAGCTGATTGACACCGCTCCGGTCCATCATCTCGAGGGCGGCCTGGATCTCCGTGTCGGGCCGCACGCGCTTGACCTCGGCGAGCGGAATCATGACCGCGGCGGCCGTCGTGTGCGGCCACTCCGAGCGCGGCACGCTCCGCATCTGGTGGAGGGTCAGGAGCCCGATGATCTCGTCGCTGCTCTTCACGATGAAGCTCCGCCGGCCACCGCCGAGGACATGGTCGTCGATCAGATCTTGCAACATCGTGTCGCCGGGAATGAACCCGTAGTTCCGGTTCATCGCAGCTGCCACGGCGTGCCCGGCGAGGAGTCCGCGGATGACCACGTGATGGATCTGCATCACGGCGGCGGCATCCAGGAACCAGCCGATCGCGGCGATCCATAGGCCGCCGCCCAGATTCCCGGCGAGGATCTGCACGACACCGCCCGCGATGAAGAGAAAGGCGACGAACCGCCCGACGTGGGCCGCGGTCATCGTGGCCCGCCGAAAGTCCTTCTTCACTGCCCACACGATCGCGCGAAAGATGCGACCGCCGTCGAGGGGAAAACCGGGGATCAGGTTGAAGAGGGCGAGCGATGCGTTGATCATGGCCAGGTACTTGACCGGCGCGACGAGCTGGGCGGTTCCCGCCACGAAGGGATCGAGGAGATAGAACAGCCCGGCGAGCGCGAGGCTCACGGCGGGACCGGCGATCGCGATCCAGAACTCGGCCCGCGCGCTCGGCGGCTCGCCCGCGAGCAACGCGACCCCGCCGAAGACGAAGAGGACGATCCTCTCGACGCGTGTTCTGAAGTGAAGTGCGACGACCGAGTGGCCGAGCTCGTGCAGGAGTACGCAGGCATAGAGGAGGAGCGCAGTGGCCGCGGCCACCGTCCAGTAATGCGGCGCCGGCCAGCCTGGGAACTCGGCCGGGAAGTAGCTCGTGGCCAGCACCCAGGTGAAGAGCGCGAAGACGAGGAACCAGGAGGCATCGAGCGCGATCGGGATGCCGAGGATGCGACCCATCGGGATCGCGTGCCGGCTCATGGTTGGGCTCCGCCGCGAAGCCGGGCGACCCGCCCGGACACAGCCGACGCGGCCGCGGGGATGCAACCGCCGCCCGCCTTTGCGACAATGCGCCCGTGATCCATCCTCCCCTTCCTCGCTTTCACGGCGCCTGGGGCCTCCTCGGTGCGGCCCTGGTGCCCGGGCTCGTCCTCGCCCCCGACGACTGGAGCGGCGTGCTCCCGCTCGCCGGCGCGATCGTCCTCGGCTTCGCAGCGTTTGGCTCGCTCGAACGCGGCGCCGTGAGCCCCCGCGCGCGCCGGCACCTGCCCGCCTGGGTCGCGGCCTACCTGCTCGCGAGCCTGATCCTACTCTGGTTCGCGCGAGCGCGCGTGCTCGGGCAGCCGGCCTTGCTGTGGCCCGTGCTCGTGGGAGCGATCCTCGCGGCCCTTCGCCTCGCCCCACCGCTCCCGATCCTCCGCCGTCCGGCGGCGCGCGAGGCGCTCGGCATGGGCCTCCTCGGGCTCGCGCTCCCCGTGCTCGCGATCGCGGGCGGTGCGCCGGCGCGCCCCGCCGCGGCGCTCTATCTCCTCTACACGGGCTTCTTCGCGATCCGCCTTGCCTTCGTGCGCGCACACCTCGCCGGCCGCGCGGCGCACTCCGTGTCGTTCGCCGCCCCGCTGGCCGCGGGCGCCGCCGCTGCCCTCGCGTGGGTGGGCGCCATCCTCAGCCTCGGCCTCGATCCGTGGCTCGTCGCCGCGATGTGTCCGGTCCTCGCCGTGGGCCTCCTCCGCCTCGCCCGCGATCGCCGCGCCGAGCGGGCGATCCGCACGCTCGGCCTCGAGGAACTGGCGAGCGTCGCGGCCTTCGCGCTCATCGTGAGCCTTCTCGGCGGGCGCACGCTCATCGGCTAGACCGTATGGAGCGACCGACCCCTGGTTTGCGGCATCGACCGTTGCCCGCCCATCGACTGCCGCACCGGCGCCCGTTCGCGCTCAAGCGAGAGCACGCAATGCGCTCGCGGAAAGGTCGGGAATGCGGAATCGTCTACCGGTGCGCCGCGCGGAGATCTCGGCGGCCATGGTAAACTAGCTAGTTGACGCAGGTCAGGGAGCCGAGGGGCCAACGGGGGGGAAATGAGCGGAGGTGCCCGTAATTGGCCGGATGCGCGAGCATCCGTGTATTCGGGAACCACGAACCGGGGGGAAAGCGACCATGAAACAAGCCCTGCTGGCCGCGGTACTCGCAATGTTGTGTACGCAGGCCAGTGCCAGCGTTCTCTACCAGCAACCGCCGGACCCGAACGGCGGGTTCTATCATTCTTCCTGGTGGGATCCGGACGGCAGCAACTACGACGAGTACGTGTGGGACCGATTCGTACTGGGCTCCAATGCAGACCTCGACTCGGTCAATTGGCGCGGAGCGTACGACCCCGCGTATGGTGGAAACAGCCCGGTGGTGAACTTCACCGTCGCGATCTACGCTTCCATTGCGGGCGGGAGCGAGCCCGATGTAGCGCATCCCCCGTTAGTGGAATACGAGACCGGCAGCAATGCCGGCGAGACGTATGCGGGCGTCTTCGGGGGCGCGACGATGTACGACTACCGCTTCGCGCTTCCGGTGGCGTTCCACGCGCAGGCGGGCATCCCGTACTGGGTGCAGATCGAAGGATGGCAGTGGGGATTCCCGGGCTGGAGCCTCGCTCGCGGCACGGGTGGCGACGGCTACCACTTCCGCTGCCAACACCTGACCGAGGACTCCAAAGATGGGCCACCCACCGGCTGCCGGTTCACGGCGCCCTCCGGTGACGCGGCCTTCACGCTGCTCAACACGGCCGTTACCAGCGTGGACAG
>Ga0316626_10000508_pt1 | contig 15235 bp, 12 predicted proteins | sample OWC_Aug_T1_C1_D5_FD_207656 | JGI IMG/M metagenome (GOLD analysis project Ga0316626, IMG submission 207656) | Wetland soil microbial communities from Old Woman Creek delta, Ohio, United States - OWC_Aug_T1_C1_D5_A | ecosystem: Environmental > Terrestrial > Soil > Wetlands | place: USA: Ohio...
ATTCGGACGGATCCAAAGTCTACTGGCGGAGAGAGAGGGATTCGAACCCTCGAAGGGCTTTTGACCCTTACGCCCTTAGCAGGGGCGCGCCTTCGACCACTCGGCCATCTCTCCGTTATGCAGAGAGCCGCGAAGGATAGCGATCCGGCGCCGCCACGTAAAGCCGGAGGGGCTGAAGTTGCCGGAAATCGGAGCGGGACCCGGACCTCACAGGGCCGGGTCAGGGGATTACGGGAAGGTTCCGTGCCCGTTGCCAGCGCGAGCCGGGCGGGCCTCACCATCCTGCTCTTCGCGCTTGATGCGCTCGAAAATCTCTTCACGGTGCACGGCAACATCGCGCGGCGCATTGACGCCAACGCGGACCTGGTTGCCCTTGACGCCGAGTACTGTCACCGTCACATCGTTGCCGATCATGACGGTCTCGCCCACGCGCCTGGTCAGAATCAACATCCTTTGCTCCTGGCCTGTCGGGCCTGGTCATTCCCAACCGGCCGCGCCCCACCCGAGGCAGCCGGCCAGCACCAGACGAGTCTCCGGGGTTGTTGTCCTGGTCCCCCGATTGACCGTCTGCACCCAACGCGCTGCCCGGATCAATGTACGGACAACTGCGCCCGCAACAAAGATACCCTTTAGCGAAAAAAAAGTCAGCGCTGTCGAAATAGAAGACTGCGCTGCGGCTGCATTCCCTGCAACCGGTGGTCCAACTGGACCATCACTCAGCTGCCGACGCGCTCTCTCACCCAGCCCGACACCGACTGCAGCGCCGCGGACAGCGCCCCGGCGTCCGTGCCACCCGCCTGGGCGAGATCCGGACGACCACCGCCACGGCCACCGACCTGCTGGGCCACGAAGTTCACGACGTCGCCGGCCTTGACCCTCGCAGTCGCGTCCGCGGTGACGCCGGCGATCAGCGTCACCTTGCCGTCGGGCGCGGCGGAGCCAAGCACGATCACCGCGGAGCCGAGCTGAGTCTTGAGCTGATCCACGGCGTTGCGCAGCGCCGCGGCATCCGCACCCTCGACGCTGGTCGCAACGACCCTGAGCCCGCCGATGGTCTCGGCATCGGCCGCCAGGTCACGGCCGCGGCCGCTCGCAAGCTTGTCCTTGAGCTGCGCCACTTCTTTCTCGAGGCGGCGGCCGCGCTCGAGCAGCTGGCGCACCTTCTCCTCGACGTCGTCACGCGAGCCGCGCACCAGGCCGGCCACGTCGCGCAGGCGATACTCGGTCTCGAGCACGTGGTTGAACGCGCCCTCGCCCGTCACGGCCTCGATGCGGCGCACGCCGGCGGCGACGCCGCCTTCGCTCAGGATCTTGAACAGGCCGATGTCGCCCGCGCGACTCACGTGCGTGCCACCGCACAGCTCGGTGGAGAAATCGCCGATGCTCAGCACGCGCACTTCGTCGTCGTACTTCTCGCCGAACAGCGCCATGGCGCCCGCCGCCACCGCGTCGTCGAACTTCATCAGGCGCGTCTCGGCCGAGGCGTTGGCACGGATCTCCGCATTCACCAGCCGCTCGATCTCGCGCAGCTCCTCCGGCGTCACCGCGGAGTAGTGCGAGAAATCGAAGCGCAGCCGGTCGGGCGCCACGAGCGAGCCCTTCTGCGTCACGTGGAGCCCGAGCACCTTGCGCAGCGCCGCGTGCAGCAGGTGCGTCGCCGAGTGGTTCCGGCGGGTTGCCAGCCGCAGCTCGTGATCCACCTCCGCCGCGACGCTGTCGCCGGTACGCAGCGTGCCGCTCTCCAGCCGGCCCACGTGCAGATGCACCTTGCCGAGCTTCTGCGTATCCGTGACGACGAAGCGCGCCGCGCCGGCCGTGAGCACGCCGCGATCGCCGACCTGGCCGCCACTCTCGGCGTAGAAGGGCGTGGCGTCGAGCACCACCTGCCCCTCCTCGCCGGCTTGCAGCTCCTCGACACGTTCTATGCCGCGGATCAGCTCGACCACGCGGCCCGGTGCACGCTCGCTGTCGTAGCCCTTGAACTCGGTCTGGCCCTCGACCAGCACGCCGGCGCGCAGGTCCACGCCGAACTTGCTCGCGGCGCGCGCCCGGGCGCGCTGCTCCTCCATCGCCGCCTCGAAGCCCGCCTCGTCGATCGTGAGGCCGCGTTCGCGCGCGATGTCGCTGGTGAGGTCCACCGGGAAGCCGTAGGTGTCGTACAGGCGGAACACGGTCTCGCCCGGGATCTGCTTGCCGGACAGCGCGCCGATGGCGCCGTCGAGCAGCGCCATGCCCTGCGCCAGCGTCTCGGCGAAGCGCAGCTCTTCCTGCTCGAGCACCCTCTCGATGTGCGCGCGCTGCGTGGTGAGCTCGGGGTAAGCCTCGCCCATGGCCGCGTCGAGCGTAGCGACGATCCTGTGGAAGAACGGCTCGCGCTGACCGAGCATGAAGCCGTGGCGGATGGCGCGGCGGATGATCCGCCGCAGGACGTAGCCGCGACCCTCGTTCGAGGGCAGCACGCCGTCGGCGATCAGGAAGGAACTGGCCCGGATGTGGTCGGCGATGACGCGCAGCGAGCTCGACTGCAGGTCGGTCGCGCCGGTGTGCTTCGCTGCCGCCGCGATCAGTTCGCGGAACAGGTCGATGTCGTAGTTGCTGTGCACGCCCTGCATGACGGCCGCGATGCGCTCGAGGCCCATGCCCGTGTCGACCGACGGCTTCGGCAGCGGCGTCAGCGTGCCGTCGGCCGAGCGGTCGTACTGCATGAAGACCAGGTTCCAGATCTCGACGTAACGGTCGCCGTCCTCGTTCGGCGAGCCCGGCGGGCCGCCTTCGATGCCGGGCCCGTGGTCGTAGAAGATCTCGGTGCACGGTCCACACGGACCGGTGTCGCCCATCGCCCAGAAGTTCGACTTCATGCCCATCCGCGTGAAGCGGCCGGCGTCGACGCCGATTTCCTTCAACCAGATCTCGGCCGCGCCGTCGTCTTCCTCGTAGACGGTGACCCACAGGCGCTCCGGCGGAATGCCGAGCGTGCCGGTGATGAAGTCCCAGGCGTAGCGGATCGCCTCGTGCTTGAAGTAGTCGCCGAAGCTGAAGTTGCCCAGCATCTCGAAGAACGTGTGGTGCCGGGCCGTGTAGCCGACGTTCTCCAGGTCGTTGTGCTTGCCACCGGCGCGCACGCAGCGCTGGGAGCTTGCGGCGCGCGTGTAGCTGCGCTTGTCCTTGCCGAGGAACACGTCCTTGAACTGGACCATGCCGGCGTTGGTGAAGAGCAGCGTGGGATCGTTGCCCGGGACCAGCGAACTCGAGGGGACGACGGCGTGACCGTGGCCCCTGAAGAACTCCAGGAACGCGGCGCGGAGTTCCGCACTGCTCAGCTGCTTGGACGGTGCGCGTAGGGTGCTCATGGTTCGATGTCTTCGCCCGGGCCGAGCGCGGCCCGGATCTGCTCGTGAGTGAACCCGCGATATTGGAGGAACCGTGCCTGTCTTGCACGCTCGGGGTAGTCGCCGGGCGGCGACACCCCGAAGCGCCGGCGGCGCGCGTCCCGGGCCACGGCTGCCCAGTCCTCTCCCGTCGCCTCGAGCCCGGCGTCGATCTCGGGCTCGGGCACGCCGCGCTCCCGCAGCTCGGCACGGATCCGCGCCGGCCCATGCCCACGGCCGGCGTGCTGGCGGATGAATTGCTCGACGAAGCGGGTCTCGCTCAGCAACCGTTCGGTCACGAGCGCCTCGACGACGGTGACCACGACCTCCGCGGGGTAGCCGCGCCGTTCCAGGCGCCGGGCGAGTTCGGCCCGGCCGAAGTCGCGGCCAGCCAGCAGCGCAAGCGCAGCGGTGCGGACCGTGCGCTCGTCTGCCTCGGCCACGTCGGTGTCAGGCTTCCTCGGCCGCCTCACCCTTGGCCGCCTCGCCCTTGCGCGGCGCCAGCAACTTTGCGCGCAGCGCGTTCTCGATCTCGCGCGCAGTCTCGGGATGCTGCTGCAGGTAATTGCGGACGTTGTCCTTGCCCTGGCCGATGCGCTCGCCGTTGTAGCTGTACCAGGAGCCCGACTTCTCGATCAGGTTGTGCAGCACGCCGAGTTCGATGATCTCGCCCTCTCGGGAGATGCCGGTGCCGTACATGATCTCGAACTCGGCCTCGCGGAACGGCGGGGCGACCTTGTTCTTCACGACCTTGACGCGGGTCTGGTTGCCGACGACCTCGTCGCCGACCTTGATCGCGCCGATGCGGCGGATGTCGAGGCGCACCGAGGCGTAGAACTTGAGCGCGTTGCCGCCGGTGGTGGTCTCGGGGTTGCCGAACATCACGCCGATCTTCATGCGGATCTGGTTGATGAAGACCACGATGGTGTTCGAGCGCTTGATGTTGCCGGTGAGCTTGCGCAGCGCCTGCGACATGAGACGCGCCTGCAGGCCCATCTGCATTTCGCCCATCTCGCCTTCGATCTCGGCCTTGGGCGTGAGGGCCGCCACGGAGTCGACCACCACGATGTCCACCGCATTCGAGCGCACCAGCATGTCGGTGATCTCGAGCGCCTGCTCGCCGTTGTCCGGCTGCGAGACGAGCAGTTCGGTCACGTTGACGCCCAGCTTCTCGGCATAGGCCGGGTCGAGTGCGTGCTCGGCGTCGACGAACGCGGCGGTGCCGCCCTGGCGCTGCACCTCGGCTATGACCGTCAGCGCGAGAGTCGTCTTGCCCGAGGATTCCGGCCCGTAGATCTCGACCACGCGCCCCTTCGGCAGGCCGCCCACGCCCAAGGCGATGTCGAGGCCGAGGGAGCCCGTGGAGACCGTCTCGACGTCGTAGGTGGCGCTGGCGTCACCCAGGCGCATCACCGATCCCTTGCCGAACTGCTTCTCGATCTGACCCAGGGCGGCGACGAGCGCCTTCTTGCGGTTTTCTTCCATTGCCATTGCGTTGCTCGTGGAGCCCCTCGGGCTCGGTCGGGAGTGGGTGGAATCCGGGAAGGGGCGCATTATTCCACAGGGGGGACGCGTCCGCCGGACGAAAAATTGAGCTGAATCAGCAGTTTCTCGCCGCGCTGGCTCATGGCGTGAGCCTGCCCCGCGAGGGCCCGTCAGCCGCTGAGCGACCAGGACTCGAGCGGGGTGTAGACCGAGCCGGAACGGTCCGTGATGGACTCGACCAGGGCGAATTCGGCCACCGGCCAGGACAGCGGCTCGAACGGTGCGAGTTCCACCGGATGCGACACCTTGCGTGCCAGCGTCAGGTGGGCGCGGAACGGCCGCGACTCGGGCGCGAAGCCTCGCGCAGCCAGGGCCGCGCGCAGTTGCCGCACGAGGTCATCGAGGGCCGGCGGCACCACCCGGGCCACCAGGCAGAGGACTTCAGGGCGGCGCCAGTACTCGACGGCATCGAGCTGGAGGTCGGACCGGGCGGCCTGGACCTGCGCGGCCGCGTCGCGCACCGCCGCCAGGCGCGACGCCGGCACCGGACCCAGGAACTCGAGCGTCAGGTGCCACTGGTCGGGCCGCTGCGGCCGGCCGACGCCGGTCGGCTGCAGGGTGCGGATGCGCGGTGCCAGCGCCGACCGCAGCGAATCAGCTGGCCAGAGCGCGAAGAACAGCCGGTGCATACGCTCCGGCCGATGCGCACCGGTCGCCACTGTGTCGATCATGAGACGAGCAGCCCCCGGAGGGCAGTCGCGACCGCCTGCTGTCGCACCCGGTCCCGGTCGCCGTCGAAGCGGTGGCGAGCCGTGCGCACCGTCGTGCCCACCGCCATCCGCGCTGCCCAGGCAAACCAGACCGTGCCGACCGGCCTTTCGGCCGTGCCGCCGTCCGGACCGGCCACGCCGCTTACCGCCACGGCCACGTCACCGCCGAGCCGCTCGAGCGCCCCGCTCGCCATCTGGCGCACGACGGCTTCGCTCACGGCACCCTCCGCCAGCAGCGTCGCGGGACGTACCCCGAGCAGGACCGTCTTCAGTTCATTGGCGTAGACGACCGCCCCTCCCCTGAACCACTGCGAGCTGCCCGGCCGGTCGGTGCAAGCCTTGGCAATCCAGCCGCCCGTGCACGACTCGGCCGTCACGAGCTGCAGCCCGCCCGCGAGCAGGCGCTCCGCCACTTCGGCTATGATGCCGGGCAGGTCCGGTGCAGGGTGCGTGTCCACGGGCGGATTCTAGCCGCCTTTGGACGGTCGCAAGGTGCGCGTCGGCCGATACCAATTAAGCTCCACTCAACCAAGGCAGGTCACTCCTATGAGATTCGGCCCTCTGGCCATCGCGCTCCTCGTCACCGCGCTCCCCCCGCTCGTCCAGGCTCAGGATGCGGGGCTCGCCTCCGACGAACAGATCCTGCTCAAGCAGGTCATGACGGACAAGAAGACCCTCATCGCCACCAACCTCGGGCTCACCGAGGCGGAAAGCGCAAAGTTCTGGCCCATCTACGACGAGTACGAGGCCAAGCTCAAGAAGGTCAACGACCGCCTGCTCACCAACATCAACACCTTCGCCGAGAAGTACGACACGCTCACCGAGGACGACGCAGCCGCCGTGCTCAAGGAGAAGATGGCCATCGAAAAGGACCGCGAGGCGCTCAAGCAGGCCTACACCAAGAAGTTCGCGAAGGTCCTGCCGCCGAAGAAGGCCCTGCGTTACGCCCAGCTCGAGACGCGCATCAGCATCCTGGCGCAGCGCAACCTGTACAGCCTGATCCCGCTCGCCCGCTGATGCGGGACAACCCTTCCTGAGGAATCATCGATGAAGAAGCTATTGCTCGCATGTGCGGCCCTTGCCGCGTTCGCTACGGCCGAAGTCACGCTGGCCCAGGGCACCAACGCCACGGACGACGTGCAGCTGCTCATCAGCCAGATCCAGACCGACAAGCGCGCCATCGTGCTCTCGACGCTCGCCCTTACCGACCCGCAGGTCGCCGTGTTCACGCCGATCTACGACGAGTACCAGGGCGAAATGAAGGGCGTCATGACGCGCGGCTCGGACGTCATCAACAAGTTCGCCGCCAACTACGGCTCGATGACCGACGATGCCGCGAAGGACATCCTGAAGGACTTCTTCAAGGTCCGTGACGACCGCAATGCGCTCGTCAAGAAATACGCCAAGAAGATGCAGGGCAAGCTGCCGGCGACCAAGGTGCTGCAGTGGGTGCAGGTCGAGAACAAGCTGAACGCGCTGCTCGACGTCGAGGCGGCCGCCAACATCCCGATCGCGCGCTGAGGTCGACGCAGGCATGCTCACGCTCAAACCTCGTCTCGCTGCGACCCTCGCGGCCACGGCGATTGCACTGGCCGGATGCGCCAGCGGCCCCGACATCCGCGGCGATTACGACAAGTCCGTGGATTTCGGCCAGTACCGCACCTACGGCTTCGTGGCGAACGCCGGCACCGACAGCGGCGACGTGAAGTCGCTCGCGACGCAGATCCTGCAGCGGGCCGCATCGCAGCAGATGGAAGCCCGCGGCTACACGCGCTCCGACAACCCCGACCTCGCCATCAACTTCAAGGGCAAGCTCGAGGAGAAGACCGACATCGAGTCCACGCCGGCGCCGTACTACGGTCCGGGCTGGGGCTACGGCGGCTGGTACGGTGCGCCCTACGGCGGCTGGGGCGGCACCGAAGTCACCACGCGCCGTTACAACGTCGGCACGCTGGTGATGGACGTCGTCGACCTGAAGAAGCGCCAGGTGGTGTTCCAGGGCGGCATCGAGGGTGTCGTAACGAAGGAGATGCTGCAGAATCGCGAGGCGGCCATGACCAGGGCCGTCGAGCACATCTTCACGAAGTATCCCTTCGTGGCCGGGCAGTCCGCTCCGGTGCCGCTGCCGGAGAAGAAGTAGACCTACCCCGCCCGTGGGGACCGAGCGCCAGCTCCCGCGAGGGGGCTGGCGTTTTTCTTTCCGGGCGGCCTGTCGCGTACCATCGCAGTCTCCATGACAGTGCAAGATTTCCCCGGCCACTCCCCGGTAATGCAGCAGTACCTGCGCATCAAGGCGCAGTACCCGGACGTGCTGTTGTTCTACCGGATGGGCGACTTCTACGAACTCTTCTTCGACGACGCGCGCCGCGCCGCGCGCCTGCTCGACATCACGCTGACGGCACGCGGGCAGTCCGCCGGCGAACCGATCCCGATGGCCGGTGTGCCGGTGCAGACGCTCGACACCTACCTCGCGCGCGCGGTACGCAAGGGCCAGTCGGTGGCGATCTGCGAGCAGATCGGCGACCCGGCGAAATCCAAGGGCCCGGTCGAGCGACAGGTGGTGCGGGTGGTGACGCCCGGCACGGTCACCGAGGACGCGCTGCTGGAAGCCCGCCGCGACACACTGCTCGCCGCATTGGTGAGTTCGGCTGATCGCTTTGGCCTCGCCTGGCTCGAACTCGCGAGCGGGCGCTTCCACGCGGTCGAAGCCACGGGAGTCGAAGCGCTTGCCGCCGAACTCGAACGGTTGCGCCCGGCGGAGCTGCTCGTCGCCGAGGACGCACCCGCCGTGGCGCGCGCCGGCAGCTCAGGCGCTGTCCGCGAGCGACCGCCGTGGCACTTCGAGGCCGGCAGTGCCGAGCGGCAGCTATGCGAGCAATTCGGCACCCGCGACCTTGCGGGCTTCGGCCTCGCCCACAAGCCACTCGCGGTCGGCGCAGCCGGCTGCCTGCTCAACTACGTGCGCGAGACGCAGAAGTCGGCGCTGCCGCACCTGCGCGGCATCCGCTGCGAGGAACGCGACGAGGCGCTGCAGCTCGACGCCGCGACGCGCCGCAACCTGGAACTCGACGCGAGTCTCTCCGGACGGCCCGAGAGCACGCTGCTCGGCGTCCTGGATCGCACGGCGACGGCGATGGGCGGCCGCGAACTGCGCCGCTGGGTCCAACGGCCCCTGCGGTCGCGGGCCCCGCGCGAGCATCGGTTACAGGCGATCGAGGCGTTTCTCGACACCGGCCTGCACCAGGCCGTGCACGGCCTGCTGCGCCAGGTCGGCGACGTCGAACGCATCCTCGCGCGCGTGGCACTGCGCTCGGCACGGCCACGCGACCTCGCGGGGCTGCGCGACGCACTCGGCGCACTGCCACAGCTGCAGTCCATCCTTGCCGGCATCGACTCGCCCCTGCTCGAACAACTCGCCCGTGAGTCGGGCGCACATCCGGACGTGCACGCGCTGCTGACCGCGGCCGTCGTGCCCACGCCTCCCGCCCTGCTGCGCGAAGGCGGCGTGATCGCGGCGGGCTACGACGCGGACCTCGACGAGCTGCGCCGCATCAGCGAACACAGCGACGAGGCGCTGCTCGAGCTCGAGGCCCGCGAGCGCGAGCGCACCGGCTTCGCCAACCTGCGCTTCGGCTACAACCGGGTGCAGGGCTACTACATCGAGGTGAGCCGCAGCCAGGCCGACCAGGTGCCCGCCGACTGGGTGCGGCGCCAGACGGTCAAGAACGCCGAGCGCTACATCACGGCCGAGCTCAAGTCGTTCGAGGACAAGGTGCTCGGCGCCCGCGACCGCGCGCTGGCCCGTGAGCGCGAGCTGTACGAAGGGTTGCTCGACCGCCTCACCGCGTCGTTGCCGCAGCTCCAGTCCACCGCCGCGGCGGTGGCGGCGCTCGACGTGCTCGCGACGCTCGCCGAGCGCGCGCTGGCGCTGCGCTTGACCCGGCCGCGGCTCGTGGACGAGTCCTGCATCGAGATCCGCGGCGGCCGGCATCCGGTGGTCGAGCAGCACCTCGACGGCCCGTTCGTGCCGAACGACCTGTCGCTGCACGACGACCGCCGCATGCTGATCGTCACGGGCCCGAACATGGGAGGTAAGTCGACGTACATGCGGCAGGCGGCGCTGATCGTGCTGCTCGCCGGCATCGGCAGCTACGTCCCCGCGGAGTCCGCCGCGATCGGTCCCGTGGATCGCATCTTCACGCGCATCGGCGCCGCCGACGACCTCGCCGGCGGGCGCTCGACTTTCATGGTCGAGATGACCGAAGCCGCCAACATCCTCAACAACGCGACCCGCGACAGCCTGGTGCTGATGGACGAGATCGGCCGCGGCACGAGCACGTACGACGGCCTGTCGCTCGCGTGGGCCTGCGCGCGCCACATCGGCCGCGAGGTGGGCGCGTTCACTCTGTTCGCCACGCACTACTTCGAGCTGACGGCGCTCGCCGACGAGCTGCCCGCCTGCGCCAACGTGCATCTCGACGCGACCGAGCACGGCGACACATTGGTGTTCCTGCATGCGGTCAAGGAAGGCCCGGCCAACCAGAGCTTCGGCCTGCAGGTCGCCCGCCTCGCGGGGGTGCCCAATCTGGTCATCCAGGATGCACGCCGTTACCTGGGCGAACTCGAGCGTCGCGACCACTCGGCGCGGCCCGCGGCGCCGCAGCAGGAATTCGACCTCGCCGTGCCGCCCGACCCCGTCGGCGCGGAGATCGCCGCCGCGCTGGACAGCGTCGACCCGGACGGGATGAGTCCGCGCGAGGCCCTCGAGTTCGTGTTCCGGCTGAAAGACCGGCTGCGGACCGCTCGTTAGCGGGATGGCGTCGCCGCGCGCGCTGCATTGAGCAGCGACTTGCACCGGCTATACTGCGACGAAAATTCCGAGGTACGGACCGTCCGACGCCTCGCGCTCGCACCTCTGCAAAGGCCGCTAACGTGATTCGAATCCAGTCTTCCTCCGCGAGATGGCTGATCCCGGGACTCTGCCTGCTCGCAATCGCCGGCTGCGGCCGCGACCGGCCGGCCGCCACGGCACAGCCCCAGGCGGTGGCCGCCGGCGTCATCACCGTCACCGCCACCGACGTGCCCTATGTGGGCGAGTTCGTCGGGGAGACCGAAAGCTCGCAGGAAGTGGAGATCCGGGCGCGCGTCGAGGGATTCCTCGAAGCCATCGCCTACCAGGAAGGCAGCGTGGTCAACAAGGGCGACGTGCTGTTCCAGATGGACCGCAAACCGTTTGAGGCCGCGCTCGCGGCCGCGCGCGCCGAACTGCAGGCGCAGCAAGCCCGGCTCGGCACCGCCAGCGCGAACCTCAAGCGCGTCGGCCCGCTCGCGGCCGAGGATGCGCTGAGCCAGAAAGACCTCGACGACGCCCAGGGAGCCCGCGACGCCGCGGTCGCCGCCGTGGAGGGCGCCAGGTCGCGCGTGCAGCAGGCCGAAATCAACCTGAGCTACACGACGATCCTCTCGCCGGTCACCGGCGTGACGAGCTTCGCCCGCAAACAGCCGGGCAGCTTCCTGACGCCCGGCGCGGACAGCCTGCTGACCTACGTCTCCGCGCTCGACCCGATGCGCGTCAACTTCAGCATCTCGGAGAACGAACTGCTGCGCTACCGCAAGCTGATGTCGGAACGGAGGCTCAAGCCGGCGCCGGGCGAGAAGTACACCGTGAAGATCGTCCTGGCCGACGGCTCGATCGTGCCGGCGCCGGGACACATCACGTTCGGCGACGCGTCGTTCAGCAAGGAGACCGGCACATTCCTCGTGCGCGCGGAGCTGCCGAACAAGGACGGCGCACTGCGCCCGGGTCAGTTCGTACGCGTGCTGATGAGCGGCGCCTCCTGGGTCAACGCGATCCAGCTGCCGCAGCGGGCCGTCATGCAGGGCCCCCAGGGCAACTTCGTCTGGGTCGTGGATGCCGAGTCGAAGGCCCAGTTCCGCCCCGTCACGGTCGGCCCGCTGAGCGGCGACATGTGGTTGATCGCCGAGGGCCTCAAGGACGGTGAACGCATCGTCGTGGATGGCGGGCTGAAGCTCGCGCCTGGCGTGCCCGTCAGGCCCGTCGAACCGGGCCAGGCGCCGGCCGCGACCCAGGGCTGACACGGAGCACATCACCGGTGATCTCCGACTTCTGCATCCGGCGCCCGATTTTCGCGAGCGTCCTCTCGATCGTCGTGACGCTCGCGGGCCTGGCGGCGCTCGTCGGCCTGCCCATCGAGCAGTATCCCCCCATCGCGCCGCCGACCGTCACGGTGTCCGCCAGCTTCCCGGGCGCCGACGCGCAGACCGTCGCGCAAGCGGTCGCCGCGCCGATCGAGACGCAGGTGAACGGCGTCGACAACATGCTGTACATGTCGTCGACGAGTTCCTCGACCGGCCAGATGACGCTGACGGTCTACTTCCAGATCGGCACCGACCCGGACACGGCGCAGGTGCAGGTGCAGAACCGCGTCAACATCGCGCTGCCGCAGCTCCCGGACATCGTGAAGAACACCGGTGTGCGCGTGGAGAAGCGTTCCTCGAGCATCATGATGCTGCTGGCGATTTACGCGCCCGACGGCCGTTACGACGTGGACTACGTCGCGAACTACGCCAACCTGTACGTGCTCGACGCCGTCAAGCGCGTGCCGGGCGCCAACCAGGCCTCGCTGTTCGGCGCCTCCGATAATGCGATGCGCATCTGGCTGCGGCCGGACCGCATGGCCTCGCGCGGCATCACCACTACCGACATCCAGCAGGCGATCGCGAAGCAGAACCAGCAGTTCGGCGCCGGCTCGATCGGCCAGTCGCCCACCACCGAGCCGGTCGAGATCACCGTGCCGGTCGTGACGGAGGGACGCTTCAACGAGCCGGAGCAGTTCGAGGACGTCATCCTGCGCACCGACCAGGAAGGCGCCGCCATCGTGCGCCTCGGTGACCTCGGTCGCGCCCAGGAAGGCCTGCAGAACTACATGATGCGGCCGAGCCTGAACGGCAAGCCCGCGGTGTTCATCTCCGTCTACCAGCAGCCCGGCTCTAATGCACTCGAAGTGGCTCAAGGCGTGCGCACCACGCTGCAGAACCTCAAGGCCGGCTTTCCCGAGGGCATCGACTACGAGGTCTCGCTCGACACCACCAAGTTCGTCACCGCCTCGATCGAGGAAGTGGTGCACACGCTGATCGAGGCGGTGATCCTCGTGGTGCTCGTGGTGTACGTGTTCCTGCAGAACCTGCGCGCGACGCTGATTCCCACCATCGCGGTGGTGGTCTCGATCGTCGGCACGTTCGTGGGCATGACGCTGCTCGGCTTCTCGATCAACCTGCTGACGCTGTTCGGCATGGTGCTCGCGATCGGCATCGTGGTCGACGACGCGATCGTGGTAATCGAGGCCGTCGAGGCCAACATGAAGACCAAGGGCCTCTCCGCCCGGGATGCGGCGTTCGCCGCGATGCACGAGGTTTCGGGCCCGGTGGTCGCGATCGTGCTGGTGCTGGCGGCGGTGTTCGTGCCCACTGCGTTCCTCGGCGGCACCACGGGCGTGCTCTACCAGCAGTTCTCGATCACGGTAGTCGTCTCCGTGGTCCTGTCGGGCTTCGTGGCGCTCACACTCACGCCGGCGCTGGCGGCGCTGCTGCTCGAGGGCTCGCACGGCCACCCGCCGAAGCTCCTGCAGAAATTCAACGGGTGGTTCGACCGGCTCACCGAGCGTTACAGCGCCGGCGTCCGCTGGGTGCTGCAGCGCGCCGCGCTGGCGGTTGCGGTGTTCGCGGTGTTCATCGTGGCGATCCTGGGGCTCTTCAAGACGGTGCCCGGCAGCTTCGTGCCGCCGGAGGACCAGGGCTTCATGCTGATCGCCGCGATCCTGCCGGATTCGGCGAGCCTCGACCGCTCGGACGCCGTCGGCCGGCGCATCGCCGACCTGGTACTCGAACACCCGGCCACGCAGTTCGCGTCGGTGCTCACGGGTTACAGCCTGCTGGACAGCCAGTACAAGACCAATGCCGCGACGGTCTTCGTCAGCCTCAAGGACTTCGAGGAGCGCGCCGGTAAGGACCTGTCGCTCGACGCCGTGATCGCGAGCCTCCAGCCGAAGCTCGCCGGCATGCAGGACGCCGTCGTCATCCCGCTCAATCCGCCGCCGATCCCCGGGCTCGGCATGCAGGGCGGGTTCGAACTGTGGGTCCAGGACCTCACCGGCGGCGATCCCGGGCACCTTGCGCAGGCCGTGCAGCAACTCGTGGCGGGCGCCAGACAGCAACCAGTGCTGGCGGGCGTGAACTCGACGTTCAACCCTGCATCACGGCAACTCAGCGTGAAGGTGGACCGCGAAAAGGCCGAGACGCTTGGCGCGCCGATCGCCGACGTATACGGCTCGCTGCAATCGCTCTTCGGCTCGCTGTACGTCAGCCAGTACAACAAGTACGGGCGCGTCTGGCAGGTGGTGCTGCAGGCCGAACCCGAGTTCCGCAGCAGTCCGGAGGACCTGCGCAACATCTACGTGCGCGGCCGCAGCGGCGAGATGGTGCCGCTCGACGCGGTCACCACCGCGCGTTTCACCATGGGCCCCGACCTGATTCCGCGCTTCAACGGCTTCCCGGCCGCCAAGATCAACGGCGGCGCCGCGCCGGGTTACAGCTCCGGCCAGGCGATCGCCGCGATGGAGGAACTCGCCAAGGGGCTGCCCGCAGGCTACGGCATCGCATGGTCCGGCCAGGCGTACGAGGAAAAGAAGTCCGGCGGCGCCTCCGCGCTCGTGTTCGTGTTCGGCCTGATCATGGTGTTCCTGATCCTCGCGGCGCAGTACGAATCGTGGTCGCTGCCGGGCAGCGTGATCACCGCGGTGCCGTTCGGCGTGCTCGGCGCGCTGCTGGCGGTCTGGCTGCGCGGCATGGAGAACGACGTCTACTTCCAGATCGGCCTCGTGACGCTGATCGGGCTGGCCGCCAAGAACGCGATCCTGATCGTCGAGTTCGCGGTGCTCGAGCGGGGCAAGGGGCTGTCCATCGTCGAGTCCGCGGTGCAGGGCGCGAAGGCACGCCTGCGCCCGATCGTGATGACCTCGCTCGCCTTCACGGCCGGCGCGATCCCGCTCGCGATCGCCTCGGGCGCGGGCTCGGCCTCGCGTCATTCGATCGGCACTGGCGTGATCGGCGGCATGGTCGGCGCGACCACGCTCGCGCTGTTCTTCGTACCGTTGTTCTACGTGCTGATCTGCCAGCTGAGCGAGAAGTTCTTCCCGCCCGGCCCTGCCGCCGCGCCCGAGCCCCCGGCTCCCCCGCCCGCGGCCGACGCGTCGGCGACCAGCGCGGGAGGTCGCTGAGCCATGCGCCGCCTGTCGCTGATCGTCCTCTCCTGCACGCTGACTGCGTGTCTTGGCGAGCCCTACAGCCGTCCCGACCTCGCGGTTCCGTCGCAGTACCGGTTCTCCATGGTGCAGACGCAGGGCGCCGCCGACACGCTGTGGTGGACCCGGTTCGGCGACCCGGCGCTCGACGCACTGGTGGCCGAATCCCTCGCCAACAACGAAGACGTGCGCATCGCCGCCGCGCGCGTGGACGAATACTACGGCGCGAAGGTGACGACTCGCGCACCGCTGTTCCCTGCCATCGGTTACACCGGCAGCGCCGGCAAGGAGC
>Ga0316626_10000511_pt1 | contig 15201 bp, 11 predicted proteins | sample OWC_Aug_T1_C1_D5_FD_207656 | JGI IMG/M metagenome (GOLD analysis project Ga0316626, IMG submission 207656) | Wetland soil microbial communities from Old Woman Creek delta, Ohio, United States - OWC_Aug_T1_C1_D5_A | ecosystem: Environmental > Terrestrial > Soil > Wetlands | place: USA: Ohio...
CGGCATGACCGCGGAGATGTTCGCCGTCGCGTCGCCCTTGATGAGCGTGTCGGCCGGGATGTCGGCGACGATGACGTTCGCCCAGGCCGTCGCGCGCTCGGTGCTCTGCTTGGCCTGCACGATGGCGTTGAGCAGAGAGGCCTCGCCGAACTCGGCCTCGAAGGCCGTCCACTCGCCCGCGTTGTCGGACAGGTGGATGCCCTCGGTGAGCGACCAGCCGACGGGCTTGTAGCCGTCGTCGAGCGAGAGGACGGTCTTCGCCTGGAGCTCCAGCGCCCCGGCCGTCGTCTCGATGATGCCGTCCTGCACGCCGACGTCGATTGGCCTCGTCCCGCCCGTGTTGGCCGAGATGCCGTTGTCGAAGTCGTTCAGGATGGCGTCCACCCGGAACGTGTCGACGTCGGCCTCCAGGGAGACCTCGGTCGAGCCGCCCGCCGAGCCCTCGGTGATGCGGAACAGGGTCGCCTCGGCGTCGTCGCGGATCTCCCAGTACTTGCCGGCCGACTCGATGTCGAGCGTGGCGTTCGTGAGGAGGTCGACGGGCGTCGTGCCCTGGTTGTCGTAGCCCTGCTTCCTGGTCGCGTTCGCAGCCCCGGCGTCGACGAAGTCGTCCCCGATCCACGCCGTCTCGGGGATGTCCTTGAAGGCGTACCGCTCGATGGGCGCGTAGTCGATGGTCTTGCCGTCCATCCAGCCGGCGGTGATGAGGATGAGGTCGTCGAACGTCGCGTTGCGGACGACGAACGAGAGCTGCGCCCGCTGGTCCACGAGGTTGATGGTGTGGCCGTCGGTGGCGATCTCGGTCTGGAACAGACCGTAGATCTCCCGACCGTCGGGCGCGAGGACCGGGTCACCGGACGCGCTGTCGACGATGAGGCACAGGTTCTCGGGCTGGACGTTGCTCGCTCCGCCGACCTCGTTCAGCGACGGCGCGTCGAACGAGCCCGCGACGGACGCGGCGATGGTGCCGCGGGTCGTGACCGCGCCGACCGCTGCCGTCGTGTTGCCCGGCAGCTCGGCGCTCGCATCGAGGACGGCGTGCCGTGCGTTGGTGGCGATGGGCCCGATGTTCGCCCCGATCACGGAGCGGTGCCGCGCGATGCGCTTGCGCTCGAGGTCGTACAGAGCGTTGTTCAGGTTCTGCACGCCGCGTGCAGCCGCACCCTCGCCTGGGAACGTGGTCGGAGCGGTGAGCGCCCGCCACCAGTCCGACGACCGCACGTCCCGGAGCTCGTGCAGGTACGAGCGGACGTTGGTGAGGTCGGTCTGGAGGTCCAGCGGGTTCGTCTCGAATGCCGCCTCCGAGGGAGCGATGGAGTCGACGTACGATTCGCTGTTCCAAACCTGCGTGTCCTGCCTTGCCTTGGTCCTCGACATCGGTTAGCCAGCTCCTTCCTTCCCCGTCTGGAAGGAGTCTACCATCCGGCTCGGCGGGTGTCATCGAAACAGCGATTATCTGAGAAATCGCTGGAGGTGGGTGCCGCGTCAGTCCGCGTCGAACAGCTCGGCCATGATGGTCGAAACCATCTCCCGCTTCACGAGCCGCGGGTCGAGCTCGATGCCGCGCGTGGCCGCGAACTGGATGACCTGCGCCTTGGTCATCACGTCCCAGTCCGGCGGCTCCGGGCGCTCGTTCTTGGTCTGCTCGACGACCTGAGCGGCCACCGGGGTCGGAGACATGGCCGCGACCGCCGCCTTCGCGGCGTCCTCCTCCGAGACCTCCGCTGCGCGGATGCCGTCGAAGCGCGACTTCCGCACCTCGCCCTCCCGCTTCGGCGGGGCGCTCGGCTCGGGCGCGGGGCTCGTCACCATCGCGGCCAAGGCGGCAGCGCCCGGGCCGCCCACCCGCTCGGCGAGCTCGCGGCGGACGATGTCCTGCCACTCCTTCTCCTCCGTCACGATCTGGAAGAAGGGCGTGCCAGAGTCCTGCAGGAGCGGACGGAGCTTCTCGCAGACGGCGGGCGACACCTCGTACCAGCGGTCCGCCTCGAACAGCTGGCCGCCGATGGTGAGCCTCCGCGCGAGCGCTCCGCTCCGCTTGTTGAACGGCGTCAGACGAATGCGATGCGTTGCCATGACTCCTCCTCTCTGCGGCGGTCAGCCACAGACTTCCCCGAGGTTATTGGGCCAGTCGCGCTAGCCCTTGAGCGTTCGAACGGCGGTCGGCCGCGGCGCCATCAGCACGCGGCACTTCGTGACCGCGTCCGCCGCGTTGAACGTCAGCGTCGCGACACCGGCCGCGAAGACCGCTCGCACGAAGCCCGCAGCCGGCGCTGCGGTGTACTGGAGCTGCTTGACGCCCGCCGAGGTCGCCGTCGTCGCTTCGACGGCGACCGGAACGCCCGCCGTCGGCAGGACGCAGACGTGCGCCACCACGTCCAGCTCGGCGCTCCAGTCGGCGAGTCCGCCGGCCAGGTCGCCGATGTCGTCGGCGATGCCCCGCAGCGTCTCGGCCAGGTCGGGGTCGCCGTGCCCGGGCTGGAGCTGCCTCCCGCCCGCGCCGAAGTCGCTCTTGATCGTCGTCATGCTTGCCTCCTCACTGGCCGACGTAGCCGACGACGACGTTGTTGTGCCCGCTCAGGTCGGTCGCCGCTGCGACCTCGGCCCCGGGAGCGCCGCTCCCGTTCGCGTAGCACTTCAGCGTCGGCGTTCCGCTGACGTCGACGATGCGGAACCAGCGCAGCGCCGCCCCGTCGTAGTGCGGCACGGCCTCGCCCGCGAGGATGGTGATGCCGCTCGGCAGCGTCGACTTCAGGCTGTACCCGCCCGCGGGGTACGACGCGTCCGGGTCGCAGTCGACCTTCCCCGCCATGAGCGGGGCGGACGGCTGCTTGCCGCCTGCGGTGCTGCTGTTGACCACGAGTGCCATGTCAGACCTCCATCGGTACACGGCCGACGCCCACCAGGACGCCGGCCGTTACCCGTTCGACGTTACGCCCCCACTCGCCCCGGCCGCGTCAGACCGCGACCACGCCCGTCGCCTTCACGACCGCCGGCTCGTGGGCGAACTTGAAGTCCACCCGCGCCGTCACGACGATGATGAAGACGCCCGCCGACACGTCGCGGTCGGTGTCGATGCGGATCTGTCGCCACACGCCGAAGAGCATGTTGCTCGGGTCCGTCATCAGCACGACCGTCTCGTTCGTGCCGCCGCCCAGGTTGGTCGGGAACACGGGCACGCCCATGACCTCGATGCCCTGGAAGGGGCGGCTCTGCAGCCCCGTGGTCTGCTCGTCGCCCAGGACGGTCGCGCGGTCGCCCAGGTGCTCCTGGTAGTCGATGTCCGCCTCGTCGGCCGTGAGGAAGCGGAGGGCCCGCTTGTCGCGGCGGAACTCGGAGGGCATCGTCTTCAGGATGTCCTTCAGCACGGACCGCTGGAGCGTGGCGCCGCCCGCGACGACGACGTTGGTGGTCGACTGCTTGATGAACCCGTCCAGGGTCTTCAGCAGGTCGTCCGTCGACAGCGTGTCGCCGTTGAACGCCAGGTCCTCGAGGTCGAGCCCGATGCGCTCGGCCATCGTGGCGCGGACGGTCGACTCGAACGTGCCGCGCTCGATGCTGTCCTCCAGCGCCTCGAAGCTGATGCGCGTTTCCGCCTTCACCAGCTGAGCGTCGAGCTCGACCTTGCTGGTGTCGGGGGCGGACCGCTGGGCGAGCGGAAGCGACTGGGCCTCCGTGCCCTTGCGGAGCGCGCGGCTCCCGTACCGGATCTTCTCCCGCAGCTCCTTGGGCGCGTTCATGTCGACTCGGGTCATCTGCGGCATCACGACCGCCTGGTCGATCGCCAGTTGGATGAACCGGTCGGCCTGGGCGGGCTCCAGAAGTCCGCCGGGCGCCAGGTTGGCCAGGAGGAAGTCCGCCTTCTGGACGATGTCTCTGTTGTCCTGCATGGCTCCTTCTCCCTCACATGATCCAGGGTCCGCCGCGACGCCCGCTGCGTGACCTGTTGGTGCCGTCGCCCTTCCCCTGCGTCGGCGGGTTCTCCGTCCTGCTCGCCGGCACCTCGGGCGCCTTCGCGAGCGTTTCGAGCTTCTCGAGTCGCTTCGTGATGTCGGTGAGCGGGTCCGAGGTCGGGCCGTCCTTGACCGCCTTGTCGGCGGTCGGGCCGGTGCCGACGTTGTCGAGGTCGCCGCCGGCCCGGGCCGGGGACTGCGGCTGGTTCTCGGCAGCGCGCTTCTCGGTGTCCGTCGCGGGATCGGGCGTGGCCGCGGGCGGCTCGGCGGGAGCCGGGGCGTCGCCGCCCTGCTCCAGCATCGCGAAGACCGGGCGCAGCGCGGCGAGCACGCGGAGGAGCTTGGACGGGCCGACCGCCTTCGTCACCTCGTCCATCTCCGACTCGGAGAGCCCCTCCAGGCTCTTGCCGACGCCGACCATCTGGTCCCTGATGGACGCCAGCTCCTCCGGGCTCGACGCGTCGGCGATGCGCGTGATCGCCTGCGCGATCACCACGAGCTTGTCGCCCGCCTCGCTTCCGACGCTGGAGAGCTTGGTGTCCATCGTCGCTTCGGCCGTCGGAGCCGCGTCCACGCCAGCCGGTGGCGCGGCGACCCCTTCCGGCGCCTTCTCCATCCCGATGTCCTTCTCCATCTCGACGGCTCCGCTTGGGACCGCCCCAGCCGTTGGCTGCGGGTACTTCTCCGTCAGCGCGTTGAGCTGGGCGGCCAGGTTACGGACGGCTGCCAGCGTGGGGCCGTCCAGTGCATCCATCTCGGCGGCACGGGTGGCGAGCGAAACGGCGGTCTCACCGACCGCGCGCAGCGCCTGCGACACCGGGCCGTCCGCCTTCTCGGTCGGCGCGGCTCCCTCTGTCGCCTCCGTGCTCATGGGCGAAGGATACCGCGAGAGCGCCCCGCGCAACAGGTCGGAGATGGTCTTGATCTCCGTGGCGAGCTCCGCGGGCACCGGCTCCGCCGACTGCTCGGCCGACTCCTGGGCACCGCGCACCTCGTTGCCGACGGACACGAGCCGCTCCGTCGCCTCGGTCACGATGCGCATCAGCCCTTCCTTCACCGGAGTCGGAATCGTCAGCTCGCCTTGCTTGGCCGTGGGCCCCACTGACGCCCCGCCGTCCTTCTGCGCTTCGTCCGCCATGGCTCCTCCTCGCTTGACGATCAGGAAGTGACGCTTGTTCGCAGCACGGTCGACCAGCGACACCTCCTCGACGAGAATCTCGCTGAGGCGATGGGTCGCCTCGTCCGCCCCTTTCCCGAGGAAGAGTAGCGCGGCTTCGAGTGCGCGGTCGAGCTTGCTGATGTCCACGGACACAGACTATACCCTTACCGGGCTTCGGGTCCAAGAGCTTCGCGCAAGGCCGTCCCGCCCATGCTGTAGCCGGTGAAGGCTCCGGACTTCACCGCAGCCCAGATGTCGTCGTTGTTGACCCGGGTCGCGAGGAACCATGTCCCGACAGGGAAGGTCTCCTCGCCGTGCGTTTCTGGCGCCTTGCTCAAGTAGCTCTCGATCGGCACGACGCCGTCGACCGGCTTGCCCTTGTGCATCAGCTTCACCTTACCGCCGAAGTGCTCCAGGAAGCTATGGGCAGCCTTCTCGACCTCCTTCGCCGAGTAGATGTCGCCCTGCGCGTCCACTTCATCTGGCACCAGCACGACGCCGAAGACGTACCGCTCCTCGTTCTCCTCGGCCTTCAACAGCCGCACCGGGCGCACGCTCTTGTGCACCTTCGACACGGTCTCGCCCTCGCGGACGAGCTCGCCCGGGCGGAGCAGGTTTCGCACGAAGCCTGTCGAGGACGGCGGGCCAGGCACCACGTCCGTCGCCTGCGCTGGGCCGAACCAGCGCACACGCTTGGGCGCCGCGTCTTCCCAGAGGAGCTCCAGAACGTCGACCAGGATCGTGTCCCCGACATCCGCGTCCAGCTTCTTGTTGCCGGTCCGCCCGATGGTGACGTAGGTCTTCCCGCCGTGCTCGACAGGCTCCGCCCACTGGTCCGCCTCCGAAGCCGGGATTGGCCCGATGGCGCCGACGAAGTCGTAGACGCCCGGGCTCCCCTTCACCGGGTGGCGCCCGACCACGAGCGCACGGAGCTCGCGGGTCATCTTCACCTTCGCCCAGAGGTCGTTCTCCCCGCCGAGCGAGATGGTCGATCCCAACTGCTTCAGCATCGCCCCTTCGGAGCCGGGCTGCTGCTGGGCCCACTTCATCGTCGCCCCGAGCTGGCTCCGCGTGCGGGCCATCCGGCGGGGTGCGAGGACGAAGCGTTCGCCGAGCTTCGCGGCTTCGAACCAGCGGACCAGGAGCCGCCGCCGTTGCGCGAGCGGCATGGCGGTGAGGTTCCCATGGGGGCTCAGGTACAGCGCGTCGAAGACCACGAAGCGCAGCGCGCTGTCGTCGGCCGGGCCCGCGCCACGGAAGCGCGCCAGCTCGCGGCGGGGCAGGTAGTTGCCCTGGTCGTCGACGCCCATGATCTCCCCGTCGAGGACGACGTTGCCGTCGATCTTCCGGAGGTCGTCGGCCAGCCCGGGAAGCACCTCGCTCAAGTCGCGCTGGCGGTCCTCCGTGAAGACCATGGCGCCGCCCTTCGTGACCCCGGGCGCGACGCCGGCCTGCCAGGACTCGGCCACGGCGCGGAAGCCGTTGTACTTGGGCTCGACCTGCACGCCCTCACGGATGAGCGCGTCGGTGAAGACCGTTCGCGCGGCCAGGTCGGCATCTGTGAACGCCGAGGTCTCCCGCTTCGCCGGCTTCATCGGCTGGAACAGGGCGGGCGGTCGGAGTTGCTCACGGTCGCCGCCCTTGTCGTCGCCTGCGTCCATGTCGACCGGGTCCCACACCTGCGTCCCGTCGGCCTGCACGCGGAACCGCTTCTCCGCTGCCTCGACCGGGGTACTCGTCTCGTCGCCGCTCGCGAGCATGTGGACGTGGACGTTGCCGCGGAGGACCGGGCCGCCCGTGCGCCCGCCGTCCGACAGGTGGTGGAAGTGGGCGAGCCCCGCCCGCTCCACGGACGTCACACCACCGCCGGGCAGGCGGTGGCTGTGGCCTTGCTTCTCGGTCGGGCCCGGGATCGTCCTCCCCGGGTTGGCGCCCGGGCTGAACTGGAACAGGTCGGAGTCGACCTCCTCGGCGACGAGATTGAACAGCCCCTTCAGCTTCTGCCCGCGCAGACGGAGCTTGTAGAACGCGCGCTGCGCTTCCAGCAGGTCCACGCGGCCACGGTCGACCCGCTGAACGCTGGACGGCGTGTTCTTGGTCTCGTTCAGCGGCAGTCCGGCCACGGTCGTTCCCGGAGGAGCGTTGCCTTCGAAGTCGAGCAGGTCCGCGTCCGCCTCGCGGCGGAGCCCCGCGATGACCTCCTCACCGGAGAGCGGGTCGCGCTGGAGCTGGAAGTCCCAGACGCCGCTGCCGTCGGGCTTCTCGATGACCAGGTGCCAGAGCTGGCGACTCGGCGCCGCCCGGACGACGGTCTGTCCCTTCCACCACTGCCAGAGCAACGCGAAGCGCACGCGCTCCTGCTTGCCGACCGCGGCGACCTCGTCCTCCTCCGGGTCGTAGCCGGTCACGAGGATCTTCCGCTCGCTCCTGCGGTACTGGAAGTCGGAGTCGAGGACGACGTTGTCCTCGGTGAAGAAGCGCGAGGCGACCAGGGCGTCGCGCATCTTCCGCGCTTCGGCCTCGCTGTCGGCGAGCCAGAAGCGGAACTCCGGTGGCGTCGCTTCCATGAGCGTCAGCGGCATGGCGCTCTGGCCGAGCGGTGGCATGGTCTCGTTCTGCACGGAGTGCGAGCGGAGGACGCCGGGCAGCAAGACCTTGTTGAACCCGCCGGTCCAGAAGGTCTCGCCCTCGCGAGCGAGGCCTTCCTCGGCCGGGCCGCCCTCGCCTTCCAACATGCGGAAGGTGAGCGTGCCGTGGAGCTTCGGGTCGCCGGACAGGAAGTACTCGTGCGAGAACGGCTTCTGAAGTCCCCACTCCGCCTCCGGGGTCGCGACCTCGACGTAGACCCCGGGCTCGTTCCGCGTTGCCCCGACGCCACCGGGCTCGATCTTCACGTCGCCGAGGTCGAGCCAGACCACGGGCTGGCGACTCTTGCCGACAGCGAAGACGCGGTCTGGAAGCACGAGCGGCTTCGTGTAGCGGCTCCCGTCCATGTCGAACGTGGCTGCGATGCGCTTCGCCTCGGCGACCGTGTCGACCTCGGGGACGGCGCCCGGCTTCTGGATCGCCAGCGTCCAACCGACCAGGTAGTCGCTGACCTTCATGCGAAGGTCGCCGTGGAGCGTCTGCCCGCGGAAGTGGTACTGGAAGACGGCCCGGTGCTTGCCGGGCTTCGCGGGCCAGTCCTGAAGCGGGTCGTCCTGCTTCTCGGCGACCGCCATCTCCTTCACGGCCCGGTCCTCGTGCGGCACCAGGACCAGGTCGTACAAGGCGACGTGGTTGGTGAACGGGCCGCCCGAGGCCTCGGTGTGGAACTGGACGCGCTGGGAGAGCCGCGGGCCGAGCGCGCGACCGAGGCGGAACTTGATGACGTGCTCCGTCTCCTCGTCGAACGGGCCACGGATGAGGAGGTCGATGTCGTTCTCGCTCTTGCCTGCGTTGCAGACGGAACCGACGACGTAGACCACGGGCATCCGCAGAGCCATCGGCTTCGAGAGCGCGTCGAGGACTTCGGCGAGTGCCACTGGGTCGTCAGCGTGCGCCCGCGCTCCGCCGGGATGGATGGGGGCGAACTTCCCTTCGCCCCCATCCAGCGCCTTGTTCATCCGACCCGACAGGAGCGCCGAGGTCTCGGTGGCGAGCGCGTCGGCTTCGACCGTCTGGACGTTCCGCCGTTCGAGCTCGCGCAGGACCATGATGTGGGCGTTGACGACGTCCTCGCGCGTCACGCCCTCGCCCCGCGTAGCGTCGGCCCCGGCGAAGACCCGCCGGAACATGGCGTGGAGCTCCCGGTCCATAGAAATGAGGTGACCGTCGCTCTCGGCACGAAGCGCCTCCGGGCTCGGGTCGATGACGAAGAGGTGGATCTGCTTCAGCGTCTGCGCCCGGAACATGTCGTCGAAGTCGAGCTGCCTGGACTTCTCGACATCGCGGTCGAAGTCGACCGTCGCCCCGAAGCGCCTCCCGCCGGGCGGCTGCTTCAACTGCAAGGGCGGGTCGAAGAGGACGACCAGGTTCAACGGCAGGTACCAGATGTTCTGCTCGGTAGCGAACTCCCGCGCCGTGAACTCGTCGATGCCGGCTCGCTGTTCGTCCGTGAGCTGGACCATGGAGTCGACCGGGGACGGGTCGCCCTGGGACACGACTGCCCAGACGTAGGCGCCGCCAAGCCCAAGCGGAGCGACCTCGTTCACCAGTGCCTGCGGCTGGTCCACACGCATCGTGCGACGAAGCCTGGAGAGGAGCCCGGCGGTCTTCCCATCGCGAAGCCGCTGGATGAGGAACTTCGGGTCCGGCACCTTCAGTGCCGGCAGCTCGCCGCGGGGCGGCTCGGCCTGCCAGACCATGACCGGCACGAGCCCGCTGGCCGTGATGACCGCGGCGCCGAGCGTGTCGATGGAGCCCTCCTGCGCGAGCGAGCAGACCGCGGGGTCGAGGAAGGCACCCTTCCGCGCCTCCTGCACCACGTCCCGGGCAAGGTCGATGGCGGCACCCTGCGCACGCCCGGCGGGCGCAGCGCGAAGACGGAGCGGAGGCGAGAACTCGCGGACGACCTTCAGCGGGATGTAGAAGATGTTCCGCGACTCCGCGAAGTACTCCTTGGTCTGACGCGCTACGTTGGCGGCCCGGGGCCCGAGCTCTGCTACCGCCCCGACGGGCACGGCCTCCCCGAGCGCCACGACTGCCCAGACGTGGGAGTCGGAGAAGCCCAGCGGGCCGAGCTCGTTCACAAGCGCCTGCTCAGACGCGCCACGGCCCCGCATCGGGGAGGAGGAGAGAATGGCCGCCTCCAGCCCCTGGCGAGCGCGGTCCAGCAGGAAGCGCGGGTTCGGCACGCGCAGCGAGGGGTAGGTCCCCGTCTCCTGCTTGAAGACCTGCACGTCGCGGACAACGACCTGCGGCCCGGGGGGCACGTTCGTCTCGCGGGGCTCGGGGAAGGCCGCAACGACCTCGACTGGCCACGCGTACAGCGGGCTCTCGCACCACGACGGCTGCGCGCCACACCACTCGGCCCGCAGGTCTTGCGAGATGCGGTGCTCACCTTCGCGGGCGGCGAACTCCTGGTCGTTCAGCTCCTGCATGGCGCCAAGGGCGATCACGCCGAGCGCCTTGCGGTCGTTGATGAGAACGAACCGCTGACCCGCCAGGTCGAACGGGCGACTCTTGACCAGGAGCGTCTTCGAGCCGTCGAGGATGGCCTCCGCCATCTGCGTCGGGCTCACGACTAGCCCCGAGGCCGGCAGGTCGTCCTGCTTGCCGAGCCCGACCACCAAGCCAGACGACAGCCCGCGCAGTTGGTCTTCGGGCAGGCTCTGGAGGGTCGTCGCCCCGATCTTCAGCGCGTGGCCGTGGACCCCATCGCGGGCCGTCTCGGCGCCGACGATAGCGTGTGGGTGGGCGCCGCTCGTCTCTGTGACCAGATCGATACCAGGGCTCAACGTGATGACGTGCCGGTGTTCGCTCCCCGTCGGTGCGGCAGCGCCTTCCTCGACCGGATGCTGGTGCGGGCCGTCGTGGCCGGTGACCAACAACGCACCCGCCGGGATGTCCAGCTCCTCGCCGCTCCTGGTCTGCGCACGGAGCCTGGTCGGGACGCTGTAGACGTGCTGGTGCATTCCGCCGAGGTTCGTCGTGGCTCCCGTCACCGCGTGAGCGTGGGCGCCCGCGGCGCACCCCATGTCGCCGAGGTGGCGCATGGCCTCGACCTGGTCGCGCTCGACCTTCGGCGCGGAGCCGATCAACTCGCCTGCCCGCTTCACGACGGCTTCCCAGCGGGCGTCGAGATCACTTCTGGACTGGTCGTTCATGCTGTCACCTCGTCTCGGCCGGGCTCCACGCACGTTCCGCGGGCGGCGGGTCCCAGGCCTCCCCGTCCAGCGTCGCGCGGAGCGCACGCGGCAGGGTGTCGAGGGCACGCTCCGTCGAGTAGTGCAGATCGACACGGAGCCGGGCGAACCAGTCGTAGCAGATGTTGGTCCGGCGCTTCACCTCCGCCTCCGTCGGGTTCGCCGTGACCAGAAGGACGATGCGCGACGCGCGGTCCGCGGCGAAGCTCGCCTTGATGATGCGCTCGATGCACGCGCAGACCTTCCGCAACGTCCACTCGTCCTTCACCAAGTCCCGCAGGAACTCCTCCTTCGTTGACATCCTTCCCCTCGTTCAGACGAGCACGGGCTCCGTCTCGCAGCGGCACCTGGCGTGGGCGGGCGGCATCATTGCCCCACCGCCGTCCCTGGTGCTCATGAACGGGCGGTACTGACCGACGCGGTCGGCCACACCGAACCCACGCTGCTGTATTTGCGCAACGGCTGGCCCGAGTGGCTGGCCGCGTGCCTGGACGTGGATGTTGTCGCCGACGACGCGGTACCACGGCATCGCGTTGGCCGCCGCCTCCGGGTCGGGATTGCGAAGCGCGCGGTCCATCGTGGTCAGCGGGTCGTCGACCGGAAAGACCTGTCCGTGCAGCCATCGACACGGGTCGCACGTCCGCTCATCGAGGACCGACACCCACATGTAGTACTGGACGCCCGCCGCCTCGTAGCCGAGCATCGTCCCGTAGGAGCGGGCCTGGGCGACGACGGCGCTCGCGACGGACTGGTAGTAGCTCAGGTCGCGCCCGAGCGCAGCGCCCTGCATCGCGTGCTGGAGGTCGGAGGCGATCTCTCGGTAGCCGAGCCCCTGTTCCGTCCCGCGGCCGATGATCCGCCGGGCCTCTCGCGAGAACCGCGCCGAACGCCTTCCGAACTCGTCCGTGATGAAGTGCATCCCGTTCCGCCCGATGCGAGAAGCAAGCTCCCGCTCCACCGGACGGAACGTGTAGCCGACGCCCCGGGCCGCAGCCGCGCCGAGGGCCGACCGCTCCGCGACGCCGGCCGTCACCTGGGCGAGCTGTGTCGCCGCCGCCGTCCTGAACGCGGCGGACGAAGGGATGTCGCGGATGGCGACGGCGAGCATCTCGAGCGCCGAGTCGACCTGGTGCCCCGACATGTCCGGCCAGGGGCGGCGAAGCGTCGCAAGGGCTCGCTCCAAGGTCCGCCGCGCCGAGGCGCGACTCGCCCCGCGGAGCGCGCGGTCGAGCCGCTGAACGACCAGGGCGAACTCCCGCCGGCTCAGTGGGCGGTCGATCTTCCATACCTCGACCCGGTCCACAGGGAACGGCCAGAGCCACAACCCGCTCCGCGTCTGGATGGCCCCGCGGTACACGAAGGCATCCGCGGCGCAGGCGCCAGCAAGGTCCACGGCGACCTTGTGGATGCCGTTGGCAGAGGGCACGCGCTCCAGCAAGCCGGCAGCCGGCACGCCGACAGCGAGCGCTGTGCACGCCGACGTGACCGGCGGGTCCGCGAACAGCACGGCACGCGGGTCGGACACCGGAGTCCAGGGCGGCCCGAGGAGCGCGGTCATGCTCAGACGGCGTCCTTGGCCTGCGGCTGCCCGCCGGTCACGCGGAGGACCACGTCCGTCGCGCCGCCCGCCACGTAGGCGGAGATGCGGAAGGCAGCCAGGTGGCCGTCGACCTGCACCGGGGCGCTCGGCTCGTCGCCGGGGAGCGTGCTGATGGTGGTCAGCTCCTTCCAGCGACGTCCGTTCGTGGCTGCCTGGTCGCGCGTGGCGATCATCGGAACGATGTCGACGGAGCCACCCGCCACCGGCAGGCCAGTCGGCCCGCGGAAGTCGGCCAGAACCCGAACGTGCGACCACTCGCGGGCGTCCAGGATGACGTCGTCCGGGCCAGCCTCGCCAGCGTTCCGGTTGTCCGGGGTCCAGACGCCGGAAACGGGCGCATCCGCTGCCATGCGGGGTGCGCGAACATCGACGACCGCGTCCGGGCTGTAGAGCCGGCGCTTAGTGGGTCCTGCCATCGGTTGCCTCCTCGATGCCGAGCACGTCGTCGCCCGGCAGTTCGGCCCTGGTGTTCAAGTCGGCCAGAGCGTGGTCTCCACTGATGCCTGCATGGCGCTGGGCCAGCGACATGCCGTAGCTGGCCAGGTCGCGGACTTCTGACCCGTCGCCCCACGCCTTCTGCTCCTCCCCTTCGACCGGCGGGGCGAACCCGGCGAGCGTGAGCTGGATCGGCTGCTTCGCCCAGGGCTGGTCCAGCGGGTCTAGCTCGTGCCCGAGGATGTCGGAGGAGAGGTAGCGCGCCTCGTTCGGCGTGATGGCGCCGACCTTCGCGAGATCGAGGATGACCGCGGCAACGCGCTCTGGGTCGCGGGTCTGCGGCCCGAGCGACCGGAAGGTCCACATGCGGATGTCGAGCATCGGCAGGAGGACGCGGTTCAGCCAGGAGTCGAACTCCTTCCGCTCGGGTTCGAAGACCTGCTCGTCGGCGAAGCGCAAGCTCGCATCGGCCGTGGAGCGGTTGAAGTCGCGCACGTCGCCACGCAGCAGGCGAGGGAGCCGAAAGGCGCTGCCGACCTTGTCCGTGTTCCGCTCGTCGTAGACCTGGAACATGGCGTCGCCTTGCTGGAGGTCGCCCAGCTTCTCGAACGAGAGCTTCGGGTGCTCCCGCGGTGCCATCGGGTCGCCTTCGTCGTCGGCCTCGATGACCATGATCTTGTGGAAATTCTCTCGCCCCTTGATGTGGTCCCGGATGAACGTCTCGATGCGCGTGACGCTCTCGGACGAGAGCCGCCCACCAGACACGAGCAGGGCAAGTGGCGGGATTGCCTTGTTGTCGAAGTAGGCGAAGTTGACCTCGTCGGCGGCTCGGCTCCCCAGCACGGCGAGCAGGACACCGACCCACCGAGGCACGCCGTAGGGCTCACCCGTTCGGTAGACCCGGAAGTGGACGATCTCGGTCGCGGGCTGTTCCCGCCCGGCCGTCTTCAGCATGAACTCCGCACGGTCCTCGTAGACGCGTCCGGTCTGCCTGGACACCACGCGCGGGTCGCCGAACTGCTTGAACCAGATGGTCGTGGAGCCGACGACCTGGACGTAGCGTCGGAAGAACTTCGGCTGGAGCACGACCTCCCAGCCGAGCCCGAGCCGCACGCGGTCGGGCACCATGACCGGCTTCTCGTCCAGGGCGGTCAGGCGCACGTGTGTCGGCGGCACCTGGACGAAGCGGCTCACCTCGCCCTGCCGGTTGCGGAGCGCCTCCCAGAAGCCGTTGCCGACGATCTCGAGGTCCTGGCGGGTGCGCCGCCGCAGGGTCTCGAAGCTCCCGTCCGGGTTGATGCCCTCGAAGAACGAGTCGAGCTTCGCGCGCTCGAACCGCGCCCGGATGCGGAGCGCCTCCACGGTGCGCTTCACTTCCTCGTCGGAGGGCATCATCGTGGCCGGGTCCGGCACCTGGCTCGCCGCCGCGTTGTTCTCCGGTGCCTCGCCGAGCCGTTCGGCGCTCTCGCTCGCCATCCTCTCGGCCGAACGAACCCGCTCGACCCACATGGCGTCCCGTACCCGCTCCTCCGCCTCCTCCCCGAACAGGTCGAACCGCGCCGCGAAGCGGTAGCCGAGCCCGTCGATGTTGGTGACGTAGGCTTGGACGTTCTGCGGCAGCGAACTGGAGTTCTCCCAGATGCTCAGGAGGTTGACCGGGTCGTAGGGCGGCTCCAACACCCCGGCGTCCCGGAAGATGGAGTAGAGCTGGTCGGTGTCCTCGCGGACGCTGGCTGGGGCACGAACGACCTCCGCACCAAGTGCCCGTGCCTTCAGCGTCGCCGCCCTGACTGGCTTGTCCTTCTCGTCGGCCATGCAGCGAAGGTACCACGCCGCAGGCCAAGCTCCCAGACTCAGGACGGCGTGCCGTTCGCCTTCGGTGCGTCGAGGAGCCCGTCGACGAACTCACTGCCGAGCTCCTTCCTGAGCTGCGCGAGCTTCTCGTCGCGTGCCTTCCGCGCCGACTGCGCCGCACCGACGAGCCCGCGGGCGAGGTTGATCGCGGCTTCGGACGTCATGACCAGGTCGGGGACGGGGTGGCTGAAGGCGACCTTCACTTCACCGGGCGCAAACCCGATTTGGATGTCGACGGACTTCTTCACGGGTCCGCCCTGGGCTGGTGCGAGCTTCGGCTTGCCGTTCGGCTTCCCGTTCGGCCTGTTCTTGCGGCTCATGGTTCTTCCCCTGGTACCTGGATGCTCGGCACGG
>Ga0316626_10000512_pt1 | contig 15198 bp, 15 predicted proteins | sample OWC_Aug_T1_C1_D5_FD_207656 | JGI IMG/M metagenome (GOLD analysis project Ga0316626, IMG submission 207656) | Wetland soil microbial communities from Old Woman Creek delta, Ohio, United States - OWC_Aug_T1_C1_D5_A | ecosystem: Environmental > Terrestrial > Soil > Wetlands | place: USA: Ohio...
GTGCTGTTTATCTTCGCGCCCTCGGTAATCATTTCCACAGTCGGTAGGAGAGGCGTTACCGTTGGCGTAGACGTTGGAACGGCCCACGTTCCGTTGGCCTTGAGGAACTTACCCGCTGCCGTGTCGCCCGCTGCCGGAGCCGGTGCAAGTCCCTTTGTTCCGCCCGCACCAGAGTCACCGACCATCACATCAAGTTCGGCCGTGGCTTGTGTGGCGGTCATATCGACCGGGGCTGCCGCGCCTGCGGTGTTGTTCCCTTTGAACGTGTGCGCGTTCATGTTGGCCATTTTGGCGTTTGTGACAGCACTTGCCGCGATTGTTGCGGCCTGAGATCCGGTGCCAGGCCCAGCCGTCACGTCACTCGTAAGTTGATTGATGCCAGACACAGCGGGAACTTGCCATGTCGCAGCGTTTGCACCTGTGCTCGTGAGAACTTTGTTCGTATCGCCTGCTCCCGGCGAGGGGAGAAGTGTGGTGTCAATGTCAACGGACGCGCCGGTTCCGATCACCGCTCCGGTTCCAGTTCCACCGATCGACGTGCGGTTTGCCGTGCCAGTGAGGTTGCCCTTGGTTAGCGTCGGTTCCTTACCCGCAACGTTCCCATCGATCTTTTGGAACGCACTGAGGATGGAGTCGGCGCTCGTCACCGCGCCCGCACCAGACGTGAAGCCAGTGAGCGTCGAGGCGATGGCCGCAGCATTGAAGTTCTGCATCGACTTATCGCCGCGGTAGTAGTCGGCGGATGTGGTTGCGGTGATCGCTGGCTCTTTGCCGTTGATCTGGCCTTGCACGCCCGACGTGACACCGGAGAGGTAACCAAGTTCGGTAGCCGTGGTTGCGCTCGACGTGATCTTTTTGTTTGCGTCGAAGTAACACGCGCGACTAGCCGTCTGTGCTGTCGCGTAAAGCTCAGGAGCGTGGACGTAACCAACAGCATCAATGTAGGCGATGACAACGTCTAAATAGTTTTTGAACTGCGTGAGATCGACTACTTGTCCCGGTGAGAATAACAACGGGAGTTCGCCGGCAAAATTCGAAGTGTGTTGCTTCGCGGAGAAAAAGGCCAGATTGCTGATCTTAAAGTCCGCCTTGTGACTGGCATCGTAGCTCGATCCAATGCGAATAAGTCCTATGTCCGTAGATCGTGTTCCTGTCGCTGTGATTGTCGAGCCGAATTGAATCGCGTCGATAAACAGTTGTGTTGATCCGGTTGTAAGATCGCGGTCAAGCTCAAAGTCGTAGCTAGTCCCAGAGACTGGAACCCACAAACCGAGGTCGCTGTTTATGATGGCCGCACCAGCTTGATCAGCCATGTAAACATGAAGATGTCCGTCGGTTGCCTGATAAATTATGATTCGGTTGATGTTGTCACTGGCCGCTTTTGAGATCGACACGAAGGTTTTTATTGTGGCTGGATTTCCAGAGTAGTTTGGGGTCAAAATAAAGTGGATCGTTCCAGTTTGTGCGCTACTTGCATTGGCCGTAGCAGAGTAGTCAACGTACTTGACGGCCTCGCCGGTCAGATCAAGCTTTCCTCCGACGATGGCCGCACCGCCGTTCGCCGTGCCCGTCGGAGATCCGGCGGCGTAGTCCGCGTTTATGCTCGACGCGTAGGTCGCGTAAAAGGTCGCTGTGCTGACGTAGGAGTTCGTTCCACCTTTGACCACAAGACCAACGGTGTTCGGATTTACAGCATTTACCTGTGTCGGTGTTCCAGTAGTTCCCTGAGCTGTGGAGTTGTTGAATGTGGCCGGACCTGCGGCAAACTCGCCGGATGCGCCTCGTTTTACCAAAGTATTTGGTACATTTAACGAAGTCCCTGAATTTATCGATGCCACGGCAGCGGCTATGGCAACAGAACTCGCGCCACCAACAGAATTTACTGTTGCCGTCGCAATACTAGGCCCGGACGCGGAAACGTCTCCCGTTAGACCGGCTATAAAGGCTCCCGCATCCTGCTTGTTGTTCCAGGACAAAATTTCAACATCTGTGACAAGCCGGTATGCGGGAGTTTGAACTAAATTTGCCGGATCTGTTGCGTCTACATTTGGGACTAAGCTTAGACCAACGTCAGATTTTCCTAGCGAAATGTCGTTTGTTAAGGCGTATCCATTTACTTTTCTAGTAGACGGCACATACCCAGCTAGAGTCAGCATTAAGTCAGCCTGGTCTACTATACTACCGGCTATGGAACCCCACGTGGCTTGCCCTGTCTCTTTCCAAGTAGAACCATCCCATTGGTATATACTCGGACCTGCTTTTACTACGCGAGCATCTCCAAGGGAATTTCCAACCGATGGAAGAAGCGCAACGGTAGAAACAGGGAATTTCCAGTGCCAGTCCCCGACAAAACCCTGCGACGGCGGTGTGATTGCAAAAATTGTTCTGGCTACCAGAAGTAAGGATAGAAGTGCTACTAGACTTTTTTTCATTTAGGCCCCGCTACGTAGTTGACGATGACTGAGCAGCCGGCAACGGTAGCGGAAAGCCTCCACGAACCATATGAATTGTCTGGCAGTATCTGCGCCGCACCAGGAGCAATTCTAAATCCGGCCGGAAAAAGCCCTGTTTGGCTAACAACGACGGTACCAAGATTTGTCTCCAGCGCCTGCACCATGATTTGCTCGGCGTTTCCCTTAAGCCTTGCTGACGGCGCCGGCAATGCAGTAAACGGCGTGTTCGGGTCAATATCGTCGACCTGTTTCGCATCGTACAGCCCGAATTGACCGTCAAAAGTTGTCTTCCAACTCATTGCTTGGTAACTCCGATCACCAATTGTAGGCAATTTGCGGTGTACGTAGAGCCGTCACCCGCCACCAAAATGCACCATAAATCTCGAAGGCCTTTTCCCGCGCGCAAAAGCATGTTCAAATGCCGTCGAGTGACAAATAGTTGCCCAGCAGAACTTACCTTCTCCACATCGGCCGAACTACCCATATCAATGACGCCAATGCACTTTTGAGCCTCAGCTGCTGTCATGGTGAGCGCCCCGTTGTCCGCGCTAGTTACGGTAGGCTCCGTCTTGAAAAACATGAGGATTACTTTTCCGCTTTGCAATGCTGAATCGATCAGAGTGACCGATTCAAGCATTGCGCAGCCGCCGTTATCCTCAACCATGTCAGTGAGTTTCATCGGGACGCCTATTTGTCGCCCGAGAGCGTAAGTAGACGCTGTTACCCCAAATATGGTGGTATTGGTATACCCTTCAAAATAACGTCCCAAGGAGAACCTCCTTTAGTCGGACAGGTAATACTCGATGAATACGTTGATTTTGCCACCAACGACGGATCCGCCGTACATGTTCACTTTAATGGTGCTGCCCTGTTGAGTAAGAGCCGTGGTTCCGCCAGTAACTTTTATGGCAGAGCCAGCCATACCCTGAGGGATACCGTCGTGAATTCCGGCCGTCCAACCGGTAGCCAGTCTATACCCCAAAAGATCCCCCGCCGTATTTATCCCAAGACCCATGTACGGCGCGTCGTATCCGGTTGCGCCAGAGGCGACCGGAGCCGTCAGCACATCCACCATAACCTTTTTGATGATCGCGTGGTAGGGGATCTGAAGATCCTTACCGTCAACGTCTACCAGGTTGGCCAAAACAGTCGTCGGCAGAACAACGCTCGCGCCGCCCTGCGTGGACATGTTCCATTGACCTTTTGCAAGCTGAATTTTGTGGTCCGTAATTTCGGTACCCAACTGCGGGCTAAATCCATAACCGCGGTTTAGGTAGTACTTGATTGCCGCTTTGTTCGGAAGGCCCGGTTTTCCCGGATCCGGATTTACTACGGCGAAAGCCGGCAATAAAGCCATGAAGAAAGCGCACAAAATAAAAAGAAGTTTCATAGACAGAGATCCTCTCTTTGTGGGCGCGGGAGCCCCCGTAAAAGCGGGCTCCCGGCCTGAAAGAAGTTAGTAAGAGATCCCGTAGATGATGCCGCAGTAACTCGGCCTATCCACGACCAGCTCACCGAACACGCACATGTCGATGATGTACTGGTATCCAGTCTGCGCACGCTGGACGAAATACTCAAGACCGTCAGGCGACTTCACCTTCTGGATGAAACCGTTGCTGGCGAATTTCAGAGCGCGCCAGTCGAGGAAGATGATAATGTCATCGTCCATTTCCTGAACGCCAACCAGTTTGAGATTGCCCTTGGCAACCGAACCGATTGTGATTTCGTCCCAGCCGAATTCGCTGGTAGCCTGCGAGCCCGGAATGACGTTGAAGTTACCCTTCTTGTCTTCCACGCTCTTGATCGCTGAGCCATAATTCTTGTAGCTCATGATCACGGCCTTCGGCGCGCCTTTACCGAACGTCCTGACTTTCGTCAAAGCGTCGAAAATTTGCGTCATGATGTTGGTCGCGGTGATCTTATCCCCGGGGATGTTGATGGCCTGCAAGTACGGGTACGCCGTCTTGGTCTGACCATGCAACGTCGCCCCACCACCGTGCGTCGCGGCCAGTAAGGCCTCGCGCAAGGAGAGGAACGGCTGGCCCGCGGTCTGCGCGCCGTCGTTGTAGCACTGAGCCACGTCAACAAGCAGCATTCCCGCGCAGTTCACCACACCGCCGGCGCCATACCGAGCAACCGTCAAATTAATCGTGAAGGTATCCATGTCAATGGTATTGACATAGCCCGTCACGTTCACTCCGACGTTGTTCTGCACGATCACTTTTTGGTTGATGACGAAACGATCAGGGCGGTCCACTATAATGTTTCCGCCGGCAGTCCCGTCAGCCGTCAATTTGGCGAACTGAGATCCGTTCAACAAGTTGACCGAGATGACGCCCTTGAAGTAATCCGCGAAATCCTCAATGGAGTTCGGCAAGATATCCAGGAACTTTTGTTCGCTGATTTTCTTGTTTTCCATCAAGTCGCGATGATTGAAAATCATCGAGCCCCAGACTTCTTTCTGCGCCGTGATGATACCGCGGACGTATTTGTCCTGCGCGATATCGGCAGCGGCCGAAAGCTGTCCGTAGGACACCGAGCTTGCGCCGGCGCCCTTAAATTTCACGACGTAGTTGGAGTTTGTGGCTCCATTCTGTCCGCCGGTTCCGCCCGCGCCCGTCCAGTCGTCGTCGCGTTCGATATTGCTGAGCAGGAAGTCCCTGCGTACGATTTCCTCGATGAATACCCTATCCGGGATGTAGTCATCAAGCATGTCTTGGAATGTTCTCGTTGTACTCATCGTCAACCCCCTCCTTTGGGGTTAGGCGATTCCGTTATTGGATTCGCCCTCGCATTTGCGACGCAGCTTTTCTAATGTCGGCCACACCATTGATTTGTGGCCTGCTTCTGGTCGCGGCTGCCCTTGAGGGTACGTTGGGTAATACTTTCATCGGAGTTGTTGTTACCGGTCGAACTTGTTGCGGCGTCTTTGCGGGAGCCGCGGCGGGTTGAGCCGGCACGCTAAGTCCAAATCTCTGCATTACCGCTTGTACTGCCTCTTCGGGCGTAATGTCTTTCCCTTGGCTGTACAATAAAGCGCCGTGATCTCTAACTAGGGCCTCAAACGATCCAGTTTGACCTACCCTTTTATCAAAATCATCGGCTACGGAACGAACATCGCCTCTTGCGAAGGTCGACTGAATTGCAGAGTGCTTTGCGAGCGACTCTAAATTCTGCATCCGCAGTTGCATTTGCTGAATCTGGCTTGCGGCCTGTTCGCTAATTGCCTGCGCATGTTCCCGAGCATCGTATGCCTCACGTTGTTCGGGTGGTAACTGCTCTATCCTAATACGGTCAGCAACCGCTTGCAACACTTTTTCTCTGGGCATGCCCATTTTGCCCAGTACGCCGAAAATATCCCCTTTTTGGAGAAGGGCGTTGAAATTGTCCTTCGTCTGCCTATAAAATTGAAGTTCCGGCACAATCTTTTGCTTAATATCAGCGTCGAGTTGCGTAAGCGTCGCCTTGTATCGATCGAACGCATGCGCGCGCTCGAACACTTGATGCACTTCCCGCTCGCTCTCGGGATCCGTAATCAATCCCCTAAACTTCTCGGGAATATCGTGCTCCTGACCAAAAGCCTTGTACTTTAAATTCGGAGTAAAAGCAGGTTCTGCCGGCGCCTCTTCTTCACCAGGCGTATGATCGCCAACCGGTGTGGATACCAATGAGCCCTCTTCTTTCGGTATCTCGGTTTCCCCCGGAGCTGGTGCCAGAGGCGCAATTTCAGGTTCCCCCGGCTCCCCAACTTCGGAAGGGCCGTGACCGGGCATTGCCGACTCATCGGCCACAATTTCAGCCTCAACCGGCTTTGCGGCCGGATTGTGCTTCCTGGACTTCTCTCGCAGTTGCTCCATGACACTTTTTGACGGATCGAGGCCCCTTTCTTTCTGAATTGACGTTTTTCCGCTCGATAAGCCTGCCGCAGGGCTGTCGCTGGCAGGATTCGCAGCGCCAGAGGCACGGCGCGCCTTGGCGCGCTCAAATGCACTCATATGCTGTTCCGGAGCACCATCTGCCTGTTTCGGGCCACCAATAGGGGCGGCGGCGTCCGATCCACCGCCCTTACCGGCAGTGCCTTTCCCCGCGGGCGGCTGGCTTCCTGCCCCCGTATTCGCGTTTTGAGACACATTCCCTGTGGTTGTGGTGGTAGAATCGTTCGGCATGTCGGCCCTCCTAGGCTAAGTGGGGGCGCTGCACATTCGGACGCACATTGCCCTCGTTAGGCGGCTGCATACCCGGGGTTTGCGGCCCCTGCATAGGTTGCATCCCGCCTTGTAAAATTTTCTCTTCCACCTGAGTCTGAGCACCTTCCGGAAGCATTGCAAGCGAATTCGTCATGGTGCCCTGCGTCTCAACTTGCTTTAGCACCCAGCGTATAGTATCGGACGGCAATTTCAGGCGTACCGTTTTTTCTGGATTTTCCGGATCGGACACGTAGTAATCCATGACAACCATAGGACCTGTTGTCGGAATAAGACCCTGCTCCATACGCATCTTCATTTGCGCATCGTACGCGACAAACTGCTGGTGCACATTTATTTTTTCCTGGTATGCGCGCTGGACCTCTTGCCGAAGCAGCATAAAGCTTGGCTCACTCATGCGCTTTGCTAACCGCTTTATGTGGTATGGGTGGTTGTCGTACGGATGCACAGGCGGTTGTTGCCCGCGGTCGAGCGCCAAAATCGCGTTTGTCGCCGAGTCGTAGTCCATCGTCAAATCGGAAAGCGCTGCCACACCATTGGAGTATGGCATCTGCCGGATGAGCATACCAAGCTGATCAGGAGTGAAGCGCGCACCGGCGTACTGTAGCACGTGGCTAAACATGATTTGCTGCCCAAGTTTGGTCTCAACGTCGTTAATTTGGTCAGAAACCTTTATTTCATAGTTCAAATCGTTTGCGTTTTTGAACTCAGAAATATTTATTGCCTCATTCTTACCAACAGCAGCAATTACAGCCTCGTCCGGTAAATGAATCTTTGCCAGTTTCAAATAAGTAGACACAACCTTCTTTTTGAATATGGCGTGCTTTCTCACGCGACGGTTGTGAGGCTCTTTCTGCTTTGCAGAGCGGAAAAGCATCATGTACGGATCCGTCGCACCCTCAGAAGACTTCTCCCAATTTTCAGGTACACCCATAATACCGTACAATTCGGCAACCGTGCTATTTGCTACAGCCAAGAACTGCGAGCCATCCCGGCCGGCCATTATTTGCGGCGGCGCTCCAGTAACGTTAACAGTCCGTACACCGGGCATTGAAATACCTGGGCTGGCTTTGGAGCCGTTAGCAAGAATAATCTTGTCGTCCCCAACCGTAACGTGGTGCTCTGCCATCTTCGACGCGCACCGGTTGATTTCGATTTGAAACGGCCGCATCGTTTTGATCGGCGACCGCCCTCGCGGGCTCCCGTGAATTCGGTTGCAGGGCTGAATAATGATCGGAAAAATTCCACCAGGAAGTTCACCTTCTTCAAGAATTCCCTCCTTGGTCATGTAAACGTACCATCCCTGCGGGTACCGCGGAGATGGCCTAAAATACATTTCGATCAGAAAGCATTCTTTCTCAGTTTTTCGGTACCCACCATAGGCGGCGTCGAACACATTATACGTTTGATCTGTTGACGTTGTGATGTACTTTCGTTGGTCGTCACTCTGAAATTTTGCAAACATGGTGTCTTTGTTCACCATCTTTTTAAGTGCAAGCCACTCCGCGCGCTCGATGCGTCGACATTCAACCGGACGAACGACGTTGTAGCCCTCGATTGCTTCAATCAAAATGGCGCCTTTGTACACTGGGCGCGCTAAGTCTGGCTCTCCAGTATCTTGGCCCGTGGCCGGATCAACCAATGAGTAGTGTCCTAGAATTTCCCCATCCATCGGGTCATAAAAAATCTTACAGCACTCTTCACCAACCTCAATGAAGTCCTCGATGTAATTCTGCTCTTCTTCCTCGAAGCTGTAGCGTTGCTCTCCGTCGAGCCATACGGCATGGTGCAGTTCTGCGGCCTTCTGGTCCTGCAGCTCGTCTTTTTTCTTCGGCTCAAACCCGACACCAGGTGCAACCGCTAGGATTGCGTCTTCGTACGCTTGGCAAATCTTTTGGATATGGTTTTTCGTGATACGGATCTTCTGTACATCGGAAAGATCCCGGAAATCCTGAATTCTCCGCGTTAGATTATACCGCTTTCGGTTGTAATGATCGCCGGCAACCAGTTGGACGTTGCCGCGCATCTCTGAAAATACCTCGAAGTCGGCCGTCTCTCCTTCGAGAAAGAATTTGATAAAGTCGGAATGTTTGTACGGCTTAATCTCTCCCCTCAAACTTGCTCCTCTTCATCCAACTCCGCAACCTGCTCGGCCGTAACGCCGCGCACTTTCCCCTCAAGCTCCTCCAGTTGCAGCTTTTCCCACGCAACTGGATCCTCCAAAGGAAGATTTGCCTGCACTTCAGCGTGCATAACTTCCTCCTGCGCGCGCAAAAAATCTTTTTCTTCGGTAGAAAGTATTTCTGTCCGCGGGGATTCTCCTCGTTTGGCTGGTGCCTCCCACGATGGGGGTATTTTCTTTGGGTTCCGATTGGCGAAAGCAAAATAGTTCGCATCCTGCGTTCTGAATAGGCTTAACCCCTCAAAATGAAGTTCCAGTACGTCCGCTTCCTTACAGGCTTTAATAATACAGCATATCCCAGCAAAATAGGAAGGACCTTTTTCTTCAGCTACCGTACATCGCGTTAAGCTCGTCGAATTCGGCGTCGACACTCTCTGCCGCGTTCTTCGCTTCCATTTCCTCCGGGGCTTCCTCAATACCGGCTGCGCGCTCTCGCCTCTTTCTGAGACATTCTTCCTCATAAGTTTCCTCATGTACTGGTTTTTCTGGGGCTTTAAAGCCATCTCTGACCTTACTAAAGTCCCAACAAATCTTCGTTACGCTATACCGACCCGCGTCTACAATGTCGTCCTTGCGCTTATTCTTTGGCGTGCTCTTCCTTACGGAAGAAATTTCCCAGCCAAATTTTTGCAACTCAGGATCGTCACTAAAAACTTTGAGCATGTCGTGCTTAAAAAGCAAGTTTAAAATCTCATCCCCAATTTCATGGCTCTTCTCGGCCGGCTCGAAGCCCTCTCCAATTCGGTCCGATATCGTCTTGAAGTCGGGGCACGCCTGGTCATAAAATTTTCTGGTTGGCCCAGGAATGCCCTCTGAAATTGTCTCATTTTTTATTGATAGATACCTCTCCAGCACGTCGCCCGCCGTCGTTTTCCCGATGTCCTCCCCGCGCCAGCCGCGAAAGAACACCCCTTGCGTGTATTTCGGATCCACCGCCACGAACATAATGGCGGCCGGATGTGCGGCACTGCCACTCCCGACGACGTTGCCACTGCCAACATCAACCCCAGCGTAAACCTCCCAGTCCGAGGGTATGCGAAACGGCTTTATAAAGTGTCGCTTAGCGTCAAACGTCGGATACTTCCGATCCACCAGAGAGATGACAAACCGACCCCACACGCGGCGTTGCACCTCATCGTGCGACACGCAGTTGTGAATGACCCCATTTATTCTGTCGAGCGTCCAACCGCCCGGCGCGCCGTCCTCATACTCAAGCGCGTCATAAAGGGATACCTGCTTCTTCCACGCCTGCGGCAATAGCTCGTGCTCCCCTTGCTCAATGTCAGGCTCCATCACCTTCCGCCAAAACTCCTGCCCAAGTGTCGCCGTAAACACCATCCGAAAGTACCCGTCGACCGCCGATATACGCAGCATGAACTCGTAATAATGCCGCATCGGCAACTCTTCGTCGCAAAATAGCGCGTAAACCGTCGCCGTCTGAAGGTCGACCTCTTTTTGCGAGTACGTCTTAAAAAGCATGAGCACACCAGAATTGAACTCAATGCCTATGGTGTGCGTCCCATCTTTCAGCTCCCGCCAGCCGTACGTAGGATGATCCTTAAACTTACCCCGCGGTAAAAACTGCTTCCACTTCGTCCTAAACTCCGCGTCCACCACCTTCTGTGATGGATAAAGATACCAGAATAAATTCACGTTCTCCCAATGCTGCGGCCACAGCTCTGGCCACAACCGCTTGTTCGTGGCCCAATCAATACACGTCCGAATCTGCGTTGATGATTTACTTATCTGGTTGCCCGCGCACAGTAGCGCAATCTTCTCCCGACACTCCCTAAACTCCCGCGCCCAAGAATACCACCCAAACGCAAAAAGATGCGGAAGACCAACACGTATGTCAGCCTCCGTCTCCTTGGCAACCATAGTGGGATTAGACTTTGATGGGATCGCGCGCAATTTGCTTTACCTTCTTCAACTCAAGTTTCTCAAGTTCGACAATCTTCTCCTCAAGTAGACGCGTGCCCTCTGCCTCAATACCCTTTCGAGCATCCTTATTGTGGTCAAAATTTAAATTTACATTTTTTGTAATCTGCGGAATTGAACCATAGATGCGCATCTCAGAAGCCATGTACATTTTCCACTGAAGCTCGGCAAGCTTCGTGTCAATCTTCCCCGTCTCCTTGTTGTACGCACTCACTCCCATGATCTCTCTCGTACGGTACGCCCCGTAATTCAAAATCTCCATCAGATGCGACTCGTATCCCATCGGCATACACGCAATCCATGCAACCGTAGTCACGTGATGCAAATACGCGAAAAACGTGTCCGTCGTGCAAACCCCTCTGCAAATGCAGGTGATGTCAAGCTTCCTAGCACCACCATCAAACGTCGCGTTGTCGTACTCTAACCAGAATTTTAGCCTGACCTGATTTTCTATCGTCGTCGGAAATCTGCCAGTGATGTCCTTTAACGTGCGCCTAAGATCGTCCTCGTCCTTCTCAAACAAATGTGGCGATTGCATTTTTGCGTTAAGGAAAATCTCCGCCACCTTGTCGTCGAGCAACCGGTAGATTGACTCGGGATTGCCAACGTCCCACAGGCCGGCCACATCTTCCCTTTTGCTCTCTCTGTCTGGATTCTTTACGATTGTCCTGCTCACAAATTTATAGTACAGGCACCGGAGACCGGGGTCAAATAGTTCACTGCGCCGCGGCCCGGGGTACAGTTTAAAAGTTGTACAACTTACTAAATTTTTTATTTTTTCTTTTTTGGTGAGGTCGGGGATGACGCCCGTCGCCACCGGCCAGCGAGACCCCACTCCCCCGGGGCAAGAAGCTCAAGCAATCCGCAAAAGCCCAAGAGCCGCTCTAGCAGCGAATACACGAAAGACTACATCAAAACAATACAGCACGCAAGAACTATTATTTAAATGCCCGCGAACCGCAATCAACGCAACAATCAACAGCTTCGAACACGGTCCATCGGCCAAGTGCTAAACAAATACTATTTATACCACGCCAAACAACCAATAACCCGTAAACCGTGGCCCGTGAGCCAAAGAAACCCGATTTTCTTACGCATTAAATCTTGTACAATTTAGCTCTCGACCGTCTTTTCTTCATTCGTGGCTCGTGCGTACTCGAATTTTGGACCGCGGCGCGGGAGGGCGAAAAAGAAAATAGTAAAGGTCAACAAGTAATTGCTTGTACAATTTACATGTTGTGACAATCAAACGTATAATATTTACACGTTCGAAGTCAACCGGGTTAGAAAAACTGCTTTGAAGAAACTGGCACGCGATTAGCATTGTAGAAAAACGTGAAAATCATTTCACACCTAACAGAGCACGGTTGATTAATTTCACAGTAGCTCGAAAGGAATTCAAAATGGAACTATTCAAAGCAAATCACCAATGGGCAACACGTCCACAAGACGAGCGATTCAAGTCAATGCAGGAAATGCACACGGCTTGCCTAATCTACAAGGGAGACGCACGCGAAGCTATTGTCTCTCTGAAAAACCTACGCGTTGAGGCAAACGATAACGACATTGCCCTAGTAGGAAAAACAGGAGTACCGGCAAAGCTTACTAATTGGGCAATGGGGCAACTATCGGCAAAAGTAGGCGCACCAGCAAGCTATTTGCGAGAACTGCCCGCTACGCTTGCCGTGCAAAATCTCAACCACGGATTTAAATCATTGGCGGATGAAAACCCAGAGGATACCACAAATATTCTCTTTCATCAAAACGGCAGTCTACTCGTGCGCAGCGCTACCAGTGACATGTATTCCAGAATATGGAATAGCGACATTACAGGCAGATTGCTGCAGCTGCAGGCCGATAACCCAAACTGGAAAAATCCAATGGCTTACGCAAATGGAAAAATGGGCGATGTCATGGAACCGGCCGGATTGTACGCTTCTGACCATGACATGTTTGCGTTTCTGGTTGATGAAAGCAAAACCCTGGAGGGATCCCCAAAAGGGCTTAATCGCGGATTCTTTGTCTGGAATAGCGAAGTAGGCGCATCTAGCTTTGGTGTGATGACTTTCCTCTATGACCGTGTTTGCGGCAACAACATTGTCTGGGGTGCTCAAAACGTGTCAGAGATACGTATACGACATGTCGGCACGGCAAATGAAAAAGCCTTTCGCGAATTGTCAGTCGAGCTTCGCAAGTATGCCGATGAAAGCGCTAGCGATACTGAGGCAAAAATCAAGCTGGCAAAAAACTACCAGTTAGGCGCAACAAAAGATCAAGCGCTTGACGCGCTAATGGGCGCCATTGCTAAGCTACGTGTGCCTGACTTAACTCGTACTCAAGTAGACGCCGGCCTAAAAGTAGCAGAACAACGGGAAGCACGCTATGGAAATCCGCTCTCATTGTGGGGCGCCGTAGGTGGAATCACCGAATCAAGTCAAGCGATACCGTTTGCAGACAAAAGAAACAAAGTCGACCGTGCTGCAGGAAAATTAATGCAAATTGCTTTTTGAGCAAAGGAAAAACCCGGCCAAGGACGGCCAAAAACAAAAGGAAAAAATATGTCTACACGCTGTCAGATACACGTAAAGGGCTCGCCTATTCTTATTTACAAACACTGCGATGGATATCCTGAGGGAGTACTACCAGTTTTAAAGCCATTCGCAAAAGAATTCGCAAAAAAAAAAAAAAAAAAAAAAAAAGCGGAGAGGATCCGGATTACTGTCTAGCACAAATTATCCGCGCATTTGCAATAGAAGATTATATTAACTCACCAGAGTTTACCCCGAAAAAAGGGTACTTCACTGGCTGGGGAGTGGATACTTGTATTCACGCCGACATAGAGTTTTTATATGTTGTTGACTCGAAAAAGGGCACGGTAACCACGCAAACAGAAAATTTCCATCTTTTAACCTAAAAGGAAAAACCCGGCCAAGGATGGCCTTTGGGGTAAGACATGCAGATAATTATTTTGTACTTTGTAATCGTGCCCGCATTGTTCGCAACAATAGCGGTGAATATCAACATGAATTTGAGCAACGGTAAAGCACCATGAGTAAGCACCGAGTAAAAAATGGACGAGCAATAGAGAAGCACCACACGATTGGGCTCATGACAATCGATGAAATTGACTGGCATCTTAAAAATTTATGGTGCGCTGGGTGGAAGTCGATTGTGGACATGCCAACAAGTGAGCATAAAAAACACACTGGAGAAAAACAAAAACTCGCACAAGGTGGATTAACAAAGGACAAACTATTTTCAAAAACAAAATATCCAGGATCAATGCGACAAATCGGAAATGAGCGCTATTGGATTCCGGCAAAACAGGAAAGGGAATGAAATGCTTAAACGAAAGTATACGGTACGATTTACGCGAGAGACAACAGAATTCATAGACATTACAGTTAACGCGCTTGAGTCACAAGACGCGGTGGAAAAAGCAACAGCTAAGCTTGAAAAAGGAGATCGAAAAATACACGATAGCTGGCAACTATACGGCAACTATACGATACTCAAAAAAATGAAACCGCAATTAAACTCGGTATGGCGGGAGGAATAAATGCGCTTTTTTGATTTACGCTTCAAAAGTGAGCGCTCAAAAATTTTCTACACTGTTTCTTTGGCTATTGGAAACAACGATACGAGAATGACAACCACTGGCGCAGTTGAAATCATGTCAGAAATATTGCCAACCATGGAAAATGTAAAATCCATGGAAGAAGCCGCAAAAGAACTCAGAAAGCAAATTAATAAAGCAAAAAGGAAGGAACAAAAATGAAAGCACCAAAAGGCTACCGATTCGCAGGAGTATGCGGCGTAGATGCCGGTCTAATCCACATTGGGGATCCAAGCTATCTATCGAGCGATGAAAATCCCTATCTTGACTGGCACCAATTCTGCGCCGATTACCAGGATTCAAAAGACTACGGAAAAGGCGCAAAACAAATGCACTACCAAGCCGGTCATGCTGGTGTTGGCGTTCTAATATCCGACTTCGGCGGCGATGGAACCTTCCCTGTATTCATAAAGCAGGACAAAGAAGGAAACGTGATAGAGGCAAAAATCGTATTTAGGCAAGTAGAGGAGGGTTCCCAATGACCTCAAAACAGTACCTGGCTGCCATCAGGCGGGCCGCAATGCAGTCGCAGGCTACCCTAGCCTACCATCTCGGCGTTTCTCAACAGGTCATCTCCAGCTGGGAATTAGGGCAAACGGTAATACCCTACTATCGCGTGAAGGCAATATGTGAGATCACTGGCGGCGATGAAGCAACCATGAAAGAGCTTTTAAACGCGGAGCGGCCGGGCTAATCAACACAAGGCACATGTTCTACCCAGTGCTCGTCGTTGATTTTATCGGCAATGTCCAAAAGTTTCTTGCTGACAAGAAGTTCCGGGACAGAAAATCCCGCGCGCTCGCG
>Ga0316626_10000515_pt1 | contig 15166 bp, 12 predicted proteins | sample OWC_Aug_T1_C1_D5_FD_207656 | JGI IMG/M metagenome (GOLD analysis project Ga0316626, IMG submission 207656) | Wetland soil microbial communities from Old Woman Creek delta, Ohio, United States - OWC_Aug_T1_C1_D5_A | ecosystem: Environmental > Terrestrial > Soil > Wetlands | place: USA: Ohio...
CGTGCAAAGGTCGCTCATGGCGTGGCGAGGTCCTTCATTCTCATGCCCGGACGGCGACCGGCTATCCTCTCACAGCCCTAGTCCTCTTGCGATGATTCCCCGGAGGATCTCGCGGGTCCCCCCGCGCAGCGAGAAGGCCGGGGCATTCTGTAGGAGGTGCGCGAGGATCTGCTCGAAGTCGGTTGCTTGATCGTTCATACGGGGCACGGCTTCCACGAGCGATTGAGCAATGCCGGGGAGGGCCTGTTCGAAGATCCCGCCTACGTCCTTGACCAGCGAGGCTTCGAGCGCTGGGTTATCACCTGCCTCGAGCATCCCCGCTACGCTTATCGACATCTTGCGTAACGTTGCCAGATGCGCGACCTGGCGTCCAATTGCCGCCGCCTCCGCGGCGCCCGGCTGCGCGGGCATGGTGCGTATGAGCTCGACGAGAAGTGGGTAGCAAGAAAGGTATCGCTCTGGGCCGCTGCGCTCCAGGGCGAGTTCGGCCATGACCTGCGCCCATCCGTCCCCTTCCTTGCCAACGAGCATCTCGTCCGGCACGAAAGCGTCGTCGAAGACGACCTCGCAGAAGTGCTCGTTGCCGACGAGGTCGCGGATCGTCCGGACGCTTATGCCCGGCTTCTTCATGTCGATCAGGAACTGGGACAATCCGGCGTGCTTCTTCTCGGGGACTACGGTCGTCCGGATGAGGGCGATCATGTAGTCGGCAGCGAGGGCAGCGCTCGTCCACAGCTTGGTACCGTTCACGAGCCAGCCACCCTCACTCTTCGTCCCGCGCGTGCGGATCGAGGCCAGATCCGAGCCAGAGTCTGGCTCGCTCATGCCAATGCAGAAGAAGATCTCGCCCCTGCAGATGCGCGGAAGAAAGCGCTGCCGCTGCTCTTCCGTACCGTAGCGCAGGAGCAGTGGTCCGCTTTGACGGTCACCCACCCAGTGTGCCCCAACCGGAGCTGCCGCTGTGAGCATTTCTTCCAGTACCACGTATCGCTCGAAAGCAGAGCGCTCGCCACCGCCGTACTTCTTCGGCCACGTCATGCCGATCCATCCGCGCTCGGCAACCTTGCGACTGAAGGCGTGGTCGTGGCAGAACCACGTGTACGCACGCTTGGATGCGGGGAAGTCCTTGATCTCTTCTGCTAGGAACTGCCGGACTTCTAGCCTGAGCGCTTCGGCTTTGGGCGGAAGATCACGGACGTCGAAACGAAGTACAGTCATGAGAACGTTGCCGCGGTTGCGAGTCTCACGCGACGCGGGTACTTGTCAATCACTCCTCAGGTCTCGAAGGAACGACGCTACGGCATCGTTGAAAGCCTCGGGCTTCTCCACGTTGGGCGCATGGCCTGCGCCGTCGATGATGACCTTCCTAGCGTGCGGGATCGTCGCTGCCATGTAGTCGGTGCTCGCGAGAAACGGTTTGTCGTTGCTCCCCGCCAGCACGAGTGTGGGGACCTCGATATGAGGGAGCGATTCTATCACCCGGGCATCTTTCTGGGTGAGCATGCCCCTGGCCGCGTGCGCCAGGCCCTGCGCGGAGCGGTGCTCGGCTACGGCCACCTCTGCGCTGGTGCCGACGGCCTCGATCCCCTTAGACTCGAAGGCCCTGGCAGTCTCTTCGGCGTAGCGATTCCACTGCTCACGCGACCGTTCCTTCTTGTATCCAGGGCCGGTGTCGAAGAGCATGAGTGCGCTAACGCGATCCCGATGTGCGAGGTGGAAGGCGAGCGACATGAATCCGCCGAGCGACAGGCCGGCGATCACCGCGCGCTCGACGCCGCATGCGTGTAAAACCGCCGTCATGTCTGCGATCGTCGCCTCGTGGGAATAGGCCGCCGGGTCCTCGGGACTATCCGTCTGGCCATGGCCACGCATGTCCCACGCAATCATGCGGTAGAAATGCGCGAGCGCTTCCATCTGCCGGTCCCACATGCGCAGCGTTGCGCCGTAGCCGTGAGTCATCAGGACAGCCGGGCCCTTTCCTCGCTCCTCGTAGTAGATGAGGACACCATCACGGTCGATGTGGGGCACGATTTCCTTCCTCCGTCGACGAGGGCTAGGGAGAGCGGGTGCGGCCGCTCAGATAATCGGCCAACATCTCGCGGCTGTGCTCGTCATCGTGGCAGTAGGCGCAGAGGTTTTCCCAGTTGCTGCCGTCAGATGGGTTGTTCTCGTGATTGCCATCCTTGTGATGAACCGTAAGCAGATGCAAGTTCGATGCGTCGAACTCGCGGGCGCACTTGGCGCAGATCCATCCGTGGAGGGCCAGCGATCGCTCTCGGTATCCCTGGCTTCGAGCAAGGGAGGCTTTTCGCGCCTCCTCGATCACGGCGTCCACATCCACCGGCTTCCGGCGTCGGCGTTTCGAAGGGCGAAAACTGCGTGTGGCCATGACTGGATGATATCAGTTGACGGCTCACCCTCGCCAGTGGGGTGAGGGTGAGCCTCGGAACACCGAGAGCACCCGTTGGGCGTCCTCCTGATTCGGGTCGCACGGAGGAAGAGGCGTCCTTGGGCCATCCCGGCATCGCTTGGCGGCTCGTGAGAACCCCCCTTTTCGGGGGCTTTGCCCTAACCTTGCGTGCGCCAGGCGTCACAGTGCCCTTGCTGGTGGTGCAGTCGAGCCGACCCCGGCAAACGTCAGCTGGAACTATGCGCCTCAAGGACTTCTAGACGACAAACCGGCGGCTTTGCTTAACAGGAAGGTCTATCAATGCCCCTCTGTGCAGCCGATCGCGGATGAGAGGCAGATCCGGCAGGCACCCAGGACGCGAGGTCTCGACCTCGAGAGCCGCCACGCTGGGGATCGCCGCCGCACAGTGCAGCCCGGCCAGGCCGCATTTTCCACCGGGTTGGCGTAGCAAGTGAAGGATGTCGATAATCTGACGTAGGGTGGAGGCTGTGGGGATTCGTCCAATGGCCACTTGTTCTGCACTGTAGTATACATGGAAACGTGCTCTCATCGTCTGGGATGAGTCGTGCTAGAAGGAGGACACACCGGAGGGAACGAGGATGGAAAACCAAGGACGAATCGCAGGTGGCCAGGGGTTGGCGAGCCACGGTATACAGAATGCCAACACGGTGTGGTGGAACCTCTCCACGCCGGCATTGTACGAGCACGCCCTGCAGAGGCGCGAAGCGCTGCTGGCCCATCTCGGTCCCCTCGTGGTGCGCACGGGGCAGTACACCGGGCGCTCGCCAAAGGACAAGTACATCGTGCGGGAGCCCTCGAGCCAGGACAAGGTCTGGTGGGGAGACGTGAATCAATCATTCGACCCGGGGCGCTATGATCTCCTGCGTGCCCGCCTCATGGCCTATCTGCAGGGGAAGGACCTGTACGTGCAGGACTGTTCCGTGGGCGCCGATCCGGCTTACCGGATGCCCATTCGGGTCATTACCGAGACGGCCTGGCACAGTCTATTCGCGCGCAACATGTTTCTGCGGGAGACCAACCTGGATGTGCTCGCAAGACACGTTCCGCAGTTCACCGTGATCGACGCATGCGGGTTCAACGCCAATCCCGACCTGGACGGCACGCGCTCGGAGGTCTTTGCGCTGATCCACTTCGGACGCAAGGAGGTCATCATCGGAGGCACTCAGTATGCGGGAGAGATAAAGAAATCCATGTTCTCTGTGATGACGTATCTCTTGCCACCGCAGGGGGTCCTGCCCATGCACTGCTCGGCCAACTATGGCCAGAGTGAAGACGACGTGGCGATCTTCTTTGGCCTTTCAGGCACTGGCAAGACCACCCTCTCGGCCGAGCCGAGCCGAACCTTGATCGGGGACGACGAGCATGGGTGGAGTGACCGGGGTGTGTTCAATTTCGAGGGGGGTTGTTACGCAAAGGTGATCCGCCTCTCGCCCGAGGGGGAGCCGGAGATCTACGCGACGACCAGAAGCTTCGGAACCATCCTGGAGAACGTAGCGCTCGACACGTTGAACAGGCGGCTCGATCTCGATAGCGATGCCTTCACGGAGAACACTCGGTCCTCGTACCCGATCTCTCACGTCCCAAACGCCACCAGGCTCGGGGTGGGCGGACACCCAAAGAATATCCTCATGCTCACTGCGGACGCGTTCGGGGTGTTGCCGCCGGTGGCGAAGTTGAGTCCTGCGCAGGCAATGTACCACTTTCTCTCCGGCTACACGGCAAAGGTGGCCGGTACGGAGCGGGGGGTCACGGAGCCGCAGGCCACCTTCAGCGCCTGTTTTGGGGCGCCCTTCATGACCTTGAATCCCGCGGTTTATGCGAGGCTCCTGGGCGAGAAGATCGGGCAGCACAACGCGCAGGTGTGGCTAGTCAACACCGGCTGGAGCGGTGGCCCCCACGGCACGGGTAAGCGCATCAAGCTGGCCTACACGAGGGCGATGGTACATGCGGCGCTGAGTGGCACGCTGCAGCAGGTGCCCACGACGAAGGACCCGATCTTCGGGCTGGAAGTTCCCCAGACGTGCCCGGGTGTCCCGCCGGAGGTGTTACAACCACGCTCGACCTGGCAGGATCCTCAGGCGTACGACGCGCAGGCTCGGAAGGTGGCGGGTATGTTCGTGGAGAACTCCAAGAAGTTCTCGGCCGACGTGCCCCAAGAGGTCCGTACCGCCTGTGCGCACGCGGGAGCGTGAGGCTTAAGGATCATAACGGCGAGACCCGACTCGGACGCTCCAGCCATAAGATACGTAGGTCCTGTCCTGATCAGCACGGCTGCCCCCCTCAGACTAGGACGCCAGCCGGCACACTTGGACAGTACCGATACGTAGCACCTCTTGACAGAATCGCCGCCGTGGGTTTGATGATTCCATGGCAGGGTACAGCTACGAGCGACTTTCCGCCCAGGACCACTCCTTTCTGGTTGCAGAGACTCCCAGCGCCCACATGCACGTGGCCGCCACGCAGATCTTCGAAGCGGGCCCCCTCACGACCCGCGACGGGGGTATCGACATAGCGGCGATCAAGCGGGCGACCGAGGCGGTGATGCACTTGATACCGCGCTACCGCCAGCGGCTCGCTTGGATCCCCTTGGAGAATCACCCCGTCTGGATCGACGACCGGGAGTTCAAGCTCGACTACCACATGCGGCACACTGCCCTTCCCCGACCCGGCAGTAACGCGCAGCTAAGGCAGCTAGCCGCACGGATAATGACAAGGCAACTGGACCGGTCGCGGCCGCTCTGGGAGCACTGGATCGTGGAGGGGCTCGAAGGAGATCGCTTCGCCGTGATCAGCAAGATCCACCACTGTATGATGGACGGGATCTCCGGCATCGATCTGGGACATATACTGCTGTCTCCGTCTGCTGATTACGAATTCGGCGAGCCGATGGCTTACATCCCGCGCCCGGCGCCCTCGGGCTGGGAGCTGCTGCGGGGGGCGTTGACGCATCGCCTGAGCCTCCCGTTTCAGGCCATGCGAGGTTTTCGGGACTTCGCCCGGCAGACGGCCGACGTGCGGCGCGAGCTGTTGACGCGGGTGCAGGCCGTGCAGGAACTCGTAGGATGGGTGGTACGGCCTGCGTCGGAAACGCCGCTCAACGGTCGGCTGGGTCCTCATCGCCGCTTCGACTGGCTCACCACCCCGTTGGAGGGTGTCAAGGGAGTGAGGCGGTTTACTGGCTGCTCGGTGAACGACGTGGTGCTTGCCACGGTGGCGGGCGCAGTGCGGAAGTTCATGGTGCATCGCCGTGTGCGACCCGAGGAGATAGACTTCCGGGTCTCGGCGCCGGTCAGTATGCGCCGGGAGGAGGAGCGGGGGAGGATGGGGAACCGGGTCTCCTCCTGGATCCTCAAGCTGCCGATTGGCGATGCGGATCCCATGAGTCGACTCAAGACGATTCACCACATGACTGAGGAACTCAAGAAGTCGAGGCAGGCTCTCGGAGTCGAGATGATGATGGCGATGGCAGAGTGGACGCCGTCAGTCCTGTTGTCGCTCGGTGCACGCGCCGCCTCGGGACCGATCAACATGATCGTGACGAACGTCCCGGGACCGCAGGTTACGCTCCACCTGCTTGGGGCCAGGTTGATAGAGGCGTTCCCGCTGGTTCCCCTGCTGGAGAATACCGGTCTTGGTGTTGCGCTCTTCAGTTACAACGGCAAGCTCTGTTGGGGATTCAACGCCGACTACGAGTTGATGCCGGACCTTCGGGTCTTCGTAAGGGCGGTCGATTCATCCTTCAGGGAACTCGCCGAGGCTGCAGGAGTCAAGCTAGATGAGGGGAGCGACCGGGCTGAGGACAAGGCGGACAGCGATCTGAGTGTAGTCTCGCCTCGTGGCCACACGGGAAGCGCTACTGGCCGTACGGGGCCCAATGGGCCATCCGTCGGCGCCGGGGGGTAAGGCCCGGTCGACTTGGGCTAAGGCCGACAGGGGAGAATCTCATGAAGAGGACAGTACTGCGCGGCGCTCTCACCGCAGTTGTCGTGCTCCTAGTGGTTCCGATCATCATGTACTTCGCCTTCCCTGAGGCCCTGGTGAATCTCGCCAACAATTTGGAGAGACGGGCGGCGGGCCTATCCGAGAAATCGATAACCGTAGGCAGCCACGATATTGCTTACCTGGAGGGAGGGGAGGGCGAAACAGTCCTGCTGCTGCATGGATTCAGCGCGGACAAGGGTAACTGGACCAGGTTCTCCAAGTACCTGACGCCGGAGTATCATGTCGTTGCCATCGACCTGCCTGGTTTCGGGGAAAGCACGAAGATCGAGGCTGAATCCTACAGAATTGCCGATCAGGTGAAGAGGGTGGACGGCATCGTCAAGTCGCTCGGGTTGGAGAAGTTTCACCTGGCGGGAAACTCGATGGGAGGATCTATCTCCGGGAAGTACGCTGCCGCCTTCTCCGGCAAGGTAATCTCGCTGGGGTTGTTCAATAGCGGTGGTGTGCAATCCTGTCCAGAACAGAGCGAGTTTCTTCGAAGACTGGAGAAGGGCGAGAATGCGCTGCTCGTGAAAAACGCCGAGGATTTTGCCAGAGTCCTCGAGTTCGTATTCGTGAAGCCGCCTTGGATTCCCAGGCCGATCAAGACGTACCTGGCTCAACAGGCAGTCTCGAACAGGAAGTTCAATGAGAAGATATTCCGGGAAATCAGGGAAGAAAGCTCCGACTTGAGACCTGACCTTCCGAACATAAGAGTGAAGACGCTCATCCTGTGGGGCGACACCGACCGTCTCATTGACGTGTCGTGCACGAAGGTATTGGAGGAAGGTTTACCCAACTCGACGACTGTCATCATGAAAAACTGTGGCCACAGCCCGATGATCGAGAGACCCGAGGAGGCGGCCGGTCACTACCTGGCCTTCTTGAAGAGCTGACCGCTCGAGTTCAGTCCCACGTGAATCTGAGCCGAGGCGGGGCGTCACGTGAGAGCACCGTGTCCGCGCGGTAGGCGTCGTCAGGCTCTGGATGATCCATGTTGAAGTGCAGGCCTCTGCTCTCCTTGCGGAAGGCTGCCGAAGAGACGATTAGCTGTGACACGTGAGCGATGTTTCGAAGCTCCAACAGGTCGATCGTGACCAGGTGCTTCCAGTAGTACTCGCGGATCTCTTCTTCGAGAAGCGCGATGCGCCTGCTCGCTCGTTCCAGCCGCTTGTTCGAGCGCACGATTCCCACGTAGTTCCACATAAAGCGGCGAAGCTCGTCCCAGTTCTGGCTGACGATGACCGCTTCGTCACTTGGCGCTGCCTTGCCGACGTCCCAGTCGGGGGCATCCGGGAGTGGTCCCTTTGACATGTGGTCAGCGACCGAGTGGGCGGCGCGACGTCCGTAGACGAGCCCTTCCAGCAAGGAGTTCGAAGCGAGGCGGTTGGCCCCGTGGAGGCCTGTGCAGCTGGTCTCCCCAATCGCCCACAATCCGCGGACGCTCGAGTGCCCGTTCTTGTCCACCCGGATTCCGCCACACGTGTAATGAGCCGCGGGTACCACGGGAATGGGTTCGGTCGCCATGTCGATGCCATATTTCAGGCACTCGCGATGGATATTGGGAAACCGCTCCTGGAGAAAGGCGGACGGGTGGTCAGTCATGTCGAGCAGGACGTAGTCATCTCCAGTGCGCTTGAGCTCGAAGTCGATGGCGCTGGCTACCACGTCGCGCGGTGCCAGGTCCTTCTGCGGGCTGTACTTCTCCATGAAGGCGGTTCCGTCGCGCAGCCTGAGAATTCCCCCTTCGCCGCGCAGGGACTCGCTGATGAGGAAGCTCTTGGCTTGAGGGTGGTAGAGGCAGGTGGGATGGAACTGGAAGAACTCCATGTTGGCGATTTCGGCGCCCACCCGATATGCCATTGCCACACCGTCGCCCGTGGCGATGTCGGGGTTGGACGTGTAGAGATAGACCTTTCCAGCCCCACCTGTGGCCAGGATGGTCGTTCTGGCAACGAATGTGTGGACTTTGCCGGATGCCTCGTCCAACACGTAGGCCCCAGAGATCAAGTGGTCGCTGCCGTGCTTGGAGAGATCGATCAGGTCGATCGCCATGTGCCGTTCGAGAAGCTGGATACGGGGGTTCGCGCGAGCTGCCTCCAGGAGGGCCCGTTGTACCTCCGCGCCGGTCAGGTCGGCAGCGTGCACGATACGTCGCGCGCTGTGACCACCTTCCTTTGTGAGATCCAGCCCCACGTCGTCCTTGGATCCACCACTATTCTTGCTGAATTCGGTGCCCAGCCTGATCAGGTCGCGTATGCGTTCTGGGGCGTCGCGCACCACCATATCCACCACGTCGGGGTGAGAGATGCCGCGGCCGGATTCGAGCGTGTCGCGGACGTGGGCTTCGAACGAGTCGGCTGGGTCGAGAACCGCCGCGATGCCACCCTGGGCGCGCGACGTGGAGGTATCATCCAGGCTTCGTTTGGCAATGACTATCACTTCTGCTCGCTTGGCTGCTTCGAGTGCGAAGGTCAGCCCTGCAACTCCACCGCCGATGACCAGACAGTCGCATGTGATACTCATGGCGAGGGGAGGGTATTTCATTTCCCGCCCCATTGCCAGGGGGTAGTCCCTTACTGGTCAAATCTTGAACGGCGCTGCGATAGAAATCTCGTTCACCTGGGAAAACCCTTGTGGGACAAGGGCTAGATGCATGACGCAGGGTGACATCAACTTCTTGGTTCCGGCTCGTCCGGGTTAGGGGCTTGCATCTCGCGCACGGTGCTCTCCCCGGGGATCAGCCTTCTCGAACGTGGTGGGAGTTTTTCGGCTGGCGAGGGAGAGCCTGCTGGAAGTGGCTTGCCGCTTGTTGCTGAACCCCGAGCGGTGCGGCAGAGCACGGGGCTGCTAGCCAGCTAGCGTCGGACTTCCAGGATTTCCGTGGTTCCGAATTCGGCGTCCAAGACCAGAATACGGTTGCGCAAGAGGTTGCCCGCATCGAGCACGATCTTGACTACTTCCTGAATCTGCCAGGCAGCCACCATCATGGGTGTGGCGGCTGGGTTGCCCAGCTGGACTTCGATCCCCCGCTCAGGGACATCGTCACCTCTTCCGTAAATGGCACGGAGCCCCTCATCGCCTGGGAACACGGTCATCACCTGTCCGATGTAACCCCCGATGGCTCCGTGAACCAAAGGCATGCCAAGATCCTGGGACACCTTCTGGAGGACGAGCCGCATGGGAAGGGTATCCAGAGCATCCACCACCACATGCGCTCCGGTCAGCATCTCCCTCATGCTCGCCTCGTCGGCCATCACCGGGTGAGTGGTGACCTGTGTCGCCGAATTGACCCTGTTCACCCGTTCCCGTGCCGCGTCGGTCTTGAGTTGACCTAGATTCGCCTCGGTGCACAGGGCTTGACGGTTGAGGTTGTTCTCGGCGAAGGAGTCGCCGTCTATGATGATCAGATGTCCGATACCCATACGGGCCAACCCCTCTATGATCCAGCCTCCCAGGCCGCCGGAGCCCACGACGGCCACCGTGGATTCCAGCAGCTTGATCTGTCCTTCCCACCCGACCGTTCCATGGCTGCGCTCATAGCGTGCCGGCAAAATGCGTGCGTTCAGGGCCCGGATCTCCACGTCCCGTATGGAGATTCGGGTCTCGTCGGACAGCTGCCGCACGGCAAAGAGCGATAGGAGCCGCCTCTCCTTCCGGTCAGGGCCAACAACAGAAGATGCCAGCTGCTGCATTCGATTCAGCAAGCCTGTCATTGGAGATCAACCCCCGGCGGCCATCAGAAAGAGCTTGATCTGGTCACCGTCTAGCAGCTCGGAGCCGTCGATAGGCGCAAGGCTGCGTTCGTCCCTGGTGGCCAGGATGGGCGAGCTGAAGGTCTTCTTCTCTTTATCCCAGAGCTGCTCGGGCATGTTGGACGAAAACATGCGGCCGAGCTCGGCGAGAAGGTCCTCGTAACAGGATCCCTCGGGAAGAGCGACGGTCGCGGTCTTCGCTCCAACGAAACTCGCCAGAACGCCCACGAAGCTGACCGTCACGCGCATGTTATCTATGGATACAGATCCTTGGCTACCTGGGTCAAGCCCAACTCCAGGAGCTTTTCTTTGGAGGGTCGGCCGGTTTCCCAGATCCAGCCGCGGTAGTTGTAGTATTCCCTCAGCATCTTATCCATGTCAGGGACTACGTTGGCGGTCGTACCTTCTTGCAGGGGCTGGAGGCAGATCTTGGGCAGGCAGTCATGCTCCCGGGTGACCCCGAACCTCACACTCACGGCGCGCTTGATGTTCATGGACCGGTCGCCCGCGCGCAGAAGCTCTTCCGGGGTATACGTCCATCCGGTGATTCCATTCAGCATTTCGCAGAGCATGGTGGGGCTGAAGGGTGCGAACTTGCACAGCGCAAAGGCGTCGAAGAGATCTTTCAGGCTCTGGAACTTGGCTGCCGATTCGCCCTTTCCGTCCGAGGAGAGTCGGTCGCCGGGTAGGATCATGTACTCCAGCACCATGTTCCCGAGGTCGACGTCGTAGTACGAGCCCTTCAGATGGCATGCGCCGCGAGGACCCGTGGCGTAGGAAATGGCGAGCCCGTGAAAGGCTCGCCCGTCGTGCATGGGCATCTCCAGTCCCTTCACCTGGGCTGCTTCGCCCTCGTCACGGCCAAACTCGCGGGCCATGGCCAGGGTCCCCTTCGAGAGGATCTTGCCAAAACCCTTCTGCTTCACGATCATCTTCAGCAGCCTCAAGATGGCCTTGCCGTCCCCCCACTTCAGCTCCATCCCGACCTGGTCCTTGGTCAGAACGCCGAGATCGTAGAGGTAGAAAGCGTAGGCGATGGAGACCCCGGCCGATATGGAGTCGAGCCCGTAGATGTTGCACAGACGGTTGGCCTCTACGATGGAATCCAGGTCGGAGTTCATGCAAAGGGGCCCAAAGGCTGTGGCAGTTTCGTACTCCGGCCCGTCCACGTTCAGACCGGGCTCGAAGTTCCTCAGGTCCCGGCCGCAGCCGATGGGGCAGCCCTGGCAGGCGTAGCTCTTGATCGTGTACTTCTGCCGGAACGCCTGCCCGCTCAGTTTTCCGGCAGGAAAAACGTTCTTGGTGAAGTACTTGGCGGGAACGTCGCCGAGGATCATTCCCATGTCCATGTACATCAGGGTGCCGTACTCGCGAAGGGCAACGGAGACCATGTTGCCGTTGATATCCGACACGGCCTGCTTAGCCTTTTCCTTGACCTTCTCTGAGTCTGCCACCCCCACCCTCAGGTTTCCGGCCACGGCCACGGCCTTGAGGTTCTTGGACCCCATGAGCGCACCCATGCCGCAGCGCCCGGCGGCACGCCCCTCGTCGTTCATCACGCCGGCATATCTGACTTGCCTCTCGCCGGCCTCGCCGATGCAGGCCACGCCAATGTTGCCACCGCCCAGTTCGTCCTTGATGAGCTTCTGTGTCTCGTAGCTGTCCTTACCCAGTAGGCGCATGGCGTCCCTGATCTCGGTCTTCCCATCCTTCACATAGAGGTAGACGGGCTTCTTGGAGCGCCCAGTGATGATGATACCGTCGAAGCCAGAGGCCCTGAGCCGCGCTGTGAACTTGCCGCCGCTGGTAGCCTCACCCCAGTAGCCAGTCAGTGGAGAGATTCCGCAGACTGCGTACCTGCTCGCCATTGGAATGGGCGAGCTGGCGAACGGCCCCGTGGAGAACACCAGGGGGCTCTCGGGACTCAGAGGATCCATCCCCTTGGGCGCGCGCTCGTAGACAAGCGCGGCGGCCAGGGTGGCCCCACCGATGAATTGCTTGAGGAATTCCTCGGAAAGGGGAAGGTCCTTGGTCGTTCCGGACCCCAAGTCCACATCGAGAAACCGGCCATGGTATCCGTTCATGTCCTCATCCTCCGTCAGAAATCTATGTCCCTGCCTTCGTAAGCGAAGCGGAAGACCCTCTCGCACTGGGCCGGCGTTATGGGCCGTGGACTCAGGTAACAGCTGATGTCGCCGGCCGCGAATTCGACCAGTTTGCCGAGTTTGGCCTCGAAGTCCGCCTCCGATATTTCCAGGCCCTTGAGTGTCAGCGGCACATCCAACTGGGTGAGAAACGTCCGGACCTTGTCCACGAGGTTCTTCAGCTTCTGGGCCGGATTCCTCCCTCCCACCTCCAGGGCCTTGCAGATCAGCAAGTACTTGTCGGTCACGGCGCTGCAGTACTGCAAGCTGTGGGGGACGAAGAAACCGACAGTCAGTCCGTGGTGCATGTTGAACACAGCGCCCAGGGAATGGCCGAAGCTGTGTGTAAGATGAGCACCACTCATGCCGAAGGCCACACCGGCGATGCTCGCGGCCATCAGCATCCGGTGCCGTGCCTCTCGGTTATGGCCGTCCTGATAGGCCTCCGGAAGCCACCTAAAAACCATTTCTATGGCCTGAAGGGCTAGCGGGTCGGTGAATTCATTGGCTGCGGGCGTAGTCACCGCATCCATTGCATGGGCCAGCACGTCCAGGCCCGTTCCCACGGTCAACTTGGGCGGCATGGCAAAGGTGAATTCGGGGGACAATATGGCAATGTCCGGCACCAGCTCGTCGTGGGCCAGGGGGATCTTCCGGTGGATCGAGGTGTCATGCACCACTGCCGCGGGCGTGCACTCAGAGCCCGTGCCGCTGGTTGTGGGCACCGCCGCCATGATTGCCTTCTTCCTCAGTCCCAACTTGTCCAGAGGTGATACCGTCCAGGGCTCGGTGATGTCCTCCCTTTCGTACATGATCCAGGCCACCTTGGCGCTGTCCATGACCGACCCGCCGCCCACGGAGACGATCAGGTCGGGCTCGAACGTCTTCATGGCCTTGGCGCATTCCTTGACGTTCTCGAGGGGCGCCTCGGGCAGGCATTTCGCCCAGGTCTCGTGCACGAACCCGGAGCCTTCCAGGACCGGAGTGATCTTCCGCGCGAAACGCTGGCTGAACTCGTCGGTGACGATGAATGCCCTCTTCTTCGGGCACCTGCCGACGATGCTGTCCATTACGGACGGTCCCACCACCGGGCCTTCGGGGAAGACGTTGGCCCCGATGAACAGCTTGGGGATGTTGATTATCGTTGTCAGGCCCTTGATCGAGGTGGAAAGGGCCAGCGGAGCCAGAGCCTTCAACGTGGGGTTCTCAAACCAGTAAGCCATCGCATTACCTCGTTTTTCTCTCCTCTAAGACGGGATCAGACTGACGACACGGGGAGGGTCGCCTGAGAGCTTGCGCAAGAATCGATTTCGCCGTTCTTCGACCCCCAATGAAATCGATCAGTTGCAAGCTCGTGCAGCGTCGCTTAGGGGACCTCGTCACAGCCTCTGAGTGTTAGTTCAATAGCCTCGACCTGTCAACGAAGGATCAAGGCCGTTACTTCCACGCGAACGTCGGCTGCTCGAAGTGCGCGACGCGCGTGTCGCGTCCGTGGATGGCGACCTCACGCAATTGATAGACGATTGCCGCTGTCGGCGCGTGGACGTACGTTTCCACCATGGGGATCGATATGACCGGGCGATCGCTTTCAGGAATGCTGTGGAGGTGTGGAACCTCCGGGCGCTCGAGAACCGCGAGGGGTACGCGGTAGACTGCCGCCACCTCCTTCGGATTCGCGACGAGTTCCCCCGTGTTGCTACTCCACAGCACTACTGGGGTGATTACGAACCCGGATCGTGTCGCGTAGTCGTCGAGGAGTCCGAGCACCTCCTCGGGTGGCAGGGCGAGCCCGACTTCCTCTGTGAGCTCGCGGCGCGCGGCATCGGCCGCTGTTTCCCCTTCGTCAATCCTGCCGCCCGGCAGTGCCCACTGGCCTGAATGCGCGCGCAGCCGCACGGCGCGACGGGTGAGAACGAAGCTTCCCTCGCCGTCCTCCCCGGCGACCAGCGCAACCGCCACTGCCGCCGCCCGCCTCCCCGCCAGCTCTATGCTGAGGCGTTCGTGCTTGGCCAGGTTCGAGCTTACCTGCTCACGCAAGAGCGAGCCGAAGCAGGGTAGCGACGAAGTCATCTCGATAGCATATAATCTCCCAATCTCGTGCGCCAGGAATGACACATCGAGGCTAGGTGCGGGCGATCAGTTCGAAAGGATCGGGCAGGAGGTGAGGAGAGCATGAAAGCGATTCGCGTTCACAATCTCGGCGGCCCTGAGGCACTCGAGATCGAGGAGGTGCCTGAGCCAAGGCCAGCCGCGGGTGAGGCAGTGGTCCGGCTCGGCGCTGCCGGTGTGAACTACATCGACATCTACTTCCGCACTGGTCTCTACAAGGCGCCGCTGCCAATTCCGCTCGGCCTCGAGGGCGCCGGCACGGTGACGGCTGTCGGCAAGGGTGTAACGGAAGTCGCGGTCGGCGATCGAGTTGCGTACACCGGCATTCGCGGTTCCTACGCGGAGATGTGCGCCGTGCCGGCCGACCGCCTCGTCAAGCTTCCCGAGGGACTCTCCTTTCGTGTGGGCGCCGCAGCCATGTTGCAGGGAATGACGGCGCACTACCTCGTGCACTCGACCTATCCTCTCGTGAAGGGCGATACCTGCCTCGTTCATGCCGCGGCGGGAGGTGTCGGCCTCCTCTTGTGCCAGATGGCGAAGATGCGAGGCGCCACCGTGATCGGGACGGTGTCGACCCCGGAGAAGGCCGAGCTCGCGCGCGGCGCCGGAGCAGATCAAACGATCCTCTACACCGAGCAGGACTTCGTGAGGGAGGTGAAGCGACTGACGGACGGCCGGGGAGTCGACGTGGTCTACGATGGCGTTGGCGCCATGACCTTCGAGGGAAGTCTCGACTGCCTGCGCCG
>Ga0316626_10000517_pt1 | contig 15147 bp, 37 predicted proteins | sample OWC_Aug_T1_C1_D5_FD_207656 | JGI IMG/M metagenome (GOLD analysis project Ga0316626, IMG submission 207656) | Wetland soil microbial communities from Old Woman Creek delta, Ohio, United States - OWC_Aug_T1_C1_D5_A | ecosystem: Environmental > Terrestrial > Soil > Wetlands | place: USA: Ohio...
TCTTCAACATCGGCAACCCAGACCACCCATTGCAGGGCGATTGCATACAGATCGAGTGCAATGCCATCGACGTGTGCGGTCCAGATGCCCTCTATGACTTCGAAGTAGACCTTTACGGCATCAAGCCCCCACTGGATCTGGTAGAGTGCCCACGTGGTGGTAAGGAATTGCAGGATGTCACTAACTATATATGGCGTAAGGCAAAAGGGGAACGCCCGAATGTCAAATAAACTTGTCTCCACCCTCCGCACAAAACTTGCGCTGCTCCACCTAGCCCTCAACCGCCTCCTCTGCCGCCACCTCGGCCATCGCCCCCGTCTCGACGTGTGGTGGCCTCCCGTGGTCACCGGCTGGACCCCGCCCCGTCTCTACCGGGTGTGCGGGCGGAGGGGGTGTGAGTGGAAGGAGTTGGTATGACCATCGGAACCAAAAGCGTCCTCTTCGGTGCCCATTGCTTCTTCCTCCACCCCTGGTTCGTCGCCGCCGCGTGGTGGAAGCTATATGGTTTCCCCTTTGATCCCCGACTTTGGCTAGCGTTCGTGGTCCACGACCTAGGCTACATTGGCAAGTCCAACATGGATGGACCAGAGGGTGAAACCCACGTTGAACTCGGCGCCCAGATCATGGAATTCTTCTTCGGTTGGCAATGGGGCAACTTCTCCCGCTACCATTCGCGATTCTATGCAAAAAAGGACGGTGTTCGCCCCTCGCGGCTGTGCATCGCGGATAAGCTAGCCATCGCCTTGACCCCCGCATGGCTCTACCTGCCTATGGTCCGGGCGACCGGGGAAATCCATGAATATATGGCCCTCGCCAAGAAGCGCAACCTAGCTGGGGAGGGTGGTAAGTATGTCCACATGACTCTCGGCACTACCGACCAATGTGTGTGGTACGCCGATGTCCAACGATATGTCTATCAATGGGTTCAGGAGCACAAGGATGGACGCGAGGACACTTGGACGCCGGATGCTAAGAGGTTGAAGTCGGATAGTGGAGTGTGGCAATGACCAAAAGAATCAAGCGAGATCCAACGAAATGGCAAGCATGGCAATGGAAGGCGGGCGCGATTCTGCGATGCCTCCAGTTGTGCAAGAATGAGAAGTCGAAGGAGCGATTTATGGCAAAAGAACTGGCAGATGCTTACCAGATTGGCTGGCTAGACGGCAAAACCGCAACAGATGCACGGCCCGCGCCAGCGGCAATCGCCGCCCCCAATCCCCAATCGGCATCAGGCACAAACAATCGCAATAGTATTGCCTACACATGCCATATTAACCACCATCGAGTTCGGCCAAGCCATAGTATGGGGTGCAGGGAATGACCACCTCCCCCTCCCACACCCGCCGATTCCATCTAGGCTCCGGCCCTGACGAACTCACCATCTACGCCACCTTCGTCCCCTCTCCCCCAACCCTCCTACTCCACTGTGCCAAACCCGGCTCCCTCGAACGCGGCCTCCTCCGGCTCCTCTCCCTCGCATTCACCGGCCTCCTCTCCGCCGGAGTCCCCCTCTCCGAAATCATCTCCATGCTACGCCACCATGACTTCGGCCCATCCGGTCTATGCCAGATCGGGGGCCAATCCCATTTCGTCCGGTCCGCCGCCGATGCCCTCGGGATTTGGTTGGAGGGTGTCGCACCGAAGGAGGTCACATGCCCAAGTCCAAACGATCAGCCCCAGCCTCAGTAGCACCGCCCAATCCCCGCGCCAGCGCCGACGCCGCCTACCTCCGCGCCCGAGGCTGGACCCCCATCCCATCCTCCCCCAACCACTGGTCCCATCCCCACCACCTCCCTTCCCGCCCCACCCCCTTCACCCTATCCTCCGCCCTCGCCCACCAGCGCCTGCTCGATGCCGGGGCCGTCTGCGATTGTCCTTCCTCCCCGCGTTGATCGATGATATGATGCAATTACGGCCACCAAACCAGAACCTCGTCTATTCGACTATCGCTACCCAACTATCCCCCTACAACCCTTAATTTTGGTGTGCGCCCCCAACCCTGGGGGCATCTTAAGGAGGATTCATGTTCAACCCCGAACCAGATAGTCCCGAGCCTTCGTCCCAGACCCCCCGACCCGACGCCGCCGCCGGGCTAGCCAGCCCTCAGATCGCACCGCCGCCGCAGGCGGCGTGGATCGGCCCCACTGGCCTTGGCCCCCCGCCCCTAGACCTCCTCACCCCGCCCTGCACCGACCTCGGCAACGCCCAGCGCCTCGTGGCCCTCCACGGCCCCGACATCCGCTATTGCCACGCCCGGCGGACGTGGTTTGTCTGGGACGGGACCCGTTGGCAAGCCGACTCCCGCCGCCAGATCGAGGCCAAGGCGGCCAACACGATCCGGCGATTCAGGGCGAGGGCCGAGGGCCTCGCCGAATCCCCCGCCCGCACAGCCCTCCTCCGCTGGGCCAACGCCTCGGAAGCCTCCAGCTCCCTCGGGGCCATGGTCCACCTCGCCGGAGCCATCGCCCCCATCCCAGTCGCCCCGGAGGAATTCGACACTCACCCCTACCTCCTGAATTTCCAAAACGGCACTATCGACCTCCAAACCGGCCAGCTCCTCCCCCATACCCGCTCCCACCTCCTGACCCGGCGAATTCCCGAACGCTATCGCCCCTCAGCCCCCTGCCCCCAGTTCCTGTGCTTCCTCCACCAGACCATGGCGGGATTTGGGGAGCCCACCCCGGACGCCGCTGCCGCCGCCGCACGGATGGTCGAGTGGCTTCAGATCGCATTCGGATACTCGTTAACGGGGATGACCTCCGAGAAGTGCATATTCGTCCTCCATGGGGAACGGGATACAGGCAAATCGACCCTCCTAACCCTTTGGACCGACATCCTCACCACCGACTACTCCACCACGATCAACGTCAAGTCCCTTATGAAGCACAACTCGGGCTCGAATGCCGCCCGCGACGACATCGCCGACCTCGAAGGAACCCGGTTCGCCATGACCAGTGAAACCGACGCCGACGATGCCTTCTCAGCGTCCGATATCAAACGCCTCACCAAGGGCATGGGCGTTATCAAGACCGACCGCAAAGGCCGTTCGAACATCCAATTCCTCGAAACCCACAAGCTCTGGATCGACGCGAACCACCGGCCCAACGTGGACTCCGACGACGAAGCCATCTGGATTCGCTTCCGCCCCATCCCCTTCCGCCACACCGTTCCACCCCACCTAAAGGACTTCGACCTCCCCCGGAAGCTCCGGCTGGAGGCCGAGGGCATCCTGGCCTGGGCCGTCGCCGGAGCCGCCAAATGGTGCGACCAGCATCTCCCGGCAGCCCCCGAGATCGAGGAGGCTAAGGCCGAGTGGCGGGCCACCACGGACCATGTGGGGATGTTCCTCGCCGAACGGTGCACGCTGGGTAAGGAACAACGGGCATCCAATGCGCACTTCCAACAACTATTTTATGAGTGGTTGGACCAGAACCATCCTGGTGTGTCAGTCACCACTGCCCAGCTCGGACGCCGCCTCGCACGCGAAGGATTTGAGCCCACCACGGTGCGAACCGGTGAGAAGGTGCTGCACGGCTGGCGTGGGTTTTCGGTCGATGAATAGAAAGGACTTATGCGTTTTGAAATGGAGCATGTAGCGGCTATGTGGCAGGCACCTGCTACACATCCCGCTACACACCCAACTCCTTCATTCATCAGCACTTTTCGGCTTGCCAACCCCAAATGTAGCGGGATGTATCCAAAATTTCAAGTCGCTCTCCCTAGGGAGTGCCTCCTTGTACTTTTGAGATCGACTGCGTTTTTTCTATATTTCCCGCTACAAATGAAAAATAGAGAGATAAGCATCTATCCTATCTATAATTTGCAGTGTAGCGGCTTTTGTAGCGCCTTTGCAAATGTAGCGGGATTCAAACGTTTGCCAAGTACTACACCGAGTACTATGGGTGCCGACCCATAGTACCTCGACTAGTACCTCGACGTTTACTTTACCGTTAACTAAGGAGCCCGACATGCCGAAATCGCCCAATGGCGTCCCAGAAACGAACACAGCCCCACCCGCCGGTGGTGGCACGCCCGAACCCACCCCTACCTCCGGGTACATCCCCCAATCCCCCCTCGCGACCCCCTCCCGGCACCGCTCATCCAAAAACCGTCTCTACAAGCCGAAGGACCAGGTGACCCTCCATCCGAACCTGAAGGACATCCAGCTCGATATCCTACACAAGGTCCCCTTCCTGGAAATCGCCCGCCGCTACAAAATCGGCCCCAACCCCGACGCCGGGCGCAAGTCCATCGAGAACTACGCCAAGACCCACCTCCAGGAGCAACTGGCCGAATTCCGCCGCCGCCGGGACTATTCCCAAATGTCCACCATTGAGCGGTCCATCGCCGAATTGAAAAATCGGGTGTTCGAAATCATTGATATGGCCAAGGATGAGAAGGTGGTCAAGAAGATCACCCGGAAGAACTCCGACGGCACCACTACCGTCGAGGAAATCGAGGTCCCCAACCCCGACTACAAATCCATCGCCGATTTGATTGGCCGGGCCGAGGAGGTTCTCCGGCTCCAGGCGGAGTTTGAGGGGAAGATCGGGGACGCGGCTCGCCCGCCAGCACCGGCCACCAACGTCAATATCCAAGCCCTGGTGCTGCCGAGGACCGCCGAGGTACAACCGGCCCATCTCCCGCCAACCGGGGGCGTCCTGCGCCTGCCCCAGCCGGGAAAGTGGATCGAGCGTCCGGGGCTGCCGCCCATGGCCCCGCCAGCGCCCATAGATGCTGAGGTGGTCGATCCCACCGAGCCGGGGGACGGCTCAGATTTCTCTTGACAGCCCCCGCCGGGTGTGGCTTAATTGGGATGGGAGTGAGTATGAAGACCCTGCTTAGATTCAAATTTCGTGGGACCAAGATCACCTTATACCTGGATTGGTACACGGGTTGTCTACGCGAACGTCCAGACAGGTGGAGCGAACGATTCAGAGGCCAACTATATACCTATATCAGCTTTGGCCCTTTCGTGCTTGTTTTGGATAGACCTGCCCCCAATCTAGATGAGGCTGCCCGCCTCCGCCAGAAATGGCCCCCCATCAAATCCCGTTCGGCGCAGGAGCCCAAATCATGATAGGTGACAATTTCAAGGTTGAGGTCCTTAAAGGCAGAGACTTTCATTTCAACATGGAATGTCAGAACATAGGACTCACTAGAATCTCCATTCGCAACACACGGCTCATGTTGGCATTTGGTGCATCTTGGAACGACTGGATGCTTGGGGTGCTCATAAACACCCGTGGCATCTTCGTAGGACTAGGCCCGTGCTTTCTGGACATCTATCGGTACTCAATTAGGAGCAAATCATGAGCAACCTCTCCTCCCGCCCCTACCGCCCCTCCCCCTCCCTCGCCTGTGAAGCCTGCTGTTTTGGGCGGGGGGAGCACGTGGAGTGGTGCCCCCTCAGCGTTGTGCCCCCACCTGCGCAGGGCCAACGTCCACCATCCTATGCCACTGACACTATCTATGGTGCCGATGTGGTCACAGACCCCACGATTACCTTTGGGACCTTTCAACTTATGGATGCCGATGGCAAACTTGTTGCCGAGATTACCAACCTTGGTGATGAATCAACTGGCGTTGTAATAGGTAACCTGTACAAATCTCCAGCTAGCGTTCGTCCACTGGCCCCGCCCGAGCAGGGCGAATTCGATTGGGGCCCAACCGACCTTGAGGATGGCGAATTCTTTATCAACCGTGAACCAAAGGAGCCCTCCAATGAAAGCTAAAGTACCCTCGCTTGCCCATGCCCGCCGTAAGCTGGCCTGCGATTGCACAGCCGAGATTATCTGTGATAAGGCCAAGAAGGCCATCTTCCTCTACAACCACTTGAACTCTCGCGAAGAATATGTGCGAGCCAAGGCTATTCTGGCTAAGTTCGAGGCTGAGATCCAACTCATCGTGCGAACCGTGTTCCTAGATGGTATGGGAGCCAAACTGGCCAAAGCCAATCTAAAGTAGACCTCAGATGGAACACAATCTTAAGCTAGGCCGCTCTGGCTGGGCACTAGCCTTGGACCTCGAATGGCGTGCATGGCTACTTGGGTACGAATACATTCCCCACTGGGTGTACTGCCTACATCTAGGCCCGCTGGTGATAACCGTGAAGCACTCAAACATGGTATGCATGGAGGACCGCTATGCCAAATCCAACTAACCCCACCCCCGGCCCCCTCATCGGCTCCCTTACCTTCGGCCCCACTCGGGCCACCGGTGTCCCGGAACCCATCGATTTAACCGGGCTCGCTCCCGTCTCCATCTCCTCCCTCCAATCCGCCTACACCAGCCAGCGCTCGGCCCTGCTCGACCTTTGCGATGGCCTGGAGGACACCCTCGCCCTCCTCCACGAGCAAACCGCAGCCCTGCGCAAGGCGGCGGAGGCCCTTGGCCAAACCCATCCCTAGACATCTATGCCTCCTTCCCCTCGCCCCACCTCCATCCCCCCAGCCATCTCCGCCATTATCGCGCGGATCGACTACTGGGCCAACCTCTGGCTCCCTGGTTGTGGCCCGGCGTCCGGCCCCTCCGGCGCCCTCCTCGGCCCTGCCTTTCATCTGCTCCCAGTGCCCTCGGAGGAGGGTGGTTGGGATGATCCTATAATTGCACTAATACCAGAGGAGTAGTCACTATGAAGGTTTTAATGGCATGTGAATTTTCTGGTGCTGTGCGAGAGGCATTTGCCACGCGAGGATCAATTTCGCTCATGGCTACGGGCCAACCAATTGAAAGTTACCCGAGGTCAGAACGTCTGGAGGATTGAACGAATATGAGCTGGTCAATTGGATTCGATGATCGCTGGAGCCGTTGGATCGGCTATGGAGTTCCTGCATACTGTGACTACCCAAGATGCGGGGCAGAAATTGATCGAGGCCTCTCCTTTGTCTGCGGCGGGGAACCATTTGGTGGAGACGATGGCTGCGGTCTTTTCTTCTGTGAGCAGCATCTGCAATTTCACACTTTCCGCAATGGCGTATCTGGCGCCTTCTGTTCGCGCTGCTGCCGCGGCAAGGACCCATTCACCCCGAAACCCGAGCACCCCAAGTGGATTCGGCACTTGTTGACAGATCCAAGTTGGGAAGCATGGCGGCTTGAACACCCTAAAGAAGTCGTCAGTTTAAAGGCTAGCCTATGTATAGGTATTGAACGAATATGACCAACCCCACCATCCCCCAAGCCCTATCGCTAATTCGCGCCCTATACGCCGAATCTGCTCCCTGCACCCGTGGCACTGGCTGCGTTGGCGGTCACCTCCACGTGGTCCTAGACGATTGCAACTTGGAGCCCCACTTCATCGAATCCGCGCTGGAGCACGCCCAAGCCGACAAATGTGGCCCATGCACCGAAATAGCCCAACTGCTCCTTCGCATGTCTGCGGCCCAACTGGACGAGGTTTGTGATAGCGAGTATTCCGCTTGGTAGTCGAAAGGTACGATACCTATGATCCCCACCAAACCCCCCATCTGTGCCAACTGTTCCCACTCCAAACTGCACAAGCCCCCACTCCCCCGAGTCACCATCTTCGATCCGCACCATCATCTAGAGGGCAAGGGTGTCCAGGCCCATTGGGTTGGTGCCACCGTCGAGGCCGAAGTCCTCTCCCTCCACCTGGAGAAACGCACGATGCGGGTTAGGCTGCTGGAGAAGGTCCAGTGGACTGATGACGATGCTCCGCGCTCCATCACGTTCGATTGCCCCATCGACCCATTCCTAGCCCGCTACACCATCATCGAGGCCAAAAGGGCCATTACCATGTGCCAACCCGCCGATCCAACGACTTAGCCACTCCTCCGCCCACTTCATTTCCCCCTCATTTCCCCGCCCGTATCCCCAAATCCCCGCTTTCCGGCCCCTTTCCCATATGACTGGGGCCGAGGAGGCCCCAGAATCGGCCCGCCATCGCCCAATTCCGCCCCATCCTACCAAATTTGCCCACCCCAAGCCCCCTTTGCCAGAAATTTGTGAACATTTTTCCGCCCAGCGCCCCCTTCTAGCCCCTCAGCCGCCCAGTTTGGGCTATTTGCTGCACCTCCGCGTGAAATTTCCTTAAGGCTGGGTCATCAGGGCCTCAATAATTACGGCTTCAGCGGGCCGAGGGTGGTCTGGAGTCCCTAAAGGCGGCTGCCGGTGGGCCGGGGGGGGGGGGGGGGCCTGCGGCGCAGAGGAGTGCAAACTCATGTGTGAACATGTACAAACTTGTACATGAGTAGAATGAACAACGTACATGGGGTGATGAACATGCGATTAACATGTTAGGAACGTGGGCGGGGCAGGTTGCTAACGGCTGAGGCGCAAGGGACTGGGGGTTGCTAACCTGGAGCTGGGCAGGGGGAGACCCCTAGACCGGGGGGGGGGGGGGGGATAGGGCGGGCTATGCTGGCCACCCATGGGCGCCCGCGCCCGGGATCGGCGTCTGGGGCGTGTCCATCTACTACGATTGTCGTAGCAGGGCATCGAGCTGGGGCGAATGCGAGGCGGATGCTACTACAAATGTCGTAGCCTGCCGATCCAGGACTGGATAACGGCGGGGCTGGGGCATTTGCCCCATGCCCCAAGCCTAGGTCCTAGCTGGCCGATCCCGCGCCCAGGCACACCCGCCAGCTCCCCGCCGTCCCCGCGCCCTATATAAAGGATACGCGCCCCAGCCCCGCGTGCATCGCCCCGCAGCGCCCCATGGCCCCTGAATCGCTGATTCCACACGACTTACACGCCACGCCCAGATTCGGCCCCGAATCGCCCCCACGCCTAAAAATATTTATCTCCCCCATTATCAACCATTTACAGCCCCCGCCCCACTTTCCCCTCGATTCCCGCGTCCGGCCATGCTAAGATGGACTCGGCCCGCAGGGAAAGGGCAAACGCATGGATCAAACTGAATGGGCAATGACGCAACCTCACCGCGATCTAGCCAGTGCTCTAGCTGCCTACCGCCTGGTAGACCACGTGGCACACTGGCAATGGCCACACGACACAGTAGTAGCCGGACCAGGGCGCGGGGCGCGGGTGCCCCGCATCTACTCCGCATCCGACGAGCGCGGTCGCAAAGTACTGCTCCGTGTGCTACGGTACCTAGACTCATGGGTGCGTGTCGCGCGGCTACAGGGAGAGTCCAACTGATGCAACCCGCAAACTGTGTCGAATCCGCCACACCTCGGCTCAAGGGATGCCCTCGGCATCGGCTCGTGCCCGATACCCTGATGTGCTCAGATTGCCACCTGCTAGCCGAAATCCGGGGGCATGAACAAGCGCTAAGGGCTTTGAATGCAACGCTATGGGCACGGCAATTGCACGAATTCGACAAGCATGATGTGCCCATTTCGGAGTGGAGCCAGATCTAGGCCCGAGTTTCACTCCCCTAGATATCTGAGGGAGCGTCCCCTAAACGGTTTAGGGGAGTGGAGGCAGGGATGGGCGGAGTGGAGGGTCGCAGGGGCTGGATGGACGGCGGATGGAGGGCGGATGGAAGGTTTTGGGGCTAAATTGGAGGCCCGAGGGAGGAATATGGAGAAACCAAGTCAGGAACAGATGGACGCACTAAGGGCGTTCGCCCGGGCGAATGGACGGACCTGGAAAGCAGCGCTCCGAGATCTGTGGATGAATGGCGTCTACAACTATGCCGTGATGGGAGACGCGGACTCCGCGTGCCTGCAACAGATCCGCAATACGTTCGAGCCGACATGGCTATGCAGGTTCCGGCTGGGGGCGCCCAATGCCTAGCCTAGCCGAATGGCTTAAGCAGCCGGGGGCGGACCAGCTAGCGCCGATCCGCACCCACTCCCCAGTAGTGGGGATACACGACACGCTAGCCATTGCGCCCATGCGGACGGGCCTGTGGAATCTGGAAGATTACCGGGTGGAGAGTGTACGGGCGGGGGTGATTTGGCTGGTGGGGCCGATTGCACAGCTGATGCCGCATCCGTGCGAGATGTGCGAGTATCCGTGTGCTACCCCGTACGAGGCATCATGCACTGCGGTAGCACAATGGCATAAGGAGCACCCATGCCAATTCTAGCACTCGAACAATTCGGCCACGCCCTGCTGTGGGCGGGGGTGGTGGTAGTGGGGGCATTCGTGATGGGGATGCTGGGTAGGCTGTTGCGGGGCTGAGCATCGCGCCGATGGCGCAAGACCCATGCGGATGGGCACGTTACGACGGTGGGCGGATTCCAGAGATTCGGATCGGCCAGCGAGGCGCGCGAGGCGTGCAAAAAGCTGGCGAAGGAGCAAGGAATATGAAGGAACCATTACTACGTTCGATGAAGATTACCTATCACGGCAAGCCTCGCACGTTGCTAGTGTATGGCGGATTGCAACACATCAAGGGCAATTCCGCGCCGTATTTCACCCTAACGGGGGAGGTGTGGCGCAAGGGCGCGCGGGATTGCGAGGCGTGCGGGGGCATGTACGATCTAATCTTGCCGCATTTCCCCGAACTTGCGGATTTGGCTGCGTTGCGCCTGTCTGATATCGCGGGGGTGCCGTTGTATGCCGCAGAGAACGGCTGGTACTGGCTTGCGGGGGCATTGCCGGGGAATGCTGGTGAGGAGTACCACGGGGGCGACTCGAAACGGAACTACCTGAAGCCCGATGGGGCGCCGCGGCGCGGGGAGTGGGACACCACGGACTACCGGGAGCCGACAGAGGCGGAGGTGCTCGGGATCTTTGCTAGGCACATGCGGATAACGCCGGAGGAGGCACGGGGCGTACGGGATGCAGTCACGCGCAAATGGGAAGAGACACGGGCGTTGTGTGAGGACTCGACTTCGGACATTGATACAGAATGGACCCGGAAATCCTGGAAGGGCGCGCGGGCGTTCTTTGGGGAGTGGGTCCGGCAGCAGAGGTCAAGATGGCAGAAAGAGGCAGAGGACTGCATCGCGCGTCATGGGCTGGTGGTGTTTGGGGATGTGTGGGAAGGGGCCAAGGTATGACGAAACGGCAATGCATCGCACTGGCGGACGTACTGCGGGCGCAACAGCCCGCAACGCCCTGCGAATTCGGGGCACAGTACTATCTCGGCGCGCGTCGTGAGTGGGAAAGCCTACGGGATGCGCTAGCTGACTTTTGCGGGGCTCAGAACCCCCGATTCGACCGCACCCGATGGCTCGGCTACATAGCGGGCACGTGTGGCCCTAATGATGGGGCCGTTCGGAAGGACTAGGAGGCATTCATGGACCTGACACCACAATGCAACTGCCAGTTCGGCGCTCCGATGGGGCGTCGCACGTGGAATGGCAACACGGCTCCGTACGCAGGGCGAATGTACCTACGCCGCATCCGGCTGGATCGTGGCGGATACGACTCGGGCGGTGCGTATTGGGGCGTGGGGCAGAGGTTGTATGGGTATGCGGCCGAGGATGATTCGGTAAATGGGTTTGTGCGGGCGAATGACTGGGAGGATGCGAAGGCGCGGGTGCGGAGACTGTACCCGCTGGCGAGATTCTTTGCATAGGGAGGAAGGGACACTGCACACGATGGTAAACACGATCATCGCACTCCCCATAGCTGAGCGGTTGGCAGCAGGGGCGCGCGTGCTGGAGGCGATTGACGCGGGGCGCCAAACGGCACGGGACCCCACGTTATACCTGGACTTCGAACGGGCAATTGTGAGTAGAGAGTTGAGGGACATGGAAAGACAGGAGCCGCTACCGGCGGCAGGAGAGATGAGATGACACAGACCACAGCGAACACGCACACGATTCGGCTCGACAGCCTGCTCAATAAGGCGCGAACCAACCTCAGGGCGGCAGAAGAAGAGTGGAGTATCGTATCCCGCGAGAGCGACGACTACAAGGTTGATCCGGCACGCGTGCGGGTGCAGTACATTCCGGTTTGCGGCGCGGACCGGATGTGCGATTATCGTGTGGTGATCGTCGAGTTGCCAGAGCCGGGCGCCTACGACTACATCGACTACCCTCCAGTGACCAAGCTGGCCACTCTCCCGGATCTGGACGGCAACGCCGAACTCATCGTGCGGTCCCGAGCCATCGATGCCGCGCGCGCTATGCGCCTGCGGTATCACGAGGACTAGCCGCCCCTTCGCCCGCCCCTCCCCTGATGAGCGCGGGACGAAACGCGGCGAGTGCCGCGTCGGGAGGAAACAAGAATGCCAAACTACGGCGTATATGATTGCGACAACCAACGAATGGTCGATGTCTACGGCACATCCAGAGAGGCCACCTACAGAGCGCGCGTGATGGCCGCATGTGTAGGAAGCGTACGCAATGCAGTAGAGTGCACGCCCCCGGCCGGGCTCACGACCGAGGTGGCCTTTGCACACGCCAATTTTCCGGCGATTCCGGCAACCGCCGTGATACTCACCGACGAGCCAATCACGGATAGCTTGTGAGAGCGGGAGCAATTGGAGGAAACCATGATCGGAAGGGAAGGACTGAATGAAAAATCTACAGGCATTCTTCGATGTGTGGCGTGCTTTGATTCCGCTGAGTGTACAGCGGATCAAGGCGATTGCCAACATGGGTGTGGCTGGGGTGCTAGCGGGGGTGGCGGTGCGGAATTCACGCTAAGGGCCGGGGGCTGGATAGATGGCTCAAGGGAGGAAGGAGCAAATATGCAGCGAATCGATTACTGGATTGGGCGCCAAGCGGAATTGACCCGGGAGCAGGTGGCCAAAGTGATCGTGGCTAAGGAAGAGAGGATCGTGGAATTGGAGCAGCAGCTTCGCGCCGCGATGGATGATTTGGGGATGGATGGTTATGAATTGGAGATAGAAGGCTGATATGAACCAACAAGAAATCGAATCGAAGCTCGCGGAGTTTTGCCGGGAGCAGTTTGGGACCGAAGGAAGCTTTGTAGCGCAGCAAGTACTGGCCAAGGTGTTGGCACATGACTGTAGCGAGCGAGAAATGGCCAAGCTCCACCAGATCCCGCCCCCGGAAGGGTGGGAGTGGGCGGGGGAGCCGCAGGAGGCGGAGAAGGTGGGATGGCCTGCCAAGCCAAACATAATGCACTTTTGCTGGCTGAGGCTCAGTAGTGGCGTGATACCGGGCCGGATCGGCGTTTCTGTTGCGCATATTGCCGCTACGCCCGCCCCGACCAATCATCGGGGCATCTGGCGCTCCGTGCGCAAGGTGGCTCCGCCAGAACCGACCTGCGAGTCGGTGTATGGGTGCTCGCTGGAGGAGGCGTTGAGGAAGTGGGCGCCGGGGAGGACGGGAACGTTTCGCATTGTGCAGAAGGGGGAAGAAGATAGGGTGGTTCGGTATCGCGATGGCAGATGGGCCACAATAACGAGTCAGCCATACAAGCTCGTGGGCGAATGGCGAATCGTCCTCGATCCCCTGCCGCAGCTTCCCGATCTGCCAGAGGGGTTCAGGCATCGGAAGGAGGGCGGGGAGTGGGCGATCCCAAAGGATGGCATGTATTATTGGTATAACGGCCCTATAAAGGCACAGGGACCGTGCCATTTCTACGCCTATTGTTTGGAACGGGTCGAGCCACAAAAGCCTCAGAAGCGCAAAGTCACGAAATGGCTGGCGTTTTATGGGGAAAGGCCAACTGGCGTTGCAAGCGTCGGAAACCATTTGCGCGATAGCGCTTCGGCCAGCATGGCCAGCTATCCAGGCGCGGCCCAGCACATCCCGGTTGAGGTTGAGGTGGAGGAATGACGGCTGTGCCAACGTGTAAGTTCTGTGGCGAACCGCTTCGGGAAAACCCTTGTGACCGAGACGGAGAGAGGTGCTGGCGCGTGTGTGACTGCCCGGGTACCCAAGCGCATGTATGGGTAACTAACCCAGTTCAGTTCGCGTACATGGCCTTGTACCACGGTTGGAGGATGCCGAAGAATGAACAGCCACGTGACTAATGAATATGAGGAGCGGCGGCAGCTGGTGGGGAGCACGCAGGCGGCGCGGCGGGGCGAGGTAATGCCTGATATGTGGTCGCTGGATCAGGAGGTGCCGGGGGAACGGCCACTGAGGGAGGCGGAGGTAATGATCGATCCCGCGTCGAGCCCAGAGGCACGGGCGGCAGCCAAGCATGATGTGGATGTGGCCATGCAGGGGCTGGGGGAGGAAGGCCGGGAGGTAGTCCGGCTGCGGTATTTTGAGGAGCTGGCGCCTTGCGAGGCAGCGCGGGCGATGGGGTGCTCGGTCTGGGCGTTCTGGTACCGGCATCGGCGGGCGATGGACAGGATGAGGGAAGTTTTGGACGGGGGTGTAGCTTGAGCGATGAGATCTATTTTGACTTAGATGCGTGTGCTAAATGCGGCGGTGATTGTTGCAAGCGAATGCCTGGAGTGAGCGCACCAGAGGAGTGGGGAGCGCCTGATAAGGCTGAGATGGAGCGAAGGTTGACCAAAGCGTTCGCTTCGGGCCACTGGGCAATCGATTGGTGGGAGGGGGACCCTCGCGGGCTAGCGCGTGAAGACCTTACCTACATAGATGAGGGGTTCTATGTGCGACCGGCGTGCGTTGGAGTTGCGGCGCTGCGCGATGCTTCTTGGAGTGGCAAGTGCAACTTTTTGGGGGCCGCTGGATGCCAACTTCCCCGCGAGCAGATGCCACTAGGGTGTCGAATGTTGGAGCCAAAGTGGGACAAATGCAAAGGTGCGTTGTGCGTACCACATGGCGGTGGCAAGCAGGAAATGGCGGTGGCGTGGCTACCTTATCATGATGTGCTAGAGCGGGCAGCGAAGGCTAGTGGGCGGGAGGAATAATGAGTAAACAAACGGTTCGGTGTGAAGATTGCGGGGAGGAGATTGGGGAGGCCCGGCTCCGGGCGGCGCAGGCGGTGGGGATTGTGGTGCGGAGGTGCATCGGGTGCCAGGAGCGGGCAGATGGGGATGAGGCTCCGGTGGCGGCACCGTTCGTCGGGACGGCCGACGAATTGGATGCTACGGATTTTGCCGTCGTGCCCCGGCGGGTGCTAAGGAGTTATGGGGGGCATACGGGCGGGGCGACGAAGCGAACGGGCGGGATGGTGAACGAGTAGGAAGAAATCTGTTGACATGCGGGGTGGATGAGTGCATGATAGGGTAGGAGCGAGGGCGATGAGCAGGGAAGAGCGGGCGATGGGTGAGGCGAAGGCACGGGTGCTGGCCGATTATCGGCGGGCACTGCGGAGGATTGCTGAGACCAGTACGAACGGGTTGCCCGACCGGCCGGATGCGGCGCAGGGCTTGGT
>Ga0316626_10000519_pt1 | contig 15133 bp, 25 predicted proteins | sample OWC_Aug_T1_C1_D5_FD_207656 | JGI IMG/M metagenome (GOLD analysis project Ga0316626, IMG submission 207656) | Wetland soil microbial communities from Old Woman Creek delta, Ohio, United States - OWC_Aug_T1_C1_D5_A | ecosystem: Environmental > Terrestrial > Soil > Wetlands | place: USA: Ohio...
AGAGAAATAAGGGGATGAAGTGAGAAGAGATGAAGCAAAAGAAATATCACTTAAAAAGATGATATGTAAACAGTCTCAAATACCATTTTTAAGATTGATAGATGATATTTATGATTCTTTTGAATCTAAAAAATGTAATAACTGTTGGTATCATAATATAGAGGGAAGCGAATGTGATTTATATAGACAACTTCCTGAATTTTATAAAGATGGTTTTGGTTGTAACAATTGGAGAGAGTTAAAAAAATAGCTCTCTGTTATCAAACGCTTTCTTCTCTTCATCTGATAACATTCCATATTCATCGTATGGGGTGTTAGTTTCTATAGCCTTTAATATCTCATCAAATACTTTTTTATTGTCATTCCAGAACATCCCTATAATATTAGGTTCTTTACCAAACTTTTTAATATGTTCTTCAATCAAACTTTCCATCTGCTACATCCTTCATTATTTTTTCAAACTCATTAGAAATATTAGGGAATAGCATCTTTGTATCTTCCCATAATTCTTTATCTCTAGCCCACACAGTAAATAGATTAGCTTGATTTTCTGCTAGTTTATAAATATCTGCTTTATAGTATCTTTTACCATGCCCGTCTATTCCGAATTTATCGAAAGCTTTACCTGCTGTAATAGAGTCTATAATATCAGCCATTGCGCTTACATTTTCAGAATTTCTCTTGTAGTATGTCTTTCCTATAGCCTCATAAGAAGAATAATATTTATCTCTAAATGATGTAATAAACTTATCAATATCTTTTGGCTTAGCACCAATCAATTCAACGTCTTTATTTAGAGCGGTTTTCATGCTTTCACTTGCTATAGAAAAAGTTTGCGATTTACCTGCCATAACAGTATCTAAATGATGACCATACTCATGCACAAATACAAATCCACTATCTGATGTTTCCAGAACATTTTTGTTCATATTGTAATATCCAGTGCCATTTATAATATTCTTAGGCTTCGGCAATTTATCAATAACGATCTTCGCTTCATCCCTAATATCAGCTACATACTTATCAAATTTTCCGTCATATCCAAACGATATTTTAGGAATAACTTTTGCTACCTTAACCGCTTCTTTTGCGACTGCATATTTTGCATTCAACTCACGCAATGTTAAAGGCTCTCCACCTTTTCCTATCAAATTAGACAGCGTTATCTTCCCCGACTTATAAAGATCAAAGCGACCACGTCCAAGGTATTTTTCTTGAAACGCTTTATCTTTACCATCGAACCATGATGTAAACGTAGTCGTTGAAGGTACTTGTCCGTTTAGTGATGACCTAGTTAATCCACTGATCTCATCGATATTCAATCCCAACTCACGATAGCTTTTCAAAATTGGTATCATGATACTTCTACACCGTGGATGAAGTGGAGGCTGTCTAAACGGCAAACTATGCCCACCAATAGGATTATGCTCTAAGTTCCATTTTAAGCCGTCACGGACACCGCATATTTTTGTCGTTCTGCTGTCAAGTACGCTGTGATGTTGATAACCCTTAATGATGTCCTCATTCTCTTTGTAGACTTCCATACGGACGTTATTTGTTAAAGTGGCTGTGGCGGTTCTCGCTATAGATTCAGCTTGATTCCCCGCCACTCCAAAACGCTCCACAATCCGCTTCTTAATTTGCGGTATCGCTTCACCTTGGATAACTGCTTGACGTATTTCTGCTTGTAAATCAAATTTTAGTTTTTCGTCGAATTGAGAAAATGTTTCCATTATAGTGGAGCCCATATACAATGGCGCATTAGCAATACGTTCTAAAATCTTATCAGGCGGTATGCGATTGGCTATACTAATAGTTGCAGCGGTATTGATAGCTTGTTGGACGAATAGAGCCTCACTAGTTGCTAGTTGCGTCATATCGTCTGTGAGCGTGATGTTAGGCGTGATGCGGCTTTGGAGTTCTTTGATGATACGATTCATATTACTAACGTCTATAACGTCGTTTTTTTGGAGTCTTTGGATAATATCATCAAGGATTGTTTTATATTCCTTGATGATTGTATTAGCGTATCCGTTTGCTAAACGCTCGGTTAATATGCTTCGTAGGATGTATGCGTCAAAAAGAGATTCGTTTGCTGATTTCATAATAGTATTATATCTTAATCAAAATATATTTTAAATTTATATATATCATAACCGAAACCTCCACCCCTTCTTCCTAACCATTCAACAATTCTATTTGTAGCAGAATTTAATGCTAATACATATTCAGGAGCTACTTGATAATCATAAACATAACTTCCTCCAACTTCATGCCCCATAAATTCAACCAACATATAATTATTGGTGGTTTCATTAAATTGTAAAAACCTAAATTTTGGCTTATCTAGCCTAATATTTTGTAATATATTTTTTATCTCTGTGATATCTATCATTTTTTAGATTCCCATCCAATAAGTTGATAAAGAGATAGGAGGATGGGAGGTCGTAACCTATCCCTCTATCAATCTATTACAGTAGTATTATAACTTATTTATCATTTTATTTATATAAATCGTCAACTCTTCAACCCTTCGATTAAACGCCTCTTCCATTTCTACTATCTTTTGTTGAGTCGCTTGTAGCTCCTCAGAGAGCATTTCAAGCTTTGTTTTCATTGGTAACCATCGGATTATTAACAGAACTTGACTCTCTGTAATCCATCCAATCAGAAAAAGTAAGAGTTTCGTCTATCATCTCTCCTTTTTTTAGTGCTGTGAACATATCATAATCGCTGTAGATTCCAGTTTGGTGCATAGCTGTAATAGCTGTGATCATTTGTGGATTCATTTCTGTAAGGGAATAGTCTGTATTGATTTTATACGATACGGACTCACTATCAACATTTAACCAGCGTGCCATTTCTTTAAGCGCAACCGTCATCAACCGTGAAGCCGTATCAATAACTGATATAAGTGTCGCACGATCGCCAGCTGTACGCATAGCCACAGTATCCGTACTCTCTTGGCTATTAGAAGTTTCGCGCAGAAACTCAGCTCCGAGTTGTCCAATAGTTCGTTTTATAGTCTCAAGTTCTTCTTTAATCGGTGCTAACCCTGCACCTGTAAACTCTAAATATTGCAACTTAGCTTGTGGATGGTCGAATAGCTGAAACTCACTCGCTCCAATAGTGATAGCGTCTTTATGATTCGAGATACCGCTACCATAAGGTGTAGGGATAGTGAACCACAGAGCATGATATAAATCAGTCTTAAGCTTAATATGCGATAGATTACACGATGCCATGTCATATAGTGGAGGCTTTGACGGCTCAATATCTAACTTCATAGGAGTAGCGCACCAAAAAGGGATGTAACGCATCTTTTGATTGTTTTGGGTGATGTATATAGGGGCTTGAACTAATACCTCTTTTTTGTCTTTATCTAATCGGTAACGTCTGGTAAAGTAATAGCCTGCTTCATCGAGTGCCAACACCAAAAACTCTTCGACTGTTTCCACTTCATATTCGTTAATATCAATATCAACCATCTCACTAAGTACGACTAAAGATGTTTGATTATTTTTGATCTTCCAATTGATAATACTTTCATTAGTGTAAATCTTCATATATGGGCGTAGGTATTGTTCTGCTACTGCACCGTTTACAGGTTCAGATATTCCACCGTTTGAATAGTCAACCAACACACCTACACGGGATGTAATAAATATCTCATTAACGATTGTTTGCGCCATGTCTACGTCGTTACTATCGTTTAAATCCAAGTCTTGCATTAGTGTTTCGAGTTTGGATGGTACGTCGTATGTAGGACTTTTTGAGAAACTTAACCCTGTATAGCCATCGAGTACACGCATTACAAAGCCGTCATAGCTCGGACGTGCCACCATACTGTCATACTCTGGTTGTGTCTGCTTCGGAAGCTTCGGGATGTACTTAGTATTCTTGATAGCCGTATCGCCGTCAATGATGTCACGTACAAGCTTGATTTGGCTTGCATATTTATCATAAGATTTGTGAGTTGAGTTTACAGCCATGGATAGCCTTTTGTTTAATTGCATAATTATATCATTAATACTGATATGACTTAATATCATTAATATCACCGCTAATATTAACTTAGTTTATTTATTGTTTACTAAGAATATACTAGCTATAATACTACATAAACAAAAAGGGGATAAGATGAATTTATACGAAGTTAAAATTGGTAAAAAGTGGATGATAGTTAAAGCTGAAAGTATGCAAGAAGTAAACAGCTTTGATTCTGTGATTGATTGGAAAGTATGTGGGATGATGTCACGTTCTGAATTATCAAATTATAAAGCAAATGCGCCTCATGTTTCAGAGGTAGCATAATGACAAAAAGAGAGTACGTTTTTAATTACGAAAAACTTGGGCTAGTCGGTAAAGATAATGTTTCTAAACAATACATTAAATCTTTAGAAAACCATATCCAGTTATTAACTGAGCTAAAAACCTGCAAAGGTTGTGAATATGAATACTACACAGTTGGCAATCTTCTTGTATGTAAAAAGATGGAATTCAATGATAAGTGTATAAGACACCCTGATTTAACAGATTGGTATAAGGGGAAACAATGAAACAACCTAAAAAAACCCAAGAATTCACATGGTCACAGAAAAAAGAGTTAGCCGAATACTTAGGTGTCACGCCTGAGTCGGTCAATGGATATAACGAAAAGAAGCTACGGCTTATGATATTAGGGCTGGAAGTATTTAAGAGGGGGATGGAGTGACACGAGAAGAACGCAAACAATATGTATCTGACAATTTTACATTTCTAGCAATAAGTGATGCTTTTAGCTTGATAGACCAAGTCTATAATGACATCGAACAACGCAACGCAGAGTTAGAGCAAAGAGTTAAGGAGTTGGAAGCAAAAGACAAACTTAAAAATTGTGAAGAGTGTTATGATAAAGTAAGCTTAGTTTTTAAGATGAGGGGGATAGAATAATGCAGTGTCCTGATTGTAAAAAAACTATGATCGCTCAATTTGGGTGTGTAATCAGTAATGTAAAATGGATATGTAGTTGTGGCTATGCTACAAAGTATAAAAAATTAAGCTCCGTAATTTTACGGGACTAAAAATATATCAATACATAACGGCTTTCACTACAGTCGACGGCACAGTAATCGGATAAAGCCTCACTATCGCATATCCGAACGCATCCGTCCAGTCGTCAATTATCCGTATAGGCTTGCACGTACTGTAACTGATGGGGCGGTAATAGGGAATCTTACATTTGTATAGTATCTTAATGCGGTAGTAATATGCTGATATTGACTATCTTTCTCTTGGAAACTAGAGCCGTCTTTTAGTTGAGTAGTCGACAATCCCTTATCTGCATACTTACATATTGCAGGATTTACATAGAAATTAATCTCATCAAGCGCATTTAATATTCTAGCCCTTAGTGTATTTTGGCTGTCCATGATCGACTTAGTAGAATATGGGATTTTATCTGTTATTGTCCATCCGTCCGATACTAATATCTCTTTAATAGAACTCCATGACGACTCTTGGCTATGCTTTTCACCTGCTCGCCCTGCTGGGTCTCCGTATAGATAAACTTGCTTAATCTTTGAGTCTTTGTATCGTTCCACAAACTCCATAGCTGCGTTTTTAGCAACGGCACTCTCCAATATGATCTCGTCCACTACATATGATACTTCACCATACTCTTGGATAATAGCCGATGACATAGGCGTATAGTTAAAGTCATGCGCCCAAATAATAGGACGATTTTCGTCATAAACTTTATCTGTGTGATTATTTTTTGAATAATCCTCATAAATTCTACCAGTTGCGGTTTCAAACGATGCTTCGTACTCTTGCAAGTATTGTTTACGACTCATACGTCTCTTTGCCGCCTCGATTGTTGCAGCTGGCAGTATGTCGCTTGACTTCCAGTGATATAGCTTCCATTGTGGGTCGTTTGCATTTTGAGCATACATAGCCATATCATAATAAAAGTTCAATCCATCAGGGACTCCAATAAGCCAACACCATGCAAGATAATCAGGACGAGAGGGATTAAATGTATCAAGTGACGGTGATATATTTGCCTCCCATGCTCCCTCTTTAATATCTGCTATTTCGTCAATGATACCACCACTCCAAAATGTACCTTCGATACGTTCGGGCTTATCAAGTCCTAGCAATACAATTGTAGTACCGTTCTTGAAAAACAATGTAAGTTCGGTTTCGGATGGTGATTTTAGCTTTTGAGATTCGGGCATAAGCTTTTTTAGGTCATTCCAATAAATCTTCTTGACTTGATTGATCGTAGGAGCTGCAACAAAATACTGCTCGTTTGGATTCTTTAGTGCTTGTTTGATTATGTACCGTTTAGCCCTTTCAGTCTTACCACTTCTGCGACCTGCTGGAACTACTTTAAAGCGTACATCGTCATTAACTAAGTCTAATTGTACTGGATGGTCAATAAGTTTGTACCATCGCTTTTTATTGATCTCAGATAAGTATTCCATTAATCAGGAAGCCCGTTTGCTATTGCTATACTTATTTCTTGTACCGTTAAGCTATTGTGAGTGCTATTGTCATCACCTGTTTTCACTTCAACCTTTGGAGCGTGACGTTCTGATACTTTAAGAGTTATTGAGGCTTTATCAATAGCGTTCTGAATGTTAAGATAATCACTTGAGCCTAATCCAACCTCTTCAAAGTGTTGCATCCCGTCGCCTACGTTAATTTTCTCCAACTTCTTATTTATACTGATATGTTCAGTCATTCGTACTAAGTTTAATTGCGTTGCATTAGTTACTAATTGATTGTTATAAATCTCTTCTTGGGCAATAAGCATAATTGCGCCCATTTCTTCAGGAGGTAAAAGAGCCTTTGCCGTCAGTACGGTGATTTGAGCGTCTACAATATGCCCATTTTTTTGGTCAATTCCTTTGGTTAAATTACCTACTGTACCTTTAGAAGCTCCATACTTATCTACTAAGTCCCTTTGAGAGTATCGACCTGTTTTCCAGTCTGCAATAAGATTCTTTTTATCTTGCTCAGATAATTTAGCCATTACTTAATACTTCATCCCGTCATTAGTTCCTATCACTGGAGCTTCATATACCCGTCTTAAAACTTCCCCGCACTCACAATGCTCTACACGGTTACTATCTAACATTGGTTTGGTTATGGTGTGTTCTTTGTTGCATTGGGGGCATAGATATTGATAGGTCATAGTCTACTCTTTAATACTTCAAGTAAATAATTGATATTAAATACATAAAGTCCTATTATCGAAAAAGTTAAAACTAGGTCATACCATCGGTAAGTAGTAGGAACTCCTATCATCTTTTCAATGTTATAAAACATAACTTCAATAATAGCCCATATAATTATATAATGCACAAATAGCCATACTGCGTCAAACTTTGCTAATAAAAGCATATTTACAAAAAAGTCTTTAATCATAGATACTCCTCAAAAAGTGACTGTATGTGATGTTCACGCTTCTCTAATTTCTCTTTTTGCTGCTCTATCTTGCTACGGTCAATCTTAACTACAGCCGAATTTATCTTACCCATCTTAACCGCTATAAACGTCTTAATGTAAATGTTTGGAAGTGACAATATCTTATCGAAGGTCTTAGCGTATCGCTCTAATCGCTCGATCTCACTCCAATCAAGAATATCACTTCGCACTCTTCCGATTCGTTCATCTTGTGAGTGGTGAAAGTGTACTATTTCACAAACTATTTCAAGGTTATCACCGCATAACTCAGAGAGGTCATAAAAATCTTGTAAAAGTTGGTTTGTGTTCACATCAACGCTCAATATACCCATTTATAATATCGTCACGATACATACGTTTAAGCACGTTGTTTTCTTCATCTTTGCGGTCATTGTAATGATTACTTTGCAATAGCTGTTTTTCTAGCATTTTAATATGCTCATTTAATTTTTGATTTTCCTGCACGACTTTTTCAATCGTGTTTTGAAGTGCTGAAATTGCTAAAGCATCTTCCTCACCTTGTTCTTCCAAAGTATCAATATATTCAGATAATATACAAATATCTTGCTTTAATTCTTTTTTCTTCATTTCATAGCCCACTTAATAAGAGATTCAACACCGATCATGCACCCATAAATAGAACTTACACCAATTAAGATAATAAAAACATCACCTAATTTAGTTCCTCCCAACTGCTGGAACTGCTTATCATACCTATCCATAGAATCATTACAACTATTGAAATTATTACACTCATCTTATTCTCCTTCTCAGTAAACTGATAGAAGCCAAAACCGTAACTTTCCACTCTAAAGAGGAAGGTAGATGAAGACCTATTTGTTAAAGGTACTCATTAGGTTAATTGGCTCGTATAAACTTACTTTCTACGCTCGATCACATTGCCGAGGTTGTAGATGCCAATCTGATGCGCTTTTGATAGAGGCGTGATTGGCTTATGGGGGTATTGTAGCGTATAGATTCTTAAATGTTTATAATATATGTGATTTGGTAATAAATTAATAATTTTCAATATTTCATAGGTATATATAAAAAGAGGGTTATATACGCACGTTATTTAGCTTTATAGGGGGGTATAGTATTATTATTATATTATTTATTATTTATATATACTATACTACGTACTACACGGGCTTTGCGCCCTTTCGAATAATTTCCAAAATGGGGTGATTTATTTATAAATTATTATCAATTATTAGTTATGTATGTAAGTAAATTATTTAATGATTTAAAATTAAACAAAATAGTAATTAAGGTTTAATTTATATCAATGATATTATAATTTTACTCATATGCTGAACCACTGCTTGCACGTTTAGCTTGTTTTATTCTTTGTGGAGACCAAACCCCGCTGAAAATAAGCTTGCTTGTTTTCCGCAAAGAGTATAACTGTTAAAAGTTGTCGAAGGGTGTTTGGTCTCTCTCTTCCTCCTCTTTAAAATAATAGACTGAAAGTTTTACAATGTCAAAGTTTCTAGTAGTAAGCAGTTGCGAGTTAATATCTATTTCACATATAATATCTATCAGACCTGATAGCGAAGATGAAGATGTTTGTGTTGAGTTATGTAATGCAGCAACAGATGGAGATTTTTTGTTTGTTGAAATAAAATTATCAAATGGTGAGATTACGTATGAATCAGTATTGATGCCTGATGATTTTGATAAAAACACATCACTTTTTATTGATCTTATAAAATTCAATACTGTTGAGTTATAGCATGAAAGAATACGCACTATATTATGCAAGCCTTAATTGGTATGTCTTTCCAGTCTATGAAATGGAAGGCGATAATTGCTCATGTGGTCGTATAGACTGCACATCAAAAGGCAAACATCCACGATTAAAAGACGGATTACATGCTGCAACCATTGAAGAAGGGCTAATATCAGCATGGTGGGATATTTACCCAAACGCTAATATTGGTATTCGTACTGGTGAGATCAGCGGTTTTTTAGTTGTTGATATTGATGGCGATGGAGAGCTACCCGAAAGAATGCCAGATACGGTATGCCAAACTACTGGAAGCGGTGGGCAACACTTACTCTATAAATACCCATCAGACGGATTTATATATAAAAGTGGAACACATATCTATCCAAGCGTAGATAGTCGATCTGATGGCGGTTATATCGTTGCTACCCCATCAAACCATAAAAGTGGCGGCGTGTATTCGTGGGATATAGCTCCGAACGAAATGGAACTATCGGAATGCCCAAAGTTTTGGCTCGATAAAATTCGTAAAGAAGTAAGAAGCCAAGAGTTTGAAAGTGGAGAGGCGGTAACAGAGACAGACGATCGCATAGATGATATGCTAAAAGTAATCGACCCAGATGTATCATATTCTGAATGGGTTAATATTGGCATGGCTATCCATAGCGGAACTAATGGAGATGGATTCACTTCATGGAATAATTGGAGCATGCGAGGCTCAAAATATGGCGGGTATGAATACACTCGAAATAAATGGGATAGTTTTAGCGGTAACGGCATATCTATTTCTACTCTTTCATTTATGGCACGTGAAAACGGATGGATTGACCCACTGGTAGAACACGGGAAAATGATTGCAGCAGCTATTCTTAAATCTGAGCAGATGAAATTTGCTGAAAGGATAGCAGTAGCAGATAAGAAAATAACCATTAAACCACCTATTGATTTAGTTCCAAAAAAAGGGGTTATTCGTGAATTATATAATCATATTAATGATACTGCACAATATAGACAGCCTGAATTGGCGTTAGGTTCTATTTTATGTTTTATTGCTACTATCGGAGGTCGTAAATATTCAACTGTAACAAATGCTACAACAAACCTTTATATGCTAGGAGTTGCGCCAACTGGTACAGGTAAAGATCATGCACGTAAAAAAATAAATGATATAGCGGCAAGTATAGGAGCTTCAAACATTGTAAGTAATGGTAGTTTTGCTTCAAGTGCAGCTATTATAACGGCACTTTCAAACCACCCATGCCAATTAATGATGATTGATGAATTTGGGTCAATTTTAGACAGTATTACCTCAAAAAATGCAGCAGGACACGTTGCAAAAATAGCACCTAAACTCATGGAGTGTAGCACTGGTGGAAGAGGGTCTTATATAGAATCAGAGGCTAGAGCTGATACAAAAATGCACCCCGCAGTTAAAGTAGCATCGCCCCACCTTACAATATATGGGACTACTACTCCTACTACTCTTTTTAATGCTTTATCATCAACACATATTCACGATGGATTGCTTAATAGATTTTTAATTGTTCAGCCCGCTAAAGAATTCCCTGATAGAGTAAGAGGAGTTGATTATAAACCTGTACCTAATGAAATAATAGAAAAATGCAAAGCTATTTTTGAGTATCAACCTAGAAAAGGCAATCTTGCAGGTTCGAATATTACGAATGAAGAAGTAGATTTTTATGATGTAAAAATTACTGATGAAGCAAGAGCATTATATGAGGATTATACGGATTATATTTATTATGATTTAAGACAAAAAAATGATGATAACGGTTCACTATATGCTAGGGCTTCAGAAAATGCAATGAGGCTTGCTTTAGTATATGCAATTTCAATAGATCATATTATGCCATGCATCGACAAAGAGTGCATTGAGTGGGCTATGGAGTTTGCTATGTGGTGTACTAATAATATCATTAACGAAAGCGCAGCACGTATATCATCAAGCGACTATGAGAGAATGTCAAAAGAAATATTGATGATTATCAAGAAGCATAAAAAAGGAATAACTCATACTGAATTTTCCAAGCTTGCAAAAAAATATACAACCAAAGACAGAAATGCAGTATTACTTGATTTAATAGATCGTGAAGAAATAAAAAAAGAAACTATGCCAACAGCTACAAAAGCAATAAGTATGTATTTTTATACTGGCGAATAACAATTTAAGAATAATTAAAGATATTTGTGTTACAATACTCCTACAACAAAATAGGAGGTACAAAATGAGATTATTTGAAATCGCATCCGAGTTTAGACAGCTTCGTGATATTGTTGAAAATGATTTGGAGTTTGACGAAGAGACGGGAGAGATTACTGATAACAGTTTGGTAATAGCTCAATTGTTTAATGAGTTAGGTATGAAATTATCTGATAAATTAGATAACAGTTCTTACATTGTCAAACAATTAGAGGTTACATCTGACGCTCTAAAAGAAGAGGCAAAGCGATTAAATGATCGTTCAAAAGCGTTGCAAAGTAATGCTGATAAACTCAAAGAACTTATGTTATCAGCACTCATGGAAACGGAAGAAAAAAAGATTAAAACAGACAAATGGTCGTTTTCAACTCGTAAAAGTGAGAGTGTTGATATTTCATCTGAGTTTGATTTATTTGGCGATTATGTACGTGTTAAAGAAGTTAGAGAGCCTGACAAAACAGCTATTAAAACAGCACTTAAAAACGGTGATATTTTAGCAGGTGCATCAATCATTTCTAAAACTTCATTAACTATAAAATAAGGGGGAATAAGTGGAAGATAGAAATATGCGAACAAACGAAGCGGCAAAGTATTTACAGATAAATAAATACACACTGCTACGTTATGCTCGTGAAAACAAGATTAAGTCATACCGACTATCTGAGCGTGTAATCGTTTTCAAAAAAAGCGACTTAGACGAATTTGTAAACAAAGGGGAATAGATGAACTACTTAGACCAAATAACAAAGCCATCGGCTGATCGTCCAATTATTATTACTATCGTTGGTGATGCAGGAATGGGAAAGACAACTTTAGGGGCTACGTTTCCTAATCCTATTTTTATCCGTACTGAGGATGGAACTCAAAGCCTTGCAGGTAATGAAAATGTAGCATTAATGCCGATTGCTAAAACGTCACAAGATGTTTTTAATCAGCTTGAAGCGTTAGCGGTAAATGAGCATAATTTTCAAACATTGATTATTGACTCAATTACTCAACTACACACTATTTTTGAGTCCGAGATTGTAGCTGCTGACCCAAAAGCAAAAAGCATTAATCAATGTTTAGGCGGATATGGTGCAGGATTTGGAGCTATTTCAGAAATGCACCGAAAGTTTAGAGAGTGGTGCGGAAGCTTATCGGAAGCTAAAAATATGAATATTGTTTTTATTGCTCATGCTGATAGCGAAACGGTAGAACTTCCAGATAGCGACCCATACACTCGTTACTCTATCCGCTTACATAAAAAGAGCGTACAACACTATTCAGACAATGTAGATGCGGTCGGATTTATTAAGCTCCAAACCTTTACTAGCGGTAACGGAGAAAAGAAACGAGCCACTTCAACAGGCACACGGATTATGACTTGCTACCCAACGGCTTCACATATCAGTAAAAACCGTTTCGGGATTAGTGAAGATATTATTTTGTCCATCGGTGTAAATCCGTTTAATGACTACCTACCAAAAAAACAAGGAAAATAACATGGCATCATTAACATTTAACGCAGCAGAACACGCACCTAGTCAATCATTTGAAGTATTACCAGCAGGTGAGTACGTAGCGATGATTTCATCATCAGAAGTAAAAGCCACACGTGATGGAAGCGGGAGCTATATTAGCCTACGCTTTGACATTGTAGATGGACAATTTAAAGGTAGATGTATCTTTAAAATGTTAAATATCTGGAATCAAAACCCTAAAGCGGTAGAGATTGCAAACGGTGAATTGAGTTCTATTTGTCACGCTACAAATGTAATGCAATTAAGTGATACATCACAGCTACATAATCGACCTATGCTTATCAAAGTTGCTATTCGCCCAGCGCAAGGTCAATATGATGCTTCAAACGATATTAAATCATTTAAGCCATTGAACGAAGCAAAAGCGCAACCATCGCCTACGCTACCACAGCCTAAAGCGCAACCAGTTGCTACACATGCAACTACTACCGCACCGTGGGCAAAATAAGGGCTATGCCCTTGTTTAAGTTATTAAAATGACATTACGACCATACCAAGAGGATGCTATCAATGCGCTCTATAATTATTGGATTGAAGGAAAAGGAAAAAATCCTATTATATCCGCCTGTGTAGGAGCTGGCAAAAGCTTATTGATTGCTAAAATAGTTCAAGATGCAACGGAAAACTACAAAGGTACTAGAATTTTAATGCTTACTCATTTAGCGGAACTGATAGAACAAAATGCAGCTGAATTAAAAAAAGTTTACCCAAAAGCTGATATTGGAATTTATAGTGCAGGATTAAACAAAAAGGATAAAAAACATAACATTTTATACGCTGGTATTCAGTCAATAGCTGCAAAAATTCATACATTCGATCCTTTTGATTTAGTCCTTATTGATGAATGCCATCTAGTCCCTAAAAATACATCAACACGTTATGGTAAAACATTGGAAACATTGCGTCTGATGAACCCAAAAGTAAAAGTCATAGGCTTTAGTGGCACTCCATACAGATTAGACGGAGGATACTTACACGAAGGCAAAAATGCGTTATTTGACGGTGTAGCATACGACATTGGGATTAAAGATTTAGTGGAGCAAGGGTTTTTAGTTAAGCCTATCGGTAAAGGTGCTGTAAACAAAATAGACCTTTCAAATATTCATTTAAAAAATGGAGATTTTGATGAGTCAGAGTTAAGTGTAGCGGTATCGAGTGATGATGTTATTGAATCAAGCGTGAATGAGATTGTAAAAATAGGGGAAAATAGGAAAGCTTGGATGGTTTTTTGCGTATCTATAAAACACGCTGAAAAAGTCAAAGATGCTTTAATATCAAGAGGAATAACAACCGATTTAATAACAGGTTCAATAGACCAGCAACAACGTAATAATATTACATCATCATTTAAAAATGGAGAGCTTAAATGTTTGATTTCTATTGCTACTTTAACAGCAGGGTTTAACGCCCCTATAACCGACATGGTGGTAATATTAAGAGCTACTATGTCTACTTCTCTATTTGTTCAAATGTGTGGGCGTGGGCTTAGATTATCTCCGAATAAGAATGATTGCATTATTCTTGATTTTGGTGGTAACGTAGAACGGCATGGTACTCTTGATAATATCATAGTGCCAAAGAAAAAAGGCGGTAGTGGAGATGGTAAAGCTCCAGCAAAAGAATGCCCATCGTGCCATTCAATGCTACACGCTGCAAGCGGTTTTTGTCCCGACTGTGGGCATGAGTTTCCACCGCCTGAAATAAATCATAGAGATCGTGCATACAATGGCGAAATATTATCTCAAATTATAGAGCCATTAATTGTTCCAGTCGATAATGTTAGATATTCACGCCATACTAAAGCTGGTTCTCCAGACAGTGTTAAGATAACTTATCAGTGCGGGTTCTCACTATTCCATGAATGGGTATGCTTAGAGCATGAAGGTTATGCAAAGCAAAAGGCTGATAGTTTTGTAGCGTCTTTAGGAGGTCATTCGACTAATGTTAATGAGGCATTATTTGAGTGCGATGGATGGGATACCCCAAAAACACTTACTATTATAAAAGACGGTAAATACACTAAAATTTTAAAAAAGGATTATTAATGAGCATAACTAAAGAAGAACGCAAACAAATGCCGTTTGACGCTTTTAAGGATTGTTATAGTTGTATCGAGTTTAACTACGATTCAAGAGATGGAACATTTAGTGGATACAAAAAAGATTATTGCAACAAGCATGGTGCAATAGTTCCAGGTGATTTTCAAGA